>BNJT01000702.1_pt1 | contig 170003 bp, 263 predicted proteins | sample 8540491 | NCBI WGS metagenome assembly BNJT01 (sample SAMD00202455, study PRJDB9452) | human saliva metagenome | host: Homo sapiens
TTCATGAGTGATATAAAACTAGGAGATAGATACCTATTTTTCTGTTTATCCCAGCTTATATAATTCCTTATATTTATATTCAAAAAGATAAAAAGTTGAAAGATTTTTATAGACATCATGGAGGAAGCATTTATTATTTAGACATTACTTTTAAAAAAAGAACTTTTCAGAATATAAAGATATATTTTTGCAAAAGAAGATGTTGCTGAAAAAAAGTTAAAAGAATTTATTTTAGAAAAAAATAAAAAAATTTAAATGAAAAAGAGAATACTAAGTGGGATATTTAAAAAGTTGAGAGGAGAAAAGATGTATACTTCAATGATTTTTTTATAATGATAATAATAATGATTATAATGCTTGTAGTTACAATAAGTTTATTAAAAAAAGAAAAAAATTGGGAATGTTTCTATATAGAGAATGAAATTCTTTATTTACCTTCTTTATTTGTGAAAGAAATTCCACTTTCTAATATTAGAAATATAGAATTTGAAACTTTTCGTTCACGTGGTAGCTATAGTGGAATAATAAGAGTATATCAAAAAGATGCAAAGGTAGTTAAACGTTATTTTTCAAACAAGTAAATTGGCATTTTTTTGTAAATGAACAAATGGTTTTAGAAGAAATAGAAAAAAATAACACCGATTTTTAAAAAAATATTATATTCCTTATACTATTAATGAAAAGAAAATATTGATTTTTAGTGTAAAAAAGGGAGTGTTTAAAGTGGACTTAATGCTTTACAACATTTTTTTATATTTATATTATTTATTTTTTTAATATGTAGTGTTTTTTTATAATTAGAAAAAGATTAATAAAAAAAGCTATGCTTTTTAGAAATTGATGAAGATTTAAAAAAACTTTAGAACCTAAAGGAATTTTTTTAAACATACTTAAAAGAGAAAAGTTTTTCAAAAAAATAATTAACTATGTTGAATTTTTTTCTTTTTTTATTAGTCACTATTCTTATTGTATTTCAAGGATACCAAGAATATATACTTTTTTTAAAGAGGAGTCTGATTCCTCAATTAATCTCATCTCATTTATATTAGATAAATTTAAAAATACCAATATTTATATGGTTTGTTGTATCTACTAGTTTACTACTTGCTTTTATTGATAAAAAAAAAGAGAAAATAAAAAGAATTTATGAAATGCTAGATGAATCTAGAAAAGTCTAAACTTTTTAAAAATCTGCACAAGTAGATTTTTATGATTCCCAAATAAAATAGTTGAAACTGGATTATTAGGAAACGATATAAAATTTGGAAGTAAATTTCTATTTGTTCTTTATCCAGGCTATATAATTCCTTATTGTTGGCTTAATGATGTAAAAATTATAGAAAAATCCTGGTAGATATGGAAGTAAATCACATTGTGTAAATATTATCTTAAAAACTTCTTCTAAACCCATAAATATAACTTTTTGCCAAAAAAAGAAATTTGTGAAAAAAAATAAGAGAGCTTCTTTTTGAAAAAAATATAAAGAACAAAAAAAGACAAAATAATAGACAAAATATAAAAAAAATAGATATATTATATAATTTTTAGTGTTTACATAATAAAAAAAATAATAGTATAATCAATAGGTTATTATTAGATACTAGGAGAATATAAAATGTATAGAAACTAAAAGATATATTATTGACAGGGATTTTGCACTTTTTTTGCAATGTTATTTGGTGCAGGAAATTTAATATTTCCACCAATGTTAGGTTATGAAACTAATTCAAGTTGGATAATGACGATGTTAGCATTTACAATAACAGGAGTAGGCTTTTCCTTTTTTTAGGAATTTTTATCAGTTTCAATTGCAGGAAATGGAATAAAAGGATTTTGCTAACAGAGTATCTCCAAAATTTCTCAATAATTTTTTTGCAATTATCTCAATTTTAGCAATAGGGTCCAATGCTAGCAATCCCAAGAACAGGAGCAACTGCTTATGAAATAACTTTTCTATACAATGGAATGGATAGTTCTATATATAAATATATTTACTTAATTGCTTACTTTGGAATAGTTATTTTTATTCTCGTTGAGAGCCAATAAAGTTATTGATAGAGTTGGGAAAAATATTAACCCCAATATTATTAATACTATTATTTTTTTAATAATTGTAAAAGGGGCATTTTTTTACTGATTTATCTGTAAAGCCAGATATTTATCCACATGCTTTTTAAAAAGAGGTTTTTTTAGAAGGATATCAAACAATGGATACTATTGCTTCTATTGCCTATGCTGGTATTATACTGACTGCTATAAAAAAAGTGGAAGAACTTTGACTCAAAAAAACAAGAATTTTTCTTTTTTTAATAAAAATCAGGACTTGTAGCTATAATATCGTTAGCTTTTAATATATGGAGGTTTTGCATTTGTTGGAGCAAAGATGCACTCTGTTTTAAACACTCAAGATAAAATAGAATTATTAGTAAGAACAACTTCTTATCTTTTTAGGTAGTTATGGAAATTTAGTATTAGCTGTTTGTGTTGCAGGAGCTTGTCTTACAACTGCAATAGGTTTGGTAGCTACTGTGGGAGAATTTTTTTAGTTCTATAACTTCTTTTAAATATGAAAAGATAGTTATTTTTTTACAGTATTAATAAGTTTTTGCTTTATCAGTTTTTAGGGAGTTGAAAGTATAATTAGAATTTCAGTGCCCAATATTAATCTTTATTTATCCTGTAACAATTTCTTTGATACTATTAAATTTATTTGGAAAATATAAAAAAATGATTATGTTTATAAAGGTGTGGTATTTTTTTACAGGAATTGTTGGTTTGATAGAAAGTTTAGACTCATTGGGAATTAAAAATTATTATACAAAAGTCAGTCTTAGAAATACTTCCATTTTCAGACTATGGTCTAACTTGGTTATTCCCTGGTTTGATAGGATATATACTTTGTTCATTAATATTTAGAAAAACTGAAAAAGAAGACTAAAACATAAGAGGCTATTGCAAATTAAATAGTTGAGTTCCAAAAGAAAAAGATACTAAAAAAACATTTTTGTAGTTAGCATCTTTTTAAATTGGTTGTATAATAAATGGTGTTGATAGGAGAATTTTTCTATCAATACCATTTTTGATAAAAAATTGAGACAATTAAAAATTGATGATACAAATACCTTTTTTTGTAAAAAAATATCTAACAATAGTTATAGAATAATGCTATAATGTAAAAAAATATTAGGAGAACTAAAGTGGAAAAAAAATATTCGGTATCAGAGTTTAATAGAATGGTAAAAAGTTATATAGATGACATTGATGATTTCCAAGACTTTTTATATTGAAGGAGAAATTTCAAATATAACTTACTATAAAAAGTGGACACTTATATTTTTTTCAGTAAAAAGATAGTAAATCACAAATTAAATGTGCTGCTTTTTAATTATAAAATGAAAAGAATTCCTGAAGATTTAAAAAGAGGGGGATGCAATCAAATTATTTGGAGATGTTGGCTTCTATGAAGTTAAAGGAGAATTCCAAGTTTTAGTTAGACATATAGAAAAAAACAAAAATGCTTTAGGAGCTTTATTTGCAAAACTTGAAAAAGTAAAAAGAAAAAAATGGCTGAAAAAAAGGTTATTTTGATGAAAGTCATAAAAAGGAATTACCTAGATTTCCAAAAAAATATTGGAGTTGTTACAGCTTTGACAGGAGCTGCACTTCAAGATATTATAAAGACAACAAGAAAAAGATTTAATTCAATAAATATTTATGTATATCCAGCTAAGGTACAAGGGCTTGGAGCAGAACAAGAAATAATTAAAGGAATTGAAACTTTAAATAAAATAGAAGAAATAGATTTGATTATTGCTGGTAGAGGTGGGGGAAGTATAGAAGACTTATGGGCTTTTTAATGAAGAAGAAGTTGCTATGGCATTTTTTTCAATTCAGAAAAACCTATAATATCAGCTGTAGGACATGAGATAGATTTTTCTTTTTATCTGACTTGACAGCTGATAAAAAGAGCAGCTACTCCTACTCAGGCGATAGAATTATCAGTTCCTGAAAAAGAGAGTCTTATAAAAATCATTAGATGATAAAAATATACTTGACCAAGTTATTGAAGTCTTATCTTGAAGATATGAAAAGAGAGTTATCAATAAGAATGGATAATTATCATTTAAAGAATTTTTCCTAGCACTATTAATAACTATAGAGAACTTATAGTTGAGAAGGAAGAAATTTTAACAAAAATCTATAAAAGATTTCTTAGAACAAAAAGACATCTTTTTGAAGTTAAGATAGATAAAGTTTCAGTTTTAAATCCAATAAATACTCTTAAAAAGAGGATATAGTGTCAGTCAAGTTAAAAATAAAAGAATAGATGTTTTTAGAAGATGTAGAAGTCAATGATGAAATGACAACTATCTTAAAGAATGGTAGATTAATAAGTATTGTTAAGGAGAAAATTTATGAAAAAAATAATGATTAGTTTATTTATATTAGTTTCTATGTTAGGTTTTTGCTGAAGGAGAAAACGAAGGATCAGCTATAAGAGAAGTACCTATAATAGAAAACCAAGGAGCACAAACAGAAAGTACAGGAGCTGTTTCAAATGGTGGTGGAGAAAGCCAAACTCCTGATGATGGTGGAGAAACTGTAGAAAATCCTGAAACTCCAAAGGAAGCAACAGGAGTTAGAGAATACAGACCACAAAAGCTTAATTCAACTTGATGAACAAATGAAAAAAAGGAACTCGTAGTTCTATAATTCAGTTAAATGCTAAATATGAACAAGAATTGAATGCTTATTTGAAATCTGTTTCTTATAACAGTGATGTAATATTCTATCTAGCAAAATGAATATATGATGCTTAATAACTATAGTAGAGCTAATAAGATTTTCTTAAAAAGACAATAAAAGATTTTTAAAAAAATGTTTTTGGTGCAGCTACTACATATAGATTTATGGGACAACATAGAAATGCTATTGATAAATATAGTCAAGCTATATCAATGAATTCAGGTTTTGCAGAATCATATTTAGGTAGAGGACTTTCATATAGAAATTTAGATGAATATGATAATGCTGTTAGTGATCTAAAAACATATCTTTCTAAAACAGGAGCTCATGATGGTTATGTAGCTTTAGCAGATGTGTACTTTAAAATGGGGAAAAATAAAGAGGCTTATGCAATTGCTAGCCAAGGTATAGCTAAGTATGGAAACTCAGGAATATTAAAAGTTCTAGCTAACAATATCTTAAAAAAATAAAATAGACTAACAGATTAAAAGTTGGGGGTGAGATTATGAATTATGATTTTATTACAATAAATGATGATATATATCCTGAATGTCTAAAAGAAATTTCTGATCCTCCTGAAAAATTATATTATAAAGGGAACTTAGAATTATTAAAATCTGAAAGAATGATAGCTGTAGTAGGAACAAGAAATCCAAGTTCTTATGGGAAATTGTGTTGTGAATATATGATTAAAAATGAGTAAAGCTGATATAACAATAGTTAGTGGTTTTGCAAAAGGAATTGATAGTATAGCACATAAAACTTCTCTAATTACAGGAACTAAAACAATAGCAGTTATTGCTTCAGGACTTGACATAGTCTATCCTGCCTCAAATCTTAGTTTATATAAGGAAATAGAAGAAAAAGGACTTATTTTAAGTGAATATGAAGCTGGAACTAAGCCTTTTAAAGGAAATTTTCCACGAAGAAATAGAATAATAGCAGGCTTATCAAAAGGAGTTATAATAGTTGAAAGTAAAGATAGAGGAGGTAGTTTAATTACTGCTGATTTAGCACTGGAATATAATAGAGATGTCTATGCTGTTCCAGGTGATATTTTTCTCTGAATATTCAAAAGGTTGTAATTATCTTATAAAGGGATGCAAAAGCAAAAATCTCTTTCTAATATTAAAGAATTACTGGAAGACTATAATTGGGAAATAAAAAGAAGAAGCTAAACTAAAAAGTTAGTAAAAAAATCAACAGTTAATTTTAGATAGCTTATCTTCAGAAAAAGAGTCTTGATAAAAATACTTGAAGAAACAAAAATAGACCAAACAGAAATATTGTCTGAGTTAATAAATTTAGAGATAATGGGACTTATTAAAAAGTATTGCAGGAGGAAGATATAAAAAAATCTTGTAAATACTATAATTAATTGTTATAATTCACTGTAAAATAAAATTTTTTTAAATACGAGGTGTTAGAATTGGCTAGAAAGTTGGATAAGAATAAATTAGTAATAGTTGAATCACCAGCTAAAGCTAAAACAATAGAGAAAATTTTAGGTTCTTCATATAAGGTAATCTCGTCTTATGGACATATAATAGATTTACCTAAGACTAAAATTGGTGTTGATGTGAAAAGATAATTTTAAACCATCTTATCTTACTATTAAGGGTAAAGGTGAAGTCATAAAGAAATTAAAAGAAGCAGCAAAAAAAGCTGATGAAATATATCTTGCATCCGACCCTGATAGAGAAGGAGAATCTATAGCTTGGCATATAGCTAATACTCTAAAGCTAGATCATAATGATAGAATAGAATTTAATGAAATAACTGAAAAAGCAATAAAAGAAGCAGTAAAAAAATCCTAGAAAAAAATTAATATATCTAGGGTTAATTCTCAACAAGCTAGAAGAATTTTAGATAGACTGGTAGGTTATGAAATAAGTCCTTTTTTTATGGAAACTTATTTCTCCAAATACAAGTGCTGGAAGAGTTCAATCGGTGGCATTAAAAAAATTATATGTGAATTAGAAGATAAAATTAAGAGTTTTGTCCCTGAAAAATATTGGGATGTAAAAGGTATCTTTGATGATAAATACAATCTAAATTTATATAAAAATTGATGATAAGAAAAATTGATAAATTAAAAGATGAAAAATTACTTGAAAGAGTAAAAAGATTTTAAAAAGAAATACGAAGTTGTTTCATCTAAGGTAAGTAATAAAATTAAAAATCCACCATTACCTTTAAAAACTAGTACTTTACAACAGTTAGCCTCTTCATATTTAGGTTTTTTTCTGCAAGTAAAACTATGATGGTGGCTCAAAAAAATTATATGAAGGTATAAGTATAAATGGAGAACATAAAGGGCTTATCACATATATGAGAACTGACTCTACTAGAATTTCTGAAGAAGCTAAAGAAATGGCAAGAAAATATATAACTAAGGAATATGGTAAAGAATATTTAGGTTCGGCAAGTCCCAAAGTAAAAAGAATGATAAGAATGTTCAAGATGCCCATGAAGGAGTTAGACCAACTGATATCAATTTAACTCCTCAAAAGATAATGGAATTTTTTTAGATAAAGATCAATTTAAGTTATATAATTTAATTTTGGCAAAGATTTTTTTAATATCTCAACTTGCTGCTATGAAATATGAGCAATTTGAATATGTTTTAGAAAAAGATAAGATACAATATAGAGGAAGCATTAATAAAATAATTTTTGATGGTTACTATAAGGTATTTAAAGAAGAAGAAGATTTACCTATAGGAGATTTCCCTGAAATAAAAGAAGGAGATAAATTTACTCTTGATAAATTAGATATCAAAGAAGACTATACAAAACCTCCTGCAAGACTTACAGAATCTTCTTTAGTTAAGACTCTTGAATCAGAAGGAATTGGTAGACCATCTACTTATGCAAGTATCATAGATACTTTTAAAAAGAGAGAATATGTTGAATTACAAAAATAAAAGTTTTGTTCCAACAGAGATAGGTTATGAAGTTAAGACACAACTTGATAAATTCTTTTCCTAATATAATGAATATTAAATTCACAGCTAAAACTAGAAGATGAACTAGATGAAGTTGATAGTGGTGATAAAGACTGGATAGATTTACTAAAAACTTTCTATACTGAATTACAAAAATATGAAGAAAAATGTAAAGGCCAGCGTGGAGAAAAGAATTAGAAAAAAATTGGTTGAATCTGATATTATTGGTAAAGATGGAAAAACCTTTAATAATGAAAAATTGGAAGATTCGGAAGATACCTTACTTCACAAGATGAAGATAGTAAAGAAAATATTTCTTTAAAAGGTATTGAAATTTCTCTTGAAGAGATCAAAAAGTGGGAAGATTTATGTTAAAGATAAAAATCGAAGAACTATTGAAAAAGAAAGAGGGAGAAAAAGACAGATATAATTTTGGAAAATGGAGCTAGATTAATTCTTAAATATGGAAGATTTGGAGCTTATTTAGAAAGTGAAAAATTTAAAGAAGATAATGTTAGAAAGACTATTCCAAAAGATATCAAAACCAAGATTGAAAACAATACTATAAAAAGAGAAAAATGGTATTTTATGTTTAAAAGAAATTTTTGAAAAGATAGAAGCAGAAAATGCAGCGATCTTGAAAGAAAGCTGGAAAGTGTGAAAAATGTGGTAAAACCATTTGAAATAAAAAAATGGAAGATGGGGTAAATTCTTAGCATGTACTGGCTATCCTGAATGTAAGAATATAAAGAAGATAGAAAAAGAAATAAAGGGGGCATTAGCCCTTTTTTTAGAAGGATATGGAGGATATATGGAAAAAGGAAGTTATAGTTGTAGGAGCTGGACTTGCAGGTTCAGAAGCAGCCTATCAACTAGCTAAAAGAGGAATAAAAGTAAAACTATATGAAATGAAGGCTAAACAAAAAGACTCCAGCTCATTCAAAAGACTATTATTCTGAATTAGTTTGTAGTAATTCTTTGGGAAGTGACAGCTTGGAAAAATGCCTCTGGACTTATGAAAGAAGAATTAAGAATTCTAGGTTCAATGTTAATTGAAGTGGCTGATAGAAACAGAGTTCCAGCAGGACAAGCATTAGCAGTTGACAGAGATGGCTTTTTCAGAAGAAATTACTAAAATCTTAAAAAAATATGGAAAATATAGAAATAATAGAAGAAGAGTTTACAGAAATTCTGAGGATAAAATTGTAATTATAGCAAGTGAATCTTTTAACTTCAGATAAACTTTTTGAAAAATAAGTGAAATTACAGGTGAAGAAAGTCTATATTTCTATGATGCAGCTGCACCTATTGTAACTTTTTGAAAGTATCAATATGGACATAGCATATTTTCAATCAAGATATGGTAAAGGGTGATGGAGAATATATAAACTGTCCTATGAATAAGGAAGAATACTATAATTTCTATAATGAACTTATAAAAGCTGAAAGAGCAGAACTTAAGAACTTTTGAAAAAGAAAAACTATTTGATGCTTGTATGCCTATTGAAAAAAATTGCAATGAGTGGAGAAAAACTATGACTTTTGGTCCTTTAAAACCAAAAGGGTCTTATAAATCCAAAAACAGATAAAATGGATTATGCAGTTGTTCAATTAAGACAAGATGACAAAGAAGGAAAGTTATATAATATAGTTGGTTTCCAAACTAATCTAAAATTTGGAGAACAAAAAGGGTTTTCTCTATGATACCAGGTTTAGAAAATGCAGAATTTGTAAGATATGGAGTAATGCATAGAAACACTTTTTATCAATTCAACTAAACTTTTTGGATAAGACTTTAAAATTAAAAAAATAAAGATAATATTTATTTTTGCAGGACAAATAACAGGTGGAGAAGGTTATGTAACTGCGATAGCTACTGGAATGTATGCTGCAATCAATGTTGCTAATAGATTGAATGGTGAGAAAAGAATTTGTCTTAGAGGATATCTCGGAGATAGGGGCAATAGTAAACTATATAACTGAAGAAAAGAAAAAAATTTCAACCTATGGGAGCAAAATTTTTGGAATAATAAGAAGTTTAGATGAAAAATATCAGAGATAAAAGAAAAGTACAGAAGACTTTCACAAAGAGCTATTGAATATTTAAAAATCTATAAAAAGGTGTATAATAAGAATGATTGAAAAATCTATAAAGAATTTTATTTATTATTTAGAGTTCGAAGAAAATAAAAAGCATAATACAGTTATATCTATAAGAAAAGATTTGAATCAATTTTTTAATTTATTTGAATGAACATGATATAATTGATTTTAATAAGTTAGATGAGCTTTTTAATAAAAGAATATTTCACTAAATTGAAAACTGAAGAAATATCTGCATCTACATTTAATAGAAGACTATCTTCTATTAAAAAAATTCTATAAGTATCTTGTTGATAAGGGACTAAAGGAAAAAGGCTCTGAGATATTGATAGAAAGTGAAAAGAATGATGAGAAAAAGATTGAATATCTAAGTCCTGAAGAAATTAATCTTGTAAGAGCTACAATGCAAGGAGAAAATTTCAATATTCTAAGAGATAGACTTATGTTCGAACTTCTTTATTCAAGTGGTATGACTGTTGCAGAATTACTTTCATTAGGTGAAGTAAATTTCAATTTAGAAAAAAAGAGAAATCTATATTTTTAAAAAAATAAGCTTTCAAAAACTATGTATTTTTAGTGAAACTTGTAAGGAGTTTTATATAAAGTTTTTAAACAGTAAAAAGAAAAATTTAAAGAAGATTATAATCCTAATATTATTTTTCACTAATAATTCTAATGAAAGATTAACAGATCGTTCTGTTAGAAGGCTTATTAATAAATATGGCGAAATGGCTAATTTAAACAAGGAAATTAGTCCATATACTTTAAGACATTCTTTTTGTATCTATATGTTAAAAAATGGAATGCCAAAAGAATATCTTGCAAGACTTCTAGATTTAAAAAGTTGTAGGGCTCTTAGATGTGTACGAAGGGCTTTGTTAGGAAGGAGATTTTATGACGAAAAAAATGTGAGGTTGTGGAATAGAATTACAAAATACTGATAAGGATTTGCAAGGATATACACCGAAATCTATTGACAGTAAAGAAGATACGTATTGCCAAAGATGTTTTCAACTAAAGCACTATGGTAAATATTCAACAAATAAAATGACAAGAGAAGACTATAAAAAAAGAAGTTGGAAAACTTTTTAGATGATGTTAAGCTAGTGATAGCAGTTTTTGATATTATTGACTTTGAAGGTTCATTTGATGTTGAAATTTTAGATATCTTAAGAGAAAAAGATTCTATTGTTGTTGTAAATAAGCTTGATTTAATACCTGATGAAAAAAACATCCATCAGAAGTTGCAAATTGGGTAAAAGACAGACTTGCAGAAGAAAGTATCGCTCCTTTAGACATAGCTATAGTTAGTACAAAAAAATGGTTATGGTGTAAATGGAATTTTCAAGAAAAATAAAACATTTCTATCCTGATGGAGTTAATGCTATGGTTATAGGGGTTACTAATGTTGGTAAATCTAGTGTTATCAACAGACTTTTTAGGAAAGAGAATAGCTACAGTATCTAAGTATCCAGGTACTACAATAAAAAAATACTTTAAATATGATACCATTTACAAATATAGGTCTATATGATACTCCAGGTTTAATCCCAGAAGGAAGAGCTTCAGATTTATTATGCGATAGCTGTGCTCAAAAAGATTATTCCAGCTGGAGAAATTTCAAGAAAAAAACATTTAAAGCTAAGTATGATAGAATAATAATGATAGATAATTTAGTAAAAATTAGAGTTTTAAATGATGAAGAAGTAAAACCCTATATTTGCTATCTATGCAGCAAAAAGATGTTAAATTCCATGAAACAACAATAGAAAGAGCTAAGGAACTTGAAGAAGGAAACTTCTTTGATATACCTTGTGAATGTTGTAGAGATGAATATAATAAAGCATAAAAAGATTACTAAAAACTTTAACAATTAAGACAGGAGAGGAGCTAGTATTTAAAGGTTTAGGTTGGGTCTCAGTTAAAAGAGGACCTTTAAAGATAGAAGTTACTTTAGCAGAAGAAATAGAAATCTCTATCAGAAAAGCCTTTTATAAAAACCTAGAAGATAGTATGAAAAATAAAAAAAGAAGAAAAAAATCTTTATTTGAAAAAAATATCAACACTTTCTTTTTCTAACATTAATACCTTTTTGTTATTTTTTTCTAATATATGTTTTAACTTCAGTATTTAGAGAAACAAATGATGAAGTTGAATTACCAAAAAAATAATGATAAAAGACATCAAAAAAATGTAAGAATAGCTATTGATGAATATTATAGAGCCACTGGAACTTTTTCCTAAATTTAGAATTGGTAAATACAGATGAAAAGCTAGAACAAATCTTTTTGAACAAGATGGAGAAAGAATATATTTTAAAGACTTTTTGAAAGGAAAAGTACAATGCCTTCAACACCAAGTTATAAGGATCTACCTAAAACAAATAAAAGTTACAATAGTTACAAAGTTTTAGAAAAACCAACAAACGATGGTGGTTGGAACTATAATATAAAAAAACTGGTGAAATACATGCAAATCTCCCTGAAAATTTCTTTTGGACAGGGAATAGATTGGAATAGTTACTAAGAATAAGGGAGGATTAAATGGGGATATTTGATAAACTTTTTTTAGAAGAAACAAAAAAATGTAGAGACAGAAGAAGTAGAAAAAGTTGAAGAGAAAAAAAGAAGAAATAAAAGGAAGAAGTAAAAGTAGAAAGTACAGAAAATACAGAGAATATAGAAAAAGTAGAAAATGAAGTTGTAGAAGAAGTTACTAAGGTTGAAGAACCTGTAAAAGTAAATATTTCTCAAAGATTGACAAAAAAAGTAAGGAAGGTTTCTTTTTCTAAATTAAAAAAAATATTTACTTCAAAGAGTAAAATTGACGATTCTATCTATGAAGAACTTGAAGATTTATTGATACAATCTGATGTTGGACTTGGTATGACAACAAATTTAATAAATGATCTTGAAAAGAAAGTCAAAGCTAATAAAATTTCTGAAACATCAGAAGTTTATGAAATCTTAAAAAGGATTTAATGTCAGAATTCTTATTATCTCAAGATAGTAAAGTTCATTTAAAAGATAATAGAATAAATGTAATTTTAATTGTGGGAGTAAATGGAGTAGGAAAAGACTACAACTATTGGAAAAACTTGCATTAAAAATACAAGAAAGCTTGGAAAAAAGTTCTTTTAGGAGCAGGGAGATACATTTAGAGCAGCAGCAGTTGAACAACTTGAAGAATGGGCAAGAAGAGCAGATGTTGATATAGTTAAAAGGAAGAGAAGGAGCAGATCCTGCATCTGTTGTATATGATACTTTAAGTAAAGCAGAAGCAACAAAAAGCAGATGTTGTTATAATAGATACTGCTGGAAGATTACATAATAAAGCTAATCTTATGAGAGAGCTTGAAAAAAATAAATAATATCATCAAAAAAAGAAAATTGGTGAACAAGAATACGAGTCTTTATTAGTTATTGATGGAACTACAGGGCAAAATGGATTAAATCAAGCAAAAGAATTTAACTCAGTTACTGATTTAACAGGTTTCATTGTTACTAAACTTGATGGAACAGCTAAAAGGTGGAATAGTATTTTCTGTTTCTGAAGAATTAAAAAAACCTATTAAATTTATAGGTCTTGGTGAAAAAAATAGAAGATTTAATTGAATTTAATGCTAAAAGACTTTGTTGAAGCTATATTTAATTAAAAAAATAATGGTGTTGATGAAAAAAATTCATCAGCACCATTTTTTAAATCATTAGTTTGCAGGTGTAGCAGTTGCATTTAAAGGCTTCTTCAGGAACAGTAATTTCTTTTATGTTATTGACATTAGAGAAAGCTGAGTCTACTGTCATTCTTACATCTTGACCTTGAATATTAGTATCAAAAGCTACAACTGAAGATTTTTGTATCATAAGTTTCTTTATCTACTACATATTCTAAAGTAACATTATCAACATTTAAAATCTAGGTTTTGTCCAGCCATATTTACTTTAGAGTTTTTGCTTCTTTATAGCTTCCTTTAAGGAAAATCAGTATCTTTTAGTAACAGAAATAATATAGTTTCCATCTTCTTCTTTAATATTAACTTTATCTAAGTTATTTTTTTAAGAACTTCATAAAGTTTCATCATCACTATTTACCATATTTTTTTAAATTGATTGCTAACATCTTCAGGAAGAGCTTGTTTTATCCAACTGTTGTCCACAGGATTTTTGAATATACATAATATCATCTTTTATAAAAAGAATTTAATTTTACATTTTGATCTTTTAATATCCATAGACATTTTCATAGCAATAGGTTCTAATGTAATAGAGACGTCCATTGTAAGTTCCATAGGTTGACCACTCTTTTTAGGTTCCATTTTAAGATTAATTAACATATCTGCACTTTTTTAATATTCTTATATGCTTCTGCAGATTTTTTTGAAGAACTTCTTCCTTATTAATTTTGGCATCTTCCTTGTTACCACAAGCAACAACAAAAAAAATACAGCAAATACAGTTAAAACAGTAAACAGAATTTTTCTTTTAAAGATTTTTTTCATTATCTTTTCTCCTTTTTTTATTTAATTAATTATTTGAATTTAAAAGCTTCTTCAGGAACAGTAATTTCTTCAACACTATTAATATTAGATAAAAGTAGTTTCTGTTTTTTTGCTTTTAATATCTTTGTCCTTGAACTTCAGCATCAAAAAGTTAAAGACTAAAGATTTTTGTAAAAATATGTCTCTTTATCAATTATATATTCTAGAGTAGCATTATTAGGTTTTTAAAATCTGTATTTTTGTCCCTATTGTATCAGACAGCGATCTTTTTTTAGATATTCATTTAAGAAAATCAGAATTTTTTTAGCAGCAGAAATAATATAGTTTCCACCATCTTTCTTTAATACTAATCTTGTCTAAATTATCTTTTAGTACTTCATAAATTTCAATAGAATCATTTAATATAACTTTTAAATTTATTCATATCTTCTTCAGATAGCATCTAGTTTTTTTGCCCAACTGTTGTCTTCAAGATTGCTTGCATACATCACACCATCTTTTCATAAAAAGTAGTTATTTTAGCATCTTCTCCTTTTTGCTTCTAAAATTGTTTTCAAATGCAAAAAGGGTCCTATGATAAGTGAGACTATCAAATATATATTCTATAGTTTGTCCACCTTTAATTTCTATCTTAGCAGTTTACTAATTTATTCCCACTTTTTTTATATTGTTAGTAGCCTCAACATTTTTTTGAAGAACTTCTTCTTTGTTAATTTTAGCATCTTCTTTGTTACCACAAGCAACAACAAAAAAATACAGCAAACACAGTTAAAATAGTAAACAGAATTTTTCTTTAAAAGATTTTTTTCATTATCTTTCTCCTTTTTTTATTTATTAATTATTTGAATTTAAAGCTTCTTCAGGAACAGTAATTTCTTCAACACTATTAATGTTAGATAGAGTAACTTCTGTCATTATTTTTTTAGCTTTTTTTATCTTGAATTTTAGTTTCTACACTAAAAGATGAAGATTTTTATAAAATAAGTTTCTTTATCAATTACATATTCTACAGTAGCATTCTTAGGGTCAAAATCTATATTTTGTCCTACTATATTAGAAACTTCTTTATTTAAAAATTCCTTAAGGAAATCAGCATCTTTATCAATAGAGACAATATAATTTCCTCCCTCTTCCTTAATTGTAACCTTATCTAAGTGGTCTTTTTAATATTTCATTCATTTCAATTGAAGAATCTAGCGAATTTTTTTAAAATTTTTCAGCATCATTTTCAGAAAGAGCTTGTTTTTTTGCCAATCATTATTTCCTGTAGTTGCATATACCATGCCATCTTTGATATAAGTAGTCATTTTGAGTATTTTTCATTTTTTTGTTCTATAATAGCTTTTCATAGCCAAAGGTTCTTTAATAATAGAGGTATCAATTGTAAATTCCACATTTCCCTCTCCTTCAACTTCTATCTTAGCATTTACTAATTTGTTTCCACTTTTTTTATATTACTATTAGCTTCTACAGATTTTTTTGAAGAACTTCTTCCTTATTAATTTTAGCATCTTCTTTGTTACCACAAGCAACAACAAAAAAATACAGCAAACACAGTTAAAATAGTAAATAGAATTTTCTTTAAAGATTTTTTTCATTATCTTTCTCCTTTTTTTCAATTTTTTTAATATTACCAAGATACTATATCATATATTAGAAAGTTTATCAAATTTTTAAATATAACACTAGTTTTTTTCTTTATTTTTTTCACTTTTTGCTATGTTACAATGTCAATTAGTAAGAATAATTTTTAATTGAAAAGGAGTTAGAATGAAAAAAATTAACAACAAAAAGTCCAAGTGTTATATGCACTAGGAGTAAGCTATGCCATTGTGGATCAAATTTTTTGCCCAATGGATATTATATTTCTATTTACCCTCAGAAAGCTCAGGTTTAAGGCCATTTATGGCTCCTGTTTTAGTTTCTATAGCCTTAGCTGTTTCAAGACTAGTAGATATGATAACAGATCCTTTAGTTGGCTTCTTATCTGATAAATATAATAGTAAATATGGAAGAAGAATACCCTTTGTCGCAGTTGGAACAATTCCATTAATAATAGTGACAATAGCCTTTTTCTATCCACCAACAAGTAGTGAAAAAGCAAGTTTTTACTATTTAATGTTGATAGGTTCACTGTTCTTTACTTTCTATACTATAGTTGGAGCACCTTACAATGCTTTTGATTCCTGAAATTGGAAGAACACCAGAAGAAAGATTGAATTTATCAACTTGGCAATCAGTTTTTAGACTATCTTATACAGCAATAGCAATTATTCTACCTGGAATTTTAATAAAAATGATAGGAGGAAATGATGTTCTCTTTGGTATAAGAGGAATGATTATGTTTTTTTATGTGTGATAGTTTTTTTATAGGTCTGACTACAACTGTGTTTACAGTTAGAGAAAGAGACTATTCAACAGGCGAAGTTTCAAATGTAAGTTTTTAAAGAAACTATAGGAATTATAATAAAAAAATAAGAACTTTATTCTATATCTTTTTTTGGAATGATGTTCTTCTTCATAGGTTTTAATAATCTAAGAGCTATTATGAACTATTATGTTGAAGATATTATGGGTTATGGAAAAAAAAGAAATTACTATTGCTTCAGCATTATTATTTGGAGCAGCAGCTATATGTTTCTATCCAACAAATAAACTATCTAAAAAAATATGGATATAGAAAAAAATTATGCTTTATTGTTTAGCAATGTTAATTGTTTCAACATCTATGCTATTTTTTTCTTAGGAAAGATATTCCCAGTTAAATTTGGTTTTGCATTATTTGCTATTATTGGTATACCTCTTGCAGGAGCAGCATTTATCTTTCCACCTGCAATGTTAAGTGAAATAAGTACACAGATTAGTGAAGATTCAGGAGCAAGAATAGAAGGACTCTCATTTTGGAATACAAGGTTTCTTTTATGAAAACTTCATTTTTTTAATCTCGATAGTAACTTTACCAATTATTTTTGGTTATGGGAAATGATGTTAGTATATTATCAGCAATTTCAAGTGGAGTAAGTAAGGTTGAAAAGAATGGAATTTACCTAGCTTCTTTAAGTTCAGTATTTTTTTCTTTATCATATCATTTATTTTTTTATTATAAATATTCTGATAGTAAAAAAAGTTGATAAAAAAAATAATTTGTTTATATAACTTGTAAATTTTTTTCTAGCTTATAATATAATGTAATTAAAGTTATAGAACTTGAATCAATATTTTTTTATATTAGGAGGATAGTATGGAAAATTTAGAAAAAGAAACTTTAATACAAAAGATTAAGGATTTAGAAGTAATATTGAAAGAAATGGATTTAAAAAAATTGAAACAGCTAAAAAGAGAAGTAAAGATGTTAGAAAAATAACAAAGAAAAATTTAACAGATTTATTAGATTTATATACTCGTCAATTAGAATATGGAAAAAAAGATTTTTAAACAAAGAGCATCTGATAAATAAAGAAAATAAAAAGGGTAGTACATTATAGTACTACCTTTTTTTATAGTTATTATTATTTCTTTTTTTCTGTAACTATATCTTTTTTTGTTTTTTTGTTTCTTGCCATTGTCCTTTTTCAACAAATAATTTTTTTGATTTGTAAAAGGATCTTTTTTCTGTATAGTACATTAAAGTTGAATAAGTTGATGGAGTAGGAGTAAAAATCTGTACCTGCTCAGGATTAACTCTTAATTCTTGTGAGGCATATTTTTTTAAATCCATCATATCTTTATCTTTGCAACCTGGGTGAGCTGCAATTAAATAATATGTTAAAAATTGCTTTTTACCCAATTCATTATTTATCTTATAGAATTGATTTTTTTAAACTCATTCAAGCAAGATTTTTCCATCTTTACCCATCAAGCCTAAAAATTTTTATCTTCTGTATGCTCAGGTGCTATTTTCATCTGTCCTGAGATATGATCTTTTATTATTTCTTTCAAATACATCTGTCCACATTTGTTGTCATCTAAAATCATATCATATCTAATTCCAGAAGCGATAAAAATCTTCTTTATATTAGGTATCTTTTTTTAACTTCTTTAAAAGTTCCACTTGATTATTATGATTAACTTGAAGATGAGGACATTTTTTTAGGATATAGACATCTTCTATCAGGACAAGCACCTAATTTCAATTTTTTTCTTACATTCAAGTCCATACATATTTGCAGTTGGTCCACCTACATCAGAAATATTTCCATGAAATTTAGGAGTTTCAGCAATTTTTTTAACTTCTTCTACTATTGAATTTTGACTTCTTGACATAATAGTTCTACCTTGATGAATAGCTATAGCACAGAAGTTACATTCTCCATAGCAACCACGATGAGTAGTAACAGAGTATTTTATAGTATCAAGTGCTCTAACTGCTCCCATTTTTTTGTAGTAAGGGTGTACATCTCTAGCAAATTCCATAGAATATATTTTATCCATTATCTCCTCAGAATAACTTTCAGAAGGAGGATTTTTGAATCAAATATCTATCATCACATTTTTTTGACAAAGTCCTTTAGCAGTTATTGGATCACAATTTAAATAAAAAAAGTATGAAAAGCTTCAATAAACTTATCTTTATCTGCAAGACAATCAGAATGAGAAGGTAAAGATAAATAATCTTCTCTAGGCTCTTTACTTAAGTAACAAAGTCCTCTAATATTTTGCCAATCTTCTCCATTCTTTAAAGCATTTGCTAGCTGTAACATAGACATTTCTCCCATACCATAGGATAAAAATATCTGCCTTAGCATCAAATAGAATAGGTTTTTCTTAGCTTATTAGTCCAATAATCATAGTGAGTTATTCTTCTTAGACTAGATTCAATTCCACTTATTACAATTTTTTTCGTAGTTCCTTTTAAAAAAATCTACGTATCATATTTGAGTAGACTAAAAACAGCTCTATCTGGTCTTTTTATTATTTTTCTCCACCTGGAGTAAAATCATCTTGTTGTCTTCTTTTTTTAGTTGCAGTATAGTTTGCAAACCATAGAATCCACACAACCACCAGATATAGCAAAAGAACAAGTTAGGCTCACCTAAACGAGTTATATCATCAGGAACATCAACCTCAGGTTGAGCAATTATACCAACCTTGAAGCCATGTTCCACTAACCATTTTTCCTACTAAGGCACTTCCATTATATGAAGTGTCCAAATATGTATCTCCTGAAATTAGGAGTACATCTATACTATCCCAACCTAAACTTTTCATTTCTTCTTTTTGTAGTTGGTAAAAAAATTTCATACTTTATTACCTTTCTGCATTTAATTTAGCGATTTCAACTATAACATCAGTTGCTTTTTTTCCATACTTTCAAGGGCAACAAATTCATATTTACCATGAAAAATTTTTTCTCCACCAGCAAAAAAATATTTGGTGTAGGTAGACCCATGAAAGAGATTTTTAGAACCATCTGTTCCACCACGAATAGCTTTTTATAAGTGGTTTTTATACCAAGATTTTCCATAGCTTGTTTTTGCTATGTCAACGACATACATATGGTCTTTTATTATTTCTCCCATATTGTAGTATTCATCTTTTTAGTTCAAGTTCAACAACTTCTTTTTCCATATTTTTTTCATTTACTTTTTTTACAAGTTCTTTTTACAAATTCTTTCTTAGCTAAGAATTTAGCCTTGTCATGATCTCTTAGAATATATACAACTTCTCCACTTTCACAAGATGTATTAGTTTCAACTAAATAATAGAATCCTTCATATCCTTCAGTTTTTTCAGGAACTTCATCTTTAGGGAACATTTGTATAATTTCACTAGCAATAAGGCCAGCATTTATCATTTTACCTTTTGCAGTTCCTGGGTGAACACTAACTCCTTTTTATTTTTAAATGTGGCTTGAGCAGCATTAAAAGCTTTCATATTCTAATTCTCCAACAGGGCCTCCGTCCATAGTGTAAGCATAGTCTGCTGCAAATTCTTTTTACATCAAAAATAGTCTGCTCCCCTACCAATTTCTTCATCTGGACCAAAAGCCATTTTGATATCTCCATGCTTAATTTCAGGGTGTTCTTTTAAGTACTTAACAGCTTCAATAATTTCAACTATTCCTGATTTATCATCTGAGCCAAGTAAAGTTGTACCATCTGTTGTAATTAAAGTTTTTAGAGATATAATTTTTTTAAATTAGGGAATTCCTCTACTTTTTAAAAACTATATTTTTGTTCTTTATTTAAAAACTATGTCACTGCCATCATAGTTTTCTATAATTTGAGGATTAATTCCTTCTGCATTGAAATCAGCAGTATCCATATGAGCTATAAAAACCAACAGTAGCAACTTTTTTTATCTATATTACTTGGTAAAGTTGCATTTACAAAACAAGCTTTTATTTATAAAAAAACATTAGATAGACCTAAATCTTCTAATTCTTTTTTTAGCATTTTTAGCAAATTCCATTTGTGATGGTGTAGATGGAATAGTTTCACTTTTTTTCATCTGAACGAGTATTAAATTTAACATATCTTAAAAAAATCTTTCTTTCAATGTTGAATATTTTTTTCCATTTTCTGTACCTTCCTTTCAAAAATAATTTATACTATTTAATTATACTACATATTCATAATTCTATCAAAAAAATATTAAAAGTATTTTTCATATTGCCAAACTATAAGAATATATTGTAAAAAAATAAAAATTTTTTTATTGTATAATATAAGCCAATATAAAATATTAACAAAAGGGAGGATAATCATGGAAGGGAAAAAAATATTTTTAAAATGGTATTGTCTGGAGCAATAGGAGTTTTTTTGTATTACTTTTTAATACTTACTAATTGCTATACAGTAGATACAGGGGAAGTTGTTATAATATCAACATTTGGTAAGATAACAAGAGTTGAAAATGAAGGTTTACATTTTTAAAAATACCATTTGTTCAAGGTAAAACATTCATGGAAACAAGAGAAAAAAACATATTTTTTTGGAAGAACAGATGAAATGGATACAACTATGGAAGTTTCAACAAAAGATATGCAAAGTATAAAAATTGGAGTTTACAGTACAAGCTTCTATTACAGATCCAGAAAAAAATTATATAGAGCTTTTTAATAATAAACATGAACAAAGATTTATTAGACCAAGAGTTAAAGAAATAATTCAAGCTACAATAGCTAAATACACTATAGAAGAGTTTGTAAGTAAGAGAGCAGAGATTTCAAAATTGATATTTGAAGATTTAAAAGATGATTTTTTTCACAATATGGAATGTCAGTAAGTAATGTATCTATTGTTAATCATGATTTTAGTGATGAGTATGAAAGAGCGATAGAAAGCAAAAAGGTTGCTGAACAAGAAGTTGAAAAAAAGCAAAAGCAGAACAAGAAAAACTAAAAGTTGAAGCAGAAAATAGAGTTAGATTAGCAGAATATTCTTTGCAAGAAAAAAAGAATTACAAGCAAAGGCAAATGCTGTTGAAAGTAATTCATTGACTCCTCAACTTTTTAAGAAAGATGGCTATTGAAAAAAATGGGATGGAAAAACTTCCACAAGTTCAAGGTAATAATGGAAGCACATTAATTAACTTAGACTAGTAACTCACTTATTTTTTTACTATTTATTATAGGATAGCCTATGTTATCATAATTTGATTTTTATACGATAAATCTGTGAAGCAAGTTCATTGAAATTAAATAATTCAAGTTCTTCTTCACTTAAAATTTCTTTTTAAGTTTCTATTAGAAGTTAAAAATTTTTTTCTTTCATTATAGTCATCTAATTTTTTTAGATAATTTAAATATTCTTGTCCCTTATTTGAAAAAAACCTAAAAATTTTTCACATAGGGGATTTTATTTTTACTTTATTTGTAAGTTCTTCAGTTAAATCTAATAGAGTATGTAATAATATTCTTTTGTAATCTAGATATAGTTAGTCTTTTACTCAAAAATTTTTATCAAAAAAATCACTGAAAGATAAGTTTTTCTAGCGAGTATTTATATAGTCTATTTTTCTAAACCAACTTCTAAGTCTTGAATATTTCTTAGACTTGAATAATTTTTTTATTATATTGTATTTCATTAAGTCATAAAAATCATTTTTGACATGAAAAAAACTCCAAAATTTTTCTTCTAGTATCTTATATGAAAAACTCTGGAACTAAATTTTTTTAATTTTATTTAATTTATTATCTTTAGTTTCATTAGAAGCTAATAAAACTTTTTCTAATATAACTTGCACTTGCAAAATTATCTTTTTTTCATCATCATAGTAACCTGTTTTTTTCTCTTTTTTTATACAACAAGCTTCAATCTTAGAATCAATAGTTTCTATGGCTTTTTATGTATTCTAGAGCTAGGATATCATTAGAACCAAATTTTTTTCATCAGATATAGCCTTTGAAAAAAAGCAGTAGGATATGAGAAGCCTTTATCTAAAAAAATTCTTTTTAAAGCTTTTTGTAAATTCATCTGTCAAAGAAAAGACTTGCTATTTTTTTAATTTATCTAAGTCATTACTTTCAGAACCAAAAAAACCATATGACTACAAGAAAGCTTATCTAAAAGACTAACAGAACCTTTTGCAAAAAAATTTCAGCACTTTGACTTGAGTAAAAACAGGTAACTCTATCACGATGTCTATGCCCTGTGATAGAGCTATCTTAGTTTTTTTCAAATTTATTGATAAGAGATGGTTCTCCTCTTTGTACAAAATCACCACTCATAACAGCGATTTTTTTATATTATCTTCAAAGAGTTTATCTATCTCTTGAATGTGATGTAGATGTCCATTATGAAAGGGATTGTATTCAACAACTAAACCAATTACATTTTTTTAAACATCTACGTCACTCCTAGTTTTATTTTTTTAAATCGTTATAAGTTTTGATTGCACCTTTAATAAATGCTTTTTTTGTAAAGTGTAATCATCTGGATATTCAGCCTTTGCATTTTTCTTCTATTCTATTTAATTCTGCTTTTTGGAATAGAAGATGAACTTAAAAATAGAAGCTATTTCTTCTTTACTTTTTTTGTTTTGAGCTTCTGCTTTTTTTGTTGATTAGCATTTTGTTCTTCTCTAATTCTATTAACTAATCCTTTTGTAATCATTAATTTCATCATTTACTCTAGCTAATTGCTTAGGATAGTTAGCTCCATACATAGCTTCTAATCTTTTGATTATTATTTCTTTATCAGTTTGAGGTATTCCAGCTTTATCTAGTCTTTCGATCATTTCTAAATATGAATCTTTATACCAATCGTAAGTTTCTCTTCTATCAGCACCAGAAGTAGTTGAAACAGCATAACGAATCTTTTTTTCAACATTTTTCAGGTAATTTTTGCTTCTGCTGCAAAAAGATAAAACAGATAATGCAAAAGCAAGATATTAAAATTAATTTTTCTCATTTTTTTCCTCCGATTATTAGAATAATTCAGGTGCAGATATTACTTTTTAAATCTTTATCTATTTCAAATACCATAGGTTTACCAGTAACTAAATTTAGATTTAAAAATATCTTCATTTGAAATATTTAATAAGTATTTTTATTAAAAGCTCTTAAACTATTTCCGTGAGCAGCAACTATAACATTTTTTTACCTTCTTGTAAGCTCTTAGAAATATCTGAATGCCAGTATGGTAAAACTCTTGCTATAGTATCTTTTAAGCTTTCACCTAAAGGGATTTTCAGAATCTGGAAGATCTGCATATCTTCTATCAGATTTTTGGATAGTATTCACTGTCTTTATCTATTGATGGTGGAGCTATATCAAAGCTACGACGCCAAATATGTACTTGTTCATCTCCATATTTTTTTAGCAGTTTCAGCTTTATTTAATCCTTGTAAAAGCTCCATAGTGTCTTTCATTTAATCTCCAAGATTTATATACAGGAATGTAAAGTTCATCCATTTCTTCTAAAAACTATATTTAAAGTTTTTTTATAGCCCTTTTTTTAGGTAAGAAGTATAAGCAACATCAAAAAAACTAAATTCATTTCCTTTAAAATTTTTTTCCTGCAGCCTTAGCTTCTTCAATTCCTTTAGGGCTTAAATCAACATCTTTCCACCCTGTAAATCTATTTTTCTAAGTTCCAAGCACTTTCACCATGACGAATTAAAACTAATTTCATTTATTTTTTTACCTCCTAAAAATTTATTTCTTCTCATTATTCTACTATATTTAACATTACATTTCAAATATTTTTTTATTTTTTTATTAGATAAAATGGTATAATATAAAAAAACAATTAAAGAGGTTTTTAGTATGAATAAAAATTTTAGAGATTTTTATTAGAAGAGAAAGAAACTAAATTAAAAGGTAGTCTTTATCATTTAACACAAATTAAATTTTCATATAATTCAAATCATATTGAAGGAAGTAAATTAACAGAAGATGAAACAAGATATATTTATGAAACAAATTCTTTTTATAGGAGATAAAGAAAAAAAGTTGTATCTATAGATGATATAAATGAAACTATTAATCATTTTTAAATGTTTTTGATTATATACTAGAAAAATATAAATATTTTTAGATGAAAAAAATTAATAAAAAAATTTACATAAAATTTTTAAAAAAATAATACTTCTGATTCTCAAAAGAGAATGGTTTAAAGTAGGTGATTATAAATTAAAAAGCAAATTTTTATTGGTAATACAAAAACTACAAGTCCTAGTAATGTAAAAAAAGAAATGAAAAAAATTACTTATTGAATACAATTCAAAGACTAATATAACATTTGAAGATATTATTGAATTTCATTATAAATTTGAATCTATTCATCCATTTCAAGATGGAAATGGAAGAGTTGGCAGACTCATTATGTTTAAAGAATGTCTAAAGAATAATATTGTTCCTTTTATTATAGATGAAGAACATAAATTATTTTTATTATAGAGGTTTAAAAAAATTATAATGAGGATAAAAGCTTATTTAATTGAAACTTGTCTTTCAGCACAAGATAAATATATAGAATTATTGAATGAATTAGAAATTAATTTTTAACTAAAAATAAGGAGTGATGGTTATGGAAGCAACAAAAAGAATGGTTAGAAAAAAATGGGAAAAAGGTAAAAAAATAAGTTACAACCTAATAGTAATCTTTTTAGATTATTTTTACTTTAAAGGAAATTGCTGGAAAAAGAAATAGATGTTATGGATATTGGACCTTGTTCTATTCCAACAGGAGAATTTTTTTAGTTGCTGATCCTCTTGTATATTTAGTCAGCAAATATGAAAAAAAGAGTATTTTCAAAAAGATTCCAACAGGAGAGTTTAGAACAGAAGTTTGTGTTGTAAAAGCTACTGATGGAGATTGCGATAGATATACAGCAGTTAGATTGAAATTTAATGATAATGAAGTTAGTTATTTTTGAAGAAGCAATGAAGGGAACAGAAGACTTAGAAAATATTAATGAAGGAGATTTTTTTGGTTTTAATGTTGACGCTGGATTAGCTTGTATTTGTGATAAGAAATTACATGAACTATATTGTGAATTTGATAAAAAAATGGTGTGACGAAAAATCCTGATGGAAATACTTATGATGATTATTTTGCAGATTTATTCAAAAAGAGTTATGAAGATAATCCTAAGTATCAAAGAGATGGAGGAGATTGGATAAATTGGACTATACCTGGAACAGATTATCATTTACCTATGTTTCAATCTGGTTTTTGGAGATGGAGCATATCCAGTGTATTTAGCTTATGACAAAGATGGAAATGTATGTCAGCTTATTGTAGAATTAATTGATATTGAATTAGCTTACTCTGATATAGATGAGGATGAAGAATAAGTTTTAAATCTCAGCTGATTATAACTATTTTTAATTTTTTTCTTTCAATATGCCATTATATGTATGTTTATAAAGATTTAATTTTTATATTAGAAAAAAATTAAGCAGTTTTGTGCTATAATACTATCAATAAAAAGATTAATAAAGGAGTTAAAAAAATATGCAAGAACAAGAGATAATAGCCCTTATAAATTCTAAAGGTGCATTTATATTAGAGAATTCTAAAGTAAATGCTGAGCTTATAGCATATGTTGACTGCAAAAATGATGAGTTATATGAAACATCTGCTAAAATTGAATGGGAAGTATCAGATAAAAATTTCTTTAGAAGATATAAAAAGATTTAAGATGTATCATTTAAAAAGTTAAAGATCTAGGAGAAAATACTTTTTTTACTTATAGATATTTTTACAAAAAGATGTAAATAATACTTTATTAGAAAAATACATTAAAGGAATGTGAACAAAATGCAAGTGTTACTGTTGAAGAACCTAATTTAGGAAAATTTGTTCTTGATAAAACTACTAAATCTTTACATTCTAAATTAAAATGGTTAAGTGAAAAAGAAGAAATAGATGTGTACCTAAATATTGATGAGGATAATCGTATTAATACTTTAAAAAAAGTAGGGGCATTTTTTTATCACTCTTGAAAAAAAGTTTTTTTAAAGATAAAAAAAGATTGGGATAAAAAAATTAAAGACTTATGCTGCTGAACATTTAGCAGATTTAGCAACAGAATTAAGAAAGAATTCAAAGTCATTATTTAAATTCTTAAAAAGTATGGAGATGGTATTTTTGTGGCAAAGATGAAGCTTGTATCTCTAGCTATTGAAAATGATGGAGAAATTGTTGCTACTTTTTGATGATAGAAAAATTATTTTTTTAGGTCATAAAATAATAGTAAAAGCAAATACTAATAGTAATGAAATTAATTCTGCTACTGTTGAAAAATTTTTAATATAGAGGATTATAAAAAGATAGAAGCTCTTGAAAATAATATTGAAATTAAAGAAAATAAAGAAGAATAGATAGAAAAAGGAGTTATTCAAATAAATTTGAGATAACTCCTTGTTTTTTTAATATTTACCAAAAAAACTATTTATTTTTTTGTTAATTCTCCAGCACCAGCTCCAAGTGCTCCACCAATAGCAGCTCCTACAGCAGTACCTCTAACATCGTTACCAAGCATAGCTCCTACAGCAGCTCCAGCTATGGCACCTCCTGTTGCAGTTTTTTTCTGTATGTGTACATCCTACTAGAATTCCAGCTAGTACTAAAATAACTAATGATATTTTTTTCATCTTTGTAAAAAAACCTCCTTTTATCTTAGTTGTCCTTATTATACTTTATTTTCTAAAAAAATCAAGTAAAAATTTTTAAAAATATATTTTTCAAGTTTTTGATTTTTTTAGGGGAATTATATCATAGTATAGTTATTAAACATAGCAAAATGTAACAAACATCTAAAAAAAATTATACTAAAAAAAGAACACCTTTATTTTTTTATAAAAAAATATAATTTAAAAAAAATAAAAAAATATATACTTTCAAATTTTTCTAAATATATGATAGGATATTATCAAATATCAAGGAGGAAAAGTAGTATGAAAAAAAGTTTCGTTATGTTCTGTTGGTTTTTTTGTATTTTTTTAATGTTAGTTGCTTGTGGTAAACCTGATTCACAAAAAAAGCTTTTTGAGAAAAAAATTTTTAAGCAAACTATAACAGATGTGAGCAAGAAAATGAAAGATGGAAATGAAGTTTCTAAAATGTTAGCTGGAATTTTTAGAAAAAGGTTCTTACAAAGTTAATAAAGTTAATGAAGAGAAAAAAATATGGCTGAACTTGATGTGACAATAAAAATCTGCAGATTTTTGTTAAATATATGACAGAGTATTTAGTGGCATTAAAACCTTTATTTGATTCTAATATGGGTGAAGAAGCTTTCCAAAAAAATCTTTAGAATATTTTTGAAAAATTTGACAAAAAAAGAATTAGATTATACAGAAACTGATGTGACAGTACATATGGAAAAAAAGTGGATGGAGAATGGAAAGTAATCAATACTGAGGATGTTTTTAACTGCTATATTTGGTGGTTTAACAGATGCAGTAGCAGACTTTAATTAATAAAAAAATAAAACTGCAAACTAATCTCATTTAGAGATTGGAATGCAGTTTTTTTATTATTTATTTACAATAGTGTCAATCCAATTAAATAATTCATCTAAATCATAATCTCCACCATGTCCTTGTCCCCAAGGAGCAGCAAAGTCTACAATTTTTTTCCAGAATTTTTTTAATTTAATAGCTAGTATTGCAGGGATAGCAAGAGAAGTATCCTTATCTATTGCTCCGTGTCTTATTCTCCAATATTTAGTTGGAGCACTCTCAATATAATTCATAGGATTCATCATTTTTTTATTATAGCTTTATCTGCCATTTTTTTGGAATTACAATTTTAATACTCTTATCATTAAATTTACCTTTTTTGGTAGTATTCAATAGCTTCTTTATTAGCTATATCAAAAGAAAATTTAGTGAAGTTTTTTTATTATCAGTTTTCTTATCACCAAATAGATTATTTTTCTCCAGAGCTTGCATTTAAACTATCAAAAAGCTGGGGGAGATTTCATTCTATCTCCAATATGAGTATAAACATCTAAATCAACAGCAACAACTTTACCATTTTTCAATAGTGAAAGCTTTTTTTAAATTCACTGATATCCTTTCCCTCAGCTAAAAGCCTTATTAGCAGAATTTTTTTAATTATAAGAGAAAGATATGATTTGAAAGTTCCATTACCATTTTTTTATCAAGAGTTAATAGATTTCCTTTATCATCCTTTAATTTTTAAATTATTTAAATAAGTAGGAAACATATTTTTTTCAATCTATTAGATATTCTTATTTCATCTTCTGTTAAATTACCTTGAACAGTTGTACGAGTTAAGCTTCTGTCATTATATTCTTGAGCAGATGTATTTCTTGTGAACTCCATTCTTGAAAAGGTGTTAACACCATTGTACATCCATTCATAAGCTGAGTCAGCATTTTCTAAGTTTGTAATAGGACAATAAGAAGATACAGCGTAAATATCATCTCTTGTATCAGCTGCTCCAAGTTCTGTTAGGTAAGGAAGATAGTCTTGAGAGTTTCCACTTGCTCCTAAAAGAGCTGATAAAGCTCCACCAGCACTAGTTCCATTTGAAATTATCTTATTAGCATCTCCTGGCATAACTTCATCATTAAAATAAAAGGTATCTAACTGCTGCCTTTAAGTCAACTATTCCAGCAGGAGCTTTTTCCTGTATAAGCTCCATTCTTATCTTTTAGAGTTCTACCTCTTGCACCAGGTGCTGCAACTACATAACCTTTTGATAGTGCATAACTAAGAGAGTTAGCTTTTTCCATCTCTACCAAGTCCTACTTTATCAGCTTTACCTGGCATGTATCCTCCAACACTATTAGGTAAAAAGATAGGAGCATTAGAGCTATTATAATTTCCTATAGAAGAATTATTAAAGTATTCTTCAGGAATATAGATATTCATATTTTGATATTCTTTATCCACAGGATTTTTTTACGTAAACAATATTTTTCATAAGCACGGTACTTTACTTTTTTTAGCATTGACCTCAGTTTCCTTTTGAAACATATTTATTTGGATTGAATTTTTAAATCATATTCATTTTTTTACAGCTTTTTTGTAGTTTTAGGAGCTGCAAAAAGCCATAGAGCCAAATAAACAGAATAGCATTAAAAATTTAAATTTTTTTCATATCAACCTCCATTGATTTTTAAAATTAAAATTATTATATCATAAAAAAAGAGTTATTACTTCAATTTTTTTGTAATAACTCTTTAGTCAAATTTCTATTTATTATTTAAAAGCAGACCAATTTTTTTCTTCTGTCTCCTTCTTTTTAAGATTTTTCTTTCTTAATCTAATATTTGTTGGAGTAACTTCTACAAGTTCATCTTCAGCAATGTAGTCAAGAGCTTGTTCTAGAGTAAATTTTTCTAGGTGTTGCAAGTTTAACTGCATCATCAGAACCAGCAGCTCTCATATTTGTTAATTTTTTTAGTCTTACAAACATTTACAACTAAGTCATTTTTCTCTGTTATGTTCTCCAACTATCATTCCTTCATAAACAGGAATACCTGGATCTAAGAATAGAGTCCCTCTATCTTGTAAGTTATTTAAAGCATAAGGAACAGTAACTCCTGGTTCAGTAGCTATTAGAACTCCTTTATTTCTTGTAGGAATATCCCCTTTATATTCTTCATAATCAAAGAAAGAGTGGTTTAAAATTCCTGTACCTTTTAGTATCAGTTAAAAATTCATTTCTAAATCCTATAAGTCCTCTTGCAGGTACTTTAAATTCAAGTCTTGTATATCCATCTTGTCCTGGAACCATAGAAACCATTTCAGCTTTTCTAACTCCCATCTTTTCAATTACAGTTCCTGTAAAGCTGTCATCTACATCAATTAAAGCAAGCTCGATAGGTTCTAATCTCTTTCCATCTTTTTCTTTAAATAAAACTCTTGGTTTAGAAACTTGTACTTCAAAACCTTCTCTTCTCATATTTTCAAGTAATATAGAAAGTTGAAGTTCTCCTCTTCCTTTAACTATAAATGAGTCAGGAGAATCAGTTGCTTCTACTCTCATACTAACATTTGTTTGAATTTCTTTTTGTAATCTATCCCAAATATGTCTAGAAGTTACAAATTTTTCCTTCTTTTTCCAACAAATGGAGAATCATTTACCATAAATGTCATTGCAAGTGTTGGTTCATCAATATCAATCAAAGGTAAAAGCAACAGGATCATTTATATCTGCTAATGTTTCCCCAATATCTATATCATCAATACCAGCAACGCAAACTATATCCCCAGCTTCAGCCTCTTCTATTTCAACTCTTTTTAATCCTTCATAACCATATAGAACAGAGACTTTACCTTTAACTTGTTTTTCCATCTCTTTTTATTAACATTACATCTTGGTTTCTTTTTTTAAAAGTACCATTGTGTATTCTTCCAACTGCTAATTTTTCCAACATAGTTATCATAAGCAATATTTGTTATTAAAAAAATTGAGTTGGTTTAGCTACATCTCCATCAGGATCTTGAACATGTTCAAGTATTGTTTCAAATAATGGTTGCATATCTGTATTTTTCATCAGTCAATTCTTTTTCTAGCAAAACCTGCTTTTTCCTGGAAGCATAAACTACTGGAAATTCAAGTTGATATTCATTAGCATTTAATTCTATAAATAAATCATAAACCATATATAAAACATCTTCTGGTCTAGCATTAGGTTTTATCAACTTTGTTTACTACAACTATTGGTCTATGTCCTTGTTCTAAAGCTTTTTTTCAAAACATATTTTTGTTTGAGGCATAGGACCTTCAAAAAGCATCTACAAGTAAAAAGAACAGAATCAACCATTTTCATAATTCTTTGTACTTCTCCACCAAAATCAGCATGGCCTGGTGTGTCAACTATATTTATCTTATAGTCTTTATATCTAGCAGAGGCATTTTTTTAGAGAAGATAGTAATTCCTCTTTCTCTTTCAATATCATCTGAGTCCATAACTCTTTCTTCAACTTTTTTTCAAGTTCATGAGTTTTAAAAAAACTCCTCCTTGTCTCAATAGACAATCGACAAGAGTCGTTTTACCGTGGTCAACGTGAGCAATAATTGCTATGTTTTTTTAATTTTCATTTTTTTCCTCTCATATTTTTTTAAATTAATAATATTTATATCCTTTTTAATAAATTATTATTTTTCTATATTTGCCAAACCTAAGAATTCATCTTGATAATATACTCTATATTTTTTTGTTTTTCCAAACTATCCTTTATTTTTTTACAGTGTTGCCATTTTTTTGAATAAAGTCAATTCTTTCTCAGTTTCTAAATTATATTTCTCATAAGAAAAATACATCTTCAACAGAATTTTAAAAAAACTAAAATCGTTATTTTTGAGCCATTTCTTCCATCTGTTCCAGTGTATACGAATTAGTTAAAGAATATTCTCCAACATTTATTCTTTGAAGCTCTGTCATAGTGGCATAAGTTCCTAAATCTAAACCTATATCATAGATTAAGCTTCTTATATAGCAACCTTTAGAAACCTTTGTTTCAATTTTTAGCCTTATTGTCTTTAAAAATCTAAAAAGTTTAATATATTCAATAGTTACATCTCTTTCAGGTCTCTCTATCTCAATACCTTTTTCTTGCTAAATGATAAAGTTTGTTTCCATCAATTTTTTTATAGCAGAGTACATTGGAGGAACTTGCTTTATATCTCCTATAAATTTTTTTAAAGATAATTCTAAATTATCTTTTTGAAACATCTATAAGATTTTTCAGCAATTCTTTTTTTCCTTCAATATCATAGGTATCAGTGGCATATCCTATTTCAAAATTAGCTAAATAAACTTTATTTTTTTAGCTTCTAAATCAGAAGCAAGTTTAGTAGCTTTTTCCAACACAGATAAGCATAAGTCCTGTTGCTAAAGGGTCAAGAGTTCCTGTGTGACCTATTTTTTTAGTTTTTTTAAAAATCTTTTTTTAAGCTTTCTTATAACATCAAAAGAGCTTATTCCTTTGGGTTTATTTACAAGTATTATTCCTTCCAAAAATATCAATCCTCTAGTTTGTTTATATATTTTAACGAGATATTATACCATAAAAATTAGAATAATGATAGATTATCATTATGGAAGTTAGAAAAATATTTTTTTAGTTAATAATTGAAATTATATTAAAAATAAGATATAATTATAATATAAAACGATTGAATTACATATACTTTTTTTACAATTAATTTACAAATAACTACTAACAAATAATTATCTCTAATTAAATTTTAATATATTTCAAATAATTTATAAAATAAATAAAAAGAAGTGAGTGTTATGGAATTAACTAGACTAAATACCTGTCCAATTGATGATAAATATTGGGAAGTTCTTGAAGAATATTCTTATGAAACATCTAGAGGACTTGTAGTTGTTCCTAAAGGTTTTTATGACAGACTATGCATCAGTACCTAAGATTTTTTTAGAAATATTATAAATACTTATGGTAAACATGTAAGAGCTGCAGTTGTCCATGATTGGTTGTACTCAAGTAGGTGTAAAAATAGATATTACAAGGGCTGAAGCAGATAGGATTTTTTTAGAAATTATGACAGAATGGAATGTTAAAAAAAGTATAAAAAGAATTTTTAATGTATATCTTGGTTAGAATGTTTGGTGGTAGTCATTTTAGAAAGGATAAATAAATATAATAAAAGGACTATTACAATTTAAAAAAATCAATTTGTAATAGTCCTTTATTTATTATTTTTATTATTTTTTTCCATTTTTTTATAAAAACTTTTTTTATAACATTTCCATTTTCATCATATTCAATAGCTTCTCCATCTTGAAGTCCATCTTTAAAGTTAGCAATTCCCATAAGTTTTTCCATTTTTCAAAAAAATGCTTTTTACTATACCATCTATTTGCTCATTTTTTTAAATTAAATATAGATAGTAGTTTACCACTAGGATAAAACATTTTTTTACTTCACCTTCAGGAATAAAAATTTTTTTATTTGCATAATACTAAATAATTTCCCATTCATATATGTTTCTAATTTTTCCACTCATAAGATTAGTATTATCAAAAAGATAAATCATTTTAGCTTGATTTCCTTCTACTTCCTGTTCTATTGTCATTTTTATTATTTCTGTAATATATTCTTTGAAATAAATTATTATTTTTCATCATAAGTTTCCAATTTTAAATATTCAGTATTTGAAAAAGTATTATTTATTGGATTAGTTAAGTCACCTATTAAACTTAAAGATTTTTATTGCATCTTTTTTTATTCATTTTTATTTTTTTCATTAAAGTTTCAGACTTTATTTTTTTACTTTCTTATCTAATACTCTTATATTTGTCTCTGAATACTCTAAAGTTTTTTTCCATTTTTTTAATTGATATATTTGTTTTTGCTTCAAAAATAAGGGGTTATCTCTGCTAATTTTTTTCTGACATTTTTTTCAGTATAGATAATGTTATCATTTTCATCAGTAATAACTATTTCATTTTTTTCCTTTTTTTCAAATTTAGAATAATAAATAGCTCTTCCTTTTTTTCTTTTTATATTTTTTTCTATATAATTAAACGTCTTATCAATATTTTTCAAGATTTGGCTTGTAGTCTTTTAATGCTTCTTGGTAAGCAGGATTAACTAAACCTATAGTATCAGATAAAGTAGTAGAATTTTTCTACTGCCATACTTAAGATATTAACAAATAAAAACATTAATACCGTTAAAATGATATTTTTTTCTTCTCATTATTTAATCACTTCTTCTCCATTTTTTTATAAAATTATTTGTCTAAAAATTTTTTTCCATCTTCATCATAGAAAAATAGGTTTTCCAATAGGCTCATCATCTTTAAAGTTTATTATCATCATAACGTTTCCGTTATCATGATACATTTTTTTGAAGGACCATTAAATTTACCATTTTTTTAAAAACAAAAAGTTGATATAACTTTGCCACTTGAATTATACATTTTCATTTCTCCATTTTGAAGAGAATTTTTTTGTTTTTTTAAAGTGGCAAATAAGGTATTATCCATATATATAGTAACATTACCTTTATCAAAAAGAATCATCCTCAAAAAAATATAAATCAATTTCATAGAATTTCCATCTACTTGACCTTCACCTACAAGTTTTTTTATTTTTTTATATGTTGTAGTAAATATTAATTTTTGTTCTTCATCATAAGCCATTGACTTATAGTTTTTCAACTTTAGCCAAATTCTTTTCTGATGAACTATTTAAATCACCTGTTAAATCAATAAAGTCAAATACATTTTTTTAAGTTTACACTTTTTCTTTAATAAAGTTTTTTTGATACCATTCTTGATTTATCTTCATTATTTTTCAAAACTAGAGTCACTATTCACTAAGATTTTTTTCCATCTTTTAATTGATATACTTGTTTTGATTTAAAGTAAGTGGTTATTTTTAGAAAAATTTTTTTAGAAATTTTTTTCTGAAAAAAAGAAGATTATTCTTTTTCATCACTGACAATTAAAGCATCTTTTTTTCAAATTTACTATAAATAGTGGCACTACCTTTTTTTATTAATACTTTCTTGAATATAATTAGATAATACAGCTATATTTTTCTTTTCTTCATTTTTATATTCTTTCAATAATTCATTAAAAGTAGGATTTATTATACTATTAACACTTGTGTTCATAGCTGGTACCTTATCACTTACAAAATTTTTCATTTACCAGCTTTTCATTTGAAAAAAACTTAAAAGAGTAATAAATAAAAAAATAAAATTGTAGTTAAAATTAATTTTTTTCTCATAACGCCTCCTAATATTTTTAATATGTAGTTATAATTTTAACACATTTGCAAAAACTCTTGCTATTTTTATTTTTTTCTTAACTATGTTATACTTTTTTTAGAGGTGATGTAAGTGGAAAAACAAAAATTGAAAAAAACTAGCTGATATTATAAAAAAAATTCTAAGCATCTTGTTTTTCTTTACAGGAGCAGGCGTGTCGACTGAGAGCGGATTGAAGAGTTTTTAGAGGAAAAAGATGGACTATATAGTAGTTTATACAAAGGAAAATATAGACCTGAAGAAGTATTGAGTTCAGACTTTTTTTGTTCACACAGAAAAATATTTATAGAATATGTGGAAGAAGAACTAAATATCAATGGTATTAAACCTAATAAAGGTCATTTTAGCATTAGCTGAATTAGAGAGAATGGGTATATTAAAAAGCAGTGATAACTCAAAAATATAGATGATTTACATCAAATGGCTGGGAATAAAAATGTTTTAGAATTACATGGAAGTTTAAAAAAAGATGGTATTGTTTAAGTTGTGGAAAAACATCAAATAAAAAAATTTCTCATGTAACTGTGGAGGTATAGTTAGACCTGATGTTACTTTTATATGGAGAAAACTTAAATCAAGATGTAGTTAATGAAGCTATTTATCAAATAGAACAAGCGGATACATTAATAGTTGCAGGTACAAGCTTTAACAGTTTATCCTGCTGCATATTATTTAAGATATTTTAGAGGAAAAAAATCTAGTTATAATCAATAATGAAAGCACTCAATATGATGGAGAAGCATCTTTAGTTCTAAAAACTAACTTTTGCTGATACTATGGAAAAAGTTTTTAAATATAATAAAGTAATAAAAAGAAAGAGCTTTTTTTGTTAATAAAAGCTCTTTCTTCTTCTTATACATATAAACCTGTATTTTTCTTCAACTAAAGTCATGAAAAATTGATTTTTATCAAAAATCATCTAATAGCTCATCTTGTATTTTCTTAAGTGCAAGTCTGATTGAACAATTTGCTCCTCTAGTAGAACAGATAGTTGAACTATCTATACAAGGTTGTAATACGATATCATCATCTATGATTTCTATAATATCTCTAAAAAGTAAGTCTCTTAGGATCTCTTGTTAGAACATATCCACCTTTTGCACCTCTAAATATTTTTTTACAACTCCAGCTTTTTTTCTAATTTTTTTAATTATACGTAAACAAAATAATCTTGGAATATTTTTCTTCAGCTGATATTTCATTTGATGAAATAATATCCTTATCTCTATGTAAAGTAAGATAATAGACAATTTGTAAAGCGTATCTAACTTCATTCTTAATTTTTCATTATGTTACTCTCCTCACTGTTAATTTTCTAAAAATTCGATCAATTCTACATTTGAATCTAATTTATAAATAACATTTTTTTCTTTCAATTATAATTTGGATCTTTGATTTTTAAATCTTCATCATTTTTTTATTTTTTTGTATAAGTTCTTTACTTGGATTAATAGCTCTAGGATTACCTACTGAAGATAACATAGAGTAGTCTCCATTAGTGTCACCATAAGCATAGCTTTTTAGATAAATTGATATCATATTTTTTTATAAAATCTTCTATTGCTTCTTGTTTATGTACAGAATCCCACATAGGCTTTAGTTATTTTTACCCTGAAAATGTTTGAGTTTCTTCATCAATTTCATAAACAGAACCGCAAAAGTCATCAACTCCCATCTTTTTTTAGCCATTCTTGAAACTAAAAAAACGAAGGACTTCCTGATATGAAAGAAAAACTTTATGTCCTTCTTTTTATGCCATTCTATCATTTCTCTTGTGTATGTGTAGACCCTATTCCCCTTTAATAATAAAACTTGATCAGATATAAAATCATTATATTTAAGAGGTAAGCCTTTTTATGGCAACAACATATAATTGAGCGAGATCAAGTAGATAATCATCATAGTCACCTTTTCTTGTGTCCCAAAGTTGATATGCTTCTTCCACTTTTTAATCTATATTGGACATCTTTAAAAAGCTCATATTTTATCATTTTTTTAAAATGCTCAATAAGTAAAAGCATTTCTATATATCGTACCATCTATATCAAAAAAAATGCTGCTATCATACTATTCACCTACTAAAAAAATTATACCTAAATTGTAACATATTTTTTAAAAAAATGTATCTTTTTTTGGTTGACTTTTTAAAAAAAAATTATTTAGATTTGAATAGTATCTTTTTAAAAATTAGAAAAAAACACTGTATAATATCTATAGATTTTTTTAAAAAGTAATTATTTAAGGAGTGAAGTAAAATGCAAGGAAGTATTAATTTAAAAAAAGAAGCTATCACTATTTATTGCTAGTGTGCTTATGATTTTTTTACTATGTTTTTCTACTATAAGTTCAGCAGATGAAGCTTATATAGCAAGTTTTTAATATTTTTAAGACTAGGGGCTGCTGAAAAAGATATGGTTCAAACAGCAAAAACTTTTACAAGGTTTTTGATTTAGTAGGTTTAGTTGAAGTTATTAATAAAAAAAGGAATTGAAGAATTGGTTGATGAATTAAACAAACAAAGTCCTAATACTTGGGAATATCATATTTCACCTTTTGGTGTTGGTTCATCAAAAATATAAAGAATATTTTGGTTATGTGTACAAAAAAGATAAGGTTAAATTTATAAAATCTGAAGGTTTCTATAAAGATGGAAAAAGTTCACTTTTAAGAGAACCTTATGGAGCTACATTCAAAATAGGTAATTTTGACTTTACTCTAGTTTTAGTTCATACAATTTATGGAAATAATGAATCTCAAAGAAAAGCAGAAAACTTTAAAAATGGTTGATGTGTATGATTATTTCCAAGATAAAGATAAAAAAAGAAAAATGATATTTTTAATAGCAGGAGATTTTTAATTTATATGCATTAGATGAATCATTTAGACCAATGTACAAACATAGAGATAAAATTACTTATGCTATAGACCCCTGCAATAAAAACAACTATTGGAACTAAAGGAAGAGCAAACTCTTATGATAATTTCTTCTTTAGTCAAAAATATACAACAGAATTTACAGGTTCAAGTGGAGCTCTAGATTTTTTTCAGAAAAAAAGATCCACAACTTATGAGACAAATCATATCTGACCATATTCCAGTATTTATAGTTGTTGAAACATCAAAGGATGATGATTAATGAAAATTGCTTATCTATTTTTTTCAATGGTCAATTAAGAGGAAGTAAAAAAAGTTTTATTCTAATTTAATTGAAAAACAAGAAGGGGATATTTACTGTGCCGATGGTGGAGCAAATATTGCCTATCAATTAAATTTAATACCAAAAAGAAATATATGGAGATCTAGATTCTATTAAAGATGAGGTAAAAAGATTTTTTTATGCTAAAAAAAAATGTTAAATTTATTAAATTTAATGTTGAAAAAGGATTATACAGATAGTGAGCTTGTATTAAATGAAATTGAAAAAAATATGATAAGATTTATGCAATAGCTGCTTTGGGTGGAAGTATTGATCATGAACTTACAAATATAAATTTGTTAAATAGATATTCTAATTTAATTTTTGTTAGCCAAAAAGAAAAAAATGTTTAAAATAGAAAAAAATCTTATAATTTCTCTAATATGAAAAAAATAAAAAAAGTTTCTTTCATTATATTTTTCTGATAAAGTTAAAGATTTAACTTTAAAAAGGATTTAAATATGATGTTGAAAATTTAGATTTAACAAAAAGGTGAAACAAGATGTGTGAGCAATATCATTGAAAAAAACTGAAGCTAGGCTAACATTAAAAAGTGGAGCTCTTCTTTGTGTAGTTAAATGAAATAAAAATTGACACACTGATATCTTTGTTATAGAATTTATAAAAAAAAGGAGGAGGTTTTGTAGATGTTGGAAGTTGGAATGAAATATGAAATTGATAGAGTTGTAACAGAAAATGATACTGCTGCTAAAAGCTGCTTCAGGTTCTGTTGAAGTATTAGCAACTCCTGTTATGATAGCTTGGATGGAAGAAGCTTCTTTAAGATTAGCTCAAAAGGAATTAGAAGAAGGTCTTACAACAGTTGGAACAGAAGTAAATATTAAACACTTAAAAAGGAACTTTAGTTGGAAAAAAACTGTTAAAGTTCTATCTACTTTAAAAAGAAATAGATAGAAAAAGATTAGTATTTGATGTTGAAGTAATTGAAGATGGGGTTGCAGTAGGAACTGGATCACATACAAGATTTATTATAGATACAGCAAAATTTTTACGAAAAATTAAAAAAAATACAAAATAACTATTTAAAAAGAGCTGTTGCAAATTACAAAAGTAAAAAAATAGTTAGTTACTGAGTAAATTTCGTAACTCACTTATTTTTTTACTTTAGGATTGAAAATTTTAATTTTTGCAACAGCCTCTTTTTAAGAAAGAGGGAAAGGGAAAAAGAAAAATGGAAAAACTTAGTTTACAAACAAAAACTTGTATTGGGAATACAACACGTTCTTGCGATGTTTGGAGCAACTGTATTAGTGCCTTTTTTTAACAGGACTTAATCCGTCAATAGCACTTATTTGTGCTGGTGTGGGGACTTTAATATTTCACAGCGTTACAAAAGGAATAGTGCCTGTATTTCTAGGTTCATCTTTTTGCATTCATAGGAGCAACTGCTTTAGTTTTTTTAAAGAACAAGGAATTGCAATATTAAAAGGTGGTATTATATCTGCAGGACTTGTATATGTTATTATGTCTTTTCATTGTTTTTAAAATTTGGAGTTGAAAGAATAAAATCATTCTTTCCACCAGTAGTTGTAGGACCAATAATAATGGTTATAGGGCTAAGACTTAGTCCAGTGGCATTAAGCATGGCAGGATATAGTAATAATACCTTTGATAAAGATAGTTTAATTATTGCATTAGTAGTAGTAGTCACTATGATATCTATTAGTATCTTAAAGAAATCATTCTTTAGATTAGTTCCAATTCTAATTTCAGTTGTCATAGGATATATTGTTGCATATTTTATGGGAGATGTAGATTTATCGAAAGTTCATGAAGCAAGTTGGTTAGGTTTACCAACAGGTGCTTTTGAAACTATTACTACATTACCTAAATTTACTTTTACAGGAGTAATAGCACTTGCACCAATAGCTTTGGTTGTGTTTATAGAACATATTGGAGATATAACAACTAACGGAGCAGTTGTTGGAAAAGATTTCTTCAAAGATCCAGGAGTACATAGAACATTACTAGGTGATGGACTTGCAACAATGGCTGCTGGATTTTTAGGAGGACCTGCTAATACAACTTATGGAGAAAATACAGGAGTTCTTGCAGTAACAAAAGTATATGATCCAGCAATTTTAAGAATAGCAGCTTGTTTTGCAATAGTTCTAGGACTTATAGGAAAATTTGGAGTAATACTTCAAACAATACCTCAACCAGTAATGGGAGGAGTTTCTATCATATTATTTGGTATGATAGCAGCAGTTGGAGTAAGAACAATAGTTGAAGCACAACTTGATTTTACACACTCAAGAAACTTAATCATAGCAGCCTTAATATTTGTATTAGGAATAGCTATTGGAGATATAACAATTTGGGGAACTATATCTGTTTCTGGTTTAGCATTAGCTGCACTTGTAGGAATAGTTTTTAAATAAAAATTTTTACCAGAAGACAAATAAGGAGTATAATATATGGAAAGAATTGCCAGCTTTCAAGTTGACCATAAAAAAATTGAATAGAGGAATTTATGTGTCAAGACTTGATGAAATAAATGGAAACTATCTGACAACTTTTGATATAAGAATGAAGTTGCCTAATAGAGAGCCTGTAATAAATATAGCAGAATTACATACAATAGAACATTTAGGAGCTACATTTTTTTAAGAAATCATCCTACTAGAAAAGATGATATTATCTATTTTGGACCTATGGGATGTAGAACAGGACTTTACCTGATTTTTAAAAGGTAAATTAGAGTCAAAAAGAAGTAGTTGAACTTATAAAAAGAACTTTTTGAATTTATCAGTAAATTTGAAGGAGATATTCCAGGTGCTTCTGCAGTTGAATGTGGAAATTACTTGGATCAAAAATTTGCCTATGGCAAGATATGAAGCAGAAAAAAATTTTTTTAAAAAGAAACATTAAACAATATAAAGGAAGAAAAATCTAGTTTATCCAGAATAAATATACATAAATTTAAAAGATTTAGATGTAAAATAAAATTTTAATGGAGCTATTGTAAATTACAATGGCTCCCTATATTTTTATCACAAGGAGATGAACTAAAAAAATGAATATAGATTTAAAATATACATTAAAGAAAAACAGTTGAACTTTTGGCAATACCAAGTCCAGTAGGATATACTCATAATGCTATTGAATGGGTAAGAAAAGAATTAGAAAGCTTGGGAGTAAAAAAATATAATATAACAAAAAAAAGGTGCATTAATTGCTTATGTTAAAGGGAAAGATTCTAACTATAAAAAAATGATTTCTGCCCATGTTGATACTTTAGGAGCAGTAGTAAAAAAAGTTAAAAAAAGAATGGAAGACTTGAAATTACTAATGTTGGAGGTTTCGCTTGGGGATCAGTTGAAGGAGAACATGTAACAATACATACTCTTTCTGAAAAAACATATACAGGAACTATACTTCCAATCAAAGCTTCTGTCCATGTTTATGGAGATGTTGCTAGAGAAATGCCAAGAACAGAAGAAACAATGGAGATAAGAATAGATGAAGATGTAAAAAAACAGATCAAGATGTTTTTTTAAATTAGGAATATTACAAGGAGATTTTTGTTTCTCTTGATCCACGTACAAGAGTTTTTAGAAAATGGATATATAAAAATCAAGATACTTAGATGATAAACTTTGTGTAGCACAAATTCTAGCTTATTTAAAATATTTAAAAGATAATAAATTAAAACCAAGAACTGATTTATATATTTATTTTTTTCTAACTTTGAAGAAATTGGACACGGAGTTTCAGTTTTTCCTGAAGATTTAGATGAGTTTATAGCAGTTGATATTGGACTTGTTGCTGGTGAGGATGCTCATGGTGATGAAAAAGAAAGTTAATATTATTGCAAAAGATAGTAGAAGTCCTTATGACTATACTTTAAGAAAGAAACTTCAGGAAGCAGCTGATAAAAAAATAAAATACAATATACAATAGGAGTACATAATAGATATGGGTCAGATGCAACAACAGCAATTTTACAAGGATTCTGATTTTTAAATATGCTTGTATAGGACCAAATGTAGATGCAACTCATCACTATGAAAGATGTCATAATGATGGAATTATTGAAACTATAAAATTATTAATTGCTTACTTATAAAAAAATATACATAAATAATAAAAAAATGGAACTATAACATATTTAAATATGTAGTAGTTCCATTTTATTTTTATTTCTTAATTAAATTTTAACTTTTTTTAGTATACAATAAAAAACATCTGTTATAATAAACTAGGTTTTATTTTTATAAAAAAATGAAGGGGGTTTTTTTAATAAATGCAAATTGTAACTGACAAAAAAATAAAGTAGCACTTTATTTTTAAAGATAATGCTGTTAGCTATAAAGAATTTATTTTAAATACAAAAATAAAACAATATGCAAATATAAAAAGAATTTTACAAATAATATGATTTATATGGAAAATAGACCAGAATTACTATATAGTTTCTTTTCTATATGGGATAGCAGAGCGACTTGCGTCTGTATAGATGCTTCAAGTACAGCAGAAGAATTATCGTATTATATAAATAATTCAGAAGTTGAAAAAAATATTCACTTCAAGAGGACAACTTGAAAAAAAGTAGAGGAAGCTTTCACTATCTTAAATAAAAAAAGTTGAACTTGTTATTGTAGACGATATTGAATTTGATAAAATTAAAAATTGATGAAAATATAGAAGCTAACTTAGTTATTAATTCACCCTGAAAGAGAAGATATAGCATTAATTTTATATACATCAGGAACAACAGGAAAACCTAAAGGAGTTATGCTAACATTTGATAATATTCTAGCAAATGTGGATTCACTTGATGTGTATAAGATGTATGAAGAAACAGATGTAACTATTGCACTATTACCTTTACATCATATCTTACCACTTTTAGGAACAGGTGTAATGCCACTTCTATATTCAGCTACTATAGTATTTCTTGATGATATGTCTTCTGTTGCTTTGATAGATGCAATGAAAAAAAGTATAAAGGTAACTATGTTAATAGGAGTACCTAAACTTTGGGAAGTAATGCATAAAAAGATTATGGATACTATAAACTCAAAAGGAATAACAAGATTTATTTTTCAAACTTGCTAAGAAAATAAACTCTTTAAGTTTCAGTAAGAAAGATATTTAAAAAAAAGTAAGTGAAGGATTTTGGAGGACATATTAAATTCTTCGTTTCAGGAGGGATCTAAATTAAATCCACAGATAACAGAAGACTTCCTTACTCTTGGAATAAAAAAATTTGTGAAGGATATGGAATGACTGAAACATCTCCAATAATTTCATATACTCCCTAGAAAGATGATATAATGCCAAATTCAGCAGGAAGAGTTATAAAAAGATGTAGAAGTTAAGATAGCTGAAGATAATGAAATACTTGTTAAAGGTAGAAATGTAATGAAGGGATATTATAAAAAAACCCTGAAGCAACTGCTGAAATAATTGATAAAGATGGTTGGTTACATACTGGAGATTTAGGAACTTTAAAAGATGGTTATCTATATGTAACAGGTAGAAAGAAAGAAATGATAGTTTTATCAAATGGTAAAAAAATATAAATCCTATTGATATAGAAGCAAAATTAATATCTATGACTAACCTTATTGCTGAGGTTGTTGTAACTGAATATAATTCTATTTTTAACAGCAGTTATTCATCCTGATTTTTAATAAAGTTAAGGAAGAAAAAAAGTTGATAATATTTATGAAGTATTAAAAGTGGTCAGTTGTTGATAAATATAACCAGAAAACTCCTGACTATAAAAAAAGATATTAGATGTAAAAATTGTAAATGAAGATTTTCCAAAAGACAAAGATTGGAAAAAAATTAAAAGATTTATGATAGCTGATATGCTAGAAGGAAAAAAATCGAAAAGAAAGAAAGAAAACCTGAACCTGATTTTTGAAGAATATAATAAAATAAAAAAATATTTAGTTACTGCTAAAGAAAAAAAGAAGTATATTTTTGATTCTCATATTGAAATAGACTTAGGTATGGATTCTTTAGATATGGTTGAATTTCAACATTTCTTAGATTTAAACTTTGGAGTAAAAAGAAGAAAATCTAATTTCTAAACATCCATCATTATTAGAACTTGCTAATTATGTAAAAGGAAAATAGAAATCAAGAAAAAAATTGGAAATTTAAACTGGAAAGAGATCATTAATAAAGATACTGATGCGAAATTACCAAGTTCTAGTTTCTTAGCTATAATTTTAAAAATTCTTATCATGTATTCTTTTCAATACTTTCTTTAGAGTTAAGGTTAAAGGAAAAGAAAAAATCGAAATGGACAAGCCAACTATTTATGTTGCTAATCACCAAAGTTTCTTAGATGGTTTCTTATTTAACTATGCTGTTCCTTCAAAAATTAGTAAAGAAAACATATTTTCTTGCAACTGTAGCACATTTTTAAAAAGTTCTATAATGAAGTCTTTTGCAAATTCATCTAATGTTGTTTTTAGTTGATATAAATAAAAGATATTGCAGAAGTTATGCAAATACTTGCAAAAAGTTTTAAAAAGAAAAGAAAAATATAGCTATCTATCCTGAAGGTTTTAGAACTAGAGATGGAAAGATAAATAAATTTAAAAAATCTTTTGCAATATTAGCTAAAGAGTTAAATGTTGATGTACAACCTTATGTTATAAGTGGAGCTTATGAATTATTCCCTACAGGAAAAGAAAATTTCCTAAACCAGGAAAAAAATATCTATTGAATTCTTAGATAAAATTAAAGTTGAAGACTTAAGTTATGATGAAATCGTAGATAAATCATATAAGGCTATAGAAGAAAAAAATTGACAAAAATAGAAATTTAAAGTTATTCACAAAAATACTTTTATCTGTGATAAAAATAAAAAAATAGTTTTTTTATATTTATTTTTTTAAAAATTTGGGAGTAGTGATGTTGTAATGAAAAATAGGTTTTTGACCACGGTAAATATCTAGAAGAACAATCTAAATATATACTTGAAAGAGTGAATAAGCATGACAAATTATATATTGAGTTTGGTGGAAAACTTTTAGGAGATCTTCATGCAAAAAGAGTTTTACCTGGTTTTGATGAGAATGCTAAGATAAAAGTTCTAAATAAACTTAAAGATCAAATAGAAGTTATAATTTGTGTATATGCTGGAGACATTGAAAGAAATAAAATCAGAGGTGATTTTGGAATTACTTATGATATGGATGTCTTTAGACTTATAGATGATTTAAGAGAAAATGAGCTAAAGGTCAATAGTGTTGTTATCACAAGATATGAAGATAGACCTTCTACAGACCTTTTTATCACTAGACTTGAGAGAAGAGGTATAAAAGTATACAAACATTATGCAACAAAAGGTTATCCTAGTGATGTTGATACTATAGTTAGTGATGAAGGTTATGGAAAAAATGCCTATATAGAAACAACAAAACCAATAGTTGTTGTAACTGCTCCGGGACCTGGTAGTGGGAAACTTGCAACTTGTTTAAGTCAACTTTATCACGAATATAAAAGAGGAAAAAATGTAGGATATTCTAAATTTGAAACTTTCCCTGTTTGGAATGTACCTTTAAAACATCCATTGAATATAGCTTATGAAGCAGCAACAGTTGATTTAAATGATGTTAATATGATAGATCCATTTCATTTAGAAGAATATGGAGAAATAGCAGTAAACTATAACAGAGATATCGAAGCTTTTTCCTTTATTAAAAAGAATAATTGAAAAAAATAACAGGGAAAAAAATCAATTTATCAATCACCTACAGATATGGGAGTAAATAGAGTAGGTTTTGGTATTACTGATGATGAAGTTGTTAGAGAAGCTTCTCAACAAGAAATAATAAGAAGATATTTTTAAAACTGGTTGTGATTATAAAAAAAGGAAATACTGATTTAGAAACATTTAAAAGAGCTGAATTTATAATGCACAGTTTAGGATTAAAAGAAGAAGATAGAAAAAGTTGTTACTTTTTGCAAGAAAGAAATTAGAACTTTTTAAATAATGAAGAAAAAGTCTGATAAGCAAAAAAACGCTTTCAGCTATAGCATTTGAAATGCCTGATGGACAAATAATAACAGGAAAAAAAATCTTCTTTAATGGATGCACCTTCGGCTGCTATATTGAATTCATTAAAAATATCTTTCAAATTTTGATGATGAATTATTATTAATTTCACCAACAATTTTTAGAGCCTATTATTAAGTTAAAAGAAAAAGACTTTAAAAAAAATAAACATATACCTCTAGATTGTGAGGAAATATTGATTGCCTTAAGTATAACAGCAGCAACAAATCCTATGGCAGAGCTTGCACTGTCAAAACTTTCACAATTAGCAGGGGTACAAGCACATTCTACTCATATTTTAGGTAGAAATGATGAGCAATCTTTAAGAAAACTTGGAATAGATGTAACATCAGATCAAGTTTTTTTCCAACTGAAAAATTTATATTATAATCAATAAAAATAGAGGGCTGTTGCAATTTTAAATTTTGCAACAGCCTCTTTTTCTATATAAAGAAAAAGAGAACTGTCAAACAGTTCTCTTAATCCATAAAAAAAGAGGGTATTTATCATTAATCATTACTTTTATTAACCATTATATCTAGGACCAGCATTTGTAATATTTTTCTGGCATATTTGGATATTTTTTTCTTTGAAAGTTCTTATAGAATAAGTTAGCCAACTTTTTAGCAGCTATTATATATTGCTCTTTATCTTCCCAAGTATCTATTGGATTCATAATTTCACTAGGAACATTAGGACAAGATTGAGGAATATCAAGATTAAATATTTCATCATGTTTATACTCAGCATTATCAAAATATCCACTCAATACTGCTGTAACCATAGCACGAGTATACTTTAGATTTATTCTTTTTCCTGTTCCATAAGCTCCACCAGACCAACCAGTGTTTATTAAGTAAACTTTTGTATTATGTTTTTCTAATCTTTCACCAAGCATTTTAGCATATACACTTGGATCCATAGGCATAAAAGGTTCACCAAAAACATGTTGAGAATGTAGGTACAGGTTCTTTAACTCCTAATTCAGTTCCAGCAAGTTTAGCAGTAAATCCAGTTACAAAGTGATACATTGCTGCTTCTTGACTCAATCTTGAAATTGGAGGTAAAACTCCAAAAGAGTCAGCTGTTAAGAAAATAACAACCTTTGGTATTCCACCTACACCTGCTAATTCAGCATTAGGAATATAGTGTATAGGATATCCAACTCTGGTATTAGGAGTAATACTAGCATCTTCATAATTTATCTTTCTTGTTTTTTCATCCATAGTAACATTTTCTACAACACTTCCAAATTTTATAGCATGATAGATTTCAGGTTCGCTTTCTTCTTTTAGATTGATACATTTAGCATAGCATCCACCTTCAAAGTTGAATACTCCAGTATCACACCAACCATGTTCATCATCACCAATCAATTTACGATTTGGATCTGCTGATAAAGTTGTTTTACCTGTTCCAGATAAACCAAAGAAAATTGCAGTTTCATGAGTCACAGGATCCATATTAGCAGAACAGTGCATAGGTAAAATATTTTCAAGAGGCATTATATAGTTCATTATAGAAAAGACACTTTTTTTCATTTCTCCTGAGTATCTTGTTCCACAGATTATAGCCATTTTCTTTTCAAAATTGATTATGATAGCTGCTTCAGAATTAACTCCATCTATTTCAGGTACACAGTGAAAATTAGGAGCAGATATAACTGTGAAATCAATTTTATTATTTTCATTGTATTCTTCATCAGTTCTTATTAATAATTGATGTATGAATAAATTTTTGGCTAGGCATTTCATTTATGAAAACGAAATCTTCTGGTATATTCAGAATTAGCACCAGCCTTTCCATCAAAAAAACATAGATTTCTTTTTTTGAAGGTAAGCTATCAATTTTCCAAGAATAGCATCAAATTTCTTACTTTCAATAGGTTTATTTCTACTCCAGTCAATGTGATTATGTACACTTGGAGTATCAACAAAGAATTTATCATCTGGAGCACGTCCAGTATATTTTTCCTGTTTCTATAACTAAAGCACCAGTATCATTTAGTTTTTCCTTCACCATTTGCTAAAAGCTTTTTTTCAGTAAGCTCTGCTGGGCTTAAATTATAATGAACTGCTAATACATTATCAATTCCTAATTTTTTTCAAGTCCATACATCTTCATAATAAATCTACCTCCATAATAGAAATCGTTAATTTTTTTAAAAACTTTTTGAGCTAAGATTTAATATTATATCTTAAATAAATGATAAACTCTTTTTTATAAAAAAAGCAACTAAATTTTTTTAAAAAAAGATAAACTTTTTAATCAAAAAAAATAGAATAATTTTTATCCAAATTATATAATATATATATTTTTATATAGAGATTATGATTTTTTTATCAATCGAAAAATAATAGTAAAAAAATAAAAAAATCCTAAATTAATAGGATTTTTTTCTTATCAGCTTATTTTTTTCTGAGTATACAGAAACTTGTTTTTTTATTTTTTTCCTAATCTTTCAAATTTTACATATCCATCGATTAATGCAAATAGAGTATGGTCTTTACCAATTCCCATATTGTTTCCAGCATGGAATTTAGTTCCTCTTTGTCTAACTATGATATTTCCAGCTTTAACAACTTCTCCATCGTATTTTTTTACTCCAAGATATTTAGGATTAGAGTCTCTTCCGTTTTTTTAACAGAACCTTGCCCTTTTTTTATGCGCAAATAATTGTATATTTAATAAAAAAATTGCATTTACTTATCCTCCTTTTCTACAAGTCTAATGTACTTAGGATATTGTTTAGTTAATTCTTTTTAAAAAAATATAGCCATAGCTTCTGTGAGTATATTTGTTTGTGTTAGTTTATCTTGGCTAATATTTTTTTAAATCAACATCAAGAAAGCCATCATTTATTTTTAAAATCAACTTTTTAACTTTAATACTTCTTGTATACCTATTAAAGTCATTTGCAATGATGTTGAAATAGCAGAACAAATTATATCACTTCCTTGTTCTGAGTATCCAGAATGTCCACTTGCTTTTATATCCTATGATGTTACCATTTTTTTCTAAAAAAATTTCTACTTTTTGTCATAAACTATGCTATTATTGAAGTTACTTTTTACTTCAGTAAAAAGTTGTCTATGACCTTTTTTTCTGTGACTAGCTTTTTTTAGGCTTGTATTTGAAGTTAATAACTTTAGCTGCTTTACCTTGAGATAAAAACTTCTACAACTACTTTTTGCTCCTTCTACTAATGGTTTTCCAACTTTAATGTTGTCTCCACCAGCTACTAAAAAGAACTTCTGTTAATTCAACAGTTGCATTAACTTCAGCATTTAATTTTTTTCTACTCTTAATACATCACCTTCTGTAACTTTATACTGTTTTTCCACCAGTTTTAATTACTGCGTACATATCAACACCTCCATATGTAATTCGCTAATATAAGGTTGCTGAACACCTTTATTATGCGTTAATCCTATTTATATTAACATAGAAATTTGAAATTGTCAAATATATTTCTAAGAAAATGAAGAAAAATTTTATTGATCAGATGAAATTAAAAATTTCTTTTGCATTATTCAGATAAATGTTATATAATGAACTTAATATATTAAGCAAAAACAAAAATAATTTTTTTATTGAGGAGGAAATATGTCAAAAAAAGCATTATTTATGGTACACTTTTGGGTACTACTCATAATGACACAAGAGAATTAACTATAGATAAGATGAATAAAAAAATTTGCAGATGAATTTAAAGATTATGATTTATTTACAGCATATACATCAAGAATAGTTTTTAAAAAGATTAAAAAGATAGAGGTGAAAAATTACAGTACACCTTTAAGAGTTTTTAAATGCTTTAGTAGATCAAGGATATGATGAGTTACTTATACAAACTTCTCATGTTATACCTGGTATTGAATATGAAAATTTAGTGAGAGAAGTAAATTCTTTTTCTAATAAATTTAAGACTGTAAAGATTGGAAAACCACTTTTTATATTATATTGATGATTATAAAAAGTGTGTTGAAGCATTGGCAGAAGAATATGTTCCTAAAAAAATAAAAAAAGAAGCTCTAGTTCTTGTTTGTCATGGAACAGATTCGCCACTAGCTACTAGTTATGCAATGATAGAATATGTTTTTAGCGATTGTGGTTATGATAATGTTTTTGTAGTTTGTACCACAGCATATCCTTTAATGGATAGTCTAATAAAGAAACTTAAAAAGGCTGGAATAGAAGAAATTACTCTTGCTCCATTTATGTTTGTTGCTGGTGAACATGCTAAAAAAAGATATGGCAGTAACTTATAAAGAAGAACTTGAAGAAAATGGTTTAAAAGTAAATGAAGTTATTTTAAAAGGTTTAGGAGAATTCGATGCTATCCAAAATATATTCTTAAGTCACTTAAAACTTGCTATTGAAAAAAAGACGATGAAGATATAGCAGAATTTTAAAAAAAGGAATACACTAATAAATACCTATAATATCACTCAATAAAACCACTAAAAACAAAAATCTACCTCTTAGAAATTAGGAGGTAGATTTATTTTTTAATAGAGTATTTTATTTATTTAGTAAATCTGAAAAAAATTCTTCAGCTTTTTTTAAAGTCATTCTCATCAGGGTGAGTAGAAGCAGCTTCCCATCTCGCTAATCTTTCTGGAGTTACAGCGTGAGGATGTCCAGCTGGGAATTTTTTTCATTACATCCATCATTTCTTTTGATATTCTTCCCCAGATTAGAAGACCATCTTTAAAAAAATATTATTTTTCAGAACAAAGTTTTTTTAGCATTTTTCAAAAACATCATTCCAATGTTCTGAGTCAGGTCTTGCTCCTAAGGTTCCTAAAAAAAATAAAGATTTTTTTATTATTAAGAGTTTTTTAAAAAAATCAATACTATCTTTATCCATAGTTCCTTTATCACACCAAAAAAACCTATAATTATATTCTCATAATCAGAAGGCTTTTATATTTTTTTGCTATCTTTCACATTTATAATTTCTTTTTCTACATTTAAAGCATTATATATTCTTTCACAAACTGCTTTTAGTATTTCCACTTATAGTTGAATAAACAATTAATGTCTTCATAAATTCCTCCCAATTAATTCAATTATATCAGCAACTAAGCTATTTCCCCAAAAAGATTCCTTTTTAATTGATATATAGCAAAGTTATTCTCAATTTTTTTATAACCTTTATTTTCAAATTCTTTTTAGTCTTTTTAAAAAAATTTCCTTATAAATTTTTTCTCATCACAATATTTTTTTGTATTTCAAGTAAATTAAATTTTTTTCAAATTGCATTAAACCAGAAATCATAGAAAGTTTATAATTAAGTTCTGAAGTTCTAGAATAAAAACTTACTTGTTGATTCATATTATATATTCCTATATCTTGTATATGTCCTCCAGCTCCAACACCAATAGGAAGTAAATTTTTTTAGACTGTTGTTATTCCTTATATATTTGTATTTATCTTTACCATTAGAGAGCTTAGTTAATTCTAACAGCTCATAGGAATTCTCAATACAAGCTTCATAAAAAAAGATTATGTAATTCTTCATCTCTTTTTAGACTGTAGGTATAGATAGACTTATCTTTTTTCTCTTTCTTTAGAAATATCTGAGCCATCATGTATCATGAGTGAGTAAAAAGCTAGTACTATCAACTTTAATTTCTGATAATAATCTTGCATCTTCTAAAAATTTCTTCATCAGTTTGATCAGCATAGTTATATATTATATCTATACAAATAAGTCCTGAAAATCTTTTTTTAATTTCTTTTTAATCTTTTCTACAACATAATTTTTTTATCATATGTCCTATTTAAAGAGCTTTCTTCCTCTATTAGAAAAAGGTTTGAATACCTACACTTATTCTATTAACTCCATATTTTTTTCCATAATTTTCAAGTTTTTTTCAAAACTTAAGTTATGTAGAGTTGTTTCAAAAGTCATTTCGTAATCTTTGGAAAATATAAAATTTTTCTCTTAAAGTTTTTTTAATATTTCTTTTCTAATTGTTCTTTTTTTAAATATAGTTGGAGTACCTCCACCAAAAAAATACAACATCAACTTCACTTGTCTTACAAAAATTTATATGCTCCATATTTTTTTATTTCATCACAAATATATTTAGTATACTCTTCCAAATCATTATCTAATTGCTTTCTATTCATATTACAAAAAGAACAGATTTTTATCACAATAAGGTGTATGAAAATATAAAGCAAGTTGTTTACTTTACATTCACTTCTTCAAGCAGTGATATAAAATCTTCTTTACTTGCTTTTAAAAATTTTTTTGTAAATTTGGAAATAACATTTCCTACATCATGATGAGACTTATATCTTATTTTTAAACATGATATATCCTTTCTTATGTTTTTTTGGAATTATATAAGGTTTGTTATCCTCATTGTACAAAAACTTTACAATCTAAATTATAGACATCTTTTTATATTTTGTTCATTTATAACTTCATAAGGACTACCTTTTTTTATAAATTTTCCATCTTTTTAAAACTATTAAATTATCACAGAATAAAGAAGCTAAATTTAAATCATGTATAATAATGATAACTGATATTTTTTTCTGAGTGGATATACGTTTTAAAAATTTTCATAAACTCTACAGCATTATTTAAATCAAGAGCAGAAGTAGGTTCATCTAAAAGTAAAATTTTTAGTTTCTTGTACTAAAAGCTCTAGCTAATAAAACTTTTTTTGTAATTCTCCACCAGATAGAGTTTCAATATTTCTATCTTTTTAAAAAAATTCTATATTTAATAAATTAATATTGTAGTTTACAATTTCAAAAATCTTTTTCACAATAGTTATTCCAAGAATTTTTTTAATAATGGAAATCTTCCTAATAATATATAGTCAAAAGACGGAAATATTAGAAATTATTGTGGAATGTTGTGGAATATATGAAATTAATTGTGCAATTTTTTTATGGCTCAATTTTTTAATATCAGTATTCATTATTTCCAATTTTTTTAAAAATCTCCATTGAGATATTTAATAATATTTTTTTAGCTAATGTTGATTTACCACAACCATTTGGTCCTATAATACCAGTTAACTTATTCTCATCTATATCTAATTTCAATTCTTTTTAGAATTTGTTTTTTTACCATAGAAATAATTAAGATTTTCTATACTTACTATACTCATTATTTCCTCCTAGCTGTCAAAGCTAAATATAAAAAGAAAGGTGCACCTAAAATAGAAGTTATAACTCCTATAGGAACTTCAACAGGAGATAAAATAATTCTTCCCACTGTATCACAAAAATAATAAGAATACTCCACCATAAATTAATACAAAAGGAATTAATCTTGAATTTAAAGGTCCTATAATACTTCTCATTATATGAGGGAACAATAAGCCCAACGAAACCAATCATTCCCTGTAAATGCTACTGAATAAGCAACAACAAAAAGAAGAAACTATAAGCAAATGAAATTTTTAACTTAGATATATTAATCCCTAAAGAATGAGCTTGTTCATCACCTAACATCAATATATCAAGTTCATTTCTTTTTAGAATAAAAAAATATACTTGAAAAGACTAAAGGAAAAAAATTAAAAAAATAATATCTGTCTCCAACTAGCATTTCCTAAATATCCCATAAGCCACATAGTGATTTTTAAAAAGAGTCTTCTCCTATCATATAGATTGAAAAAGAAGTGAAACCTCCTAAAAATGAAGAAAGAGTAATTCCAACTATAAGTAAAGTATTTACCTCTATTTTTGTTACCTCTTTTTGAAATTTTAAAAAAATTAAAAAGTGTACTGAGCATACAAGAGATAAAAGCTATTACTCCATAATAAAATTCTGGTAATTTTAACAGATAAGCTATAACAGCTCCAAAAAGTTGCACTTGAAGCAATACCAATTATATAAGGATCTGCAAGTGGATTTTGAAATATTATTTGTACAATATTTCCACTTGAAGCAAGTAACATTCCAACTAAAAATGCCATTATAATCCTTGGAAGTCTTAATTCAAATACAATCATTTTTCATATAATCATCCATAGGACTTAAAAAAATAATAAATTTTTTTATTGGAATAATAACACTCCCTATAGATAAAGAGAGTGTTATTAGTATAAAACTTATCAGCAACGATATTAAAAAAAATATTTTTTTCATCTGATTTCCTTTTTTTATTAGAATTTATATTTAAAACCAGTGTAATAAGTTGTTCTAGGAGCAGGGTCATATAATCTATCTCCACTGCTAAGAGTCACACTATTATAGTACTTTAGCTCCAAATACATTATCTACTCCTGCATATATGTCTAAAGAATCATTTACTTGATAATTAGCTCTTAAATTAAATACAGATTTTTGCTTTATCTTTTTCCATATTTATTTGCATTGTCAACAAAAGGCTGCTGCTTTATATTCATATTCTGCTCCAACTGTAAATTTAGAACTTATATTATAGTCCACAGATAGTAGTAATTTATGATTAGGAACTTCAGCAATTTCTTTTTCCTTCAATATTTTTTTATCATTGTCTTTTTAATATTTTTAGTTTTTTTACAAAAAGAATAAGATTCTTTAAAAGTAAAGTTTTCAAGCTTTTTTGTTCAGCACTTAAATCAAAAACCATATCTTCTAGTTTTTTTCCAAGATTTGTAGTTTTAAAACCATTAGTTGGATGAGCTCTACCACCATCAAAAAAATAGTTGCAATTTCATCTTTTGTTTCACTATAATAGATGTCAGCACTTAGGAGAGAACCTAATAAATAATCGTTCCATCCTACTTCAAATTGGTTAGTTTTTTTCAGATTTTTAAATTATTTGTTACATAATCAAAGGCTCCTGAACTAGTTCTTACTTTATCACTTAATTGAGAAGGAGAAGGTGATGTAAAAGCTCTTTCATATTTTTAAATAGACATTTCCAGTATCTGAATATAAATGATTTACTGCTAATGTACCAGCCCAGTTATTCATATCTCTTTTTAACAGTTGAAACATCATCTAAATTTCTTCTACTACCATCAAATTTACTTTTTTTCATATCTTAAACCTTGAATGAATTCAAAATTATTAACTTTATAAGTATTTAAAGCAAAACTTTCAAAAAGTTTTTCTTTTGTTAAGTCCATATGTGTGTCAACAAGTTTCATTTTTTTCCAACTAATTCCATTTTAGAAGCTCTTATCATATTATCATCTGTATAACCTAGACCAATAATAATATTACTTCCACTATTATCATAAGTGTATTTATCTTTTGCTTTTTATGCTAATTTTTTTCTATCTTCAAAATTAGAATGACTAGAAAAAAATCTACTCTAGAAGGACTTCTTAATTGAGTCATTAAAGCATTTAGTCTATTTGTCATAGCAAGTCTAGCACTTGCAGGTAAGCTAGGATTTCTAAGAGCAGAGCTTAAACCAGCCACTTGTCCAGCTAGAACCCCTTTGTACATTCCAGTACCATCACTTATTGATTCAGAAGGAATTTCTGTTTTTTTGATAAAAAAAGCTACAACATTTAAATCATTATTATTAGTTATTTTTTTGAATTGTATGTCAAAGAGAACTCGTCTTTTTTTAATTTTTATTGTTATCATTTTTTTATCATCAGAACCTAGTCCACTTTGTCTTCTATCTTTATTCATTTGAGTTTCTGTTAAAGAAGCAGGATAAGTATATTTACTTCTATAACCAGTATATTTAAAATGCTATGTTATCTGTTTTATTTATATTATAATTAATTCTTCCAGAAAAAAATAATCAGAATTAGTGAAATCATAATCTCTATATCCATATTTTTCTATTTTTTTAGAATAATTTACATCAAAAATCAAAATTACCTACACTAGTTCCTGTTGAGACATCAAATTTATTATTTCTAAAACTTGATATTTGATATCCAACTCCACCACGAATATTTTTTTATTCTTATATTTTTTTGTAATAATATTTATAACTCCTCCAGAAGTTCCACTACCATAAAGAACAGCTCCTCCACCAGGAATAACTTCGATTCTTTCTATTTCATCAATATTTACAACATTAATAGGAACATTTTGGTGAGAAGTATCAAGCATATTTGCAGGAATTCCATCAACTAAAAGTTGAACAGTTGCTTTCGCTTTCTGAAAACCTTGACCTCTAAGATCAATTGCAGGATGAGCACCTTCTTTTACATTTACACCAGGAATAGAATCCAGAACTTCTGAAACAGAGGTATAACCCTTTCCTTCAATGTCTTTAGATTTTAAGATAAAAGGGGAAGTTGTAGAACTTCTTAAACTATTTTTGAAACCAGTTTCAGAATAAATGCTTTTTTCACCTAAGTCTATTGTTTCTCCATAAGAAGTAGCACAAAATATAAAAAGTGATAAGCTCATTAAGTATTTTTTCATTTTTTTGCCTCCATAGAATTAAATTTTTTTGTACCATTCCCAATAGTAAAAAAATTTAAAGTTTAATTCTTTATTTTTTTCTAATTTAGATTTTTAAAACTTCCATTTCATCAAAAAAATTCTATAAGAACTTCTTAACATAAGAGATGAATCTAAGATAAAAAAATATTTTTTTATTTTTTTCCTGCTTTTGTTTTTAGCAATAACATTAGAAGCCTCAATAATTTGCTGAGGACTATCTAAACTCATGGCACCAGCTAAAAAAAATCTGGATTTTCTTTCAAAAATATATTCTGGAGATAATATAGGTCTTTGACCAGGGACATTAGACGCAATATTAGTGACACCTAAATGTTTAAGTACATCTCCAGGTAAAGAATCATCAGAAAAAAAGCTGTCATAGGCGAAGTTGAAAAATAAAATAGCTCCTTTTTAAGTTAGAAGATTTTTTTATGATTTTTCTTTAATAATTTTTTTCTAGTTTTTAAAGAAGAAACTTTTTCTTAAATCTTCAGCTTCATTTTTTTCTACCTGAAATAACTCCAACAACAGATATTAATTCTAATATTTCATTTAAATTAGAAGCATTAGAAACAATAACTTTGTAACCTAATTTTTTTATAGATTCAACATTCTTTAACATCATAGAACTAACTACAACTAAATCAGGTTTGTATTCAACTATTTTTTCTAAGTTTAAATTACTAATACTTCCCTATACTTTGAAGTTTTTTTCAACTTTTTTTCATAAGGATAAATCTTACTTTTTAGTAGTCTTTCCTATAGCAACTATAGATTTTTTTCTCCTCCTATTTTTAAATAATATTTCTATTACACCAGGATCTGTTACTATGATTCTTTTTATATTCTCTAGCTTCAATCTTATTTCCATATTTATCAACAATTTCATTATTCTCAATTTTTTTACTGCAAATGATGTAAAGCTAAAAAGAATAAAAAGAAATAAGTAAAATTAGCTTTTTTCATTTTTCCCTCCTTTCTTATTGAGTATAATATTTTATTTCAAAAAAATATTTTTGTAATGCTTTTATATTATATAAACAGTTATTTAAAAAGTCAATAAAAAAATCAGTACAACTCTAATTTAACATTCCAAAAATTTCTATATTCTTATTAGAAATAATAAAAAAATTGTTACAAATTTTTTTATTTGTAACAATCTTCTAATTTTTTGATAAAAAAACTTTATCTTTTTTTAAATAAATGTACTCTTGCTATCTCTAATCTCATTTATATCATTTTTTTAATTTTTAACATAGTTACTTCTTTTTCCATCAACACCATTGAAGCCTACTAACACTATTTTTATCCTCATATTCTTTTTTTGATAAATAATTAACATAAAAAAACATAGAAATCTATTTCTTCAAAATTCATAGTTTTTAAATATAGCTAAATTTTTTTATAGCTATTTCTTCTGCATTAACTATAAACTTTTTCTTCATCTTTGTATAAATATAGCTTTTTCTTCTTCTATAATCTTATTTAAAATAAAATTATATCTTTCAGATTTTTTTCTAAATTATAGTTAGATTCTATTTCTTCTAATTGTTTTTTTCAAAAATTATATTTCCTTTTCTCCATTTTTCAATAAAAGACTTTATTTTATTAAAAACTTCTTTAAATTCTATTTCCAATACTTTATCAATATCTCCAGAGAAGTCAACATAATTATAAGAAATTTTTTTCCCCAATTACATACTTCATATCCTTCTCCATTTTTTTAAACTGATATGAATTCTTTTTAGATGGTTTGAAAATCATCAAGAGATTTTTATTCCTAGGTAAGAGCTTTTTTTGGAGCTAAGGATGAGATACTTTCTATATCTTTTAAACTTACATCAAACTTTTCCATTACAAAAAGATTTTTCCAAATAATTTTTAATTTTTTTCTTATAATCTAGTCTATCGTTAATTATTTCATATTCTTCATAAGGAAAAAAAAATAAATAATTGCATTTTTTTCATTGCTTTTTATTAGTAAATAACTTATTATAATACAAGCAATACCCATTATTATAAAAAAACAATATCTCTATTCCACCTTCATATAATACTGTTATTCCTTCACTAAAAATCTACTAAAAAAATAAAGTGTAAAAAAAAGTTGTGCAAAAGAATAAAATAAAAAAACTTTTTCTTTTTTTCTGACAAATCTGGATGGCTATATATTAGCTTTTTTTCATTTCCACATTTAAACTTTCAGTTTCTTGATCATCTTCTATATTTTTCTTCTTCAAGTTTTAAGTATTCTTTTTAATTCTTTAATATACAAATCTACGCCATCTTTTGGTGTTCCATAATATGTTGAAGGAGAGAATTTTTTTGCTGGAATATTCCATATCTTATATTCTTTTTCCATTTTTTTATCTTTTTATTAATATTCTTTTTTTGTTCATTAAAAATACCATAAAATAGCTAGCGCAGGAATATTTGTTGAAAATTCTAACTGGGGCTCTCATTAGTATTTTTACTAATTCTTTTTTTATTTCATTTAAATTAATTTCAAACTTTTCAAAAATTAATCATAGCTAATTTTTCTTGTATAGTAAAAAAATGTTCATCTGAGATAATTATTTTTTTCTTCACTTAAAAAAATAATTACATATTATATATATTTTTTTACAAAAAGATATACTAGAAAAAGGTGGAAGAAATATAGCTAATAAAGTAAAGAAATTTGACATAAGTTGAGCTGCTAAATTACTTTCATTTGAAATAAATGGCTTTTTTTCTGTAGTTATAGTTTCCCAAATTCCCTGAGGTATTCCTACAACCAAAATAAAATTGAATACATTTTTATTGAAAAAAATATTAAAAGCTATTATTGCAATTATTGAGTAAAAAAACTGAAAATGATTTAATTTTTATTTCTTTTTCTCCATTTATTCCTCCAGATTTTTTTAAAAAGTTAAATAGTTCTTACAATACGAAAAGCCAAAAATTTTTTTTATAAGAATAAGTAGCTATAGTTTCACTTCTATTAGTGATGAGAGAACTTTTAGCAGAGTAAGCTCCTGAACCACCTTTAATTCTTCTATATATATTATAAGGCTCAAAAAGTTTTTATATGTATATAGTTTTTCCATTTTCTATCTCACCAGTTGTATCATAACACCATTCCCATATATTACCACTGCAATCAAAAAGCCCTAGCTGATTTGGCTTTTTTAATCCTACCTCTTTTATTGAGACATCATTATTTTTAAAATCTGAATTGCCAAGATACCAAGCTACTTCATCTATATTATTACTTCCTGAATATTTATATTCAAAAGTCCCTTGTTCTATTGCTTTTTGTCCTCCACTTGCAAACCATTCCCATTCTATTTCTGTAGGTAATCTAAAACCTTCTGTATTTTCAAAGTTTGCTTTATCAGGACTTACTATTTTTTCTCCTAATTCTTTTATCATTAATGTTTCTTCTAAACTTTTACTCAATTCATATACAGGCTTTAAACCATATTTTTCACTTAGTTTATTACAGAATTCTAGTGCTTGCCACCAATTAACACTTTCAACAGGCTTATATAATGCTTTAGCTTCTGAAGGATTATTTTTCCATAACTTCTAACCACATTAATTGAGTTGTAGGGTATTTACATACTTCTATATCAAAAAAACTTCCTTTAATTCATTTGAAAAAAAGAAGGGATATATTTTTCCACCTTTAACTTTTTATCATATATTCATCTTCAAAATTTTTTTAGCTTTTATCTCTTTATTTTTCCACTCACTCTACCTCTTTTAAAAAAATATTTTTTTCTTTTTCCTAAAAAAATTCTTCTATTCTTCTTACAATTTTTTTCCAGCTTCTTCTATTGAAATTTTATAGCTCCAACATTCTTATCCATGAGGTAAGCCACGTAATGCAAACATCATTATTGAAAAAAATGGTAGGACTAAAAAAATAAAAGCCCTAATAAAAAAATATAAAATAAAAGCCCTTTCTCTTAAAAAAATCAGTAAGAAGAAATTAGTTAATACAAATAAAATATCTATTCCCACAATAATAATATTTGAAGAAAGTATAATGTCATCTTCATGATAACTATCAAAAAAATAGATTAAATTTACTATTAATAATATAATAATACTAGTTGTTATTTTTACTTTTTTTAAATTAAATTTTTTTCAAACCCTAAGTGTTCATTTATAAATGATAAAACTAAGAACACAATTAATATTATAGAAATATTAGTTAAAATTATTAGTTCCATTTATTATTCTCCTTTAAAAAGAAAATTATATTACATTCTACTTCAAACCAAGGTCCTTCTTCATCTTCACCTTCGATTATATCAAAACTTATTTGACAATCTTCTAAGTTTAGAATATATGAGTTAGCTTCTTCATCTTTTGAAAAAGTCATCTTCTTATATTTTTGTATTTTTCAATTCTGTCCTTAATATCTTCTCTTTGACTAACAAGTTCAACTAAGTCTTCTTCTAAATCAAAACCCTAAATTTATAAAGTTTTTCATTGATAGTCTTTAATTTTTTTAATAATTTTTTTCTTCTAACATATTTTTCCTCCAAAGTTTTTTATAGTTATTAAATTGTTCTAACAATACGAAATCCAGTGTTCAATACAACATAAGCAGCAGTTTCAAAAATCCGATAAAGAGTAGCACAACTTTCAGCTGAATGAAGCCATGAACCTCCTCTAATTCTTCTATATGCACTGGAAGGGTCAAAAATTAAAATGTAATGATTTTTATATTTTTCCATTTCTTCTGTGTCATAACACCATTCCCATATATTACCACTACAATCAAAAAGTCCTAATTGATTTGGCTTTTTTTAAGCCTACATCTTTGTATAAGATAATTAGAATTCTCAACATACCAAGCTACTTCATCTATATTGTTACTTCCTGAGTATTTATAGTCAAAAGTTCCTTGTTCTATAGCAACTTGTCCACCTCTTGCAAACCATTCCCATTCAATTTCAGTAGGTAATCTAAAACCTTCTGTATTTTTTTAAAGTTTGCCATTTTAGGATCAACAGTTTTAATAGTTTTTTTCCCTTTTAATTCTCTTATTGCTAATATTCCTTGCTTACTTTTGCTTAGATCGTAGACAGGTTCTAAACCATATTTTTCACTTAGCTTGTTACAAAATTCTAATGCTTTCCACCAAGTGATATTCTCAGCAGGTTCATTAATTTCTCTCAGCTTTCTAAAGTAGTATCTCCCATTACATTCAACCACATCTTTTTTTGTCACAAGATATTTAGATACCTCTATATCAAAAACTATTTTTTTCTATCTCTTCAAAAAGATGGTTTATATATTCCACCCTTTAACTTTTTACCATGTATTTATCTTTAAAATTTTTGTAGTTCCATTTTATCAATTCCTTTTATAATTTTAGTATATTATAAAAAAATTGGGTTACAATTTGCAAACCCAATATTATTTTTATATTTCTTTTTAATTAATATTTAGCATTATCATTGCATAAATAGAAACCACAAACTGTACTTAATGGTGTCATTGCAAAGGCAGGACTAAGTTTTTGCTCCTGTTCTTTCACCATCAATTAAAGTCAAAAGACAACTTTTTTTCAATGAGTGGTCTGGTAAAATTGGATAACCAACAGCTGGTCTTAAGAATGTTGGAACGATATCCTCAGATACTCTTGTTTCCATATATTCAGAAGCAGTCTCTGCTATAGCATTGCAAAGTAAAGTTTCAAGTAAACCCTAAATACTTATCATCTTTAAAGATTTTTACTTCCAACTGAAATAACAAAACCTCCAACATAATCTTCTTTTTTTCTATATATTGAGCAAGATTAGGAGAAACTTCAAAAGTCATTCCTTCCATTTCTAAGAAAGTTTCAGTCTTCTTGCATCTAAAATATCCATAAGCTGCTCTAAATTCAACTTTTTTTCTTCTATCAATTTTTTTCATAGATTTTCTTTAAGTCATTTAAAGTCTTTTTTTCTTCTTCAGGAGTATTTTTTTAACTCTTAAAAGCATATAGAGCAATATCCCATTTTAAAGTATCTTTAAATATTTCAACAGGTAAAGATAGGAATTGTTTTTCCTAAAACTTTAGGAATATAGCTAACAGTCTTCTTAACTTCAGGGAAAACTTTTTTTCTCTTCAGTTTCCATTATTGTTATCTATATATCTCTTAGCTATCTTACGAAGTTGATTTTTGTTTTTGTTTCAAGAAAATCTTTTTCTCTTTGTTGATAAAAAGTTGAGAAACTACTGTTATAGTATCCATAGCATCTGTAACATGTAAAGAATAATCGTAATTAGGTAAAACTTTTAATCCTGTATGTAGTTTAGAAGTTGCAGCTCCTGCAATTAATACTGGAACTTGCATTCCAACTTTTTTTGGAATAAATCTGCAACTCTTTCCATTTCTTTTTAGAGAAGGACTTATAAGTCCACTTAAAGTTACAACATCTGCATTTATTTCTTTTTGCTTTTTTTCAACAATTTTTATCTCTTGGAACCATAACTCCTAAGTCTATAACTTCGTATCCATTACATTCTAAAAACAGTTCCAACTATATTTTTTTACCTATATCATGTACATCTCCATCAACAGTAGCCATTAGAATTTTTACCTTTTGATGAAGCTTTTATCAACTTTATCTAGATATGGAGTTAAAATATCAACACAGTTATTCATAACAGAAGCTGAACGAATAAGTTGTGGTAAATAAAGTTCTCCTTGTTCAAATAGTCTTCCTATTTCTTGCATTGCAGACATCAATATATTTTTCTAAAAATTTCAAGAGCTTTATATTTCTTTAATAAATCTCCTATAACTTCTTGTAAAGATTCACTTCCACCTTGAATTAAAGCTTTTCTAATTTTATCTTCAGGTGTTTCAGCAAAAAAATTTGAGCTTCTTCTTTTCTTTTAATTAAATTTAAAGAAAGTAGAGCTTCCATGTCAGTACTTTCACCAAATATGAAAGATTTAATCTTTTCTCTTTCATCATCTGTCCATTGAGGTGCTTTTTTTCTTTTTGGATTTAAGATAGCAAAAATTAAATCCTCTTGGTACAGCTTCTTCTAAGAAAATATGGTGAAATGCTGCTCTTAGTACATTATTTCCTCTAAAAGCAAATGATAGGTTACTTAATCCACCAACTACTCCACAACCTTTTAAATTTTCATGGATGTAATCAATAGTTTTAATAAACTCTCTTGCATGGTAACGGTCAGCTTCTTGTCCTGTTCCAACACTTAGAATATTAGGGTCAAATACTATATCAGAGTTTTTTTAACTCCTATACTCTTTAGTAAATCATAAGCTCTTTGACATATTTCAATTTTTTTCTTTCAGCACTGACACCTTTGTCCTTTTTTTCATCAAAAAGCCATTACTATTATTGAGGCTCCAAACTTTTCTAATGATTTTTAGCTTTTTCTTAAAAAAATTCTTCAGTACCTTCTTTTTAAACTGATAGAGTTTACAATTGCTTTACCAGAAGTATTTTTTTAAGTCCTTCTTCAATAACAGCAAAAATCAGATGAATCTATCATAATAGGGACTTTTGCTATAAAACTATCATTTTGTAAAACTCTTAAAAAGTTTTTTTCATTTCTTCAACAGAATCTAAAAATTCCATCATCAACATTTATATCTAAAACTTTTTGCTCCTGCATCTATTTGTTGTCTTGCAACTTCAAGAGCTTTTAAATAGTTATGTTCCTCTATCATTGTTCTAAATAATTTTTGAACCTGATATATTGTTTCTTTCACCAACACAAGTAAACTTGTCATTGAAAGTTGTATATTTCATTTCCAGATAAACAAGTTTCTAATAAATTTTTCTTCAGGTAAAACTCTTGGTTTTTTTGCCCTTTTACTAATTCTGCTATTGCTCTTATATGGTCATAGTTTGTACCACAACAACCACCTAAAATATTTATAGCTTGATTTTTCTATAAGAGGTAGAAGATCATCTCTCATTTTTTTGTGCAGTTTCAACATAATCTCCATTTTTGATTAGGTAGACCTGCATTAGCATGTAATGATACAAATTTTGTTGTTAATTCTTTTATTTTTAAAATAAGAGGGACTAAATCTTTAGCTCCAAATGAACAGTTAAATCCAAATGAAGTTACAGAATCTCTATCTAAAGCAACAATTAAAGATTCCATACTTTTGTCCTGTTAATAACTTTTCCTTGTCTATTTACAGTAGCTGAAATAGAAATTGGTAATTTTACATTCTTTTCTTCAAAAACTTCTTCTGTTGCAAGTAAAGCTGCTTTTGCAGTTAATCCATCAAAGATAGTTTCTAATAGAATTCCATCTACTCCACCATCTATAAGTCCTGCAACTTGAACTTTTATAACCTCTTTCATTTCATCAAAAGCTAACTGCTCTTTTAAAAGGTACATCTCCTACTGGAAAAGATAAACTCTTATTTGTAGGTCCTACTGAACCAAATACATAAACTTTCTTTCCACTTTGTTTAACTGCATCTCTTGCAATTTCTGCAGATTTTTTTGCTAAGTCATAAACTTTATCTTCTAAATGATAATCTTTTAGTGAAATAGCATTACAGTTAAAACTATTAGTTTCAATTATATCTGCCCCAGCTTCTATGTATTTTTTTATGTACTTCAAAAAAATTATATCAGGTCTAGTTTCATTTAATACTTCATAACAACCTTTTTGCTCCATTAAAATCTTCAGGAGTTAATTCATATTTTTTTGTAAAACTGTACCCATTGCCCCATCTAAAACTAATATTCTTTCTCTTAGCTCTTTTTCAAACTCAAACATATTTTTCCTCATTTCTAATCCAATTTACATTTCATTCTTTTCCATTTCATTCTTTCTTTGTAGAGAAAAATAAAAACAAATATATTATTAAAAAATACTGTGCTGCGACGTCCATTATTGTTGAGTGAGCCTTTGTGGAGCTCACGAAACACTAATGGCTAGCAAGCTACAGAAATAAATAAAGTTAAAGATTTGTTTTATTTTCTTATAATTCCTGTTGCGTCTATTATTTTTTTAGCAGTTTCTGGTCTATTCATTGTATATAAATGTATACCATTGATATCAGAAGCAACTAAATCAACCACTTGTTCTATTGCATAAGCAAGCCCAGCTTCTTTTTAATGCTGAAGGGTTATCTTCGTATTTTTTTCTAAAAATCTTTAAGAATTTTTTTAGGTATAGTACAAGAACATAAAGAAGTAATTTTTCTTTATTTGTTTAGCATTAGTTACTGGCATAATTCCTGCAACTAGTGGAACATTAATTTGCAATTTTTTTCTAATTTATCTCTAAATGAATAAAAAGAATTCATTATCTAAGAAAAATTTGTGAAATTAAAAAAAATCTACTCCTGCATTAACTTTTTTTCTTTTTAAATGGAATAAATCTAATAGGTCATTAGTTTCTCTATGTCCTTCAACATAGTATGCAGCACCTATTGAAAAATTTATCACCTTTTCTTTTCATGGATATAGTTTATTAAATCTCTAGCATAACTAAAATCTCCTACTTCTAATTCTCTATCAACAGGATAGTCTCCTCTTAAAGCAAGAATATTTTTCAATATTATGTTTTTTTCTAAATCTTCTAATACTCTATCTATTTCTTCTTTTTTTAGCTCCAATACAAGTTAAGTGAGCAACTGATTCTACTCCATTTTGATTTTTTTATTCTATCTGCTATTTCAACAGTTCTTCCTTTAGTATTTCCTCCTGCTCCATAAGTAACACTTATATAGTCAGGTTTTTCTAAAGATAATACATCTAAACAATTATAAACTTGATCTAAACCAACCTTATCATTAGGTGGAAATACCTCAAATGATGTAGTTAAACTTTTTCCCTTTATAAATATCTGCTATCTTCATAATTCTCCTTTCTTATCAAAAAAATCCTAAGCTTTTTTTAGCTTAGGAAGTCTTTTTATCTTAGCTATGTCTCTTCCATCGCTCAGGCATTAGCACCACACTTTTTGTAGGTTGCTGAGATTTCTTAGGGCCTGTCCCTCCATCTCTCTTTATGGTTTTTTTATTAGCACTTATTTTATACTATTTTTGTCAACTTGTCAATAACTATACAAAACTTTTTATTTTTGCCATTTTTTTACTTTTTCCATCTAAAGTACATTGCAAGTCCTCTAATCCATTCATCCATTGCATTTGCTAGCCATATTCCAGCTAGTCCCCATCCAAGAGAAATACCAAATAGATATGAGAATAAAACTGCCACTGAAAATACACAAGTTATTCCCATAAACATAGGAAATTTTATATCTCCTGCTGCATGAAGTGAATTTATTATAACAATATTAAATACTCTTCCCATTTCTAATAGAATCATTAAAGGGAATATTTTTAAGTGAGGCTTTTTAAAAATATCTGGATTAGTCGTAAAAAAATACTCATAATTGGCTTTTCTGAAAAAGAAAAACGAAAGAAGTTGTAACAAAGGCAAAAAAATAAAAGCAATTTTTCAAACTTTTTTAAACATTTATGATAAACTTCTTTTATTTCACCTGCTCCAACTAAGTGTCCAACTTGTATTGCTGTTCCTTGACCCAATGCTATTGATAAAGTCATAGTAAAACTACTTATAAGCATCAAATATGTACGTGAAGCAATAATAGTTGTTCCCATAGTATTTACCATAGCAACTATCATAAGTTGTCCCTACATTCCAAGCAAGATGTTCTCCTGCAGTTGGGAAAACCTATTGATAAAATATTTTTTTCACTATTTTTAAATGGGAAGGGTTTTATGTATTTCTTTTTAAAAAGTAAAATTACAATATTTACACATCATATAAAAACGCTGCCACACAACCTATTCCTCTTGATATAACTGTTGAAATTCCAACACCTGTTGGCCCTAAAACAGGCATTCCTAACCAACCAAAAATAAAGAAAGCATTACCTATAATATTTAAAATATTTACCCCTACATTAATAATAAGAGTCTCTGTTGGTCTTCCATGGCTCTTAAGTATAGCTCCACAAGATAAAAATTATACCTTGAAGTATACAAAGTCCTCCCACCATTTGAAAAATAATATTTTTCCTATTCCAATTAGCTCAGCTGGAAGATTTATTTTTTGAAGTAAACTTTCCCAAAAAAATAAATAAATTCCACCTAAAATTAATCCTAATAAGACATTAAGAACTAACGAAACACTTATAACTTGTTTAACTCTTTTATAATCCTTTTGCTCCTAAAAAAATTGTGCTGTTAAAATTGCTGTTGCCATATTAATAAAAACTAAATATTACATTCTGAATATTAAGTAGTTGTGTTATTCCACCTATCGCACCCTACTGCTTCGTCACTGTAATAACCAAGCATTATTGTATCTATATTACCTACAATTGTTACCAATAACAATTCAAAGAATATTGGAATTATTAAAGAAATTAAATTCTTCTTACCAACATTACCAATACTATCCATGTGCATCCCTCCTAAAAAAATAATAAACGCTATTCTATAATATTTTTTTAAAATTGTCTAGTGAATTGTTCTAACAATACGAAATCCTATATCAACATCTTCAAATATTGCATTTTCAGTAGTACAAAAAAATTTTGGCATAATTCTAAATTGCTAATCCAAGCTCCACCTTTTTAATTTTCTATATACAATACCATCTTCTATACTTTCATCATCTGGCATATCATAGCACCATTCCCAAACATTTCCACTACAATCATAAAGTCCTAACTGATTAGCTTCTTTCAAGCCTACATTTTTGAGTTCTTCCTTCTTTATTCTTAGCACCTGAATTTTTCATAATACCAAGCTACTTCATCTATATTGTTGCTTCCTGAATATTTGTAATCAAATGTTCCTTCATCAATAGCTTTTTGCCCTCCCCTTGCAAAACCATTCCCATTCAGCTTCTGTTGGTAATCTAAAACCCTCTGTCTTTTTTTAAAATCTGATTTATCTTCTTCAACTATCTCTCCATCTAAATGAATTATTTTTTTAAAAATTCCTTTTTTCTTCTTGACTTAAATCATAGACTGGTTTTTAAATTATATTTTTTTCACTTAGTTTATTACAAAAATTTTAGTACTTCCCACCAGTTAACGATTTCTACTGGTTTATTAACTCCTTTAAATCCTGATGGATTATATCCCATTATATTTTTCCCACATAGATTGTGTAACTGGATATTTACATACTTCTAAATTAAAAAAACTTTCTTTTTATATTTTTCCACCTCTAACAAAAATCATATATTCCTTTTTGAAAATCTTCTAATTTTTTTCATTCTTATTAATCCTCCTATAATAAAAAAACTGTTGTAATTTATTTGCAACAAACTCTCTTATCTTTGCATTTCTATTATAAATTTTTAATTCTAGCAGAAGAAAAAAATTAATTCTATAATATTTTTTTAAAAAAAGTCTAGTAAAAAAATTTTTATAAGTGTGTAATATCTTTCACAAAATTGTGAAATAAAAAAAGCTAGCAAAAAAATCTGAAAAAAATTGTATTATTTACTAAATAAATATCTCTATTAATTATGTGTATATATTTTTAATTAATCTAAAATAAATTTTCAAATTGTAAAAAAATAGTACACTTGTATTTTTAAAGTATCGGAGGTAAAAATGCTAAAAAAACAGCATTTTGAAATATTAAAAAAATCATTGAAAATGAAAGAAAATTATCAAAAAGTAGCAGAGCTTCTAAATTTAACTGAAAGAAGTGTTCGCTATAAAATTGATGAAATCAATGAAGAATTAGGTTCAAAGAAAATTGAGATAAAAAGAGAATTTTTTTCTTCGATGACTGAAAATGATATGGATAAGCTTTTTTTGAAAATATTGAAGAGAATAATTATATTTATAGTCAAAAAAAGAAAGAGAAGAATTAATAATACTCTATACTTTAATGAAAAAAAGATAATTTTTTTATTAAAAAGAATTAGCAGATAAATTAAGTACAAGTAAATCTACTATAAGAAATGATTTAAAGAATTTAAAGAAAATATTATTGGAGTACAATATTAAACTGCTTCAAGATGATAAGCTAAAATACTATTTTTGACTATTCTGAAGAAGATTATAGATATTTTTACAGCTATTTATCTTTACAAGTATGTAAGCTTTTGATAAAAAAAGTATGACAAAAATATTTTTTTGCAGATCTTAGTTATTTTTAGGAAAGATAATATACAAGGAAATTAAAGAAGAATATATAAATGAAATAGACTCTATTTCTAAAAAGAATTAAAAAAAGCTAAACTTGATTTTATGGATGAAACATTAAATATTTTTAGTTATTTTTAATGCTTATTTCAAAAAAAGAGAAGAAAAAAACTCAAATTTAATTCTTGATAATATAGAGATTTTTAGAAAAAAAGAGAAGAGTACACACAACTAAAGAAAAAAATTTTTTTCAGACTTTAGCAATACTAACTTACTTTTTCTTTACAGATTATTTATTTAAAATCAGTAGAGATGAAAAAAAGATGTTTTTCATAAAAATTTAGAAATTGGTTAGATATTACTGTAGCTGTTATAAAAAAATAGTAAGAGCTTTTTGAAATAGAAAGTAAGACTAATTTAAAAAAATATGGATGTCTTTTTTTAGATGAGATATTTTACTATATAAAGCCTTTAATTTTTTTAGAACTAAGAGAAAAATAAAAGCTTAAAAAAATTCTATACTAAGAGATGTAGAGAATTTATATCCATCGATATTTAATTTTTTTGAAAAAAAGAATTTCTATTATTTGGAGGATATTATAGAAGAAAAAGTTTCTGAAGAAGAGATTGCATATTTAGTACCTTTTTTTCATAAAGCTCTACAAAAATAATAATAAAATGAATAAAAAAAGGCTGTCTTAGTAACTACTTATAAAGAAAAATATAGCACTCTTCTTAAAAAGAAGATATAGAAACTGAATTTTTGGTTGATATAGATAAGATACTTACTTTGAAAAAAACTTTTGAGCAAATAAAAGATCAGTTAAATGACTATGATTATATTCTTACAACATTCAATGTAGAAGAAGATTTTTATGAAAGAAATTAAACTAGCTAAAGGTCATAGAGTTAAATCCTATATTAACAGAAAAGGATATAAAAAAAACTTGAAGATTCAGGTCTTATAAAAAAATAAAAAAAATAAAGGATGACTAATTTATTAAAAAGTAATTTTAGAAAATTCATCAGAAGTTAATGTGAAAAAAATCTTATACATAGTTTAGATGAGGCATTTCCTGAAAAAAATTTATAATGATATAGACAGAAATAAATTTTTCCATAGCTAACTTTTTTGAAAGAAGAAAAATATTTTTTTAGAACGAATTTAGATTCTTTTTGAAAAAAAATATTAAATAAATTTTTTTAACTTATCTTTCTTGCAAAAAAATGATATTAATGATATTATAAATAAAGCATTAAATAATAATTTTTTTACTCATATTTGGGACTTAAAACAGCAATAATTTTTTTCATAAATTTAATACTGAAAAACAAGTCAAGATAGTATGATAATTGCAGTAAATGAAAAAAAGAATTATACATAAATTCTCAAAAAAATTAATACAATTATATTAATAAATTCAACTTGTGAAATAAAAATTTAGAGGAATTATCTATAATTTTGTGAAGTTATTTTTTTCAAAATAATAACTTTAATTTTAATGAACAAACAGATATCTATAATTTTTTAATAACTATGGATAATTAAATTTATTAGTGAATTATGTGCGTAGCTTGGATTTCCAAGTGAACACATTTATATAAAAATGAGTGTGTTTCATTCATTAACATCTAAAATAAAAAAATAAAGGGGGATAGTTATGTGGACATCTGATACTATGACTTTGTCAGAAAGTATTATAACTTTCTTGATAGGATTTCTCAATAGTTTTTTTGCTGCTTTGATAGCATTAGCACTATTCATTATCATATCATCTAAAGTTATAAATGCTCTAGTCAAAGAGGAAGAAGTAGTAGCACCAAAAGCCTGTTGCTAATGTTTCAAATAACAACGCAAACACAGCTAGTGCTAAAGCGGTTGCTGAAAAAGACAACCAAGAAGCTGAAAATTTAGCGGTTATAATCTCAGCTATCAGTGAAGAACTGAGAGAACCTGTTGAGAAATTTCACTATCGTTAGTGTAACAGAAATTTAAAAAAATTAAAAAAATTTTAAGGAATTAGGAAAGGAGAAAAAAATGAAATACGTAGTAACAGTAAATGGTAAAAAATTTGAGGTTGAAGTTGAAAAAGTTGGAGGAGCAGGAAAATCATTATCTCGTCAACCTGCAGAAAGAAGAGAAGCAGTAAAATCAGAACCAGTTGTAGAAACTAAAGGCAGCTGTAGCTCCAGCTCCAGTTGAAGCAGCTCCAGCAGCAACTACTACTGGTGGAACTACAATAACAAGTCCAATGCCTGGAACAATTTTTAGATGTTAAAGTAAATGTAGGAGATAAAGTTAAATTTGGACAAACTCTTGCAATACTAGAAGCAATGAAAATGGAAAATGATATTCCAGCAACAGGAGATGGAGAAGTTGCTGAAATAAGAGTTAAAAAAAGGAGACGCAGTAGAAACTGATGCAGTTTTAATAGTGTTTAAAAATAAGGAGAGGATATTAAATGAATTTTTTTAATGTAATAGCAGAACTATTAGAGGCGTCAGGTTTTGCAGCTCTTACTTGGCAGAATATGCAGCAATGATACTTGTATCATTTGTTCTATTTCTACCTAGCTATTAGTTAAGAAATTTGAACCACTATTATTACTACCTATATCTTTTGGTATGTTCTTGGTAAATTTACCATTAGCTGGACTTATGAATGAAGGCGGAGTAGATAAAGGTGGTATAATATATTTTATGTCTTATGGAGTAAAAAGTAACCTGTTCCCTTGTCTAGTATTTATGGGAGTTGGGGCAATGACAGACTTCTCTCCATTAATAGCAAACCCTATCAGTTTACTATTAGGAGCAGCAGCTCAATTAGGTATATATGTAGCATTTATATTTGCAACTCAAATAGGATTTACTCCAGCTGAAGCTGCAGCAATTGGAATAATTGGTGGAGCAGATGGACCAACATCTATATATATTGCAAATAACTTGGCACCACATTTACTAGCTCCAATAGCAGTTGCAGCTTATTCGTATATGGCATTGATACCATTAATTCAACCGCCTATTATGAAACTACTTACAACTAAAAAAGAAAGAGCAGTAAAAATGGGACAATTAAGAAAAGTTTCTAAAACTGAAAAAATAGTTTTCCCAATAGCAGTTGTTTTATTCTGTTCATTATTACTACCATCAGTTGCTCCATTACTTGGATTATTAATGATGGGTAACTTATTTAAAGAATCAGGAGTTGTTCAAAGATTATCTGATACAGCACAAAATGCTATGATTAACATAATAACAATTATGTTAGGACTAAGTGTTGGAGCTAAAGCAGACGGTTCAACATTCCTAGATGTAAGTACATTAAAAGATTATAGCAATGGGACTTGCAGCTTTCTGTTTCTCAACAGCAGGTGGAGTTATTTTAGGAAAAATTCTTTATTATGTTACTGGTGGAAAAATAAATCCACTTATAGGGTCAGCAGGAGTTTCTGCAGTTCCTATGGCAGCACGTGTGTCTCAAACAGTTGGTGCAAAAGAAAACCCAACTAACTTCTTATTAATGCACGCAATGGGACCTAATGTTGCAGGAGTTATAGGATCAGCAGTTGCAGCAGGATTCTTTATGATGATATTTAAAGGAACTATGTAATAAAAAAAATTTGTTAGTAACAATATTTAAAATCATATAAAAATAGTCATAAGGTTGGGCTTAGGCTCAATCTTATACTATTTATAAAAATTTAGGAGGGATTTTTGTGAGCAAGGTAATGTCTTTACACGATGCAATAGCAAAAATATGTTGAATCTGGAGATAGTTTATGTTTTGGAGGATTCACAACAAACAGAAAGCCTTATGCGGCTGTTTACGAAATTATTAGACAAGGACAAACTGATTTTATTGGATATTCTGGTCCAGCAGGAGGAGATTGGGATATGTTAATAGGATGTGGAAGAATAAAAGCTTTCATAAACTGTTACATAGCTAACTCAGGATATACAAATGTTTGTAGAAGATTCAGAGATGCAGTAGAAAAAGAAACATAATTTATTATTAGAAGATTATTCTCAAGACGTTATTATGTTAATGTTACATGCTTCTTCATTAGGATTACCATATTTACCAGTAAAATTAATGGAAGGTAGTGACTTAGAATATAAATGGGGAATAAGTGCAGAAATCAGAAAGACAATTCCTAAATTGCCTGATAAAAAATTAGAAAGAATTCCAAATCCTTTCAAAGAAGGAGAAGATGTAATAGCAGTTCCAGTTCCAAGACTAGATACAGCTATAATCTCTGTTCAAAAAGCTTCTATTAACGGAACTTGTTCAATAGAAGGAGATGAATTCCATGATATAGATATAGCTATCGCTGCAAGAAAAGTTATAGTTATAGCTGAAGAAATAGTAACAGAAGAAGAAATCAGAAAAGATCCTTCTAAGAACTCTGTACCTGAATTCTGTGTTGACGCAGTAGTTCATGCACCTTATGGATGTCACCCATCACAATTATATAACTATTATGATTATGACCCAGCATTCTATAAAATGTATGATTCTGTAACTAAAACTGATGAAGATTTTGAAAAAAATTCATACAAGAATGGGTTATAGATGTTAAAGATCATGATGGATACTTAGCTAAATTAGGTTTACCAAGAGTAAGTAAATTAAGAGTAGTTCCAGGATTCCAATATGCTGCAAAAATTAGTTAAGGATGGTGAATAATAATGGCAAAAGAATTATAAAAAAATTATACAAATAAAGAAATGCAAGCTATTACTATTGCTAAAGAAATAAAAAGATGGGCAAATAGTTATAGTAGGGACAGGATTACCTTTTAATAGGAGCAACTGTTGCTAAAAAAATAAATTCGCCCCTAATTGTAAACTAATAGTTGAAAGTGGATTAATGGATTGTAGTCCAATAGAAGTTCCAAGAAGTGTTGGAGACTTAAGACTTATGGGACACTGTGCTGTTCAATGGCCAAACGTAAGATTCATAGGTTTTGAAACAAATGAATACTTAAATGGTAATGACAGAATGATAGCTTTCATCGGAGGAGCTCAAATTAACCCTTATGGAGATTTAAACTCTACTATTATCGGTGACGACTATGTAAAACCAAAAACAAGATTCACAGGAAGTGGAGGAGCTAATGGTATAGCTACTTACTCAAATACTGTAATCATGATGCAACATGAAAAAAGAAGATTTATTGAAAAAATTGACTATGTAACAAGTGTTGGTTGGGCAGGAGGACCAGGAGGAAGAGAAAAATTAGGACTTCCTGGTAACAGAGGACCTTTAGCAGTTGTTACAGATAAAGGTATCTTAAGATTTGATGAAAAAACTAAGAGAATGTACTTAGCTGGATACTATCCAGGTGTAACTATAGAAGATATAGTTGAAAATACTGGATTTGAACTTGATACTTCAAGAGCTGTTCAATTAGAAGCTCCAACTGAAGAAATCATCAAAATGATAAGAGAAGATATAGATCCAGGACAAGCATTTATAAAAGTTCCAGTAGAAGAATAAGAGAGGAGATAATAGATGAATTATTCAATGCCAAAATATTTTCAAAATATGCCACAAGTTGGGAATTCACTAGCTAATATAGATGAAGCTAATGAAAATGCAGTAAGAGAAATTGAAGCAGCGATTGCTGAAAGTATTGCTGCAATGCAAGATGCAGGAACTCCTGATGAAAAAATTCATGATAAAGATCAAATGACTGCATTAGAAAGAATAGCAGAATTAGTAGATGAAGGAACTTGGTATCCTTTAAATACTCTATATAATCCAGAAGATTTTGAAACTGGAACAGGTATAGTAAAAAGGGACTAGGAAGAATTGGAGGAAAATGGGCAGTAGTTGTTGCATCTGATAACAAGAAAATAGTTGGAGCTTGGGTTCCAGGACAAGCAGATAACTTATTAAGAGCATCAGACACAGCTAAATGTTTAGGAATTCCTTTAGTTTATGTACTAAATTGTAGTGGTGTTAAACTTGATGAACAAGAAAAAAAGTTTATGCAAACAGAAGAGGAGGAGGAACTCCATTCTTCCGTAATGCAGAATTACAACAATTAGGTGTTCCAGTAATAGTTGGAATTTATGGAACAAACCCAGCAGGTGGAGGATACCACAGTATCAGTCCTACAATATTAATAGCTCACAAAGATGCTAACATGGCAGTTGGAGGAGCAGGAATTGTTGGAGGAATGAATCCTAAAGGATATATTGACATGGAAGGAGCAATTCAAATAGCTGAAGCCACAATGGCAGCTAAACAAGTTGAAGTTCCAGGAACTATCCATGTTCACTATGACAAAACAGGTTTCTTCAGAGAAGTTTATGATGATGAAATTGGAGTTATAGATGGTATTAAAAAAATATGGATTACTTACCAGCTTATGACTTAGAATTCTTCAGAGTCGATGAACCAACTGAACCAGCTTTAGATCCAAATGATTTATATTCAATACTTCCAATGAATCAAAAGAAAATCTATAATATCTATGATATAATAGGACGTTTATTTGATAACAGTGAATTTTCTGAATATAAAAAAGGATATGGACCAGAAGTTGTAACAGGACTTGCGAAAGTTGATGGATTATTAGTAGGAGTTGTTGCAAATGCACAAGGACTATTAATGAACTATCCTGAATATAGAGAAAAAGCAGTTGGTATTGGTGGAAAACTATATCGTCAAGGACTTATCAAAATGAGTGAATTCGTAACTCTTTGCTCAAGAGATAGATTACCAATAGTTTGGTTACAAGATACAAGTGGAATAGATGTAGGAAACCCTGCTGAAGAAGCAGAATTATTAGGATTAGGACAATCTCTAATCTACTCTATAGAAAACTCACATGTACCTCAAATAGAAATTACTTTAAGAAAAGGTTCAGCAGCAGCTCACTATGTACTAGGTGGACCACAAGGTAATAATACAAATGCTTTCTCTTTAGGAACAGCAGCTACTGAAGTATATGTAATGAATGGTGAAACAGCAGCTTCTGCAATGTACTCAAGAAGACTTGCTAAAGATCACAAAGCTGGAAAAGATTTACAACCTACAATTGATAAAATGAATCAATTGATAAATGAATACACAGCTAAATCAAGACCAGCATATTGTGCTAAAACAGGTATGGTTGATGAAATAGTACCTCTATATGATTTAAGAGGATATATCTCTGCATTTGCTAATGCAGTATATCAAAATCCTAAATCAATTTGTGCTTTCCATCAAATGATTTTACCTAGAGCTATAAGAGAATTTGAAACTTATACAAAAAAATAAAAATATGATATAAAACTTACCCTATCCATTGATTTTTTTGTCAATGGATAGAGTTGTAAGTTGATAATGGAATTTTAACTTGAATATTTATATGAATGATTGTTAATTAAATAATTAGAAATGAGGAAAAATGGAAGAAATAAAAGTATTAAAATTAGATATGTTTACGACATTAATGTTGGCAGTATTAGCAATTTACTTTTGGTGAATTTTTTTGAGAAAAAAAATATTTCCCTAGTTTTTAAAAAAATATTGTTTACCTGCATCTGTTGTTGGAGGAACAATATTTTGCATTATTATCACTACTACTATTCAAAATGGGAATAGTTCAATTAGACTTTGACTATAAAGCTATAAACCAATTATTCTATTGTATATTCTTTGCAGCAAGTGGAGCAGCAGCTAGTATGGCACTTTTGAAAAAAAGGTGGAAAACTTGTTGTAATATTTGCAATTTTGGCAGCGGTTTTAGCAGCTTTCCAAAATGCGGGTAGCATTAGCAGTTGGTAAGTTTATGAATATAGATCCATTAATTTCAATGATGACTGGAAGTATACCTATGACTGGTGGACATGGGAATGCAGCATCATTTGCACCAATAGCAGTTGATGCAGGAGCACCAGCAGCTATGGAAGTTGCAATAGCAGCAGCTACATTCGGATTAATTTCAGGTTGTATGCTTGGAGGGACCTTTTTGGAAACTTCTTAGTAAAAAGATTTAAATTAGATGAAAAATTAGCAGAGAAAAGAAGTAATAGGAGAAATAGATGCTGAGGGAGAATCAGGAAATCTATTAGTTGATAAAACCAAATATTATTCAATCTGTATTTTTTTAATGTGTATAGCTATAGGAATAGGAAAAATTATAGAACTAGGCTTTAAAATCTGTACAAGATAGTACTGGTTGGAAAAGTTGCATTACCAATACACGTATGTTGTATGTTTGCAGGAATTGTAATAAGATTAATATATGATAGAAAAACAAGGTAATCATGAAGTTCTATATGAATCAATTGATATAGTTGGAGAATTTTCATTAGCACTATTTGTTTCTATGTCAATTATTACTATGAAACTATGGCAATTATCTGGATTAGGATTAGCATTAGTAGTATTATTAATAGCACAAGTTATATTAATTATAATATTCTGTTATTTCTTAACATTCAAGTTATTAGGAAAGAACTATGATGCAGCAGTAATGGCAGTTGGACATATAGGATTTGGATTAGGAGCTGTTCCAGTTGCAATGACTACTATGCAAGCTGTATGTAAAAAATATAGATATTCTAAGTTAGCATTCTTTGTAGTTCCTGTAATTGGAGGATTTATCAGTAACCTTACAAACGCAGTGATTATAACTAAATTTTTAGATTTTGCTAAAGAGTTACATGCTGTATGGATAGGATAGATTAATTTATTTTAAGGAAAGGATAAATATATGAGTATATTTACGATGGGAATAGATGTTGGTTCAACAGCATCTAAATGTATAATATTGAAAGATGGTAAAGAAATTGTAGCAAAAGCTGTTATATCAGTAGGGACAGGAACGAGTGGACCAGCTAGAGCCATGAAAGAGGCTTTAGAGCAAATTGGTTTAAGTTCTGTAAGTGAATTACAAGGGGCTGTTGCAACGGGTTATGGAAGAAACTCTTTAGCAGAAGTTCCAGCTCAAATGTCTGAATTATCTTGCCATGCAAAGGGAGCATATTTTCTATTTCCAAATGTTCACTCAATTATTGATATCGGAGGACAAGATTCAAAAGCATTAAAAATTGGAGACAATGGAATGCTTGAAAACTTTGTTATGAACGATAAATGTGCTGCAGGAACAGGAAGATTCTTAGATGTAATTGCAAAGGTCTTAGAAGTAAATCTAGAGGATCTAGAAAAATTAGATGAGAAATCAACTGTGGATGTAGCAATAAGTTCAACTTGTACTGTATTTGCAGAATCTGAAGTAATATCACAACTTGCTAAAGGAACAAAAATTGAAGATATAGTAAAAGGTATCCACACTGCTATAGCTAGCCGTGTTGGTAGTTTGGCAAAGAGAATTGGGATTAAAGATGATGTTGTTATGACTGGTGGAGTTGCACTTAATAAAGGTATGGTTAGAGCTTTAGAAAGAAACCTAGGCTTTCAAACTTCATACTAATGAATATTGTCAATTAAATGGGGCAATAGGTGCTGCATTGTTTGCTTACCAAAAATATACAATGACACATCAATAAAATTAAAACTTTGGTATTAACTTCATAGAAAATGGTTTGTTACAGAAATGTAACTTAGCTGTTTTCTATAAAATTATTATAGACAAATAAAATGTACTTAGAAATGAATAGGAGGAAATGAAATGGGAAAAAAATGGAAAAATTACCTAATAAAACACCAAGACCGATAGAAGGGCATAAACCTGCTGCTGCTATCTTAAGAGGTGTGGTTGATAAAGTTTATGCAAATGCATGGGAAGCAAAAAAGAGAGGAGAATTAGTTGGATGGAGCTCATCTAAGTTTCCAATCGAATTGGCTAAAGCTTTTGACTTAAATGTTGTATATCCTGAAAACCATGCTGCATCTGCAGCAGCTAAAAAGATGGATTAAGACTATGTCAAGCTGCAGAAGATATGGGATATGACAATGATATTTGTGGATACGCTAGAATCAGTTTAGCATATGCTGCAGGGGAACCAACAGATGCAAGAAGAATGCCACAACCAGACTTCTTACTATGTTGTAACAACATCTGTAACATGATGACTAAATGGTATGAAAATATAGCAAGAATGCACAATATTCCATTAATAATGATAGATATACCTTTCTCAAATACAGTAGATGTACCTGAAGAAAAAATTGATTATTTAGTAGGACAATTTAATCATGCTATAAAACAATTAGAAGAATTAACAGGAAAGAAATTTGATGAAAAGAAATTTGAAGATGCTTGTGCAAGAGCAAATAGAACTGCAGCCGCTTGGTTAAAATCTTGTAAATATATGGGATACAAACCATCTCCATTAAGTGGATTTGACTTATTCAACCATATGGCAGATATTGTTGCAGCAAGATGTGATGAAGAAGCAGCTATGGGATTTGAATTACTAGCAGAAGAATTTGAACAATCTATAAAAGAAGGAACTTCAACTTGGGAATATCCAGAAGAACACAGAATTCTATTTGAAGGAATTCCTTGTTGGCCAGGATTAAAACCATTATTTGAACCTTTAAAAGATAATGGAGTAAACGTTACTGCAGTTGTTTATGCACCAGCATTTGGATTTAGATATGAAAATGTAAGAGAAATGGCAGCAGCTTACTGTAAAGCACCTTGTTCTGTATGTATAGAAACAGGAGTTGAATGGAGAGAAACTATGGCTAAAGAAAATGGTATAAGTGGAGCACTTGTAAACTATAACCGTAGTTGTAAACCATGGAGTGGTGCAATGCCAGAAATAGAAAGAAGATGGAAAGAAGACTTAGGAATCCCAGTTGTTCACTTTGATGGAGACCAAGCTGATGAAAGAAACTTCTCAACTGAGCAATATAATACAAGAGTACAAGGTCTTGTTGAAATAATGCAAGAAAGAAAAGAAGAAAGATTGGCAAATGGAGAAGAAGTTTATACAAACTTTGAAAACACTAAAGAAACTGACTGGTCTAAAGAAACAATAAAACATTAATATTAGGAGGAAGAAAGAAAGATGGCTGAAATTAAGGAATTGTTAGAACAATTTAAGTACTATGCAGAAAAACCCTAGAAAGCAATTAGACAAATATCTTGCTGAAGGAAAGAAAGCAGTAGGTATATTCCCTTATTATGCACCTGAAGAAATAGTTTATGCAGGTGGAATGGTTCCATTTGGTGTATGGGGAGGACAAGGACCTATTGAAAAAGCAAAAGGATTATTTCCCTACTTTCTATTACTCATTGGCTTTTAAGATGTTTAGAAATGGCTTTTAGATGGAACATTAGATGGTTTATCTGCTTCAATAATTACTACACTTGACGATACATTAAGACCATTTTTCACAAAAACTATAAAGTAAGTGCAGGAAGAAAGATACCTATGGTATTCTTAAACCATGGACAACATAGAAAAGAAGAATTTGGTAAACAATACAATGCAAGAATTTTTCAGAAATGCTAAAGAAGAATTAGAAAAAAAATCTGTGATGTAAAAAAATTACTGATGAAAATTTAAAAAAAGCATTCAAAGTTTATAATGACAATAGAGAAGAAAAAGAGAAGATTTATAAAATTAGCTGCTAAACATCCACAAAGTATTAAAGCATCTGATAGATCTAATGTTTTTAAAAAAAGTTCATACTTCATGTTAAAGGATGAACATACAGCTTTACTAAGAAAAATTAAATCAAGAATTAGAAGCTATTCCTGAAGAACAATGGGATGGAGTAAGAGTTGTTACAAGTGGAGTTATCACTGACAACCCTGGACTTCTAGAAGTATTTGATAACTACAAAGTATGCGTAGTTGCAGATGATGTAGCTCATGAATCAAGAGCATTAAAGGTTGATATAGACTTATCTATAGCTGACCCAATGTTAGCACTTGCTGACCAATTTGCTCGTATGGATGAAGATCCTATTCTTTATGATCCAGATATATACAAAAAGACCTAAATATGTATTAGATTTAGTTAAAGAAAATAATGCAGATGGTTGTCTACTATTTATGATGAACTTCAATGATACTGAAGAAATGGAATATCCATCATTAAAACAAGCATTTGATGCTGCTAAAGTTCCATTAATTAAAATGGGATATGATCAACAAATGGTAGACTTTGGACAAGTTAAAACTCAACTTGAAACATTTAACGAATTAGTACAATTAAGCAGATTCTAGGAGGAAAAAATGGATCAAAATATATGGGAATATGATGATTTTATTTTCAAAGGTGATGAACTAAAAGGTATGACAGCAAAAGGTAAAGACAAAGTAAAAACTGGAGGTCAAACTGATTTAGTAATACCAGCAGTAACTCCTGATGGATTACCTCTAAAAAAATAGCTGACAATGCTTTTTTTACAGAAGAGGATTAACTTCTGTTGTAATTCCTGACACAGTTGAAAGTATTGGATATGATGCTTTTTGGAGTATGTAAATTAAAAGAAGTTAAATTACCAGAAGCATTAGTAAATATAGAAGGATTTGCATTCTATAGAAATAAACTAACTAAAGTTGAATTTGGAAGTAAAAGTAAAAAGAATAGAACCAAGTGCATTTGCTATGAATGAACTTTCTGAAATAGCTCTTCCTGAAACTTTAGAATATATAGGAGCATCAGCTTTCTATAAAAAAATGCTTTTGAAACAATAACTTTCCCTAAAGCATTGACTAAAAATAGATATGTATGCTTTTTAGAAAAAAATAATATTCATAAAGTAGAAGTTGCAAATTCAGTAGATTTACATAAGTTTGCATTTGAATCTTTCACAACTGTTGAAAGAGTATAGTTTATAAAATGAAAGTACCATTGATATTAAATATCTTTTGGTACTTTTTTTATTGTCTATTTATTTAAAAAAATTCTTCTATACTTTTTATCTTTTACATAGAAAAATTCTTCTATAGATTTTTTTCTTCAAAAAGATTATAATTCTTTTTAACTCAGTTGTAGCTAAATTTAAAAATTTCACCTTTTTCTTATATTTCTAGCTAGGCCTTCAAAAAGCTCTTTCTAGGAAATCTATATCTTTGTAATTTGACATAACATTTCTATCATTCAACCATTTAAACATTCTGTCAAAATCTTTTGGAAAAAAATATTTCTATTTTTTTCTCTATTGTATTCAATATTTTCCTTTTTCAATGAGTTCAATGTCTTTATTAAATAATTTATGGAAAGTTTTTTTGATAAGAAATGATCAATAAACATATCTGAAACTATCCCTTTAAAAAAATTCCAAATTTATCTACTAATAATTCATTTAAATAGTTTTCTTTTCTATCTGAAACTTTTATCAATTATTCTATGCAGTCTAATACCTTCTTTTTAAAGCTTCTGGAAGTTCTATTCTATCAACTAAACCTTTGTAATAATCTCCTGTAAAATTAGCATACAAAGTATTTTTTTATCTGTGTTTTCATCAATCTCTAGTGAAATCAATGAATGTCCTAAAAAAATTCATAATTTTTCCTTTCAAAGTAATATTTTTTTATTTTTTTGATATTATAACATATATTTATAAATGAAGAAAAAAATTAAAATAAAGTTGACTACTTTTACTCTGTATTATATATAATGTTTTAAGAGGTGAAAAAAATGAAAAAAAGCTAATTTAATGGTTGTAGGAACATCTTCAGGGGCAGGTAAAAGCTTTATTTGTAACTGCACTATGTAGAATTTTTTTATAAGGATAAATACAAGGTTTCTCCTTTTTAAATCACAAAAATATGGCATTAAATTCATATATAACAAAAAGATGGTAAGGAAATGGGGAGAGCCCAGGTTGTACAGGCAGAAGCAAGTGGACTAGAGCCTGAAGTTGAAATGAACCCAATACTATTAAAACCTTCAAGTATGAATAAAATTCAAATAATAGTTTGTGGGAAAATCTATAGGTAATATGTCAGGAGTTGAATACAATCAATATAAGAAGAATTTAATTCCCTATATTAAAGAGAAACTTATTCAAAGATAGAAGCCAAAAAAATGATATAGTTATAATTGAAGGAGCAGGAAGTCCAGCAGAAATAAATATAAAAGAAGAGGACATCTCAAACTTTGCTATGGCTAGAATAGCAGATGCTCCTGTTATTTTTAGTTGCAGATATAGATAGAGGAGGAGTTTTTTTGCATCTATCTACGGTACAATTATGCTTTTTAAAGGAAGAGGATAGAAAAAGACTAAAAGGTATTGTTATAAATAAATTCAGAGGTAATAAGGAAGTTTTAAAACCTGGATTTGAAATAATAGAGAATTTAACAGGGGTTAAAACTTTAGGGTGTAATACCTTATGCAGATATAGATATTGAAGATGAAGATAGTTTAAGTGAAAAAAATATAAGAGCTTTTAAGTTAAATAAAAAAATTCAAATAAAATAAAAAGTTTCTGTAATAAAAATTAAAAGCATATTTCAAATGTTACAGATATAGATGCTTTATCAATTCATGATGATGTTGAGATACAATTTGTAAGTGAAAGAAGTCAAATTGGAGATGAAGATTTAATAATAATCCCAGGTTCTAAAAAAATACTATAGATGATTTAAAATGGCTTAAAGAAAGTGGGATAGCTGAGGAAATAATAAAGAGAGCTAGAACAAAAAAACTATAATTTTTTTGGTATATGTGGAGGTTTTCAAATTTTTAGGAAATAAGGTCAAAGATCCACATCATATTGAAGGTGATATTGAAGAGTTAAATGGCTTAGGGCTTTTAGATTTAGAAACTACTATGGAAAAATGAAAAAAACTCTTATTCAATATAAAGGAAAAATTAATTGTAGAAGAGGGACTTTTTAAAGTCTTTAAATGATTTAGAAATTAAAGGTTATGAAATTCATCAAGGACTTACAGAAGGAAATGAAAAAGAATTTAACAAGTGATAATAGAACTGTTTTTGGTAAATAAAAATAATATTATTGCAACCTATTTGCATGGAATTTTTTTGACAATAAAGATTTTTACTAATAATCTTTTAAATGAAATTAGAAGAAGAAAAGGTTTAGAAGAAGTAAATAGTAATATTTCTTATGAAGAATATAAAAATACAAGAGTTTGATAAGTTAGAAAAAAATTAGTCAGAGAGAATATTGATATAGAAGAAATATACAAAAATTATAGGGCTAAAAGTAAAACTCTCTGAGGAGGTAATATGAGTATAAGTTTTTTGCATAAAAAAAATAAAAAGAAAAAAATTATAAAGCTTATGAGCCAGTCTTGACTGTTAAAGAAGCTTTAGCTTTATCAGATAAAAGAACTTAATGTATTTGCCATTTCTGACATGGATATTAATGAGTTATTATTATCCCCTCTTTCTAATTATGAATGTCTTTTAATAGGTGTTAAAAATGAAAGTGCAAGAGGTTTTGAACTATCTTATGATAAAAAGAATAAGGACTATGTTGTAAGAATTTTTTTACTCCTTCATCAAGAGAAGATTGGCTTTTTAGCATTGAACTATAAAAAAACTTTAGCTAAGAAGTTTAATTCTGAAATTGAGAATAGTAGAGGAGAGATATATACTATCAAAGAGTTAGATAAATTTGATTATGAAAGTGATATACTTTATGGGATATCTTCTATTTCAGCAAAAAAATAAATGATAGAGAAGGAGCACAGTATATAATTTTAGGACTAAATAGACTTGTAGTTTTTTTAATAAAAAAATGTTTGATAAAAATATAGTTCAGGTAATACTATAGATGCTTTTTTTCGACTATAGTAAGAGAAATACAATATTTAGATGCCTCTTCAGCACCTCAAAAATTTCTTTAAGAATAATGATAATGGCAAGATTATGGGAAATTATACACTTGTTGAAGGACTTAGAACAATACTTCCATATATTCCTAATGTAGAATTTGAAAATTCAAATATAGTAAAAAAATGAAGATATTTCTGCTTTGGAATATTACTTTATTGATTATAGAGTTAAATAAAAAAATGATGGAAAAAAATTACTATTGTTTGGCTGGAAATTTAGAATATGATAAGTTTATAAAAAAATTATCTACAGATAAATATAAATTTATAGATGGGGCATATATTATGCTTGAGCCACTGACTAAGGAAGAAATTTTAAAAATTATTAGATGGAGAATAGAAATGTTTAATTATTTTTTTATAAAAATTTGGAATAGCCTATATTTTAGATTTAATATTAGCTGATCCAAGATGGTTATATCATCCTGTTATTATAATAGGAAAATTAATAAGTTTTTTTAGAAAAAAATTTTTTTATAAGGCTAAAAAAATAAAAATATTTTTCAGGAGCAATCTTTAAATATCCTGACTTTAAGTATCACTTTTATTGTATCCTTACTTTTTAGCAAGAACAAATTATGTAGTGGAGATATTCTTTCTTTATACAACGCTTGCAACTAAAAAGTTTAGCGAATGAAGGAAATAAAGTTTATAAGATTTTTAAAATCTGGAGATATAGAGAAGGCTAAGAAAGAACTTTCATATCTTGTCAGCAGAGATACAAATACTCTATCACTTGATAAAATTATTATGAGTGTGGTTGAAACAATAGCTGAGAATACAGTTGATGGTTTTTATATCACCAGCATTTTACGCTTTTTGTGGGAAGCTTTTTTTCCATATAGAACTATTTGGGACAAGTGGTATCTCTTGCTTTACCTTTTGCTATGACATATAAAGCTATAAATACTTTAGATTCAATGGTAGGTTACAAAAAAATGAAAAAAATATAGATTTTGGAAAAGTTTCTGCAAGAGTTGATGATGTCGCTAACTTTATTCCTGCTAGATTAACAGGCTTAATATTTGTACCTTTATCAACTTTGATTTTAGGTTATGATTTTAAAAATTCTTTAAGAGTATTTTTTTAGAGATAGAAATAAACATTCAAGTCCAAACTCTGGTCAAAGTGAATCAGCCTATGCTGGAGCTTTAGGTATACAATTTCGGAGGAAAAAAATAAGCTATTTTTGGTAAAGATTATGAAAAAGCCAACAATAGGGAGATAAAGTTAAAAAGCCTTTGATTATGAAGATATTAAAAAAAGCAGTAAATATCTTATATCTTGTTTCATTTATAGCGACATTGGTAATAATAAGTTGTTCAATAATGTATAATATTCCTGATTTAAGAGTTTTTTTCACTTATAATTATATTAAAAAAAAATGGTATTGACAAAATTCTATCAATACCATTTCTTTTGCAACTAAAAACTGTATCTTTATATTTTTAATTGTATTTTTACTTGTTTAATTTTTTTCTAAGAATGCTTTTTCCAGGTCTGAATTTAACAGATTTTTCTTTCACCTATATTAACTTCTTCACCAGTTTTTAGGGTTTCTTCCTAATCTTGGAGCTCTTTCAACTACTTCTAGTTTACCCCAGTTAATAATGCTGATATCTTCACCATCTAAAAAGAGTTTTTTTCCATTGTTTCAAATATGATGTCAACTTTTTTCAGCTTCAGTTCTTGTTGTAAAAAAACACCCTTTTCAAATAATAACTTTTGCAAATTCTTTTTTTGTCATTTTTTTCTCAATCCTTTCCTTCCTAATAAAAATATACTCACACGAAAATTTAAAAACATAGTTAATTTATATCATAAATTATTCACTATTTCAAGTACTTTTTACATAAAAAAAAATAAGCCCCTCCATATAAGAAATTAACATAATCCTTGAAAAATAAAATAAAAAAATAGTATTTATATAAATAATAATTTTTTTAAAAATACATTAATTTTATAAAAAAATCTTTTTATTTTTCTTGAATTTTTTTGAATATTCAAGTAAAATTTAAAGCGAAAAATAACAACTAAAAAAAGAGGGAAAAATGGAGATAAGTAATAATTATTTTGTTGAGAATAGAAAATTAATAAAAAAACATATTTCAAATAACTTTACCAGCAGTATTTGATTTATTAGCTCAAACTTTAATAATGGCTTTGGACATGAAGATGGTATCAAGTTTAGGACCCTAGTGCGATAAGTTCTGTTGGAGTTGGAACAGCAGGAATGTATGCTTTGATACCTGCTTTAATAGCTGTAGCAACTGGAACAACTGCTCTTTTAAGTCGTGCATATGGGGCAGATAATAAGCTTGATGGAAAAAAAGCTTTTTGCACAAAGTTTTTTTATAGCTGTTCCTTTGGGAATATTTTTTTAACTATTATATTTTTTTACTTTTTTTCAGAACAAATAATTAACTTAGTAGGTAATGCTAAAGATATGAATCTAGGGTGATGCTATTCTTTACCAAAAATATGACTGTTATTGGATTTTCCTTTCTTAGGTATAAGTATAGCAACATTCTATGCTTTTTAGAGCTATGGGAGAAATAAAAATTCCTATGATAGGAAATACATTTAGCATTAGTCTTAAAACTTATTTCTAAATTTTCTTTTTGATATATCTTATTAAATGGGGAATCTTTGGAGCAGCATTAAGTACAACTTTAACTAGATTATTCTCAGCTATATTTTTCAATTTATCTAGTATTTTTGGTCTAAGAAAGAATTGGATATCTCTTGAACTCAAAGATTTAAAAATTTGATTACTTTACATCTAAAAAGAATTTTAAAAGTAGGTATTCCAGCAGCAGTAGAGCAACTAGGTCTAAGAATAGGTATGTTGATTTTTTTGAAATGATGGTTATATCTTTAGGGAATTTAAGTTATGCAGCACATAAGATTGCATTGACAGCAGAAAGTATTTCATTTAATTTAGGTTTTGCATTTTTCTTTTTGCAGCATCAGCTTTAGTTGGTCAAGAATTAGGAAAAGGTTCAAGTCAAAAAGCTCTAAAAAAATGGATATATTTGTACTATTATAGCTATGATGGTTATGTCTACCTTTTGGTTTACTCTTTTTTTATAATACCTCAATTTCTAGTTTCATTGTTTACTAAAGATAAAGATGTTATTGAGCTAGCTACGATGGCATTAAAAAAATAGTTTCTATATGCCAACCATTCTCAGGAGCTTCTATGGTCTTAGCAGGAGCACTAAGAGGAGCAGGAGATACAAAAATCAGTTCTACTTATAACTTATTTAGGAATATTTTTTTAATCAGAATACCTATAACTTATCTTTTCTTAGATGTACTTAATTTTAGGTTTAGCAGGTGCTTGGATAGTCATGACAATAGATTTAGCTATAAGAAGTTCAATAGCATTTTATGTTTTTAAAAGAGGAAAGTGGAAATACTTTACAAGTATAGTTCAGAAAATTATTCAAAAATAATTCTTGACTATTTTTGGTATAAAATACTAAAATAGTTATTATAAGAATATTTAATTCAAAAGGAGGATAAAAAAATGTATGATTTAATAGTTATTGGTTGGGGAAAAAGCAGGAAAAAAACTCTTGCAGCTAAATTAGCAGCAAAAAGGAAAAGAAAAATTGCAGTAGTAGAAGAAAAATCCAAAAAAATGTATGGAGGAACTTGTATAAATGTAGGTTGCTTTACCAACGAAAATCACTTGTACACAGTGCGAAAACTAATATCTCAAGTTAAAAAAATTACGGTATAGATGGAGATTATGAATTTAAAAAAATAATTTCTTTAAAGAAGCAATGAAGAAAAAAAGATGAAATGACAACTAAGTTAAGAAATAAAAAAACTTTTCAATCTTAGATACAAATGAAAATGTCGATATCTACAATGGAAAAGGAAGTTTTATTTCAAATAATGAAGTTAAAGTAGTTACAAAAGATGGAGAGGTTGTTTTTAAAAGCAGATAAGATAGTTATAAATACTGGTTCTGTTTCAAGAAACCTTGATATTGAAGGTGCAAATAATAAAAAAATGTTCTAACAAGTGAAGGAATTTTTAGAATTAAAAGAATTACCTAAAAAAACTTTTTAATTATAGGAGCAGGATATATTGGACTTGAATTTGCTTCATATTTTTAGAAATTTTTGGAAGTGAAGTTTCTGTTTTTTTCAATTTGATGATAGCTTCTTTAGCAAGAGAAGATGAAGATGAAGCAAAGATAATAAAAAGAAATTTTAGAAAAATAAAGGAGTTAAATTCTATTTCAATACTTCTGTTAAGAAATTTGAAGATTTAGGTGATAGTGTAAAAGGCAACATATGTAAAAGATAAGGAAGAATTCGTTGAAGAATTTGATAAAGTTCTTGTTGCCGTTGGAAGAAAAAGCTAATACAGAAAAATTTAGGACTAGAAAAACACTTCAGTAGAATTAGGAAAATTTGGAGAAGTAATAGTAGATGACTATCTAAAAACAAATGCTCCAAATATTTGGGCAGCAGGAGATGTTAAAGGGGGAGCACAATTTACTTATGTTTCATTGGATGATTTCCGTATAATTTTTCCCTCAAATATTAGAAGGAGCTAAGGGAAGAAAAATTATCTGATAGAGTATTAATTCCTACTTCTACTTTTTATAGATCCACCTTATTCAAGAGTTGGAATAAATGAAAAAAAGAAGCTCAAAGATTAGGAATAGCATATACTAAAAAAATTTGCTTTAACTAATACTATTCCAAAAGCTCATGTTATAAATGAAACAGATGGATTTACTAAAAATTTTAATAAATGAAAATAATGAAATTATAGGAGCAAGTATTTGTCATTATGAATCACATGAAATGATAAATTTATTATCTCTTGCTATAAATCAAAAAAATAAAAGCTAATGTTTTTAAAAAGACTTTTATTTATACACACCCAATTTTTTTACTGAAAGCTTAAATGACATTTTTAGGATAGTATTTTTAGAAAAAAATATGATATAATTAATATATATATTTTTTTAAGGAGGGGAAGAGACTAGAATGAAAAAGATTTTTTTAAGCCTTTCACTTTTTACTTTTTTTGTATCCTGTGTTAATCTCGATAAATTAAATATCTTTGATAAAAATGATTCAAAAGGTTGCAGAAAAAAAGTACAGCAAACAGTAATAAAAAAATGTAGCAAGTTCTAAAAAGGACAAGCAAAAAGAAATCTGCACCTATAGTTCCAACAAAAGGAACAAAGTCAAAAAAAATTTATTGAGAGATGCTGAGGCAATGCCAGAGGATAACTATATAAATAAAGTTAAAAAAATATAAAGCATATAATTCTTTAGTAGCATTTAATCCAACTTATAAATCAGATGTTGAAGCTAAGATGGGAGATTTAAAATCTAAGATTGAAAGTACTTATACAGTAAAAAGTTTCTGTTACAGATTTAATATTACAAAATTTAACTAAGAAAGAAGATTTTAATAGTGTTGGAAGTAAAGTTTTTTTAACTATACTAATACTAATCCAGATTTAAATCTTTTTAGTTGATATAAGTTCTGTAAATTATAGTAAAGCCAACTATTAATGTAAAAACAGCTCCAAAAGGAGTATTCAGAAGAGTATGTAAATAGTGAGGGGAACAAAGTACTCAATGTAGTAAAAATATTATGAAAATGAAACAACTAAAAACTACTGCTCTTAGCTTTGTAGTGACTTATAAATTAGTTTCAAACACAACTGGAGAAGTTTTTATTTCATTATAAGAAAAACTATTGATAAAAAGCTATAAAGAAAGTTGGAAAAAAATTATTATATGAGTTCATTTAGAATGAATAAAAAGAAAACAAATACCTAATGATGAACCAGAAAAAAATCTGTTCCAACTAAAGAACAAACTTTATCAAAATTGCTTATCAAGAAATGTATGATATGATTCAAAAAAGGAAATAAATAATTTACCTAGTATAAAATAAAAATTAAGCTGTTGCATATTGCAACAGCTTTTTTTATATTTTAGTATCTAAACTCTAATATTTACAGGCATTACCAAATAAATATAATTTTCATTAGCTTCTTCTATAATTTTTTTAGCATAGAGCTAGAATTTGTAGCTTCAATGATAATATTTTTTTATCAGTATTATCAACAAATTCTTTTTATATATTTACAATTTATTCCAAGTTTCAAATCTTCTCCCTGTCTTTATCATATTAACCTTTTTGGTTAATTTTAGCATTTGAAGACATTCCACTTATAAGAAGTTGATTTCCTTTAAAATTGAAAGTTGCAACATTCTTAGAATCATTACTATTTTTTTAGTTACAGATATAACTTTTTTTAAGAGAAGAATTTAGCTCATCTCTATTAAATTCGAACTTCTTATCATGAGTTGAATTAGTAATAAGAGGTCTAAAGTCTGGGAAAGAAAGAGATAATAGCTTACAGCTAAAATAAGCATCTTTCCAAGTTACTATTAATTTATCTTCAATTGTTGCAAGAGTTACATCTTCATTTAAATCTTTTTAGTATCTTATAGATAACAGACATACTATCAGCTGGAACTAAAATATCCTTATTAATCATATTTTTCAAGAGACTTTTTTAAGGTATATAAGTCTATATGAATCTGTAGAAGCTAATTCTATAAAAGTTATCTTGGAATATTAATTTTTATAGAATTAAATAAAGTATCTACATTTGAAGAAGAGTTAGTAAGAAATTTTTACTTTTTTTCAAGCAACATTGCAAATTGAAGACTATTTTTCCTTTGCAATAGTTGTAGAAGGAAGTTCTTTTATTTCAGGATAAGTAGTGTCATCTAATATAGAAAAATTCTGCATTATTAACAATTAAATATCCATCTTTTTTTCAAAAATTTATATCTTCACTTTCAACTAATTTAATATATTCTAAAAAGTAGTGAAGGTTTTTATTAAAACTTGCCCTTCAACTTCAATATTACAATTAGCATATCTTATTAGTTCAACTTCAGTATTTGCACCTTTAAATACAACTTGATTATTTTTTTACTTCAATGAATAAAACCAGCAAGACTAGGTTTAACTGGATTATCTTTCAAGATATTTGTATATTCACTAATTATTCCTATTACATTTTTCTTTATTTATAGAAAATTTCATTGAAAACCCTCTCCTTAAATTAATTTGCTATTAAAATTTCTTGCCAGTATTTATTTTTGTATATTTAATTTATCCCCAATATCTATTAAAAGTTGAGCATCTTTTTGTTTTACTAACATCATATAAAGGTTTTTTTAGTAACAAGTTTATCTGCTTCTAAATTTATGCTTGGAATTTCTATAAAATCAGAGATTTTTTTGCATAAACATCAGGTCTATGTATATAGTTTATAAATTTCATAGCATTTTTCAATATTCTTTAGAATCTTTTAAAATTACAAAATGAATCTATTGATGAATATCCCTTGGTCACCAGGTGGAATAATAAAGTCAACATTCTTTCTATCTTCTTCAGAAAGTTCTCTATAGATATTATCAGGATATCCTTGTACTACCCAGAAATCTCCATTAGCAAAACCTTTTCCATAAGATTCAGCATCAAATTTTGCAATATTCTTTTTTTCCAAGCTAAAACTTTAGCTTTTGCTTTTTTTCCATAGCTTCTTCAGAATCAGCATCTTGTTTATAACCATTTAAAGCTAAGGCAGGAACAAAAACTTCTCTCATATCATCTAATAATGTCATTCTTCCTGCTAAATCTTCTCTATCATAAATAGTGTAATCTCTTGGATAATCTTTAACAAATTTTGTATTTACTGCTATGCAGGTAATACCTCTCATATAAGGAACTCCATAGTCATTTTCAGGATCAAACTCTCTTAATTTTGCCATATAAGCATCATCAATATATTTAGTATTTTCAAGTTGTGATTTATCTAATTTTGCTAGCATATCTTCTTTCATCATTATTTCATAATAATCACTAGATGGCATAATGATATCATATCCTTCTCCACCAGCTTTTTATCTTTGTATACATTTCTTCATTTGATGAATAAATATCCTCAACAACTTTGATTCCAGTTTCTGCTTCAAAATCTTCATAAACAAATTGTGGAATATAATCAGCCCAACTATATACATATAGAGTATTTTTCATCTTTGCTATCCCCACACGAAACTAACATTATAGTTGCCAAAAAAACAATAAAAAAATAATTTTTTTCATTTATACCTCCCTAGTTAATTTTATCATATTATTAAATTATACATTATTATAGAGATTGTTGCAAATAAATTACTTTTTCATATATAAATCTAAAGTTTATTATATGGAATTTCAATATTGTTTTTGGTCAAAATATTTTCTTAACATTAGCATTACATGCAAACATAGCATCAAGATAGTCTTCTTTTTTTACCCAAGCTCTGAATACATATAGTCAAGTGAGCTAGCATTATGTTTGTTTAAACTTATAGAAATAGGCATATCAGGATTATCTTTAATAATTCTTTTTTTCATCATTAGCAACTTCATGTAAAACTGATATTACTTTATCAACAGGAACATCATAAGAAGATGAATAAACTAAATCAAGTCTTCTATATGGATTTCTAGAGTAGTTAATAATAGAAGCATTAGCTATTTGATTATTAGGAACAAAAAAATCAAAGGTCCATTAGCTTGCTTTTATAACTGTATATAAGATATGTATACTTTCTACAGTTCCTTCTATAGTTTTTATCTAAACTTGAAACAAAAATCTCCTTTAGAAACTTGCTTAAAGAATAGAATTAAGATACCACTGGCAAGGTTAGCTAAACTACCTTGTAAAGCTAAACCTACAGCAACTCCAGCAGTACCTAAAATTGTTACAAGAGATGTAGCTTTTTATTCCTATAATTCCTATTAATAGAAAAAGCTTCTATAACATACATAATTGCTTTTTACTAAAGATTTTTAAAAAAATGATAAAAAGTAAAGGGTCATTATTTTTTTAATGTTCTAGATTTATCTAAAAAGTCTCAATATAAATTTTTGTTATTTTTAGGCCATATAAAACATACAAGTAAGAAAGCTACAAGCTTCCCAGCCAATAAAGGTAGATAATTTTCTAAATCTACCAATAGTTTTTTTCTAACATTTTTTTCAAAAAAAGTTTTATTCATTTTTTTACCTCACTTATTATTTTTAGTTAACTTTATTAGTATAATATGTTTTTTTACTAAAATAACAAGAAGAATTATTTTAACTCCTTATTCTACTATTGTGTTTTGAAAATTAAAAGTATCCTCTTTTTATTAACTTCAATACCTTTTTATACTTTTTCTTATATGCAAAAATTTTTGCATAGGATATAATATTGCATAATGTGGTAATTCTTCTTGAATAATATCTTGAGCCTTTTTTTATAATTCTATTCTTTTTTTCTTTATCAGTAGTTTCTCTTGCTTTTTGATATTAAGTTGTCAAACTCTTCATTCTTATAGAAAACAACATTAGTATGAGCATCTATTTGAGAGCTATGATAAAGTGGATATAGAAGTTCATCAGGATCATCATTAGCTATATTCCATGCCATTAAGAACATTCCTTTTTTTCTTGAGCAGGATTTTTCTACAAAGGCTACATATGAAGCCCATTGATATGTTTTTTTATTTCTACATTTATCCCAATAGCTTTTTAAATTATCTTGGATTACTACTGCAGTATCAACTCTTTGGTTATCCTCATTTACATTTAAAACTATATTAAAGCCATCAGCATATCCAGCTTCTGCTAAAAGTTCTTTAGCTTTTTCTATATTTTGTGTATAAGGATTAGAATTTTCATTATGTCCCTGTTGTAATTTTTAGGTATAGGAGATGTTGCAACAGTTGCACTTCCATTGTATATGCTATCAACTATATCTTTCATTATTTATTGCATAGGCAATAGCTTGTCTTACTCTTTTTATCAGCTAAATGTTTATCTCTTAAATCAAATCCTATAAACATATTACTTGAAGATTGCATTTCAACAGATACAAACTTATCATCTTCTTTTTGATATTTTTTTGAAAATCTAATGGTAGTAAGCTTTCAGCAATATCAACTTCACCTGTTTCTAGCATTATCATTCTGCTATTTGCTTCTGGAATAAACTTTATAACTATTTCTTTAATATTTGAGTTAGCATCTTTAAAAGTATGTATTTCTTTCTAGAACTAATCTATCTCCTGCTACCCATTCTTTTTAATTTAAACATTCCAGATCCAACTATATTTGTTTCATTTTTCTTCTAAAGGCTTTCTTACTCATAATTGAAGCTCCCATAGAAGCTAATTTATGAAGTAAATTTCCTGCTTCATAAAAAGTTTTAACTTTTATTGTAGAATCATCTACTTTTTTTCAAAACTTTCTATCATATAGAAATCCTGAGTCATTCTTGGAGATTCTTTAGCTCTATTCAATGAGAATAATACATCATCTACTGTTACAGGTTCTCCATTACTAAAAAAAATAAATCTTTTTTTATTTTTTTATAAGAGTAGTTTTTTTCATCAACTTTTGTAGCTTCTTCTGCTATTTCTGGAATTATATTTCCATTGTTATCTATTTTAAATAATCTTTGATTAATCATTTGTATCACTGATAATGAAGCAGAATCAACTGTATTTTTGTGGATCCAATGTTTTTAATCTCAGCTTTTTTTCTGCTATTGTGATTACTTTTTTTCTTCATTAGTCTTTGACAACTTCTTCATTTTCCTTTCTCTTTTCCAAAACATCCTAACAATACTATAGTTACAATTAAACATAAATAAATAAACTTCTTTTTCATTTTTTTCCTCCAAATTTAGTGTAGTTTTAAGAAATTTTGGTAACAAAAAAAAGCAACCATGTTAGATTGCTTTTTCATAAGATACCATAAAATATTCTTAAAAGATTTTTTTCTAACAATACAAAATCAAGATATACAATTTTCATTTGTATATCCCCACCAGTATTGATTAGTTGTATTAATCTTATGTAAGTTTTTTTCATGGTATCCTCCTTCGTGATTTTATTTTTTTATAAGGATACAGTAAAAAAATATTTTGTCAAGAGAAAAAAATAATTTTTTTAAAAATTTGAAATAAAAGCTCATAAATAGTATAATAAAATAATAATATTTTTAATTATATGGAGGAAAGATGTTTTTACTTTTTATATGGAAATTCTCCAATGATAGAGTTTGAAACAGAGAAGAAAAACAGAAGAAATTTTTAGAAAAAAATATCCTAATATTTCAGCTAAGTATTATGACTGTGCTTTTGAAAAGAAGATGATGAATTTTTTTATCTGCTTTACAAGTAAATTCAATTTTTTTAAAACAGTTGATTTTTTTAGTATTAAAAAGAGCAGAAACTTTAAAAAAAGTTCAGGTATTCAAAAAAACTTTTTTTAAAACTTTAAAAAAACTATGATTTAAATGAAAAAAACATTATAATTATCTATAATGTTCCTATACAATATGGGAAAAATTGTTACTGAATATGAAATAACTAAAGACAAGTATAAAAAGCCATTGAAGAGATTGCCACTTTTTTTAGATTGTACTCTTATAAAAAGAAAACAACATAATTTTTAAACTATGTTAAAGATAACTTTAAATATTACTGAAAAAGATGCTAAAGATTTAATTGAGCTTTCTAGGAAGTGACTATTATCATATAAAAAAATGAGACAAATAAAATAGCTGCTTTTTTTAGATGGGCAGCCATATTCTTTTTGAAAAAAATTAAAAACTTAATAAGTATTGATAAAGAATATAATATGAAAGACTTAGTTGAAAAATTTTTTTAAGACTAAAAATTTTACAGATATTTTAAATTTCTTAGAAACAAATAAAGATTCTTATTTAGGAATTGTATATATGTTAGCTGATGAATTAATAGTCTTTTTAAAATTAACTTCCCTTATAAATAGTGGAAAAAAATTTCACAGACATATGAATTACAATGTTTTTTTAAAGAGCTATACAATGATTTCTCAGATCTTTTTTTATAGGAAGAAATTTTTAAAAGCACAACATCCCTTATACAATTTTTTTCTTAAATTAAATAGTTTAACTTACTTTTTCAGAAGAATTTTTTTAGAAAAACAAAATTAAAAAGAATTATTATATATTGAATATGGACTAAAAAAACAGGTGAAAAGAGAAATCAACATAGAACTGGATCTATTTTTTTAAAAAAATTCTTCATAAGTCTTTAAGAAATCTACTCAGTAACGAAGTATTTTTTTACTTCTTAACTGACTTTATAAATTTTGGAAAGATGTACCATGTTATTAAAAACATTATAAAAGCCTCCAACAAAATCAATAAAATGATGTTGATATACAAAATGAACTGAAATTGCAATTAAAAAAAGCCCCATATAGCAAATAAGATATTTTTAATTTTGTTTTCATTTCTTTCCAATAGATAGCAATAGAAAGAAAAAGCAAAACTTACATGTAGAGAAGGACATTGATTAAAACTGCTATCTAATTGACCTAAGACATAGAAAAAAAAAGTTAAAAAAATGGGATTAGCTATCTCAGGTTTGGGAAAAATAAAATTTCATTGGAACAATAAAAAAATATTGCAATAGAAACCACAGTTAAAAAAATATTGCTTGTTTTTACATAAAAGTTTAAATTTTTTTCATCTTTTTATAGTGAGAAAAGTTCCAAAAGAAAAAAAGGTGCTGAAGTCATATAGGGTAACATAAAAAAATTGTTAAAAAAAGGTATTTTTTTCTCCCAAGCCATAAAATATGAGGGAACATAATCTAGGGTACGAGTATAGAATTCAGCTCCTTTATATAAAAATAGTAAAAAAATATTGTAATAAAAAAATTATATATTTGATTTTTTTAATCTTTGTAAATTATCTTTCATCATTGCCTCCTAATTATCTTGCTTAATTTTTATCATATTATTCTTAAAAATTGGTTAAAATTTGTTATAATATTATCAAGGTGATATTAATGGAATATACAATTACAAAAAAAGAAAATCAAAAAAATTTTTATTTTTGAGGATATATCCTGACTTAACTATCGCAGTATCGGCTCCTTTATCTGCAACTAGCAAGGATATTGAAAATTTTGTTCTATCTAAAAAAAGAGTGGATAGAAAAAAACTTTAGAAAAAAATTAAAAAAATTGAAAAGATGATAGTATAAAGATTTTTAGGTAAGAAAGTAGAAAAAAAGTTATTCAATCAGATTTAGAAAGAATAAGTTTAACTGACAGAAATATATTTATATATACAAAGAATACTGAAGAAATTGAAGTTGAAAAAGAAATTTTTTTAGAATGGAAATATAATAAATTAAAAAGAAATTATAGATGAAGCTATAGAAAAAAATATACTAAATTACTAAATACTGAAATAAATTATTATAAAATAAAAAAACTTTCTTCTGCTTGGGGTATATATCACAGAAGGGAGAATTATATTAGTTTCAATATAGATTTAATTGAAAAAGATATAGAAAGTATAGATTATGTAGTTCTTCATGAGATATGTCATATTTTTCTATATGGATCATCAAAAAAAAATTTTTGGGCTCTAGTTGAAAAAAATATGCCTGACTATAAAATAAGAAGGAAAAAAATTAAAATCATAAAAATAAGACAATATTTTTTTACATATTGTCTATTTTTTTATAAAAAAATATTTTTTTAAATTTGACAGACAAAGTAAGGAGTGTTATAATTAAAAAGAATTAAATTTTTGCTAAACAAAAATAAATTGAGGAGGAAAAATATGTTATCAAAAAAATTACTTATTGGAGCTCTTGTAGCTACTATGTCTATGTCTGCTTTTTGCACACTTTTCAAATGGTTTACACTCCTGATTCTGATATTTCTGGGAAATCATCTGTTCCATTTGAATTAATATTTACTCACCCTGCTGATGGAGTAGAAGCACACAGCATGGATATGGGAAAAAGATGAAAAAGGAACTATACAACCTGTTGTAGAATTTTTTTCTCAGTACATAATGGAGAAAAAGAAAGACTTGAAAAGCTAATTTAAAAAGCTTCTAAAATTTGGACCTGCTTCAAAAACAAGTTACTTCTTATAAATTTAATTTTAGATAAAAAAATTCTGGATTAAAAAGGTGGAGGAGATTGGGGACTAGTTGTTGTTCCAGCACCATACTATGAATCTGCAGAAGATGTATATATTCAACAAATAACAAAAAGTATTAGTAAATAAAGATGAATTAGCTACTGATTGGAATAAAAAGATTAGCTAATGGATATCCTGAAATAATCCCATTATCAAATCCTATAACTTGGAAAGGAGAAATCTTTAGAGGGCAAGTTGTAGATAAAGATGGAAAAGGCTGTTGCTAATGCTGAAATAGAAATAGAATACTTAAATTCAAATATTAAAAAAATTCAAAATTTGTAGGAGAATTACAAAAAGATAAAACTGCAACTGTTATTTATGCAGATGAAAATGGATATTTCTCATTTGTTCCAGTTCATAAAGGATATTGGGGATTTGCTGCTTTAGGTGCAGGTGGAGAATTAAAACATAATGGAAAAAGAATTATCTCAAGACGCTGTTCTTTGGATAGAAGCTAAATAAAAATTAGGCTATTGCTTATGCAATAGCCCTTTTTGATTACAATAATTTAATATTCATTTGTCTACAAATTTCATGTACTTCTTGAGACCAAATAGAAGCTTGAACTTCACCTATATGTAGTTTATCTAAGAAAAAAACATACATATACGAGATTGACCAATTCCACCACCTATAGTATATGGTAAAAACTTTATTTAAAAATCATTTGATGATATGGCATTGTTCTTCTATCTTCACAATGAGATATTTTTTTAATTGTTCTTCTAAAGAATTTTTCATCAACTCTTATACCCATTGAAGATAATTCAAGACCTATACCTAAAAAGAGGGTAGTTAAATATGATATCTCCATTTAAATCCCAATCATCATAGTCAGGAGCTCTTCCATCATGTCTCTCACCAGAAGTAAGTTTTTCCTCCTATTTTTCATTAAGAAAATTGCTCCATACTCTTTAGCAGCAGCATGCTCTCTATTTTTTTAGGAGTAAGTGTTGGATATTTATCTTCAAGTTCTTGACTTGTGATAAAAGTTATTTCTTCAGGTAACTTCTTAGTAAGTTTAGGATATTCTTTAGTAATATAATCTTCAGTTGCTTTTAAAAAAACAGAGTAAATTTTTTTCTTACAACTTCTTTTTAAATATTCTTCATTTCTATCTTCTTTAGAAATAATTTTTTTCCCAATCCCATTGATCAACATAATAAGAGTGGATAAAATCTGTATCTTCATCTCTTCTTATAGCATTCATATCTGTATATATACCTTTATGGTTTTTCAATATTATATCTGTATAAAGCCATTCTTTTTCCATTTAGCAAGAGAATGAACTATCTCAACTCTTTCACCATTTTTTTGTATCAAATGAAACAGGCCTTTCTGTACCATTCAAATTATCGTTAAGACCAGACTCTGGTATAACAAATAAAGGTGCTGAAACTCTTAGTAAATCTAATTCTTTTTGATAGATGACTTTCAAAAAAATCTTTAACTTTTTTTATAGCAATTTCTGTTTCTAGTATATCTAGACTAGATGTATAAGCCATAATTTTACCTCCAATATTTAGAAATTATGGAAAAAAATTATAACACCATTCAAAGATTTTTATCAAATTTTTAATTTTTTTAAAAAGCTCAGAAATTAATTTATATAAGTTATAATGATCCTCAACTCCACCCTAATTCTCTGACAGAGTGCATAGAAAGTAATGGACTTCCTATATCTATACCTTGTATTCTTATTTGAGATTGTTGTATAGGTCCTATAGTTGAACCTCCACGAACATCAGAACGATTTACAAAAATTTGTAAAGGAATTTTTGCATCTTTAGCAATTTTTTCTATAACTGCTCTTGAATATCCATCAGTTATATATGATTTATTAGCTGCCATTTTTATTACAGGTCCACAATTGATTTTAGGCTCATTAGTAGGATCAGCCTTTTCTAAATAATTAGGGTGTATAGAGTGAGCAGCATCATTAGAAATAACAAATGATTTAGCTATAGCTTGTTCATGTTCTTCTAAAGTTAAATCCATAGCATTAGAAATTCTTCCTAATATATTAGCTAAAGTTGGACTGTCAGCTCCTTGTATTGTATGAGAACCTATTTCTTCATTGTCATAACCAACAACTATACAAGTGTTCTTTTTTTATCTTTATTATCTATTAAAGAGTTAAGGCTAGCATGGAAAGCAGCAAGGTTATCTAATCTTCCTACAGATACAAACTCATCATTAGCTCCTAATATGCAACCTTTTTTTCTCTTGAGTGAAGACTTAAATCATAGCTTAAAATTTCACTTTCTTTTACTTTTAATTCTTTTTGCTAATAATGCTGTTAAAGAAAATTTATTTTTTTATCTTTTGAAATGCTAACAAGAGGTAAAAGTATCCTTTTGAGCATTAATAGCCACACCATCATTAACTCCTCTGTTTTGATGTATACAAAGAGAAGGAATGATAAATATATCTTTATCATAATTAATAAAATATTTCTTAGGTTTGAAAGCAGAATCCCCTTCAACAAAAACTCTTCCACTAAAAGATAAAGGTCTGTCAAACCAAGTACTTAAAATAGGGACCACCATAAACTTCTGTATTTAAAAATATCATAGTCTTTTTTATTCATTTCAGGATTAGGTTTAATTAAAAAACCAGGGCTATCTGTATGAGAAGCAGCTATTCTATATCCTGATTTATAAATTTTATCCGTTCCTATAGTAAAAGCGATAATTCCACTATCATTTATAGTAACATAGTACTTTTTCACCTTTTTTTAATTTCCATTCTTCAGCTTCAGAAAGCTCAGTGAAAACCATTTTTTTATTTAAAATTTCTTTTGCATTGATACAAGCAAAAATAATTAGATGGACTTTCATCTATAAATTTAATTAAATCTTTTGCTAATTTTTTTGTTTATTCATATATCCTCCTAAATTAAAAATATTATTTCTAAATAACTATTTTTAATAATACAGCATTTAACGATATTAATCAAATTAAAAAAACATCAAATTCTAAAAAAATTAGTTTTTATTTTCATAATTTTTTTAAGTTCTTTAAAAAGTCTTCTTTAATACAGAAGCATATGTTTTTTTAATTGATTTTCATTTTTTTCCACCTGTCTTATAGTCAACTATATAGATTTCTCCTGTACCATCATCATTATCTTTTTATCATAAGTCTATCTATTCTATATTCTTTTTTTATCTATAGCATCATAGAGAACATATTCATTGTAAATATGATTCCATTTTCTTTAGAAAAAGATTTCTTTATCTTTATTTTAAAAAAACATTTCAATGTTTTTCTTTTTGAGAATATTTCATCTAACTTTTTTTCTTTCCAAAATATGATAGATATTTTTTTATAACATAAGTTTTTTTAGCAAATGCTACTTCTTCTTCACTTGCATATTTTTAAATTTTTCAAAAAAAGTAGTGAACTAAAAATACCAATCATTCTTTTTTTCTTCTGTTTCAAGTAAAAAAATTTACTATTATTTACTTCAAAAATTATCGATGATTTCTTCATTTTTCAATATTTGAGTTTAAAAAAATAAGAAGATGAGTTATATGAAATTTCCTTAGGAGTTTCCACTTCAATAATTTCTTTATTTTTTTATGAATTTCTCCAATTTCACATGAGAAGAAATCTTTTAAAAATAGAATTTTCTAAAGGTTTTTTTCTTCAAAAAGTCTATCATTATATAGAATTACAAGATTATTTTTTTAGGCCTTGTTAAAGCGACATAAAAAAATTATTAGTTTCTTCTTCTTGAATTTTTTTGATATATTCAAGAACTTTATCTTCAAAACAGCTTTTTCAAAATATTCTTATAGAGCCCTTTTTTTAGCAAATAAAGAAAAAAAGTAGTTTTATCATATGTTTTCATTCATTTCAAATAAAAAAAGTTGATATCAAATCCTTTAGATTTTTTTATCATTTTTTTATCACAAAGGTTGTTTTAAACTCTAAACCTTTAGATTTATGTATAGTAACAAGCTCAATTCCTTTTTTTATTTGAGTTCAGATCTGCAAGAATAAGTTTATTATCATTATAGTCATTCAATAGATCTAAAACAGAAAGATAGGAGTTAGTTAAAAGATAGAAGTCATAAATGTTTTTTTAACTTCGTTTTTCTTTAGAAAAAAATAATCTAAAAAAATTGGAATTTTTTTATAATTTCATAAATTAAATTCTGAACTTTAAAATTCTTAAAAATTCTTTTTCTAATATCTATAATCTTATTTAAAAAGCTTTATAATTTTTCTTATTTTTCCAAAGAAAGTATAAAATTATTATCTTGAGAGAAGTTTATATAAGAAAGTACCTCTTTTTTTATTTTTTTAGTAAAAACTTCAATATCTTCTGTTCCTATATTACTAAGTGGTGAAGAAATAAAGTTAAATAAAAGCTAGTTCATTCTCATAAATCAAATATTTTTAAAAAGCTCAAAACATTCAAAAAAATTCCAGGATACTCAGAAATATTCTTCTCATTATTCAAAATATATGGTATTTTTTTCATTTTCTAAAAAGTTGAGCTATCTCATTAAGCTCATTATTAGTTCTTGCTATTATAGCTACATTGTCATAAGGCTCAAAAGGCTTTTTAATTCTTCTAAGAGAACTGAATAAATATTAGCTTCTTTATCAAGGTCACTCATACATATTGCTTTTTACATAGCCTTGATTTTTTTAGAATTAATTTCACTTGGTTTAAAAGCCCAATTATCTTTTTCTAGAAATGACAGAGAAAAAAATTCATTACAGTATGAAACTATATTAATATCACTTCTATAAGATTTTTTTAATGTATCTGGATTTGCCTTTTAAAAATAGTTTCAAGATTTTTCAAATAATCTTTTTTTCTCCATCTCTCCAACCATAGATACTTTTGTTTATCATCTCCAACACAAACTACTATCTTAGCTTTTTTTAGTAAATTCGTATAGTATTTTTCCATTGTAATATACTTGTGTCTTGAAACTCATCTATGAAAATAGTTTCTATATTCATATCTAAGCTTTCAAAAAAAGACATCTGTAAGTCCATTTTCATTCATTAAACCATTTTCTTTATTGAAAAATAGCCATATAAGTGTAGATAGCAATATCATTAAAAGTAAAAATTTTTTTATCTCTTATTTTTAAACATATCGTAAAGTCTAAAAAAATTTCTAGGCTCAGTTCAAAAATCTTTTTCCTCATAAGGTATTAAAAATTTCATTATATACTTCTTTTGCTAAATTTTTCTTTTTAAGACTTCTTGTCTTGAAATTAAATATTCCTTATATTCTTTATCTGTGGCTTTTTTTAATTTATTTCCATTGTATATTAAGCCTGCTGTACCATCTTGAAAAAAAGAAATTAGCATTTCTAACTAATAATTCTCTTTGAGTTTCAGGAGTTTTTTTCCTAGATAGATTTTTACAGTCATTTTTTTAATACATCATTTAAATCTTTTTTTGCATCATTTTTCTAGATATGAGAAAAGCTCTCTTAAAATCTCTACAGGTTTTTTTCATCAATACTAAGCTTTTTCTTTCTTTATATATTCTTTATTATCATTCAATGATAAAATATACTTCCATCTAGAAGAGATTAATTCATTAACCACTGAAATATAGTTATCTATATTTTTTTCAGAATTTTCAGTAAAAAAATTCTTGAAGTCATTAAATAATTTTTTTATTAGTAAAGATGCTTTCAAGAACTTTTTTTATAATAAGCAGAGTTCTCAGCTTCATCTATTAAAGAATATGATTTTTATCTTCATTAAATTTATAACTATATTTTTTTAAAGATTATATTCAAAAAAAGCATCTATAGTATAGATTTTTTTCAATTTTTTTCTTTATTTCTGATAATTTCCTTATATACATTAGATAAATTATCTAAAAAAATTCTCTATCAACAATTAAACCTTTTTTTCAATCTTTTTCTATACTCTCAATAAGATTGATGTAGTTAGCTTTTTTTCTTTTTCATCTAAATTCTCATGATTTAAAAATAGTCTCTCTCACTGAAAGTTTAGAGTATTTACAAATATCATAAATTTCAATAAATTCACTTAATTTTTTTAATATTCCTTCTTTTTATTTCAGCAGTTGCCTTTCTTGTAAAAAGTCATGACCAAAAATATTTTTTTATAGTCAATAGCCTCTGCATTAGCTTTTTTTAGAAAGAGCAGCAATATATTCAAGAGAAAGTCTATAAGTTTTTTTCCAGTTCCAGCACTGGCACTTACAACTAAATTTTTTTAATTTTGTTCATCAAAATCACCCATTTTTTTCTAAGGCTATTATATTTTTTTATATCTGTAATACTCATTAAAATCAAAGTCATTTTTCCTTTAAACTACTTTTTATTAGGTAGAAATATAATATTTTAGTTTCTAAGAATTCTTTAAGGAAAAGTCTTAAAATTATTATCTTTTTTTCATCTAATTGAGCTATTAGATGTTTACTGAAGTCAAAAATCTTTTTTTCTTCTTCCCAGAAATTATAAGCAGCACTATAAACAGGTAGAGAATTATCTGAACCATAAAACATTATAGAATAGAATTCTAATTGATCTTTATTATAGCTTCCTGTCTTAAAAATCAATAATATATCTAGCTTTATCAGTTTCTATAAGTAAGTCTGCTCTACCATTTAAGATAACTTGTATTCCTTTTATGTTCTAAGTAGGCTACATTCTTAGTTGTAGATTCTTTTTTTCAGCTTCTATTCTTTGGATTTTTACTATCCTTTAATTCTTCATATAAGACTTTTTAAGAAATTTTTCTATATTGTTAATTAATCTAGGGAACAAAACTTCATCAAGATACAGCTCCATAAAGTTTTTCTATTTTTTTAATTTTTTTCTTTCCATATATGTCTTTCTAAATATTCTTTTATTTCTTCTTTTTGAAATAATTAAATTAGTACTATCTTTTTAATATTTTTTTCCAATTAGTCTTAAATATATCTTCTAAGGTTTTTGTGTAATATATTTCCTAAGACCTTTTGGAGACATACCATTAACTGGACTTGTTTCACTAATACTCTCAATTCCACAAATTTTATCTAGAAAAAAAGAAAGTTTCATTCTTTTTTTAATAAAAATATAGTCATATGCTCCTATAGTTAAAGTATTATTTATGAAATCAGTATTTTTTTCTTTGAAAATGCTCTAAAAAAATACAGGATCTTTTTTTGAAAATCTTCAGTTTTATTTTTGTAAATAACATGCTTCAAAAAAATCCTTTTTAAGTCATTTGTATTAAGTTCTTTGGCAGAATATTTATTTACAAGTTCATATATGAAAGGAGAGAAATCAATATTTATATCCTGATTTACCAAAAGAATAAACAGTAATCTTATCCAAATTTAATATATTCTGAAAAAAATCTATATTTTTTTGTATAAGAATTTCATCTTCATTTGTTTTTTTAAAGCTAACTTTATTTTTTTGTTGCTCTGTAAATAAATTGTTATTAGCTTTTTATTTTTTTGGTAAACTTTGGCTATCAGCATATACAAGAGCAGAATTCTCTAAATTTTTTTAAGAGAATATTTAATTAAATTTAAATTCTTTAATTCCCTTATCTTTATTTTTGATTTTTTTCTCTATAGAATAGATGTCAATTTTATTTAAGTAGTTGAAAAAAAATAGTGTAAAGATATTCTTACCTATATTTGTTTTGAAAAAAACTATCAAAGCTATTAAAGAACTCTATATTTTTCATTAGAATTTAAAAAGTCCTAAAAATTTCATAAATTTTTATCATATAGACTATCAAATTTATTCTCCATAAAGAAATCTATATCAGTTTTTGAACTAAAGAAATTAGTACATAGAAAATTATTTAAATCATCTATATTGTTAATATTATCAATACTATCTAAAGTTTCAAAAAAATTAGATTTAACTTTATCTTCAAGTTTTTCATCATCATTTAGAAAAATGAGAATAATAATCTTCTCTCAATAGATTTAATGAAATATATCTATAATCTCTAGAAATAATTTTTTTCAAAAGCATTTATAGTCCTCAACATCAAGACCATAGAATTCCATAAAAGGCAGAGTTAAATATATTTTTCTTTTACTAGAAAAAAATATCTATAAGATTTTTTTATTTTTTATGATCTATTCCATTTTAAAAAGATTAAGATAAGTTTCAATTATTTTTATAGAATTTTTGTATCATTCAAATAGTATTTATTTGATTTTGTAAATATAGAGTATCTATCTTCTTTGTTAGCATCTGTTGTGTAATAATTGTCATATTGTCTTGATAAAATCATAGTATAAAGTTCTAATTCGTTTGAATATTTTTGCAAGTTCTATATCCATTTTTTTATCTATAAGACTAACTTTATTTAATTTTTAATTTATCTTTATTAAAGTCTTTATCTTCCATTTGTAATATAAATTCTATATCATAATAATTTTTTTAAAGTTTCTAAAATCTTTGAGAAATTATATGGAAAATCAACAATATCAAAAAAAGACTAGTTTTTTTATATTTTTTTAAAAAAATCTAGTTTTAAATTAGTTATAGAGTAAAAGCCAATCACTTGGAAGATAAGAGTTCTCTTTTAAAAATTTATCCATTTCATTTTTTTATTTCAAAAAAATAGTTCAAACTTTTTTCTTCCTGCCATTTAGATAGGTTCAAACTTTCTAAATCTTCCTTATTTCTTATATAAGAAAAAAACTCAAAGAAATCATCAGCAATTTCTATACAATCAAAATAGTTAGTAATATTCAATTTTTTTCTTGATATCATCTTTAAGGTATGAATAAAATAAAAAGAATCTTTTTAATATCTTTTTAGAATTTTTTTATCTGAAATAAAAAAATTTTTATCTAAAAAAATCTTCAAAAAGAGATAAGATTAGTTTTTACTCTTAATTGTCCTTTATTTATATAAGCAAAATATTGTTTCTTAGCTAATTCATTTTCAACAATAATAAGGTTATCTTCTGGAAACTTTTCTATTGTTGATAAAAAGCTCATTATTTGCTGATTGATTATAATTTAAATATCTATACTTTATTTGCTTCATAAGACACCTTCTTTTTTTATCTTCAAATAACTTAATGCAAGCATAGTTTTAGAGTCTTCAAAAGAAAAAAATATCTATATCGTTAAAAGGAATTTTTAACAACTTCTAAAAAAATTCATTTTCATCTAATGATTGTTGAGTTTTTTTACTAAATCAGTAGCATAAAATAAATGGTACTGTCCAGCATTTATTCCAGCTGAATTATAGTAAGTACATATTTTTTTCCCATTTATTTGCTCTATATCCAATCTCTTCTTCAAATTCTCTCTTTGCAGCATCTAGTATATCTTCACCTTTTTTTCAACTAAACCTGCAGGAATTTCTATAAGTTCTTTTTTTATTGCAGGTCTATATTGTTTTACAAAAAAGATTTCATTTTCCAGTTCAGCTATTATAGCTACAACCTCTTTTTTTCCAGTGAAAGTCCATGTCACAACATTATCATTAGGTAGAGCTAATGTTTCTTCAAATACAGTTATTACATCATTTTTTTAAAAACTTGATTTTTTTGATATATGCTTAAATTTCATTTAAGATTTCCCCTTTTTAATACACTTTTTCTATATGATACCATACTAATAAAAAAAGACTTATTACAAAATAATAAAAAGTAAAAAAATAGTTCATTACTGAGTAAATTTCTTAACGATAAAAAAATCAAGAATTCGCTGCAAATCAGGAAACTCACTTCGTTCAGACACTCCTGCATTTGCTCGGCTCATTCTATTTGATTTTTTTATCTAAAAATTTCCATTCGTAGCTCACTTATTTTTTTACTTTTTGAATTAAGAATATTAGATATAACTGCTCTTATAGTTTTTATTTTTTTGACAAATGAAAATAAGCTACTTCATAAGTCAAACAATTATCTTTAAAAGCTTTTTTTATTTTTTTGAAAAAAAGGAGCTCTTTGAAAACCTGTAACTCCAGTATATTTTTAAATGTCTTAAAAACAGATAAAGGATTTTCAAAATCTATCTTTATAGTTTCCTTATATGTTTTTAAAATTTTTTTGAAAGTATTTTGCAATAATTTTTTTCAATCTCTTCAATTTTTTTAAATAATTTAAAGATATGTCAAAATGATTTTTTTATTTCTAATAAATTTCCAAAAAAACATAGGTAGAAAAACATAAAATATCAGTATTTCTCAGCAATATTTCTAATAAGATCTTTCCAAGCCATCTATCCATTGAAAAAAACTGAGCTTGAAACAACCAAATCACTTTTTGGGTATATCAATTTCTTCAATATTTTTCTTTGATAAAAAAATATTATAATTTATATCTTTTTATAAAACTTTTTGACATCAAATATATCATTTAAAAATTAAAGATGATTTAGGAAAAAAATTTTTCTATACTCTCTTGTAAAAAAATTCCAGTTCCACAACCTATTTCAAAAATTGAATTAACATCACTTTTTTTAATATATCAGCATCTTTCATATAAGATAAGAGATGTTCAGCTACTTGTCTTTGAGCTAAAGAATTCTTTTTCATAGGTGCTGTAGTGTTTATCAAAAATTCATTTTTTTATTTTTCCTCTCTTATATTTATAATATCTTTAAAATCATTAAAAATATGAAAAAGGATAATGACCACAAGCTATTAACTCATAAGCTATGTTATTAGCTTTGACAATATTTTTTTCTACTTTATTTGCAGGAATAATTCTATCATTTTTTTACCTATATAGTAGAAATTGATATGATTTGGAATAGCCTTATAATTATCTTTAAAATATTGTAACTCATGTTTAGATTCTTCCAAAGTTTTTATCAGCTCTTTCCAAAGCTTTCATCGATATCCATATTAAGTAAAAACTTTTTCTAAATTTTTCCTGATTTAAAGTTTCAAGAGTCATGTTAAACATTTTTTTCATTGATACCAAATTTTCCCAATAGTCTCAGGAAGTCCGTTGATAGCAATAGCTTTTTTTCATAGACTAAATCCTGATTTTTCTGATAAAAAAATTTATTTAGATAATAAACTCCAAAGGAATAAGCTATAAAGATATCCTCTTTATCTATAGAAGTCTTATCGATATTATATGGAAAATTAATAACTTTTTATTTCATATTCAGTTGAATTTTATAAGAGGGCTTAGTAAATTTTGATCCATAGCCCAACCATTAAAAAAAATATATTTTTAGACATTTACATCACACCTAATTTTTTTCATTTCAGCTTTTTAAAAATCTTAAAAAAAGCATCTAAGTCTTCTTTTTTTCATATTTGCAGTTAAACTTATTCTAAGTCTAGCAGTATCCTTTGGTACAGTAGGCTCTTTTTATTGGATAAATTAGATAACCTTTTTTTCTTTTAGAGCTTCTGAAAGATTTATAGTTTTTAAGATTATCTCCAATAATTATACTTATAATATGACTTGTTGAAGATGTTTCAATATTAGCTTTTTTTAAGACTAGCTAAAGAAAAAAATTAACTAAGTCTTTCAATTTTTTTCAATCTTATCATGAAAAAGAGTTAAATTTTTCTAAAATAAATAGATTCCATAAATTATTTACAGGTGGCAATGCTGTAGAATAAATAAATTTTCTGCTTTTTATTAATTAGATAGTTTTTTTATATTTCATCACAGATAACATAAGCTCCAACTGAAGCACCTGCCTTACCTAAAGGTATAATTAAAAAAATCTATTTTATCAATTAATTTTTTTCATTGTATGCAATACCATAGTTATATACTCCATAAGAATGAGCTTCATCAACCATAAGAGTAAAAATTATATTCATCTTTTTAAAGCACAGATTTTTTTAAGATCTGCACAGTCTCCATCCATGCTGTAAATAGACTCTGTTACAACTAAGATATCATCATGAGTTTTAGAATATTTTTTTAATAACTTTTTCTAAAGCATCTACATCTAAATGATTATACCTTAAAACTTTAGCATTTGAGTTTATACAACCATCATATATGCTAGCATGATTTAATCTATCAGTTATAATAAGAGAATTTTTTTATCAAAAAAAAGTTTCTATAACTGAAGAATTAGCATCAAAACCCTGAGTTAAAAAAACAAGACAAGGCTTTCCATAAATTTCTTCAACTTTTTTTCTAATCTCATCACAGTTTGATATGAACCATCTATTAATCTTGATGAAGATGATGATAATTTATAATTATCAAAAGTGTAGTTTTTCGTAAAACTTTTGAGATAAAGGTTTTATCATTTGCTAAACCCTAAGTAGTCATTAGAAGAAAAAAATTATAAAGACTTTTTATCATTAGTCTTTATAGTTCTAAATCTATTTTTCAGTTTTTTAAATCCCTCTAGTTCTTTAATAATATTTTTCTTTTTAACATAGTAATCCCCAATAATTCTATTTAGTTTATTAATAAGCTAAAATAAAGGCTTTTTAGCTATATATATAATATCACAAGAATCTAAAAATATTATAGTATAAACTTTAATTTTTTTAGAAAAATTTTTTTATAATATTCTTCAACATCATTTGAGTCATTAAAACCTTGCATTCTAGCTAAATTATCCATATTTTTTTATAGCTAGATTTATATTTTTTTCTTTATTATCAATAACATAGTTTAAATATAACTTCAAAGTTTTCTCAGAATATGATAAAAAGCTCTCCTCTTAAATATGTTTCTATAGATGTTTCAATATCATTATCTTCTGAAGAATAAAGAGGTCTGCCCATAGATGAAAAATATAGGATATCTTTCAAAAACTCTTTTTCCCATTCCATATAGATGAACATAATTTTTATTTACTAAATCATTTTTTCATCACTAGCTTTTTCTAAAAATATCTTTTTATTTTTTTCATATTCTTCTGGTGAATTATACTTCATCATTTGAGCATATTTTTTTGAAATAAAGGATTGTTCTTTGAGTTTAAATCTTCTAAGTACGACAGTAGAGTTTCTTCATTAAAATGTTTCCCATTGAGATTTTTCTCATAATACTGAACCTCCCACGACTGACACCCCTACGAGTGCTAGAGTTGCAGGATTCCAAAATCTTTAAAAAAATATTTAAAAATTTTTCTAAGAAGTTTGATAGCTTTTACACTACCCTTATTCTTTTTAGGTGTGTTCAGCTCACCTCTATTGTATAGGACGCTTAAGTCCACAACTTTACTTTTTTTCTTAGAATATTTAATGCTCCATTACAATCTGCATTTATGAGTTTACCTGCGCTTGTTTGATATAGTCCTCTTTTTATTCTTTTTTTCCACTGAATATATATTCTTGTAGATTTTTCTTTATCATATATTGAATTTCATCTCCATCAAAGAAACTTGCTTTTTGATGTATAACTCTCTTCTTGTAGTTTAAATTCTATTCCATATAGTTTACATAGATATATTAATTTATCTCTTAATTTTTCTATATGGTATATTTACAAAGTTTTGATTATTTATACTTCCAATATTTGAATTTCTTTGAAAATCTTCATTATATCCTAGAACTAGTTTTTCCTATATCATTATTAAGACAATAATTTACAATTGTTCTTGCTGCTTTTGAAAGATAATCATTTATACGATTATTTCTCTTTCTAGTTATTCTCTTTTGTCTTAATGTTGTGCGCTTAATCTTTTGCTTATCTTTTTATACCTTGTAATTTTTGCATTTATCTTATTATAGTATTGATTTATTGATTTTTAATTTTTCTACCATCTATTATGAATGAAGCTCCACTATTTGTAACACAAGTACAAAGATTGTCTATACCTAAATCAATTCCTAGTACATTTTCTTTATTTAATTCCCTTTGAACTTCTTCTACCTCATAAATGTATTGAATTTCAAAGTACCTAGAATGTTGTTTTTGGTATTATTCTAATCTCTTTTATCTTCTTGCCTTTTTAATACTGGTGGTAGTTTTATTGCGATTTCCTTATGTGTCTTTCTAAATGAATTTGAATAAGGAACTATCAGCATATCATCTTTTAATCTAACAAAACCTATAACAAGAGTTGTAAAACCATCTTTATCAAGATAATTAGGTAATTTTTATTTTACCATTATATTGACCATTCTTAGCAAGTTTTTAAAAAGTGCAAAAGAATGATTTGAAGCTTTCATCTACTTCTTTTTAAAAATTTGTTGAGCCATATTAGAATTTAACTTTTTATAATTCTCACTATTTTTTTAAGCATTTTATAGTTTTTCATTATAGTTTAAATACTTTTTTTATTTTTTTAAAAATAGTGCTGTCTAACATTATATATAGCTTGATTCTTTAAATTCTTAGCTATATGGCACAAATATTTTAAATTTTTTAAATTCTTTTTTTACTAAGATGTTTTTACTTGTTGTTTTTAATGTTAAATACATATATAATCACCTCCTTTTTCATCAGAGATATTATACCATATATTCTACATTTTTATCTATTAAAAAAAGTAACGTTTTTTTATTTTATTTTTTTAAATATTTTTTTAAAGTTTTTTTAAAACCCCACAACAGTGGGAAGTGTCGTTCACATAAGTGCGCTACTACTTATGCAGTTCTCTTGGCATATACACTCCTTAATAAATTAAGGAGATTAGCCTTGAACTTCTTGTTATCTCTAACAAGCACAGACTATATCTTATCCATAGTGTATCTCAACACCTTAGGCGAAACCACTTCCAATACCAATCGCTTGTATTGTACTCCCCTCACGAGGGATAGTCGTTGAACTTTCCTTTTCAGGCTTAGTTGCTGATTGTCTATTACCATAATGTTTAGGATTTAACCTTGCACCATCTAGTATATTTTTTCTGCTTTCGCCACCATCACACTTATACCGTATTCTCACTTAGGTATTATGTTGTGGTTATACTAGCTTTAAGAGTTCCCAGCAATTCAGTTTCTTTGTTGCACGGTCTTGCTCCGTGTCTACATACAAGTTTCCCTATATGCTTACTAAAATCTTCGTGCAATTCATACCCTACGAGTACATGTCTCATGACTAACACCCTACGAGTGCTAGAGTCACGAGTGTTCTTGCACTATTTAATAAAGTCTTCTCTATTATCTTGGCAATCTGCTCTACCTCCAATATTATTCAAATTAGAAAAAAATACTTCCATTCTTTTTCTAGAATTTCTTCAATTATCTTTTCTTTTTTCATTTTCCACCTCTAATAAAATAAAAACCCTTGCATCAGACGTATCTGTGTCATACTGACAAGCAAGGGTATTGATCTCTTATTATGCTGTCATTTTAACATATTTACTTTTACTTTGTCAATATTAATCCAACCATGGAGAGTAATTTTTTTAAAGAACTCATCATCTATGTTTTTTTGAATATCCACTCCTAAATCCCTAAAAATTCACTGCCACAGTTAGTTAATTTTTTTGATTTCTTATCTCTTCAGCTAAGACTTTTACAAATCTTTCTTACATAAGGTATTTTTATTTTTGTGCAAACATCATATCTTCTAATAATTTATGTATTTCTTCTCCTAAGATTTTTTTAAATCTAGTAAAGTTCTATTAGACCATTTATAGAAAATTTTTATATCTTCTATTCAATAGGAATACTAAATGTATTACTTCATCAACAAAAAGATATAGACATTGATTAGCAGCAACTAAATCATTTCTTTTTTTAGACATCTAGTGTAGTTATATTGTCCATGTTGTGAAATATTCATAAGTCTAGTAGCTATCTTATTTTTGTCTCATTGCTTCAGGATAGTAGTTTAATAAATCATTACGAATTTTTTTGTAAACTCTCCTAAGTTATCTAAAAAAATACTTCTCCATTTGTAACTGTTGCTAAAAGCAGTTTCGGGAATTTTTTTGCCAGTCAGCTATTGTTTCAGGAGCTTTTTGAAGAACCTAAAAATTTAAAATAGAAGTCTTCTATATTTAAAAAGTCCTCTTCTATCTGAACCCCATTCACTTTCTTTTTAATTCTTGAAAATCCTAGATAAGTTTTTTTGGCAAAACTTTTTAAAAACTCCATTGATTTTTATCTTTATGTTTTTAAATAATCATCTTTTTCTTAGCCATATACATACTGATGGACCAAAAGTCATGATCTTGAGAAATTTTTATCATCATAACCATAACATTCTGAGCCTTCTCCAACTAAGCCAAAAAGCACATAGAGGAAGTATATTATTTAGATTTTTTTCAAATTCAGGTAGAACTAGATCATAAAAAAATATCTTTTTAGAAAGTTCTAAACCCTTAATATTTTTTTAAATCTTCTTTTATTAGATTTTCTCCAATTTTATTATTATCAACTTTATTCTTTTGAGAAGAACTAGTATCTGAAATTTTTTTCCTAATTCTTCTTTAATAAATTCTATATTGCTAAGAATGTTCTTATAATTATCACTATCTAAGCCCATAGTTTTTTTAGAAATTTCTGCTGCCTTTTTCAAAAAAACTCTATAGCTTTCTCTAATTGTCTTTCGTTGTAATAATATATTGCCATATTATTTAAAGAAGCTGAGTAAAGTGGATGTTCCTTACCTACATTTTTTTCAAAAAAATTTCAATAGCTTTATACAGATATTCAACTGCTTTTTTTCTTTTTATTCCAAGTTTATAACAAGGATTGAATAAGTTACTTAATGTTACAGCATATTCAAGAAGGTATTCTTCACTATCATAGTGCTTTTAATATATCTAAGCTCTTTAAATGTAAGTCATAAGCCGCTTTCATATTACCAACATTTTTGATAATATAGTCCAAAGTTATTACATAGCCCAGCATAAGAGAATGAGTTATCAGCTGAGTTATCTTGATAGATTTTTAACTATTTTTCTTATAGTTTTTCTTCAAGCAGGTTAAATTTTTTTGTGCAAATCTATATACCTCAGTTAAATTTAAAAGGCTAGTAGCATAAGGAAGATTGTTATCTCCATACTTTTTTTCTTTATAATTTCTAAAGATTTTTAGTAAATTAGCTTCTGCCTCATCATAATAACCAACATATTTTAAAGTTCCACCTAATTCATTTAAAAGCCTTAATATATTCATCACTTTCTAAACCATATTGTTTTTTTCAGTTTCATTTAAGATTTCTCTCAATATTTCAATTTCTTTTTAGAATATTACCTTCTGTTTGGTATTGCTCTCTTTTTTTATTTAATTCATCTAATTTCATTTAATCACCAATTTTTTTATTCAATTTTTTTAACATATTAATATAATATTTTTTTAATATGTCAAGATGAAGGTAGTTATGAAAAAAATATTTTTATAAACTTATTTAAATACATTTTTATTTTTAACTTCTTCTATTAAATGATTTCTTCAGCACTTGTATTTGATATATTAGTTCCTTCTTTATAAGTTTATGACAAAAATATGAGAAAAAAATGATATAATTTACTAGATAAGAAATTATCAAATTTTAACTTGTTACATTATGATTAAAAAAAGAAGAATAAATATAGTATAATTAAAAGAATGAATTTAAATATTGGATTTAGTTCATATAAATTAATGTAAATTAAAGATTCAAGCATTTTGAAAGAAGGTATCAAAATGAATTCCAAGAAAATAAGAAAAAGACTGTGAAGAGTTGTGGGCAAAAAAACAAATATTATGTATTAAGCAAATCACATAAAGTATATCTAGAGATAAGAGAGTATTTGAAAGAAGAAGAGGTGGATATTTTTATTTCTTAATGAAAAAAAATACAAAGAGTAAGGAATATTGAAGAAAGCAAAAAAAGATTTCAGTAATGCTATTCTTCATGTATGGGGATATTTCAAAAATGAAGCAACTGAAATAGAAAAAAACAAGGATTATGTAATCTACTACAAGAATATATGAGTGGAAAAAAAATGATCAGAAATCTGTAATAGAATATATTAATATTTTTACTGAAGAAATATCCAAATGAATATTTAGAAAAAAATCTACTTTATTAAAAGGAGAAGAAGATGAGACTTTGGCATGAAGAAATTATCCCCCTATTACCTAAAAAAATCAGCTTCTTGGACAACATAGAGTGTTGTGCACTTAGAGGGAATGGATGGGGCAAAAAAACATAAAACTGTAGATTATGTATTTTTTTGTATTCTCCATATCACTTATTTATATATCATTTGTTAGTTATGGATGAAATGGAAAAAAAGAGGATATAAAGTTTCTATAGAATGGAGAGATAAGAATTACAGAGGAAAGACAGCAGAAAAAAATATGATTCTCTTGAAGAAAAAGACTGTAGATAAACCAATTTACAAAAGAACATAATGCTGAGTACATGATTGAGTGCATAGAAAACTTACAAAAAAAAGGTATAGAATTAGAAGTATAATAGTTTAATCCTAATAAAAAAAGAGAATTTTTTTAAGTTTTTTAATTTTCTCAAAAAAATTCTCTTAATTCTTAGAACATAGTCTAAACTTTTTTTATCAACACTATTTGATAAATATTCCTTATAATTTAATCGAATAAATTTAAATATTTTTTTCTATATGTATCCCTTTTTTTCTTATCTTCTTGGTCTTTATTCTCAAAAAAACAATCTCTTTTACAATTTTTCATTGCTTTTTTTCTGTAGCAACTTTTTAAAGATTTTTCCTCCAAAGTTTCACTTATTATAACAGAGGAAAATATATCACCTGTTCCTGGGAAAATAAGTTGGAATTTCTTCATAAGGTAAATAAAAAGTATTCGTTAATTTTACTATCAAACCCAGCAACCATTTTAGTTTCAACAGAAGGGATTGAAGTAACTATGACAGATTTTGCACCTATTCCTCTTATTTTTATTTATAATTGAGTTTATTTCTTCAATTGAAATACCTTCTTTGTATTTAATATTTGTCAAAAGACAACTTTCAGTATAGTTAGGCATTGTTACATCAGAAACAGCGATAATATTTTTTTCATATAATCTACAGTATCAGGACTGATTCCAGAATATAATTCCCCATTATCTGCCATTATAGGATCGTTAAAAAAATAAGAACCCCTTTTTTTAGATTGCTCTCACAAAACTTTGATATAATTTCCATTTGTTTTTTTGTAAAAAAATAAAACCAGTTGAAATAACATCAAAAGAAAAAAATTTAAATCTTTCCAGATTTTTTTAAAGTTTCCTCTAGATAGTCAGTTGTGTCTTCTATTCTAAATTTTTTTCATAATTTAAAGTATTAGAAACTATCGCTGTGGGTAAGTTATAAAGATTAAAATCCCTTGTAAGATAAAAATAGGTAGCATAGCTGATAGAGCAACTTTTTCCATATCCTGCTATATCATTAATTAAAAAGCACCTTTGTATCTTGTATTGACATAAGTATTACCTCCATAAAGTTGTGATAAATTCACAATTTAATAAATTTTATCTATATCTAAATTTTTTTAGATATTCTTTTATATCATTTTTTTGTTTCTTCGTTTCTAAGTCCAAATTCAATATTGGCTTTTAAGAAGTCCAGCTTTGCTTCCTATGTCATATCTTTTTTTCCAACAAAAATTATATGATAAAAACATCTTCTCCATCTTTTAACATAGCAAGTATTCCATCTGTTAATTGAATTTCTCCATTTTTTCCTGGTTTAGTTTCTTCTAAATACTTAAAAACTTTCCCTGAAAGAAGGTATCTTCCTAAAGCAAGCTATTCTTGAAGGAGCATCTTCTATAGAAGGTTTTTTTCTAAGAAGTCTAGCATTTGAAAAGTAGCTTCATCAAATTTATCTCCTAATTTTGCTATACCATATTTAGAAACATCTTCAGTTGCTACTTCTTGACAACCTATGATACTTTTTCCATAAAGTTCATATTTTTCTATCATCTGCTTAGTAACAGGTTTTTCAGGATTATGTATAATATCATCACCTAAAAGCAATAACAAAAAGGATCATCTCCTATAAAAGATTTCGCCTTTAAGATAGCATGGCCTAAACCAAGTGGCATATTCTGTCTTACATAATAGATATTTGCCATAGTTGAGATATGTGAAACTTTATCTAGTAATTCAGACTTATGCTCATTTTTTTAAAGTATTTTTCTAGTTCATAAGAAAAAAATCAAAATGATCTTCTATTGAATTTTTTTATTTCTTCCTGTTATTATAACAATATCTGTTATTCCAGAAGCAACAAGTTCTTCAACTATATATTGTAACGAAGGTTTATCAACTATTGTTAGCATTTCTTTTAGGTAGTGCCTTTGTTGCAGGAAGAAGCCTTGTCCCTAGACCTGCAGCAGGAATAACAGCTTTAGTGACTTTTTTCATAAAAGCCTCCTTTAAAGACATTTTTTTCTCCATAATGAGTTTCTTTTTTTAAATTTTTTTCCCACTCCTTATCATCACTATAATCTAATTCTCTATCTTCTGTTTTTATCAACTTCTTCATTTACATAGTGATTTATAGAATAAAAAAATATCCTCTATCATTTTTTTACATCATCTTTTTAAAGTTAAAAATTCATAGTCATTTGGAACAAGTTCCAAACCTTTTTTTCTATACACTTATAAACTTTATCAAGCTCTCCAAATTTATAGTATAATCTACCAAGTTCTAACCAATTCCAAGGATATGTAGCATCAACCTCTGTTCCTATTAAAAAAATATTTTTAAAAGCTTGTTCATATTTTTCTAAGTCTTGCAATAGAAACAGCATATCTATAGCACCAAATAGGATTTTTTTATTCCTTTATTCTCTACCTTCTTTAGTATTTTTTTCAGCTTTTTGCATATCCTTTATATGACCATAAATTAATATATACAAAGGCTCTCCAAAGTGCTACATCTAAATCATTATCCATTTCTTCATCAGAATAATTATTGTTAGCTTGGATTTTCATTTATTCTATCTGTTATTTCACTAAAATATTCTACATTTTCAAAAAATTTTTTTCATCTTTTTTTACTAATAATTCCCATGACTACCCCTTTTTAGTCCAAAAAAATTAACTTACAATAGCTCCTGCTTGAACAGATTTATCAATTTTTTTATTAAAGAGACACCATTTTTTTATCTTCAGTAGTTAGTAACATTCCTTGTGATAATTCACCTTTTTAGTTTAGCAAATTTTCAAGTTAGCAACAGCTAAAAACTTTTTTTCTCCAACTAAAGCTTTATAGTCAGGGTAAAAATTTAGCAAGACCTGAGATTATTTGTCTTTCAAATTCTCCATCAAATACTTTAAATTTAAGTAATTTGTCTGCTCCCTTAACTTTATCTACATCTAAGATTTCAACAACCTTTTATTTGAACTTTATTAAAATCATCTATAGCAATAGGATTTTTCTATTTTTTTAATTCTTTTTTTAACTTCTTCAATAACTTCTTCTTTTTCGATTTCTATTCTTGGGAATATTGGGCTTGCTTCACCAAGTTGATGTCCTTCTTTGAAAATATTCCATTCTTTTTATATCATCAAACTTTAAGCTAGTTATATCTTTGTCTATACCTAATTGATTAGAAATTTTTTTGAGCAGATTCAGGCATATAAGGAGCTATTAAAAAAATGCTATTTTATATAGTCCTTCACATAAGATATTCATAACAGCAGCAAGTCTAGATTTTTTTAGTTTCATCTTTTGCTAAAGTCCAAGGCATAGTTTCATCTATATATTTATTTAATCTTGAAATAAATTTCCAGATAGTTTCTAATGCTCTTGAGAATTCAAATAAATACATATTTTTTTCAACATCTTTAATAGTTTCATCAAACATAGCTTTTGATTATATCATCTATTTCTTCAGAAGTAGATGAAGCTACAACTACTCCATTAAAATATTTTTTTATACATTCCTAATGTTCTATTTAATAAGTTTCCTAAATCATTAGCTAAATCTGAATTTAATCTTCCTACTATTCCTTTTTGTAGAATAGTCACCATCAGTACCAAAGTTTGCTTCTCTTAAAAGATAATATCTGAAAGCATCTACTCCATATTTTTTTAATTTCATTATATGGATCTACAACATTACCTTTTGATTTAGACATTTTTTCACCTTCAGATGTCCACCAACCATGAGCAACTATACTATCTGGTAATTTAATTCCAGCTGATAGAAGCATACAAGGCCAAATAATAGCATGGAATCTTATTATATCTTTTTCCTATTAAGTGAACTACTCTTGCATCATTCCAGAATTTATCAAATTTCTTATCATCATTTTCAAATCCTGCAGATGTGATATAGTTTGTCAAAGCATCAAACCAAACATAAGTAATATGACCAGGTGCAAATTCTATAGGAATTCCCCAAGTAAAAGTATTTCTTGAGATTGATAAATCTTGTAAACCTTGTTTAATAAAAGAAATTACTTCATTTCTACGAGAATGAGGTAGAATAAAGTCAGGATGTTCATCTATATGTTTAAGTAGAGCATCTGCATATTTTTGACATTTTAAAAAAATATGATTCTTCTTTTTAAAACAGTAAGGTCTTTTTCCACAGTCAGGACATTTATTGCTACCATTTAATTGATTTTTCAGGAAAGAAAGTTTCACAAGAAACACAATATTTTCCCTTCGTATTCTCCTTTATAGATGTCACCTTTTTCATGAACTATTTCTAAAAATCTTTTTTTAACTGCTTTTTTTATGTCTTTCTTCAGTTGTTCTGATAAAATCATCATATTTTTATATTTAGTGCAGCCCACATATTTTTTTAAAGTTAGGAGTCATTTTTATCTGTCCAAGCTTGTGGAGTAAATCCATGTTGTTCTGCTGCTTGTTCAACCTTTTTGTCCATGTTCATCAAGTCCTGTAACAAAATGAGTATCCATTCCCATAGCTTTATTATATCTATTAATAACATCTGCTGCTATTGTTGTATATGCACTTCCTACATGAGGATCACCATTTACATAATATATTGGTGTACTTACAAAAAAATTCTTTTTCATATTCTTCACTTACCCTTCATAGATTTTTATTTAAATCATTTATAGTCTTTTTCTACAATTTCTGTATATTTATCTAAATCTTCGTTTTTCATCAATTATCATAGCTTCACCTAAGACAATTCTTACCTTTGAAAAAAAGGTTTAGGAATTTCAAATTTATCCCAAGTTTTTTTCAATATCCACTTATTACTATATGAAATTCCTACTGGAACAAGTGGTACAGAAGTTTTTTTGGCACAGATATAGTAAACCTTTTTTTGCTTTTTTTCTTTAGGACCTTTAGGACCATCTAAAGGAGTCCCTATTGAATAGCCTTTTTTTAAATATTTTTAAAAAGAGATATCGTACTTGAAATTGATTTTTTTATCAGATGAACCTCTTACAAGTACGTAGCCCATTTTTTTCAAGAGGAACAGAAATTAGTTCACCATCTTTAGTAGGACTTGACATTGCAAGTTTCTTCTCAACATCTTTAAAGAATATCGGAGTTATAAAAAGTTTACTATGCCAAAAATCCATAGATATGAGCTTTTTTTGCATATCTATATTGTGTTTATTCACAATTTCTACTCTTAAAGTAAAAGATATAATTCTTAAAATGTAATAAAGTATTGTACCTAATATCCTATATTTTTTTATTTTTCTTCCATAATCACCTCTTAAGAAAAAAATAACTCAAGAGAAATTAAATCTCTTGAGTTTCTCTTTAAAAATAAGCCAGGAATATTTATTCCACCTGTTACTTTTGCCATTTCTTTTTTTCAGCTAATTCTTCAGCTTCAGCCATAGCATTTTTTTAACAGCTGTTAGTATTAGGTCTTCTAACATTTCTTTGTCAGTAGCAGCCTCTTTTTATTATTTCATCAGATAACTTTACTTCTACAAGTTCTTTTTTTGACCATTAACTTTTACAGAAACAGCTCCTCCACCAACAGATGAACTAACTTCTTTAGATTTTTAATTCTTCTTGAATTTCTAACATTTGTTGTTGCATAACTTGAGCTTGTTTTTACTATATCAGCTTGATTACCAGCTGGTTTAGCACCTTTTAGTTTTTCTAACCATTTTATCCTCCTAAAAACTTTTTACATATTTTTTTAATTATACACATAATTTACAAATAATTCAATATCTATTTAAAATTTGTAAAAAAATATTTTTTTAGAATATAATAATTTAATAATATTAAGTTTTAAAAAGAGGGAAAAAAACTATGGAAAATAATTTATTTAAAAATACATTCAGAATATAAGCCTATGGGTGATCAACCTACTGCAATAGAGAGTATAGTTAAAAAAATATAGAAAGAGGAGTTAAAGATCAAGTTCTTTTTAGGAGTAACAGGTTCAGGAAAAAAACATTTACTATAGCTAATGTTATAGAAAGATTGCAAAGACCCTGCTTTTAATAATTGCACCAAATAAAACTTTTAGCAGCTCAACTTTATTCAGAATATAAGAAATTTTTTTCCTGAGAAATGCTGTAGAGTATTTTTGTTTCATACTATGATTACTATCAACCAGAAGCCTATATAAAGACAACAGATACTTATATAGAAAAAGATTCATCAGTTAACGATGAGATAGATAAACTTCGTAATGCAGCAACAGCAGCTTTAATTCATAGAAGAGATGTTATTATTGTAGCATCTGTATCTTCTATCTATGGTTTAGGATCACCTGATACTTATAGAAAAATGACTATTCCTATAGATAAACAAACTGGTATTCAAAGAAAAGAATTAATGAAAAAAATTAATTGCCTTAAGATATGAAAGAAATGATATTGCCTTTGAAAGAGGAAAATTTAGAATAAAAGGTGATGTTATAGATATTTATCCTTCATATATGAATAATGGTTATAGGCTTGAATATTGGGGAGATGACTTTAGAAGAAATTTCTGAAATCAACACTTTAACAGGGCAGAAAAATTAAAAAAAGAACCTAGAGAGAATAGTTATCTATCCAGCTACTCAATATCTAACAGCTGATGATGATAAAAATAGAATTATAGAAGAAATAAAAGGAAGATTTAAGAGTAGAAGTAAAAAAACTTTGAAGATGAGAAAAAAAGCTTTTTAGAAGCTCAGAGATTAAGACAAAGAACAGAATATGATTTAGAAATGATAAATGAAATAGGCTATTGTAAAGGAATTGAAAACTATTCAAGATATTTATCAGGTAAAAGACCTGGAGAAACACCAGATACCTTATTTGAATATTTTCCAAAAGATTTCTTACTTTTTATAGATGAGTCACATATAACAGTACCACAAGTTAGGGGTATGTACAACGGAGATAGAGCAAGAAAAGAAGCCTTAGTTGAAAATGGTTTTAGATTGAAAGCAGCCCTTGATAACAGACCACTGAAATTTGAAGAATTTAGAGAAAAATCTAATCAGACAGTTTTTATTTCAGCGACACCAGGAGATTTTTGAAGTTGAAGTTTCTGATAATAATATAGCAGAACAACTTATAAGACCAACAGGTATAGTTGATCCAGAAATTGAAATAAGACCAACTAAAAATCAAGTTGATGATTTACTAGATGAAATAAGAAAAAGAGTTGCAAAAAAAGAAAGAGTACTTGTTACTACACTTACTAAAAAAAATAGCAGAAGAACTTACAGAATACTATATTGAATTAGGTGTTAAGGTAAAATATATGCACTCTGATATTGATACTTTAGAAAGAATTGAAATTATTAGAGCATTAAGAAAAGGTGAAATTGATGTTATCATAGGTATTAACCTTTTTAAGAGAAGGATTAGATATACCTGAAGTATCTTTGGTTGCTATTATGGAAGCAGATAAAGAAGGTTTCTTAGAAGTAGAAGATCTTTAGTTCAAACCATAGGTAGAGCTGCAAGAAATGTTGAAGGTAGAGTTATTCTTTATGCTGACATTATGACAGATTCTATGAAGGAAGCTATAATAGAAACTGAAAGAAGAAGAAAGATTCAAAAAGAATATAATGTTTATAATAATATAGATCCAAAGAGCATTGTTAAAAGAAATAGCTGAGGATTTAATCAATTTAGATTATGGTATTGAAGATAAGAAATTTGAAAATGATAAGAAAGTATTTAGAAGTAAAGCAGACATTGAGAAAAGAAATAGCTAAACTTGAAAAAGAAAAATTAAAAAAAACTTGTAGAAGAACTTGATTTTGAACAAGCAATAGTTTTTAAGAGATGAGATGTTAAAATTAAAAAGAGTTGCTATTAGATTTCTAAAAAAATAGAAAGGTTGACTATGGAACGAATAATTATGCACTATGATATGGATGCTTTCTATGCTTCTATTGAAATAAATAGAAATCCAAAAATTAAAAAAATAAGCCTTTAGTTGTTGGAGAAAATATTGTTACAACTGCTAGTTATGAAGCAAGAAAATATGGTATACATTCTGCAATGAAAGTTTCAGATGCTAAGTTACTCTGTCCAAAAACTTATTGCTATACCTGTGGATAAAAAAAGAATATATTAGAATTTCTAATGAGATTCATAACTTAATTTTGAAAAATAACTAATAAGGTTGAATTCATTGCTACAGATGAAGGTTATATAGATTTAACAGGTATAGTTAAGCCTGAAAATAAAAATACAATTCGCTTTGAAATTTAAAGAGAGAATAAAAGAATTAACTAATTTAACTTGTTCTGTGGGAATAGGCTTTTAATAAATTATCTGCCAAAAATTGCCAGTGATATAAATAAGCCTTTTTGGCATATATATTTTTTGAAAATGAAAAAAAGATTTTCATTGAATATATTTCTGATAAAAAAATAAAAAAATTATTCCTGGAGTTGGAAGAAAAATTTTTCTGAAATTTTTAAAACATGATAAAAATTTTTTTCATGTAAAAGATGTTTTTTTAAATATTCTTTGGATTATTTAGTTAAAAAAATATGGGAAATCTCGTGGAGAAAATTTATATTGTTCTGTCAGAGGAATAAATCATGATGAGGTTGAATATGAAAGAGAAATTCACTCAATAGGTAATGAAGAAACTTATTCTATACCTTTACAAACTACTTCAGAATTAGAAAGAGAATTTAATTCTTTGTTCGAATATACTTATCAAAGATTGATAAAAAAACAATGTATTTTTCTCAAAGTATCACTGTAAAAAAATAAGATATACCTCTTTTTAAGACTTATACTAAAAAGTAAAAAAAATTAAAAATTTGCTACAAAGGATAAGGATTTTTCTTTATAATGAAATTCTAGAACTTTTAAATTCATTTGAGCTAGAAGATGAGATAAGACTTTTTAGGAATATACTTCGGTGACATAAAAAAAGAAACACATTGATACAATTATCAATTAATGAGAGTTTGAAAAAAATAAAACAAGAAAAATTTAAATAAACTATTTACAAAAAAATCAATAAATAGTGTATTATATTCGTAGATAAATAAAAACTTAAAAAAATTCGTATAAGCCTAAAAATATGGAAGGGTGTCTCTACGGTTAACCATAAATTAACCAACTACGAAAAAAATATTTTTACTGTATTTCTTTTTTTGATATAGAAATTTATTTTTTTGTATATTTAATGAGATGGAGGGAAAACAGTGAAGTTAATAACTAAAAAAATAATATAAATAGAATAAGATTTAAGATAGCTGTTTTCAAAGGGATAGTTGCGAACAGTTATAAGTCTAGATTGTAAACAATAATCTGAGTGTTTTTTTGCTCAGATTTTTTTATTTATTATAAACTATTATAAACTATTATGGAGGAAAGAATGTCAGATTTAAGATTTTTTTGTTGAGAAGAAAAAAAAGGTTTTTGATTTAGATGCAAAAAGATTGGAGAAACAATTAAGAGAAGAATTAGGAATAGACATAAAAGATCTAAGACTTATTAATTGTTATGATATCTTTAATCTAAGTGCTGATAAAGAAAAATGTTAAGAAGATGATACTATCAGAACCAGTTACTGACTCAATAACAGAAGAGTTAGATTTAAAGGGGAAAAAAATATTTTTGCTGTTGAATTTCTACCTGGTCAATTTGATCAAAGAGCAGATTCAGCAATACAATGTATTGATATAGTATCAACAGTTAAACAAAAATGTAGATGTCTTAACTTCAAAAAAATTATAATATTAAATGATGAAATTACTGATGAAGAGTTAAATAGAATCAAGAAATTTTTATATAAATCCTATCGAAATGAGAGAAAAAAAGATTTATCAGTTTTTAAAGAAGGAAGAAATATTATTCAATTCAGAAGTTATTACCTATGATGACTTTACTTCTTTGAATGATGCAGAAATAGAGAAAAATGAGAACAGATTTAGGACTTTCGATGTCTTTTTGAAGATTTGAAATTTGTTCAAGATCATTATAAGGAAATAGGAAGAAATCCTACTGAAACAGAAATAAAAAGTTTTGGATACTTATTGGTCTGACCACTGTAGACATACAACTTTTTGAAACAAAGATAAACAAAGTTACATTCCCAAATTCTGAATTTGGAAAACAAATGGAGAAAAGAATTTAATGAATACTTAAAAATTAAAAGAAGATGTATCTAAGAAAAGAGCAGTTTCTTTTAATGGATATGGCAACTATAGTTGCAAAAATATCTAAAGAAAGAAGGAAAAATTAGATAATTTAGAAGTTTCTGAAGAAAACAATGCTTGTTCAGTATATGTAGATGTTGAAGTAGAAGATTTTTGAAGGAAAGAAAAGCATTGAAAAAAATGGTTATTGATGTTTAAAAATGAAACTCATAACCATCCAACTGAAATAGAACCATTTGGAGGAGCTTCAACTTGTTTAGGAGGAGCTATAAGAGATCCATTATCAGGAAGAGCTTATGTTTATCAAGCAATAAGAGTTACAGGTTCAGGAAATCCTCTTGAAACTGTTGAAGAAACTTTAAAAGAAAAATTACCACAAAAGAAGATTACAACAGGAGCAGCTAGTGGATATGCTTCTTATGGAAACCAAATAGGAATTGCAACTTCATTAGTATCAGAAATCTATCATGATGGATACAAAGCAAAAAGAATGGAAGTTGGAGCAGTTGTAGCTGCAGCACCTGTAGAAAATGTAGTTAGAAAATCTCCTGTACCTACAGATAGTATAATCATTATAGGTGGTAAAACAGGAAGAGATGGTTGTGGAGGAGCAACAGGATCTTCTAAAGAACATAATGATAAATCACTTCTATTATGTGGAGCAGAGGTTCAAAAAGGTAATGCTCCAGAAGAAAGAAAAAAATCCAAAGATTATTCAGAAATGCTGAAGCAACAAAGCTTATTAAAAAAATGTAATGACTTTGGAGCTGGAGGAGTTTCAGTTGCTATTGGAGAGTTAGCTGATGGAGTTGAAGTAAACCTTGACTTAGTTCCTGTTAAATATGATGGATTAAATGGAACAGAACTTGCTATATCAGAATCTCAAGAAAGAATGGCAGTTATAGTTTCCAAAGAAGATACAGAAAAAAATTCTTAAAATTTGTAGATGAAGAAAATTTACTTGGAACAGTAGTAGGTTATGTAACAGATAAAAAAATAGATTAACTTTAAATTGGAAGGGTAAAGCAATTGTTGATATTTCAAGAGATTTCTTAAATACTAATGGAGTTCAACAAAAATATAGACATAGAAGTTAGAGATTATGAAAAATGAAAATGTATTTGAAAAAAATTTAAAACTTCTGATAGTAGTTTAGAAAAGAAATGGTTACATAATATCAAAAAATTAAATGTGGCTTCACAAAAAGGATTAGTAGAAATGTTTGATTCTTCTGTTGGAGCAGGAACTATTTTAGCACCTTTTGGTGGAAAATATCAAATGTCACCAACTGATGTTTCTATAATGAAATTCCCTGTTTTAGATAAGAATACAGATACAGCTTCAGCTATAACTTGGGGCTTTAATCCTTATATAAGTGAATGGTCTACATACCATGGAGCTATCTATGCAGTTGTAGAATCATTAGCTAAATTAGTTGCGGCAGGAGTTGACTATAAGACAGCTAGACTTTCATTCCAAGAATACTTTGAAAAAAACTTGGAAAAGACGCTTATAAATGGTCTAAACCATTCTTAGCATTACTTGGAGCTATAAAAGCACAAAAAGATTTTGATGTTGCTGCTATTGGTGGAAAGGACTCAATGAGTGGAACATTTAATGATATATCTGTACCACCTACATTGATTTCATTTGCAGTTAGCCCTGTAAATGTTCATGATGTTATCTCAACAGAATTTAAAAAAAGCTAAAAAAATAAATTATATTTAGTAGAAAATAAAATTGATGAAAAAAAGATTTCTTATTTAATAGTGAAGAATTAAAAGAAAACTTTGAATTTGTATTAAAAAAATATAAAAAGATAAGAAAATAGTGTCTGCTATGGTTATAAAAAAATGGGTGGACTTGCAGAAGCTTTTATCAAAAAAATGAGTTTTTGGTAATAGATTAGGTTTTGAAATCAATAATAAAGATGTAGATTTATTCAGTTTAAAACCAGCTTCTATCTTAATTGAAACAACAGAAGAATTATCATATAAGAATGCTATCTATTTAGGAGAAGTTAGTGATAAATTTGAAGGAAAAAGTAAATGGAGAAAAATATTAATTTAGAAAATGTTGAATCTGTTTGGTTAAATAAATTAAAACCAATATTCCCATATAAGTTAGAAGAAGTAGTAGAAACTTATGATATTAAGAATAAAATATCTGAAAAGAAAAATATATAAGTCGTCTATAACTATCGCTAAACCAAGAGTAGTTATAGCTGCTTTCCCAGGGACTAACTCTGAATATGATATGTACAATAGATTCAATGAAAATGGTGCTGAAGCAAAGATAACTTTACTTAGAAACTTAACACAAAAATCATTTAGCTGAATCTGTTGATCAAATGTGTAAAGACCTAAGAAATTCTCAAATATTTGTTTTACCAGGTGGATTTAGTGCTGGAGATGAACCAGATGGTTCTGGAAAATTCATGGCAGCAGTTTTACAAAATCCTAAACTAATGGATGAAATTAAAGCTTTCTTAGGTAGAGATGGACTTATTTTAGGAGTATGTAATGGTTTCCAAGCTTTAGTTAAATCAGGACTTTTACCTTATGGAGAAATTGGAAATGTTCATGAAAATTCACCTACTCTTACATTCAATAAGATAGGTAGACATATTTCTCAATTAGTAAAAACTAAAATTGTTACAAATAATTCACCTTGGTTATCATCATTTGAAATAGGAGAAACATTTGATATACCTGTATCTCATGGAGAAGGAAGATTCTATGCTAGTGATGAAGTATTAAAAGAATTATTTGAAAATGGTCAAATAGCAACTCAATATGTTGATTTCGACTTGAATGCTACAAGTGAATTCAGATTTAACCCTAATGGTTCAAGTTTAGCTATAGAAGGAATTATATCTCCTGATGGTAAGATATTTGGAAAGATGGGACATTCTGAAAGATATTCAAGAGATACATTTAAGAATATATCAGGTAATAAAGATCAAAAACTTAATACTAAATGGAATAAAATACTTTAAATAATATGGAGGAAAAATGAAAGTAGGAATAATATTTGGAAGTAAATCAGATGTTGATGTAATGAAAGGAGCAGCAGACTGCTTGAAAAAGTTTGGAATTGAATATACAGCTCATGTTCTATCAGCTCATAGAGTTCCTGAACTTTTTAGAAGAAACATTAGAAAAAAATTTGAAAAAAAGAAGATTATGGAGTTATTATTGCAGGAGCAGGACTTGCAGCACATTTACCAGGAGTTATAGCTTCAAAAACAGTTTTACCTGTAATTGGAGTACCTATAAAAGCAGCAGTAGAAGGTTTAGATGCACTATTCTCAATAGTACAAATGCCAAAATCAATTCCTGTTGCAACTGTAGCAATAAATAATTCATACAATGCTGGAATGCTAGCAGTAGAAATATTAGCAGTTGGAAATAAAGATTTAAGAGAAAAACTTTTTAGAATTTAGAAAAGAAATGAAAGAAGATTTCAAAAAAAATATACATGTAGAATTATAACCAAAAAGGAAGATTTTTATTTAAAATTAGGGAGGAATAAAAGATGGAAAAAAAGGAAAAATTTATTTATGAAGGAAAGGCAAAACAATTATATGAAACTGATGATAAGGATTTAGTTATCGTTCACTATAAAGATGATGCAACTGCTGGAAATGGAGCTAAAAAAAGGAACTATTCATAATAAAGGTGTAATGAATAATGAAATCACAACTTTAATATTTAATATGTTAGAAGAACATGGAATAAAAAAACTCACTTTGTAAAAAAATTAAATGATAGGGATCAATTATGTCAAAGAGTAACAATATTTCCTTTAGAAGTAATAGTTAGAAATATAATAGCTGGTTCTATGGCTAAAAGAGTTGGAATTAAAGAAGGAACTAAAATAAACAACACTATATTTGAAATCTGCTATAAAAAAATGATGAATATGGAGATCCTTTAATAAATGACCATCATGCAGTAGCGATGGGACTTGCTACTTATGATGAATTAAAAAGAAATCTATGATATTACAGCTAAAAATTAACAATCTTTTAAAAAGAAAAAAATTTGATAAAATTGGAATAACTTTAGTAGATTTCAAAAATTGAATTTGGTAAAAAAATTCTAAAGGAGAAATCTTACTTGCTGATGAAATCACTCCTGATACTTGTAGACTATGGGATAAAGAAACTGGAGAAAAAAACTAGATAAAGATAGATTCAGAAGAGATTTAGGAAATATAGAAGAAGCATATATAGAAGTTGTAAAAAGATTAACTGAAGCAAAAATAAAATTAAAAAAATTAAGGATTTATTTATAAAAAGGAGAAATAAAAAAAATGGGTATATTAGCTTTGCACTCAAAAAAAAGGTTAGAAAAGGACTTAGTAGGAATTGCATATTATGGAATGTATGCTTTACAACATAGAGGACAAGAAGGAGCAGGTTATACTATCTGTGATTCTAAAACTAATAATGAAGTTAGAATAAAGACAGTTAAAAAAATGTTGGACTTGTTTCAGATGTTTTTTAAAGTTGAAGACTTCAAAAAAATATATTGGAAATATTTTTAATAGCACATACAAGATATGGTAGCAAAGAATACAGTTTCTATAAGAAACTGTCAACCTATAGGTGGAGAGTCTGCAATGGGATATATATCTCTTGTACATAATGGTGATCTATCAAATAGAGAAGAGTTAAAACAAGAATTATTAAACAACGGTTCTTTATTTCAAACAGCAATAGATACTGAAATTATACTAAAAATTTTTTTAAGTATTAATGGTAAATATGGATATAAAGAGGCAGTTTTAAAAAAACTGTTGAAAAAAATTAAAAAGGTTGTTTTTGCTCTTGGAATAATAATAAATGATAAACTTATAGGAGTACGTGATCCTGGAAGGATTAAGACCATTATGTTTAGGTAGAATAGCTGAAGATGATATGTATGTTCTAGCTTCTGAAAGTTGTGCATTAGATGCCATAGGTGCAGAATTTGTAAGAGATATTGAGGCTGGAGAAATGGTAGTCATAGATGATAATGGAGTGGAAAGCATAAAATACAAAAGAAAGTACTAAAAAAAGCAAGTTCATTTGAATATATCTATTTTGGAAGACCAGATAGTGTTATAGATGGAATTAGTGTTTATGATTTTTAGACAGCAAACAGGAAAATGCTTGTATGAACAAAAACCCAATTGAAGCTGATATAGTTATAGGTGTTCCTGATTCAGGAGTTCCAGCAGCAATAGGATATGCTGAAGCAAGTGGAATACCTTATTCAGCTGCTTTATTGAAAAATAAATATGTTGGAAGAACATTTATTGCTCCAGTTCAAGAATTAAGAGAAAGAGCAGTAAGAGTTAAGTTAAATCCAATAAAAAGAATTAATTAAAGATAAAAAGAGTAGTAGTTATAGATGACTCTATAGTTCGTGGAACAACATCTAAAAAAACTAATAGATGTTTTTATTTGAAGCAGGAGCAAAAGAAGTGCATTTTTAGATCAGCTTCTCCTGTTGTTATAGAAGAATCATATTTTTGGAGTTAATATAGATCCTAACAATAAATTAATGGGTAGCTATATGAGCATTGAAGAAATAAGACAAGCAATAGGAGCAACAACTTTAGATTATCTATCATTAAAAAAAATTTAAAGAAAATTTTAAATGGTGGAGAAGATTTCTATACAGGTTGCTTCAAAGAAGATGAGGAATAATTTAGTAAAAAGTAAAAAGCAAAACTAACAACAAAAAAAATGGGAGGAATAATGATAAATTCTTATAAAAGATTCAGGTGTTGACAAAGAAGAAGGATACAAAAGCAGTTGAATTAATGAAGAAAAAAATGTTTTAAAAACTCATAATAAATCTGTTCTAACAAACTTAGGTAGCTTTGGAGCTATGTATGAATTAGGACAATATAAAAATCCTGTTTTTAATTTCTGGTACTGATGGAGTTGGAACAAAATTAGAAATTGCAATGAAACAAAAAAATATGATACAGTAGGAATAGATTGTGTTGCTATGTGTGTAAATGATGTACTATGCCATGGAGCAAAACCATTATTTTTCCTAGATTATTTAGCTTGTGGAAAACTTGATGCAGAAGTAGCTGCACAATTAGTTTCAGGAGTTACAGAAGGTTGTTTACAATCTTATGCTGCTCTAGTAGGTGGAGAAACTGCTGAAATGCCAGGTTTTTTTATAAAGAAGGAGACTATGATATAGCAGGTTTCTGTGTTGGAATAGTTGAAAAAAAGAAAATTTAATAGATGGTTCAAAAAGTAAAAAGAAGGAAATAAAATAATAGCAGTAGCTTCAAGTGGTTTCCATAGCAATGGATATTCACTAGTAAGAAAAATATTTACTGACTATAATGAAAAAAAGTTTCTTTAAAAGAATATGGAGAAAATGTAACTATGGGAGATGTTTTATTGACTCCTACAAAAATTTATGTAAAACCTATCTTAAAAAGTTTTTAGAAAAGTTTAATGTAAATGGTATGGCACATATAACAGGTGGAGGTCTATATGAAAACTTACCTCGTTGTATGGGAAAAGATTTATCTCCAGTAGTATTTAGAGAAAAAGTAAGAGTTCCTGAAATATTTAAATTAATTGCTGAAAGAAGTAAAAATAAAAAGAAGAAGAATTATTTGGAACTTTCAATATGGGAGTAGGTTTTACTTTAGTAGTAGAAGAAAAAGATGTTGAACCTATTATTGAATTATTAACTTCATTAGGGAAACTGCTTATGAAATAGGACATATTGAAAAAGGAGATCATAATTTATGTCTGAAATAAATAAAAAAAGATAGCAGTTCTTGTATCAGGAAGTGGATCAAATTTACAGTCAATTATCGATAATGTAGAAAATGGTAATTTGAATTGTGAAATAACTTATGTTATTGCAGACAGAGAGTGTTATGGCTTACAAAAGAGCTGAAAAAAACATGGGATTGAAACATTATTATTAGATAGAAAAAAATTATTGATAATAAATTAGCTAATGAGATTATTGATTCTACATTAGAAAGATGTAAAACTGATTATATTGTTTTAGCAGGATATTTATCAATTTTGACTGAAAAAAATTTATAAAAAAATGGGATAAAAGAGTTATAAATATACATCCTTCTTTATTACCAAAAATTTGGTGGAAAAAGGTATGTATGGTATAAAAAGTCCATGAAGCAGTTATAAAAAGCTGGTGAAAAAAAGAAAGTGGATGTACTGTCCACTTTTGTTACCAATGAAATAGATGCTGGTGAAATTATAACTAATGTAAAAAGTTCCAGTATTAGAAGATGATACTCCTGAAACATTACAAAAAAAGAGTTTTTGGAACAAGAACATAAATTATTGATTAAAGGTATTAAAAAAAGATATTGTAGAATCTAAACTCAAAAAAATAAAAAAAAATGAAAGGGAATTGAGATGAAAAAAGAGCTTTAATTTCAGTATATGATAAGACAGGTATATTGGATTTTGCAAAAATTTTTTTAGTTAGTAAGGGAATAGAAATTATTTCTACTGGTGGAACATATAAATATTTAAAAAGAAAATAATATTGAAGTTATTGAGGTTAGTAAAATAACAAACTTTGAAGAAATGCTAGATGGTAGAGTTAAAACTTTACATCCAAATATACATGGTGGAATTTTTAGCATTAAGAGATAATGAAGAACATATGAGAACTTTAAAAAGAAAGAAATATAGATACTATTGATTATGTTATAGTAAATTTATATCCTTTCTTTGAAAAAAAGTAAAAGAAGATTTATCTTTTGAAGAAAAAAAATTGAATTTATTGATATAGGTGGACCTACTATGCTTAGATCTGCCGCTAAATCTTTTTAAAGATGTGGTTGTCATTTCTGATGTGAAAGATTATGAGCTTATAAAAGAAGAAATAAATAATAGTGATGATGTTTCTTATGAAACTAGAAAAAGATTAGCAGGAAAAGTATTTAATTTGACTTCTGCCTATGATGCAGCTATATCACAATTCTTATTGGATGAAGATTTCCCAGAATATCTAAATATTTCATATAAAAAATCTATGGAAATGAGATATGGAGAAAATTCACATCAAAAAGCTGCATATTATACAGATAACATGTCTGATGGTGCTATGAAAAAAACTTTAAACAACTTAATGGAAAAGAGCTTTCATACAATAATATCAGAGATATGGATCTTGCTTGGAAGGTTGTTTCAGAATTTGATGAAATTTGTTGTTGTGCTGTAAAACATTCTACGCCTTGTGGAGTTGCCTTAGGAGATAATGTTGAAGAAGCTTATAGAAAAGCTTATGAAACAGATCCCGTATCTATTTTTGGTGGAATAGTAGCTTTCAATAGAGAAGTTGATGAAGCAAGTGCAAAATTATTAAATGAAATATTTTTTTAGAAATTATAATAGCACCTAGTTTTTTTCAAGCTCAGCTTTTAGAAATATTAAGTAAAAAAAGAAAAAAATATAAGACTTATTGAATGTAAAGATAAACCAAGTGACAAAAAAAGAATTAATAAAAAGTTGATGGTGGAATTTTTAGTTCAAGATACAAATAATAGATTATATGAAGATTTAGAAGTTGTTACTAAAGCTAAACCTACAAGTCAAGAAGAAAAAAAGATTTAATTTTTTTGCTTTTAAAAAGTGGTAAAATTTGTAAAGTCAAATGCAATAGTTGTAGCTAAAAATTTACAAACATTAGGAATAGGTGGAGGAGAAGTAAGTAGAATTTGGGCAGCTGAAAAAAAGCTTTGGAAAGAGCTAAAGAAAGATTTAATACAACTGATGTTGTACTTTCTTCAGATGCTTTCTTCCCATTTAGAGATGTTGTTGAACTAGCAGCTAAGAATGGAGTTAAAGCTATAATTCAACCTAGTGGTTCTGTAAATGATAAAGATTCTATTGAAGAATGTGATAAAAAAATAATATTTCTATGATATTCTCAAAATTAAGACACTTTTAAACATTAAAAATTATTGGAGAACTATAAATGATAAAACTAAAAAGACATTGGAAGTTTTAAATCTATCCCTGAAATATTAGATGATATTATAAAAGAAAAATATCTCTAAGTTAGATGAACATTTAGCGAAAGATTGGGATATAAATAAAAAAATATCAATCAGTAAATATACTGATTTATCTCCTTTAGATTGTGCTTTGATTATGGAAGCTTTTGAGTCAGTGAAATGGCTTGTGGAGCATGGAGTTAATTTAAATGCAAAAGATAGACCAAGTTTTTTGACTGCTGTTAGATATTGTGATGAAAAAATAATTCAATATCTTGTTTCTCATGGTGCAAAAAGTAAACTTAACTAATAATGTTAAATCAGATGCATTTATGGAAGCTATATATGGAAAAGAATTATAAATATTTACAACTTATCCATAATTTAGGACACACAGTAGAAAAAAATATGGAGGAAAAAGCATTTCGTAATGCTGTATCTGATAGAAATTATGAAGTTTTAAATTTTTTTATAAGTAATGGTGTTGATATAAACTATAATGAAGCTGATATGATATATCCTTTTAAGCCTACTCCATTGTGTGTGGCAGCAAGATATGTTGATTTAGCTATGTGTAAATTTCTTGTAGAGAATGGTGCAGATGTTACTTTGACAGAAAAAGATGGAATGAGACCATATAGTATAGCCTTAGAAAAAAAGGTGATATTGAAATGGCTGAATATTTTTAAATCATTAGAGCCACTTGAATATCATAATTTACAAAAATAAATTAGATGAATTAAAAGTCATTTAAGTTGCCAAAAAAACTTAATTGAGTTCTTACAAGGAGATAAACTTCATTTTGAACTAGATGATTGTGATTTTTAAATGGATAGAATTTTTTTCATTAATAGATACAATTCCAATGAAAGTGGGAAGACAAAAATTACTTCGTATTTCTAAAAGCAACTGGAGATTATGAGGACATATATATTGTTTGGAACCCAAAAAAACAAAGAAAAATTGCTTTTTTTATGATATGGAACATAAAGAGCTTAAAAGATATTACTGATTTTTGTTGACTTTATAGAAAATACTTCATCATATATGCAAAAAAATAATTGAAGGTGACTTATAAAAATTAAAAAAATAGGAGAATGATAATGAAAGTTTTAATAGTTGGTTCTGGTGGTAGAGAACATGCAATAGCTTGGAAAATTTCTCAAAAATCCAAAAAGTGAATAAAATATTTGCAGCACCAGGAAATGCTTATAATAAAGTTATTAAGAATTGTGAAAAATATAAATTTAAAAACTTCTAATGACATTTTTAAATTTTTGCAATAAAAGAAAAAAAGTCGATTTAACTATTGTTGGAAGTGAAGAATTATTAGTTGACGGTATAGTTGATAAATTTCAAGAAAATAATTTAACTATATTTGGGCCAAATAAAGAAGCTGCTATGCTTGAAGGGTCAAAAGCTTTTTGCAAAAAGATTTTTATGCAAAAAAATATGGAGTTAAAACTGCTAAATACCAATCTTTTACTGATAAAGAAAAAAAGCTATAAAAATATTTAGATGAAATGTCTTATCCTGTTGTTATAAAAGCAAGTGGACTTGCTGCAGGAAAAGGGGTTGTAATTGCTCAAAATAGAAAAGAAGCAGAAGATACTTTAAATGATATGATGACTAATAAAAGTATTTGCAGCAGCAGGAGATACTGTTGTAATTGAAGAATTTTTTAGATGGTGTTGAAATTTCTGTTTTATCTATTACAGACTCAGAAGTAATAATACCTTTTATTTCTGCTAAGGACCATAAGAAAATATCTGAAAAAGAAACTGGTTTAAATACTGGTGGTATGGGAGTAATTGCACCTAATCCATATTATACTAAAAACTATTGAAGAAAAAAATTTATTCAAAATATATTGGAGCCTACTTTAAAGGGTATTAAAGAAGAAAAAAATGAATTTTGCTGGGATAATATTCTTTGGTTTGATGGTTGCAAATGGAGAAGTGTATTTACTTGAATATAATATGAGAATGGGAGATCCTGAAACTCAAGCAGTTTTACCACTAATGAAATCAGATTTCTTAGATGTAATTAACTCAGCTTTAAATAAAGAATTAAAGAATGTAAAAATTGATTGGGAAAAACAAATCAGCTTGTTGTGTAGTGATGGCAGCAGGTGGATATCCTGTTAAATATGAAAAAAAGGAAATCTTATCAGTGGTCTAGAAAAAGTTTGATATAAACAATTCTGATAATAAGGTTTTTCTTTGCAGGAGTAAAAAGAAGAAAATGATAAGTTCTATACTAACGGTGGTAGAGTTCTAAATGTTGTTTCTATACAAGATAGTTTAGAAAAAAAGCTATTGAGGCTGCATATAAAAAAATGTAAAAAGAAATTTCATTTAAAGATAGCTATTGTCGTAAAGATATAGGAACTTTATATGTACCAGTTAAAGATTAGAGTCTATTTTTATAAAAAAATGAATAGTTAGAAAAAAATTAAATTCCCAATATAAAAAGTAAAAAAATAAGTGAGTTACGAATGGAAATTTTTAGATAAAAAAATCAAATAGAATGAGCCGAGCAAATTCAGGAGTGTTTGAACGAAGTGAGTTTCCTGATTTCTTAGAAGCACTTAGCAATTTATTGCTTAGAGCTTCTTATGATGCAGATTCTTGATTTTTTTATCGTTAAGAAATTTACTCAGTAACGAACTATTTTTTTACTTTTTTTATTATTTTGGAACAGTTCTTTTTTTAATATTTCTTCAACTTTATTTTTGTAATTTTTTTCAATAGAATGTTTTCTACTTCTACCACATTCTTGAGCTTGTTCTTCACAAATTAAGCATTTTTCTAAAAGATTTTCTTGAAAGCTTTTTCAAAATTAACATCAATAACATCCATATCAAATAATCTTCCTAATTGAAAACTTTCTTCAATAGCAATAGTTATATCTTTTTATTTTTTTCAGCTGTACTATCAACAGAGATAAATAATTCATTTCCTGTATTTTCATCTAATTCTTTAATTTCTAAAATTTCAATATTATTTTTCTTTTAATTTCTCTAATATTAATTTCTTTCCAATATCAAAAGCTTTCTTGATTTGTTGATTAGTCTTTATAGGACCAGGTATATTCATAGTAAATGAAATTAGAGGCATATTATATTTCTTTATCATCTCATTTTTGAATATCTACTCTTCTTTCACGGCACATTAAAAACTTCTTCAATTCCAACTTCTACTCCTTGCATAAAAAAACTCCTTTATCAGTAGTGAATAACATCCGCTTGAGAACGAATTTTTATCTATCACAGGCTTTGCTTCATCACTTAAAAAAATAATTATAAGTTGTTTCAGGAACAAGATTTTTTTAAATCTTCTAAATTTCCATTTTTTTATTATTTGTCTAACAGTTGAAGCACTTATAACCTTGTCAGAATATTTTTTTCTAGGTACTACTACACATTCTATATTATTTTCAGGTAATTTTTTTAACATAGTTTGATTATAAATATTTGTTACTAAGCTATTAGGCTCTTCTCCAACATAACGTCTATTAATATTTAAGGTCTTAGCAATTTTAGTAAAAATTTCAATATCTAAATTAGCCTGACTTTCTATTACTGCTACTTCATCTTTTTTTGAAAATAACTTGGGAAAAGTAGCACTACTTATTATATAATCTCCTGTTTCATGATAACAAATATTCTTTAGATGCTTTGTTCCTTCAATAACAAGTTTTTTTCTTACTTCAAAAAGGAACTAAGCTACTATCATCACTGACAATAAATAGGTGTAAAACATCATTTTTCATTTGCAGCTTTTTTTCAACCAAGTATTGATGACCTAAGGTGAAAGGATTGGCATTCATAATAAGAGAAGCAATCTCTTTACCTTCTCTCATGTCCTTTTTTTAAATTGTCTAAATAATCAGAAAAAAACCAGTTCTCTTATTTTTCCATAAAGACAATTTGATTTTTCTATATTTATAATTTCATAAAAAAACCTAAATCTTTAAAGAATTTCATAGATTTATTTTTTTAGTATACAAAAAAATAAATGGCTTAGTCCTCTTGAAAATTCATAATCTACAAGGTGAGTAACTATTTGATTCATAAGTCCTTCTCCTTGATGAGAGTTATCTACAGCAAGGCATCTTAAGGTATTCTTAAAACAGCTTCCAGTTGCAATAATATTCATATCATCATCAAACATAGCACAAGTATAATCTAAGTTTTTTTATCTCTTCTAATTTCTTCTTTAGCTAGTAAGTCATCAATTAATTTAAAACTTCTTTTTATCATTTTCATATATTTTTAGAAATATTGTATTCTGACATAGAGCCTCCTAAACAATAATTAGTTTTATTTAAAAAGTATAACATTAATTTCATCTATTGACATAAATGATATATATCATATCTATAAGATAAGGAGGCTCAAATGGAAAATAAAAAAAGTAAAAGTATCAGCTTTAAATTTAGTACCTCAATTTCAAGGTGAAACTACAATAGAGGCTATAAATAGAGCAGTAGACTTGGCGAAGATTTTTGGAAGATTTAGATTATTATAGATATTGGGTAGCAGAACATCATAATTTTTAGAGGAGTAGTAAGTTCAGCAACAGCATTATTAATTCAACATATATTAGCTAATACAAAGAAAATAAAGGTAGGTTCAGGTGGAGTAATGTTACCAAACCATTCTCCTCTACAGGTAGCAGAAACTTATGGAACTTTAGAAACTTTATATCCTCATAGAGTAGATTTAGGAGTTGGTAGAGCACCTGGAACTGATGCAGAAACAGCTAGTTTAATATATAGACAAAAAAATATGCAAATATTCATAACTTTATGGAAGACATTTTACAATTAGAGAGATATTTTTGGTTCTGAAGAAGAACAAGGAGTAGTTATTGCTAATCCAGGAATAAATACTAATGTTCCTATAATTATTTTAGGTAGTTCAACAAGCTCAGCATATGTAGCAGCCGAATTAGGATTGCCATACTCTTTTGCAACTCATTTTGCACCTGCTATGGCTGAAGAAGCCCTTTCTATATATAGAAAACATTTTAAAGCTTCGAAATATTTAGATGAACCATATTTTATTTTGGGAGTTCTAGCTCATGGAGCAGATACTGATGAAGAAGCTGAAAGGTTATATACAATAGCTCAGCAAGGTTCAATAAGACTATTAAGAGAAGAAAAAGGACTATATCCTTTAGCTGATGAAAAAAATTTGAGGAAAAATTTAAATTTAAGCTCTGCTGAAAAAAATATTTTTTTAAAAATCAAGAATGGGAATAAATTTAATGGGTTCAAAAGAGACTATGACTAAAAATCTGGAAAGAAGTAAAAAGCAAAAATTTGATCCTGATGAAGTAATTGCAGTAAGTTATATGCCTAAGTTAGAAGAACTAGAAAAGTCATATAGAATACTAAAAAGAAGTTGTAGAAAAACAATTAAAAAAATATGCTGTTGCCTATTATAATCTTAAATTCAAAAAGTAAAAAAATAAATGAGTTACATGAAATTAAAAAAACTTTTTAATAAGATTACTGCGACGTCCTATAATGGTGAAAGAGCCTTTGAGGAGCTCTAGAACCATTATAGGCTGACAAGTAATTGTTATAAATGTAACGAATTATTTTTTTACTTTTTTTATTATTCTGTAGCTAACATTCTTGCATTTTCTAGCATTAAACGAATTCTATTTTTCTTGATTGACAGAACTTGCCCCTGGATCATAATCTACAGCAATGATATTTGCTTCAGGGTGATTATCTTTAATCTTTCTAATCATTCCTTTTGCAATTATATGGTTAGGTAGACAACCAAATGGTTGAGCACAAACAATATTCTTTACCCCCATTTCAATAAACTCTAACATCTCTGCTGTCAACAACCAACCTTCTCCCATTTTTCACTCCATGACCTAAGTAACCTTTTTGTCATTTCTCTAACTTTAGCAAAAGGAGATGGTGGAATAAATGATTTATATTGTTTTTATAACATCTATCATTTCTTTTTTTGTTTCTTTTTCTATATATCCTACTACATACTTTACAAAGTAATATTTAAACCCTTTTTCTTCCATAGATTTTTTTCTATCAAAAAAATAGTGTCATATAGATTGAATAGTAAAAAGTCAAGAAGTCCTGTATTAACAGCTTCAACCCCTTCTTTTTCTAAATAATCTGTTAAATGATTATTTCCTAAAGGCGAATATTTCATATAAATTTCCCCTACAATACCTACACGAATTTTTTTCTTACTTAAGTTTTTTTAGGAATTGTTAAGAAATGTTCTATTATTTTTTTATAGTTTTTCTTTTTAGCTTTTTTTAAAAGGTTTCTTTCCAACTTCAGAAATCAGTTTTTTTCCTTCCAATAAGCTAGGATACTTTTACTGTCTCCTGGATTTTTCTTCATATGCTACTGATTGATGGTAAATAGACATCAAAAAGATCACCATATAAAAATACTATAAAAAGATTAAAATAACCAGAGAATGAAAGAGAAAACTCATTCTTTTTGTCTAAGCCTTCAAAGTTCAAAGATAGTACTTTTTACCTTATGAAAACCATTTATTTCTAATGCTTTACGAAGTAGATGAATATAGTTAGAGGCTCTACAACCTCCTCCTGTTTGTGTCAGTAATAAAGCTACATTGTTTGTATCATATTTTTCCACTTTTTTTAATGCATCAATAAATTGTCCTATAACAAGAAGAGCAGGATAACACATGTCATTATGAACACTTTTTAATCCTTCTTCAATAACTCCTCTATGATCTGTTTTCAGTACCTCTACATCATATCCTTCATTTTTTAAAACTCCTGCTATTAGGTCAAAATGAATGTCCATCATCATAGGAATAAGCACTTTTACAATTTTTTTATCCATTTTACTACATCTCTCTTTCTTTCATAGTTGCTTGTAAGCTTCTTAGTCTTATTTTTTTGCTGCCCCTAAGTTACTTACTTCATCTATTTTTTTAATTGTGTATATAATTTATTTTTTTGAACGTAAAAATATCTTGAACTTCATCTGTTGTAATGGCATCTATACCACAACCAAAAACTAACTAAATGAACTAACTCCATATTTTTTTATGTTGACTCACATATTTTTGCTGCATTATACATTCTTGCATGATATCCCCCATTGATTTAATGTTTTTTTGTAGTTAATTTCCCTTCAACAGGATATAAAGCATCTTCCGTTACAATCACAAATTGTAGAGAATTTAGAAGTCTATCTAATCCATGATTAATTTCTGGATCTATATGATAAGGTCTAGAAGCTAAAAATAATAACAGGATAATTATTTTTCTTCTGCAAATTTTTAAAATTCTACTTCCTTCTTGACGAACAGTTTCTCTATACTCATGGTATGTTTTAAAATGCTTTTTCTGTAGCTTGTTCCATTTCTTTCTTAGTCAACTTTGGAATAATATTTTTTTAAATTGTTCATACATTTGTTCTGCAAATAATTTATGATTTTCAATTCCTAAATGTGGGTATAAAAAGTTAGTTTTTTTCTACTTCACTTATATTAGCCTGTATTAGCTCAGGATAGTAAGCAACTACAGGACAGTTATAACAGTTATCTGAAATTCCTTCATCAAAAGTATAGCTCATACAAGGATAGAAAATAGCATCTACATTTTTTTCTAATAAATCTATAATATGTCCATGTACTAACTTGGCTGGGTAACAAACAGTATCTGATGGGATAGTATTTTTGCCCTTTCATATAAAGATTACGATTTGATACTTTTGAAAGAACAACATCACAATCTAGTGAACAAAAATAGTTCTGCCCAGAAAGGTAGCATTTCATAGATATTTAAAAGCTCTTGGTAATCCAATTTTTTTGCTCTTCCACCAGCCTTTAATGGAATAGAATTAAAAAAAGCTGATTTTTTTGTAAGCTACCATATTAGGTAAATCACTTTGTAATTTCTTTCCAGCACCTCTCTCACATTTATTTCCACTAATAAATTTCTGTCCATTTGTAAAAGTATTGATTGTTAATTGACAGTGGTTGGTACATAACTTACACATTCCTGGTGAAGAAACATGTTGAAAGTTTTTCTAATTCTTCTAAATTTAATAACTTTGATTTTTTTCTTTTTTTGAACTTTTTTTCCATATAAAAGCAGCTCCATAAGCACCCATTAGCTCAGAAATTTCAGGTCTTAGTACTTCTCTTCCAAGCTCTTGTTCAAAAAGAACGTAAGACTGCATTATTTAAAAAAAGTTCCTCCTTGTACTACAATATTTTTTCTCCTAAATCATTTATATCACGAGCACGAATTACTTTAAAAAAATAGCATTCTTAACAACACTTCTAGCAAGTCCTGCTGAGATATCTTCTACTTCTGCTCCATCTTTTTTTGAGCTTGTTTGACAGAAGAATTCATAAAAAAACAGTACAACGAGAACCTAGTTCAGCTGGAGATTTTTGAAAAAGATAGCTTTCTTAGCAAAATCTTGTGTACTATATCCTAAAGACTTAGCAAATGTTTCCAAAAAAAGATCCACAACCTGAAGAACAAGCTTCATTTAAAAACAATGGAATCAATTGCACCATCTTTGATATGGAAACATTTAATATCTTGTCCACCAATATCAATAATGAAATCTACATTTGGATTAAAATGCTTAGCTGCTGTATAGTGAGCTATTGTTTCTACAATTCCAATATCAACTCCAAAATGCAACTTGCATTAATTCTTCACCATAACCAGTTACTGTACTGGATACGATTTCTATTCTATCTCCACAAAGCTCTCTAATTTTTTTAAGTTGCTCTAAGAATAAAGAAACAGGATTTTCCTTTTTGAAGATGAGTAGTAACGATATAAAAATATTTTTCATCTTCGTCTAAAAGAACTACCTTTATAGTTGTAGAACCCGAATCTAGTCCTAGATAAGCTTTTTCCTGAGTATGTTGTAATATCTCTAGTAGGAACTGTCACTTTCTGATGTCTTTTTTTAAAAAAAGTTTCAAATTCTTCTTCTGAAGTAAATAATGGATTTACTAAATGCTCAACTTTTTTTCTTTCTTTTTGTGATAGTAAATTAACTACTCCATCATAGTCAAAGATTTCTTCTGTAGTATCAGCAAAGTATGCACTTCCTAATGCCACAAAAATAAGGTGCTAGCTCTGGAAAAATTGCTTCTTCTTTAGAAAGTTTTAGTACTTCAACAAACCTTTCTTGTAAGCCTTTTAAAAAATAAAGAGGACCTCCTAAGAAGATAACAGTTCCTTTTATAGGTCTTCCTTGAGCAAGACCTGTTATTGTTTGCTCTACAACAGCTTGATAAATACTTGCTGCAATATCTGATTTTTTTAGCTCCTTGATTTAGAAGAGGTTGTACATCTGTTTTTAGCAAAAAAACTCCACAACGAGATGCAATAGGATAAATTCTTTTCATGTTCAAAAACTAATTTTATCCAATTCAGAAACTTCCATATCTAAAAAGACTAGCCATTTGATCAATAAAGGCTCCTGTACCACCTGCACAAGTTCCATTCATACGTTCTTCTATAGCTCCTTTTAGAAATAAAATCTTTGCATCTTCTCCTCCTAGCTCAATGACAATATCAGTTTGAGGATAACATTTTTTAACTGCTCCAGCTGTTGAAAACACCTCTTGTACAAATGGAATTCCATAATCTTTAGAAATTCCAAGACCTGCTGATCCTGTAATAGCTAATTTAAATTTTTTTCCATTGAGCAAATCTTTTAAACTTTTTAAAATGCTCTAATGTCATTTCTCTTACTTTAGAAAAATGCCTTTGATAACTTTTTTCAATGATTTCATCTTTTTCATTTAAAATAACAGTTTTTAATGTTGTTGACCCAACATCAATTCCAATCTTGTAATACAATCTTATCCTCCATTCTGTATAGTATCATCAGTCTACCTGAATCTCCTACGACTGACACACTACGAGTGCTAGAGTCACGAGTGTTCTTGCACTATTTAATAAAATTATTAATTTAGTATAGTATTATTTGTTTTTCTCCTATTATACTCTTTTTATTATATACAAGAAAAAAATTAAAAATTTGGTAAAAAAATATTTCTAATAAAACAAAAAAAACCGATAAAGAATTTTACTTCTAAATCGGTTTTTATATTTTTCGTGTTAAGTAGTTATTAGTCTATTCTTGTTCCAGCAGTTGGTCCTGATTTTTAAAGTATAAACTTCTTCAATGTGGAATACTACTGCAGCTTTAGGTACACCCATTTTTTTCCTTTTGCCCATTCAACAGCTTCATCATAGTATTTTTCCTTCTTTATGAACTTCAGCTGTTCCTACAAAACGGTACCCATCTAATTTATCCCAGTTAGCAAAAGCTATAGCAACTTTTTGATCCTCTTTCGATATCTTTCATTATTTCTCCAGCTGTATTTTTCGTTCCATACTAGAGTTGCATCATCATATATACGGCAAGATCTTTTTTGGACCAATGTTTGGTGCTCCATCTTCTCTTACTGTTGCAATCCAACCTAATTGAGCAGTCCAAGCTCCTTCTTTAACTGGATTTAATATTAAATCTTTTTATAGCATCTGTTAATTTAGCCATTATCATCACTCCTTATTTTTTTGATTAAATTGGTATACCTTATTGTACAACAATATTTTTTTATAATTTCAAGTAAAAAAATATTTTTTTGTATTCATATCAATTTTAGCACTGATATATTTAAAAAAAATTTTGTTATTTATTAACTTTATTTCTAATATATTCAGATAGATTTTCTATTAAAATTATAGTAATTATTAAAAAAATATTAAAAAGAACCCATACTTTTTCCCAATTTCTAAAAAGCTATGTGATTCATAAGCAATTGACCTATACCACCAGCTCCAACCATACCTAGTACACTTGAATTTTTTTCATATTAGATTCAAATCTATATAAGAATATAGAAACAAAGTTTGTATAAGTAGATGGTAACCAAAGTTTTAAATAGATATAGAAGTTTCTTAAACCTAAACTTTTACCATATAAGCCATAATCAACTTCAACACTTTCTAAAAACATCTACATAAACTTTTGTTATAACTCCAGTTGTGTAGAGATATAAAGCAAAAGAAACCACTTATAAGTCCTGGACCAAAGCCACTAAAAGAATAATATAGCAACTATCACAGGTGGAAAAGTTCTTATAAAAATTTATAAAGATTTTTTTATAAGAAAAAGCAATTATTTTATTAGAAGTAACAGAGTTTGCAAAATAACTTACAATTATTGCACTTGGAGCAGCAAAAAAACTGTTGCAAAAAAAGCAACTAAGAAGCTTTGCCACAACGCAAGTAAAAGCTTTTTCCTGAGTAAGTGAAATCTAAATTTCTAAATTTTTTTAAAAAAAGTAAATAGTCTTTCAAAAGAACACTGGAGCTGATATTTTTATTTGTGTCTTCATATAAGATATTTAATGAAAAAAACTAATAGAATTAAAACTCCAATAATAACAAAGTTTGAAATAAATTTACTTCTCTTATATCCCTTTAGAAGTAGTAATTTTTTTATAAGATTATCTTTTTTTCTAAAGAACCAACTTAAAAGTATCTGTTAAAAAAATATAAAAGCCTAGTAAGATTACAATTATAAATGAAACTTTATCATATCTAAGAAAACTTAAATTTTTTTCCAAAGTTCTTCTCCTATACCACCAGCTCCAACCATACCTAATACACTTGCTCCTCTTATACTAGATTCCAAAGTTAAAAAGAAAAGTGAAATGATATATGGTTTAGAAAAAGGGATATATACATGATCTTAAAAAAAGTAAATTTTTGAAAATCCAAAACTTCTAAATGATTGTATTTTTAGCAGGATTTATTTCTTCTAAATACTCCTTTAAAAAGCTTAGTAGCTGAAAAAAATGTAATGATAAGTAGACTTATAAATCCTGTAAAACTTCCAATTCCTATAAGGCTAACAAGTATTGCAGCCATTACTAAAAGCAGGAACAGTCCTAAATATAGAAAAAGCATACTGTTAAAAAAACTTAGCTAGATATTTATTAGATATATTTGTTGCTAAAAAAATGGAGAGCATAAAACAGCTAAAAGAACTCCTATAAAATGATGAAGCAAAAAGCAGTAATAATTGTTTCAAACATTTTTAAATAAAACAATCTTCTTATCTTCTGTTTCTATTCTCATCATTCCAGCAACAAGACCTTTTAGTCTAGAGAAACCATCAATATAGTCTTGAAAATCTAAATTTAAAGTAAAAAGAATAAGCTTAAAACAATTACTATTGTTAAAAATCTTTAAAAAAAGTCTTAGTATTATGAACTTTGATAAACTTGTCTAATGTCATCTTCATTTACCTCACTACTTTTTTTAAAAGAAAAAAATATTTCTCCATTTTTTTAAAGCTAAAATTTTATCTGAAAACTTTTTTTGCAATCTCAACATTATGTAAATTTAATATAATTGTTTTTATTCTTTTTTTAGCATTTATTCTTTTTAAAAATTTCCATAATTTGAAATGAATTCTTCTCATCTAAACTACTTATAGGTTCATCAGCCAAGATTAAATCAACATTAGGAGCAATAGAACGAGCTATGGCAACTCTTTGTTTTTCTCCACCTGATAAATATTTAGCTTTAGTATAAGCTAATTTTTGCTATTCCAACTTTCTCTAAACAATATAGAGCTCTTTCATATTCTGCTCTAGAAAATCTATTTAGAAGAACTTGTATAAAATTTTTTTCCTATTTAAAAAAAGGAATTAATACATTTTCTATTACATACATATTATCTATTATATTTAAGTCCTGGAAAAACATAAGCCATTTGCTTTTTTTATTGAATTTCTTTCTTTTTCTTTTTAGTTTAGTTATGTCAGTATCATAGAATTTTGATACTTCCAGAATTAATACCTTCTAAACCATTTATACATCTCATTAAAAGTAGATTTTTCCTGCACCACTTTCACCTATTATAGAGATAATTTCTCCTTTTTTTCTATAGAAAATGATATGTCTTTTTAGAATTTCTCTGTCGCCATAATTCTTTTTTTAAATTTTTTTACTTCTATAATTGTTTCCACTTGGCACCTCCTTATGTCTTTTTTATAAAAAAAGGGCTAATGTATAGCCCTCTTATTTATGTTAATTTTTATTTAACTTTTTTCTATATCTATACCCATTTTATTAAGTTTGTCTTCAATAAAGCTTTATAATTATCAACTTTAGCATCTTCAAAACCTTTTTATACCGAATAATTTTTAAAGTTAATTCTTGTCCTTCTTTTGAATTAGTAACTTTAATAAAGGCATCTTTAATTTTTTTGTTTTGTAGCATCATCAAGTTTTGATGATACAGTTAAAGTTATACCAGGTATTAAATCACTTTTTTTCTAGTACTTTAACTTTTTTTCAGTTACTTCTGGAAATTCTTTAGCGAATTTTTGTAATTGCACTTTCATAAGTTCCTATAGCATCTACATCACCATTTATTAATAATTGTAATGCTTTATCATGTCCTCCAACAAATTGATAAGTAACATCTTGTTCTACATCTATTCCATGATCCATTAAAATAACTGCTGGGAAAAATATATCCTGAAGTTGATGATGGATCAACAAAAGGCAACTTTTTTTACCTTTTAAATCTTCAACTTTTTTCAATTCCACTATCAGTTCTTACAAGTAAAACAGAATAGTATCCAGGTTCATCATTTTTTTCCAATACTTGTCAATAATGCCTCAGAACCATTTTTCTTATTTGCAAGAATATATGCAAATGGTGGTATTAATGCAAAGTCAATAGTTCCTGTTCCCAATGCTTCAACAACACCAATATAGTTAGTAGCAATATAACCTTCAACAGGTCTTCCAATATCGTCACCTAACATTTTTGTATAAAAGGAGCTGCGTCCTCAAGAAGCTTTTCTGAATTGGCTATAGGAGATAATCCCATTACCAACGGTTTCTCTTCTTTCTTTTTACCACAGCTAATTAAAAAGAAAAAAATAAGTGACACCAATGCAAGCAATTTCCAAACTTTTTTTAATTTCATTTTAGAACCTCCGAAATTAGTATTATAAACTACAGATATATATTAGCTCATTAGTATCGAAAAGTCAAGTTTTTTTCTTGTTTCTAAATTGGACATTTTTGTAAGAAAATTAGCTTTTTATTTTTTTATAACAGTACCCTGATTTAAATTTCGATTTTAAAAACAACTTTTTTTAATTTCTTTAATTTCTCCAACTTTTTAGAAGAGGAAGATGCACTTCTTCAGGAAAAAAATAATGCAAAAGTTCTTTCCATTTAATAAGACTTCTGCTTGATTTTTCTCCCTTAACAAAAAGCAATATCTTTTTTTCACTATTATATGCTTTTAGTTTCAACACAGTCTTCAAAAAGATGTATATCCAATAATTTCTTCCCCTTCAAGAACTATATGTATATCAGCATATTTTTTTATGATATTCTGATTCAATGTCTTTATTTTTCCCTAGTCATTACTTTTTTTCAGGGTAATCAAAGTAAATGCTGTTTCCTTCTATTAAGTTTTTTTCCCAAAGTTTGCATTTAAATATTTTTTTATCAATAATAAAATCAATAGCTTTATCTAAATTTTTTTATTAAGTCCTTTATAGTTTTTTTATATCTTTTAATTCTCCATAAATCATATTTTTTTCCTCCATTATATTTAAGTACTTACTTATTTTTATAAATTTACTATTAGATTTGTCAATATAATTATTGATTTATTTTTAAGATTTGCTATAAAATTTAAAATAGGGGTGATAAAATGAAAAAAATATTATTAAAAAAAATGCAAATTTAGTTTTTAGAAAATAAAATAGAAAAAAAGCTACAGTTTTTAGTTTGTGAAGATAAAATAGAAAAGATATATTCAAAAGATTCTGATTTAAGTCAAATTACTTATGATGAACTTATAGATTTAGAAGGGAAATATTTAGGGCCTGCCTTTGTAGATGTTCATGTTCATGGAGCAGATGGAGCAGATGCAATGGATATAGATGAAGAAGCTCTAAGAAGAATTTCAAAATATTTAGCAAAAGAAGGAACAGCTAATTTCTTAGTTACAACTTTAACAAGTACTAAGGGCGAATTAAAAAAATGTTTTTAGAAATTGCAGGAAAATTACAAAATAAAGAAATAGATGGAGCGAATATTTTTTTGGAGTACATATGGAAGGACCTTATTTTTGCTGTTGAATATAAGGGAGCTCAAAACGAAAAATATATTAAACCTGCTGGAATAGAAGAACTTGAAGAATATCTATCTGTAAAAGAGGGATTAGTAAAATTATTCTCTATTTCTCCTCATACTCAAGAAAACTTAGAAGCTATAAAATATTTATCTGACAGAGGAGTGGTTGTTTCTGTAGGACATTCAAATGCAAGTTATGAAGCTGTTATAAAGGCTGTTGATTATGGACTTTCTCATGCAACTCATACATTTAATGCTATGAAAGGATTTACTCATAGAGAGCCTGGGGTTGTAGGGGCAGTTTTTAATTCAGATAACATTATGGCTGAAATAATTTTTGATAGGATTCACGTTCATCCAGAAGCTGTAAGAACTCTTATAAAGATAAAAGGAGTTGATAAAGTAGTATGTGTTACAGATGCTATGTCTGCAACAGGATTAGCTGAAGGTAAATACAAGTTAGGTGAACTAGATGTCAATGTAAAAGATGGACAAGCAAGACTTGTATCAAATAACGCCTTGGCAGGTAGTGTACTTAGAATGGATATTGCTTTTAAAAATTTAATTGACTTAGGTTATAGTATAACTGATGCTTTTAAAATGACTTCAACTAATGCTGCTAAAGAATTCAAATTAAACAGTGGTCTTATAAAAGAGAATAAGGATGCTGATTTAGTTCTTTTTAGATAAAAGACTATAATGTATGTATGACTATAGTTAAAGGAAGAGTAAAAATATACTAAATAATAATTTAAAAAGGGATTTTCATATCCCCTTTAGTTTTTATTGACTTACCATTTCATCGTTTTTTTATAAAATTTTATCTATAATACTTCCATCTTCATCATATTCAATAAATTCGCCATCTTTTTTTCCATTTTTAAAATGACCAGTCATTCTTATTTTTTTCCGTCTTCATAAAAAAAACTTTCATTGGACCATCCATTGTACCATTTTTTTATGTTAGTTACACCTAAGACTTTCCCACTAGGATAAAAAAAATTTATTTTTCACCTTCAGGAATTGAATTTTTTTATTTGCATAGTGCTAGCTAATGTATCATTTATATATGTTTCCATTTTTTTCCATTCATAGTATTAAGGTTATCAAAGGAAGTAATCATTTTTTTAGATTATTTCCCTCTACTTCTTGTTCCATTATAATTTTTTTGTTTTTTTGTACTTTACTATTAGAATTAAATTATCATTTTTCATCGAATGTTTCCATATTAGAATATTCAATTTTTGAAAAAGCCAGTTTGACTTGCTTTTATTTATATCACCTATTAAACTTAATGCTTTAATTGCATCTTTTTTTGTTTATTCTATTTTTTTACTTAATGTTTCATTTTTTTATTTTAATTCTTTTACCAAATGTTTCTAAGTTTGCTTCAGAATATTCTAAAGTTTTTTTCCATTTTTTTAATGAATAAGTTTGTTTTGCTTCAAAATAAGGAGTAGAATTTACTAATTTTTTTCGGGAAGTTTTTTTCAATATAAATGAGCTTATTGTTTTCATCAGTCACTATCAATTCTTTTTTTCTCTTGATCTATTTTTACTATAAAAAAAATTGCTCTACCTTTTTTTGCTTTATATTTTTTTCTATATAATTAAACATTTTTATCAATATTTTTCTAGATTTGGTTTATATTCTTTTTACACCCTCTGCAAAGTCAGGATCAAGAGCAGCTATAATTGATTCTTGTGTAGTAAGATTAGGATTTTTCAACTGCAAGTCCTAAAATACTGATAAATAAAAAAATAGTAATGTGGTTAAAAATAAAAATTTTTTTATCTTCATAATTCCTCCCAAATATTATAACTTTTTCTGATAAAAAAATTCTAAAAAAATCTTTTTTTCTTCACTTGAATCAGAATAATTTTTTTAAGAATTTCATTTATTCCATCTTTTAATGAGTTTTTTTCTGATATAATTTCTTTTTTTCTTTTTTTCTTCTTTTTCGGCTTTCTTTCCTAGTAATGCAAATGGTGTTCCTCCTAAAAGTAAGAGTACCAAGAACATCAGATAAAACACCAGATACTTTTTTTCATTCATACTTTTTGTTTTTTTAAAAAAATTTCAAAAAAATTTATAGTAATCAGGAAATTCTTTTTTTCAATTATACTTAGAATATTTGTTAACTTTGTGTAATCCTCCAGTTTTTAAAAAAATGTAAAAAAATCTTTGTAACTAATTCTAAAATTTCTTTATTCATAATTTTTCTCCTTTAACTTTAATTATTTTTTTGAATTTTTTTATCTCTCCATATTAAAAACTTTTTCAAGAATTATTTTTTTATTAAATTTCCCATTCTTTTCTCCTTTTTTTCTTTTTATTTCTAAAAATTTTTTTCTTTATTAAAATTGAAAGCAGTAATAATATGTTCAATAACTTCAAAAAAATATCTGCTAACTCTTCCTCATTTTTTTATCAGTTATAAATTCACATACTTCTTCTTGTAATTTTTTTCTAGTAATTTATTTTTTTATATTCTTCATCTGTTGCAATATGATAGCTACTCTTTTTGATTATTATTTGAAATAATTTCAAGTATATTATCTCTAACTAATTTATTATAAACAATTTCTTTATTCATAATAGTATCTCCTAAAAAAATTTATTTTTATTCTTTTTCTTTCTTTATTAAATAAATTACAAATAAACTTATAGATAATTCAAGCATTGTTTCAACTATACTAGCTTCAAAACCAAATTCTCCTCCGCTTATTAAATTTTTTTACCTTCAACAGGTACAGAAAAAGAATATAGAGTAAATTGTAGGTATTCCACTTACATATGAGCCAACTACAAAACCTAAGATAAAATTCCAAAGAGTGTGCATAGCTCCAACTAACCATAAATTTCCTGTATAATAATAGATCAAACTAAATGTTACACCTGCTAAAAAAAACATTTGTTAAACCAATTATACTTAAGTTGGGATTAAGTAGATGAATACAAGTAAAAAAAGAAATGATAATAATATTATTGTAAATTTTATTCCTATCACTTTTTGTGAACATTGGCATTAAATAGCCTCTAAATAAGATTTCTTCAAATAAACCTTGGAAAACAAAAAAAGATAAGTATTTTTTTATAAATATTAAGATAGGAATATTTGCAACATAATAAATGTCTATCGCATTTAAGCAAAATATTATTAAGAAAACACTTAGTACTTGTAAAGTTCCAAAGAAAGCTCCCTTTAAATATGAAGTAGCGATATTATCTTTTTGAAAAACCCTAATTGCTCAGTACTTATTTTTAGAAATTTTTTTGTCATTAAAAAAATATCGCTAAAAAGAGTGAGATAGCTTCACTTACCAAATTTGAACTTCCACTAAAAGATAAAACTTCTTTTTAAACCATCATTAAAAAAATAATGATAAAAAGGAATTATTAATAATTGATTTAAAACTATTATTAAAAATTGTTACTAAAATTGGAACTAGTAATAATTTTTAATTTACTTTTTACTTTGAATGCTGTCTACATAAGTCTGAAATTTATTTGTCATCTTTATCCTCCTGTAATATTTATTTCACTGCTATATATAAATAACAATGTGCCTTTCCATCTTTTTGAAAATTCTTTTTGGGACAGAACTTTCATAATCTACTGTAAAAAGCTCTTTTTTAATACTCCAGAATGGGTATCATTCCAAACATTTTCCCAAGCTTTTTTTGTACACATTTCTACATTACCATTTTTCATCAACAGCTTCATATTTTTTTATATAAACCTTTTTTTCAACTTCTTTTTCTATATCTTCAAAGAAATTATGCTCTACTCCTACTATACTAATATCATAATCTCCTTTTTCATCACTTTCATAATTACTATATTGTGAAATAGGTACTACTCCATCAGCTAAAAGAGATAATTTTTCCTGTTAAGACATCTCCCCATAATTCTCCTATTTTTTTCTAATACCTTCTTCACTATTGTTTGTACGAATTGTTACTGCTTTTTAATCTGTATGCCATAATTAAACTCCTTTCTTATTAACTTTTATAGCCATAAATTATAAAAAGCATTCTCTATCTCATCATATTCATAAGGTATATTAAATTTTTTTCTAAAATTTCATATATTTCTGCTTTCTTGCCATAAATAGTAACTTTATCCTCAATTAATCTTCCTCTATTTTTTTAATTTCTTTTTATTTCACAAGAAATTTTTAAACCATTCGATAGATACCATATTTAAATATTCAAAATATTCATCTCCTGCCATTGTCCAAAAAGTTAGTAGGAGCTTCTTCCTCAAATAATGTTTTTGTATTTTTATAGGAATATTAGGTATTTTTTTCTTTGATAGCACTTATAAGCTCTTTCCACTTTGTATTATTCATCAGTGAATATAGTCCTCTTTCTTCAACTATCAATCTAATCTTTTTCACTGGGAGTTTTTTTATTATTATATTTTTCCACTCTCAATATCATCTATTATTTTTTTGTAAATTTTTTTAAGGAATATATCATTAATTTCATAATAATGGTAAGTATGAGATATTTGCTCATTATTTTTTTAGTATATAATACCAACCTGAACAGCTATTTTTCATGGCTACACAATAAAAAAACTCTATATTTCCTTTCCATTTTTAAATTATATACTGTAGAACTTTGTTTAATTATTTCTGCACTTCTAGGATTTAATTTTTTTCAAACATCTATGCTCCAAATATCTCATTAAGTATGCCATCAGCCGTATATTTTTTTCTGCCTCATAGTCTACTTTCATTCCTAATCTTCTTATAGTTTCACTTGTCATAGGTCCAATAGAAGCTATTTTTTTATCTCCTAATATAAAAGAAATCTCCATCTAAACTTTCATAGAATGCTTCTACTGTTGAAGAACTTAAAAAAATGTAATAATATCTATATCTCTTAAAGTTTCAAGAACTTTTTCTCTATCAACTTTTAATTTTTTTGTATTATAAGCTACAACTTTTTTCATAATTTCTTTTTATATAAAGAATTGTATTTATCTGTATCACAAGGAGAAATATCAGAAGTAATTATTAAAAATATTATCATTTTTCTTCTGTATACTTAACTACCTCTTCTGCTAATCTATCTACCAAATATTCTTCAGGAACAAAATCTGGAACAATCTTATTTTTTTCTAAAAGCTTCTTTAGTTTTTTTACTCCAACTGCTCCAATTTGTATATTTACCAGACTTCTTATATCTTTTTATATTTTTCAAAAAAATGCTTTTAACTCCATTAGGTGAATTAAATAAAAATAGCTTTATACTTACTTAGATTATTTAAATCTATCTTTAAATTCTCTATTTCTATAAAAGGTAATTCAACAGGAATTCCACCTCTTTTTAGAAATATTTTTCTGACATCTCAACAGCTTGTTTTTTTATCTCTTGTTACTAGTATTCTCTTAGCAAGTTTATCACTTTCAAACCATTTAAATGTTTCTCTTAAATTAACTACTTCCCCTATTATAGTAATTGCTGGAGGAAGTATTTTATTTTTTTCAACAAGTTCTAAAAATATTTTCTAGATTTCCAACTGTTACTCTTTGATTTTTTTAGTAGCTCCTTTTTTTCTATAATAGCAACAGGAGTTTTTACTATCCTTACCATATTTTTATTAAGTCAGAAACTATTAAATCTAAATTTTTTTAACTCCCATTAAAAAAATACTAATGTTCCTTCTAATTTTTGCAATATTTTTCAAAAATTATGCCACTTTCCATTTTCCATAGTATGTCCTGTAAAAAAATGTGAAAAAGATCTTTGCAATACCTCTGTGAGTTACAGGTATTCCTGCATAGGCTGGAACAGATATAGATGAAGTTATTCCAGGTATAATTTCAAATTCTATTTCATTTTGAAATAAGGCTTCAACTTCTTCACCACCTCTACCAAAAAAACAAAAAGGATCTCCACCTTTTACTCTAGCAACACTTTTTTTCCTTCAAGACATTTCTTTACTAGAGTTTGATTTATTTCATCTTGAATTAAACCTCCCTCTGTGTTACCTTTACCAAGATATATAAGCTCAGCATCTTTTTTTAGGAAGTCTTAATATATCTTCACTAATTAATCTATCGTATATAATGCAATCTGCATTTTCAATTATTCTTTTTGCCTTTATAGTTAATAGTTCAAAGTCACCTGGCCCTGCACCTATTATATATGCTTTTCCTTTTTTCATCTTTTCTCCTCTACTTTATTGTAAAAAGAACAAGTTACTAAATGGTCATTTACCATTCCTATTGCTTGCATAAAAGCATAGATTATGGTACTTCCTACAAATTTAAAAACCTCTCTTTTTCAAATCTTTACTTATTTTTATCTGATAAATCTGTTTTAGCAGGAACTTCTTCAATCTTAGTCCATGAATTTTTAATTGGCTTATTATCCACATAAGACCATAAATATCTATCTAGTGACCCAAATTCTTCACAAAGCCTAAAATACTCCTTAGCATTATTAATAACAGCATTTATTTTTCAACTTATTTCTTATTATTCCTTCATTTTTTTAAGAGATCTTCTACTTTCTTATCATCATATTTTTATAATAATATTAGGGTCAAAATCATCAAATGCTTCACATAAAGTGTCCATTTTAGAAAGAATAGTAGTCCAGCTTAAACCGGACTGTTTTTCCCTCTAAAATAAGCATTTTTAAAAAGTTTTTTTATCCTCATGAACAGGAATAGCCCATTCTTCATCATGATATTTTTGCTCTAATTCACTTTTTATTTGCCCAATCACATCTTATTATTTTTCTTCATAAAATCTCCACTATTGAATGTTTTTCTATATTTATCTTCTTCTTAATTTCCTCAGCTGCCATGTGTGCAATTTCTTTACCTTTAGCTAAATCATCTTCGATTACAACTCTTATTTGCTTTCCATCATGAGAATAAGCACCAATAAATTTAATTTTATCTTCATCTACTTGAGAATAACAACCCATAGGAGTATGGCAACCTCCATCAAAAAAATTTTTAGAAAAATTCTCTTTCTATTTCAACTATTTTTAGCAATGTCCTCATTATGTATAGATTTTAAAATTCCTTTTATTTCTTCATCATTTTCTCTACATTGGATATATAAAACTCCTTGTGCAGGTGCAGGAGGAAAAGCTTCTCCACTTAGATACTCAGTAATCTTATCAGACATTCCTGTTCTTTTTAAGACCTGCTGCAGCAAGTATAATTGCATCATAGTCTTCTGTTTCTAATTTCTTAAGTCTTGTATGTATATTTCCTCTTAAATGCTTTATCTCAAAAATCAGGTCTTATAGCCTTTAAGTTCATAACTCTTCTAAGTGAGCTTGTTCCAATCTTAGCTCCTTGAGGAAGAGTTACTAAAAATCCATTCTTAGAAATTAATACATCTCTTGCATCTTCTCTATCTGGAATTGCACCACATATTAATCCCTTAGGAGAAACAGCAGGCATATCTTTCATAGAGTGTACTGCTATATCTATCTGTCCATCTAATAATTCTTGCTCAATTTCCTTAGTAAAAAAGCTTTTTAAAGAAGCATTACTATTTTCCCAATTTGATTTTAAATCCTTATCTCCACTTGTTACAATTTCTTTAATTTCAAAAGTTAAATCTGGATAATTAGCTTCTAAAAAGATTTTTTTAACAAGATTTGCTTGAGCTAAAAGCTAGTATACTTCCTCTACTTCCTATTACAACATGTTTTTTTCATTTGTATTCCTTTCTAATTTTTAAACTTCTTTTTAAAAATTTATTAATTGCTTTTATCAAAATCTTCTTTTCTAAAGTCTTTATTAAAAAAATGGTAGTCCTAAAACAAAAATAATTTTCATTTTTTTGATAAGTTCCTCATTCTTACTTTTTATCTCTTTTTCAATTTAGCCTCTTTTTTTATATCTTTCAGAAATTTTTTTCTTTCCAACTATCAGTTTCTAATAGGTGTTCTCCTTTAGGTTCAATAAAAAAATTTGGTAATCTATATAATCCTTATCAATTTTTCTTTTTTTCTTATAAAGAGTAAATAATCAGGTTCAAATCTAGCTCCATCATTAAAAGAATATATTGCTAATTCTCTTTCATTTCTAATTACATAATATTCTAAATCTTTTTCATTTAATTTAGGAATAATATTAGTTTTTGAAATATTTTTATGAAAGCTTTTTTTCTTCATTTGTTCCGTAGTTATCATTAAAAAAACATACCAGTTTTTCTTTTTTTCTAAATCTAGTCTTAAGTTATCATTAGAAGTGTAAATCTGTGATTCTCCTTTTCCACCATTTTTCTATTTCTCTACTTATATATATTTTTTTATCTTTTATAATTTTTATTAATTTCTTTTTGGTATGAATACTTTTTGTTCCTTCATATTCAGGTTTTTAGAGAAATAATATATTGTGAAATATCATTAAAAACTTTTTTTAATGCCTCAAAGTAATCTCTACCCTTAATGGTAGCAAGATAATTTTTGTGAAATAAATTCTATTTCTATATTTCCTAAATAGTTAGAGGAAGTTAAAAAAATTCTTTCATTGATTTCAAGTTAGGAAATTTCATTTTAAGGATATTAAATTTTTAATTCAGTAAAGTATTCACTAGCCCCTAATAGAATATGATAGTCAATTTCTGACAATTTTTTTAGTTTCTAAAAATATTAGAAGTGTTCCATACTTCATTTTTTAAAATTTTTCATTATCTTTTTATAAATAAATTTATAGATTTTTCCTTTACTACTTTGAATAGAATAACTATATTTTTTTATTTTTTTATCTTCTCATCCATAGCTATTATATCTTTTCTGTCTTTTTTTCAATTTTTTTCATTAAAATAGATTATCCCTTTTTTTATAAAAAAATCAGTATCTTTAAAAATTTTTCCTTAATTTTTATATTCTCTTATAATTTTTTTCTTCTTTATCTTGCATACCTATTTCTACAAGAGCTTTTTCTTAACTCTGAAATGTATTTTTGAGTCATTTTTACTATGAAAGTACATTGTTTCTAATATACGATATTCATTTTCTAAATCACTATCATATTTTTCTTTTTATATTTTTTTCTTGCTCATCATTTATTTGAAAAAGGGCAATATCTAGCTCCTCTTCCAATAAGTTGAGCTTCTTTAATTGTATATGCTCCTACTTTTCCACTTTCTCCACTTCCTTGCCTTGTATCATATAAGCGTACTATATCAAAAAGATTTAATACATCCCAACCCCTCATTTAACATATCAACAGCAAATATAACTCTTATAGGATTGTCTATATCTTCTAACGAATTTATAGCTAATTGTGTATCTTTTTTTAAATCTTCTTTTCCATTGACAAGAATTAAATTATTTTTCAGAAAAAAACTATCTTTTATAGAATGAAGTAAAAAAAATTAAAAGCTTTTATCTTTTTTTATAAAATATTTAAAAAGCTCTTTTTAATATATCTATATTTGTTTCATTAGAAATTCTTTCTAGTTCTGTTATGTTTAAAGTTTTTTTATTTTTTTCTAAAAAAATTCTTCATAAAAAAATTTTTTTAGAATCTTCTATTTTAGAAGATTTTAACATTAACACTGGTTTTATATTTAACTTTAAATCTGTAAATAAGTATTTTTCTATACTCACTCAATACTAACGCAATAAGAGTTCTATTCCATAGATTTGTATCAGTAGAAATATTTTGAAATTCTTTTTGTGTACAAACTCTCTCTAAAAATTTTTTTAAAGGATAATTGAAGATAATTTTATCTCTATATTTATTTTTCAATATCTTTATTTTTTTAAATCAACTGTTGCTGTAAATTCTAAAAAGTATAGAATCTTTATTAGCATAAAAAAAGCATTTATTATTGAAGTTTCCCAAGTTTTTTTCTCGTTTTTCTTCTGTTTTTATTCAATTTTTTTGTACCAGCATTTATATGATGGCTTTCATCTGAAATAAAAAAACTACTTTATTATCTTCAAAATCAGTATTTGTTAGAGAATTTTTCTTTACTCTCTAATAAATCCATATGTAATTTTTTGAGTAGTTGTAAAGCAAATATTAATGGTATTACTATTTAAAGGCGAGTTTTTGAAAAATTATCAACCACTTTAATTTTTGATTTTTTTCTTCCATATATTCTATATTTTTTTATTAAAAAGGTATTTATTAGAAAACTCATTTAAGAAATTTTCTTTTGTTTTTCTCAATTATATTAGTTTGATTAACAAAAAAATATAAAATTATTATATCCCTTAGTAAGGAGATATAAAATAAGACCAGCCATAATAATAGTTTTTTTCCTGAACCTGTTGCCATATGAAATAAAAGTATGCAACTGTTTATTTTTTTCTTAGTTTATCATTTTTCAAAATAAGTTACAAAAATATTGAAAGGCATCTTTTTGGTACTCTCTCAATAAAAATATTTTCAGATAACCCCTTTTTCTATTATTGGAGGTAAATCTTTTTAAAAATATCAGCTTCTTTTTAATATATCTAATTTTTTTCATATAGAAATTGTTCACTCATTTTTAAATCACCTTTTTTTATGATAAAAAAAGAATTTGTAAATATTTTTATCTTCTTCACCTATAGAATATTCTTCATCTTCCATATCTGAATAATTAACATATAATTTGTTTTTTTATCTACTATTTCTCTCAATATATCTTTCTTAGCTTTTTAAGTCAAATTTTTGTAAAATCTTTATCTTTACTTTTTAAGTTCTTCCCTTGATATATAAGGAACTATTCTATTGTCTGCATAAATTTTTTTCTTTAATTTCAAAAAAATATTTTTTTCACTTGCTTCTTCAATTATTTTTTTAATAAAGTGTTAGCATTTTTCTTTTTAATTCACAATAGATAAATGAACCTCCACCTTGCCAATTAACTGCTTTAGATATTCCACCTTGTTCCCCCTCTATGACTTTTTTTCATTCTTTCAACAGTTATATTTTCGATATAATCCATTTGCTCTATACCTATGTACCTTCTACCCATCTTATGAGCAACAGCAGCTGTTGTACCAGATCCCAAATGGAAGTCAAGAACTGAGATCATTAGGGTTTTGTAGAAATTTCTAATAATTTTTGATATTAAGAATTCTGGCTTAGGATTATTAAATACACCCTCTCCTAATAATTTTTTTAATTCAGTTGTTCCAGTTGAATTTTTGATAACTTGACTCATCAAAAATACGCTTTTTTTCAACTTGATATTTATTTTTGGTCTTTACTTTCATCTTTATAGATTTTTTTCTATAAATTTTTTTGTTCCATCAAAATAAAGAAATTGATCTTTGTCTAATTCAAATTTTTTTGAGGTTTCCACATCCATCTTCCATCTTTCCCTTTAACTTTATTAGGTAAAATAGTTTTTTTATCGTTTTTTTCAGATTTTTTTAAATATAAATTATTATTACTATCAGCATATATAGGATAATACAAATTAGGTCTAGCTTCTCTAGTAGAATCAGAACCACTTGCTTGAAACTCACCAAGCATATAATCTCCATAATCATCATTGAATTCATATTTTTTTAAACCTACATTTTTTTATTAAAACATATTGATAACTTATCCTTTCCATATATCATAATAAAAATCATAAGGTTTTTCTAAGAACATAATCGGCACTATTGGCAGCAGCACCTGCACCTGTTTTTTTCTAGGAGCAGTTGCTACAAAAATTTTCTCTTTTTAAAAAAATATCATCCATTAATACTTTTTAAATATGCTTGCTCATTATCATCACATTGCACAAATATACTTCCATCATCAGTTAATAATTTTTTTAGCAAGTTCCAATCTATTTTTTTCATAAATGTTAGCCATGTTGAGTGATTAAAACTATCATTATAATTAAAAACTATCTGAACCTGTATTATAAGGTGGATCGATATAGATGCACTTCACCTTTCCTTCATATTTTTTTCAAGTAAACTTGCTAAAAACAATTAAATTATTTCCTTTTTATTATTAAATTGTCATCTTCCTTTAAAGTAACATTTTCTTCTACTCCATTTTTTTGGTATATCTTTTTTTGCATTAGTAAAAAAACTTTAGGAGATAGCATTCTTCTTATATCTTCATAGGCTATGATTTCGTTATACATTATTTCTGTTCTATTCACCACTTCTTCTTTATCTTGCCCACCTTGTAAGAGACAGTCTTTAAAAAGGAAAAAGCTAAAAACCACATCATTATTACTTGATAAATAATTTCTATTTCTATCAACAAGCCCTATTTTTATTTTTTTAAAAAGAAGTATAACTGTCTGGTAAAAAAATCTTTTGAATCAATAAACCAAGTAAATTTTTTTGTTTATCAAAAAAACCAATACCCCTTCAATATCTATAAAGAATGCTTCTCTTATCCTATTATTGTTAATCAATAATTTTATTAAGTTGCTATCCATATTCATAGTATCATTATATACTTTAGCTTTTTAAAAATTTTTTTCCATCTTCTGCAATATATTTTTTTATCTTGTTTTTAATATACTTTCTAAGATATTATTAAGATTTTTCTAACATTTTATCTCCTCCAATTTATAAAATTATTTAATTTTTTTATAATAATCCAATGATTTTATCAGTTTTTTTCCATTTGTTCATCAATTAAATATGAATAATCTTCTAAAAGTTTATCTCTATTCATAGAATGCTCATTATAGACTTTCCAAATATCATCCAGATTGCATATCTCTATATTTTTTTAAAATTTGCAAGTCTTTCATCAACATCTCTAGGGACAGCTAAATCAATAAAAAGATAATCTTTATCTTCTTTCATTTTAGGTACAAATTTATCATATTCAACAACTATATGAGGTGCTGAAGTAGCAGATATGATAACATCAGCTTCAAACATCTCCTTATATTTTTTTCCTTGTAATCAACAACATTTACCATTTCAAACTGCTTTTTTTATTTGCTCAGCCTTATGATAAGTTCTATTAGTAATATAGATATTTTTTTAGTTGTTCCTTTGATAATAGTGTTAGAATATCTTGAGCTAACTCTCCTATTCCTAAGATAAATATATTTTTATCTTCTATATTAGGAAATTTATTTTTTTAATAAATTTTTAAAGATATAGCTTCCAATGAGAGTGCATTATGTGCTATCATACTCTTAGTTCTAAATTTCTTTCCTAGCTCTATTGCTTTATTAAAGATAATATTTAAAAAAATTTTTGAACTATGCTCATTTTTCAAGTGCTTCAGAGTGAGATGATTTTTACTTGAGCTAAAATTTGATCTTCTCCCTTTATAACTGAATAGAACCCACAACTAACTTTAAATAGGTATTCAATAGCTTCTATTCCAGTTTTTTTACTAGCATTTTCACTGAAAATAGTTTTTTTGAATTTCATCAATACTTATATTTGAATTTAGTTCTATGTAAAAATTCTGTTCTAAGGCAAGTTGATAAATTGATATAAGCATTTATTTCTTTTTCTTTATACAGTTTTTTTCAATAATGTATTTTTGGTCTAGTTCTCATAAATTCTTCTCTTTCAAGTAAAGATAAATTTTCGTGAGAAACTCCAATTACAACAATCTTATCTAGATCTAGCATTTTTATTATTTTTCCTTTCAATTCCTTAAATAACAGTTTAAAAATTTCTTTTTTTATATTATATAATATTTTTTTGAGATAATTTTTAAGTAGAAAATAAAGCTTTAGCAAAAAATAAAAAAATAGAAATCAAAAATTTTAAGATTTCTATTTTTCAAGATAGCTATGCTTTTTAAAAAAATTCTTTAGTATTTATAACTTCACAAAAATTCTTTATTTAGAGCAGAAATATGATATCTGTGAATATTATCAGGAGATAGTAATTCATCAGAATAATAATCTTTCATCTCAAAAGTAATGGTAGCGTCTTCTATTAATATAACTTTAAATCCTAAATTAGCTGCCATTCTAACAGTAGTTGATACACAATGAGCTAATGTCATCCCTACCACAATTAACTTATCTATAGATTTATTTCTAAGGTAGTTTTTCTAAATTAGTTCCAATAAAAGCACTATTTACATGCTTTTTGAAAAAAACAATTTCATCAGATAAAGGTTCAAAACCTTTTAAAAAAATTTTTCTATCTTCATTTGAAAAATAAAATACCTTTTTTTCATCTGTTGAGAGATGCTGTATATGAATTATTTCTTTATTTTTCTTTTTCTGAAATTTTTCCAAAATCCTTAATATATTATTTTTCAGCTTGAGGATTATTACGTTTTCCTAAAATATTTTTTTAAAAAAATCCTTTTTTTGCATATCAATTATAATTAACGCTTCCATAATCAACTCCACAAAAATTTATTAATATATCCGATAATTAAATTTTTAAAATTTTATAAATAAAATAAAAATTTATTTTTATAATTTAGTTGCATATAATTAACATTATATGCAAAAAAAGTTATTCGACTTTTAAAAAAATAATTTTTCTATTTCTTCTAGATGAAGTATTTTTAAAGTCTTTATTTAAAGTTTTAATTTTTTTATTTGATATAAAGTATACCTTATATAAAATTTGAAATAAAAAAACACTAAATTAAAAAGTCTATCTAATAATTTTTTTATTTTTTTATAATTTTTATTTTTATTGTAAAATATCGGTTAAAAATATAATGTGAGAATTTATTTTTTTAAATATCGGACAAAAGTATAATTATTAATTTCTTATTTAAGAATAATTAAAAATAAAATATAGGACTTATCTAAAATTTAAAAATTTATTCTTCATCTAAATTTATTTCAGGAAGTTTTTTTCTAAAACTTTTTTTCTCTAAAACTGATCTAGCATTTATATATACTTCTGTAACCTTAGTATCAGAATGTCCTAGGAAATCTCTAATTTCTAAGATATCTGCTCCATTAAGCGAAAGTTCAGTTGCTATTGCATGCCTGATATTATGAGGACTTATATCTTTTTCTATTAATTTCCCCATATCTTGAATAATAACATTCAATGAACGATATGATAAAGGACTATTGTTTGAAACAGAAGTAGCAAAGATATAATGTTCATCTAAGTCCTTAGAATCTAAAGAATACATATTCATTAAATAGCTTCTATACTCCTCCAACTTCTTAACCAATGATTTATGTATAGGTTTATAGACATCTTTACCACTCTTAGTTTGAACTAATTTAAAGAAGTATTCATCTTCTCTTCTCAAAAAAATGTTTAAATTGTAATGTTAAAAGTTCTTTACTTCTCATACCAGTATAGAAGAGAGTATATAATATAGTAATATTTCTATATTTTTTTCACTATCTATCTTATAAAGTCCGATAATTTTTTTCTTATATCATCAATAGAAACTTTTTAATACATTTTCTATATTTCTATTCACTTTAAAAAGCTTTATATACTTAACTGGATTTTTTTAAACCGTTGCTTTCAAGCTCCTTATATAGAGATTTTTAAAAGCAGATAAAATAGTATTTACAGAAGTCTTTTTTTAACTTTCTATCTTCAAATAAATGAACAATATATGCTTCAACATCTTCTTTTTCAATATCTTGCATCAGTGGAATAACCTCAGAAATAGAGAAATCATTCTCACCCTCATAGACAAAATGTAAAAAAATCTTTCAAATGAAACATATAATCTTTAACTGTTTTTTTCAGATTTGTATATTTCAAATATAGTTTTTTTCTTATCTTGATTTCTTTTTTTCTTTGGCTTTACGACCAAATCTCTATCATCAATTTTTTTAATTTCCATATTTTTTTCCTATTTTTATTTGATATTTAATTTATATTTCTCCCATTTATGTTCTTTAATATCTTTTTCTGTAGCAGTTACAAAATCAAATTTTTATTGAATATTCCATAAATTTATTTATTCTTTTTTTCTAAATCACTTTCATTTTTTTCCAACAACTCATACATTCATCACAACAAAAATAAATAATCTTCATCTATATTTTTTTCATTATTTCTAATCTTCCTTGTCCATCGCATACAGGGCAAGGTTTATACCAACAACTCATTTTTAAGCCTCCGATCTTTCCATATCAAAAAGTTTCAATTTATAGATAATTTTTTTATTTTTATTTTTGAGTGACTATATCAAAAATTTGATAAATATTCTTCCATTAAATTATTATTAATATTTATTTTTTTCTTTTTCTTAAAATATCTATAATTTTTTTGCATAATTATATAAATTTATATAGTTTTTTTAACAGAATCTAAGTATTCTTTTTTTCCCATTCTCTCTTATTTAGACTTCCATCTTCTATGATAATTTCTTTTTTTCTTAGATTTAAATCTTTTTTTCTTTAACAAAAGGCAAATACTTTTTCTGGAATTTCTGCTTGACTTACTTTTTATCGAAGAAAAAAATCTAAATAAGTTTCATTTTTTTCTCCTCTAGCACATTATAATACTTTGTAACTATAGCTGGAATAATAAGTATACATCTCAATGGTTCTCCAAGTAATGCTGAAGCACAAGCCTTATGATGTCCATCTATTATAAAAATTTATATAATCAGTAAAATTATATACTATTGTTCTAGGACTAGAATCACCTAATTCCTTAAATTTATCAACATAATATTTTACCCTATTTTTTTATCATATGAATCTGTTGTTTGAGTAGGGTAAAGATATACAGGTTGCTCATAGATGTATTCAAAATAATTTTTCTTTCTCTAATTTGTTAGGAATATTCCAAAAGAAATTCTTATCTCCATCAGTAGGATAGCATATTGCATCTGCTATTAAATAGAAACCTGTCTCAAAACAATGTTAATAAAGGCTCAATATCTCTTATTGATTTTTTTCTAAAGAAATGTAATTAGAATTTATATTTTTCTTGTATATCTAAAAGCTCTTTACAATTAGCATTTTTCTATTCCATAACCAGTTGCAAGTAGACTACAGCAAGTGGGGCAATTAGGAATTTTTTTGCCTGTAAAAAGTGGAACATCATTTAGTTTTTATTTGATAAGGTGATCTGTAATTGAGTCATATCTTCCTATGTCAGTCACAAGCTTTACTTTTTTTCCATTTATATAGACTAACTTAGCTTCTTTTTATGCTTGGAATAGTAGAAGTATCTAATTTTATATCTATTATTTCTACTGATAAATTTTCTATATTTTTTTCTTTATTTCCATAATTTTCCCTATTATTTTAATCCTCCCAATATGTACTTATTATTTCAAGAACAGGATCTTCTCTATTTTCAGAATAATAAGTATAATAGTCAACAAATATTTGTTCAACCTCATTATTATCTTTTTATACTCACTAATATTTTTATAGATAAATTCTCTTAAATTCTTATTTATTTCATATCTTAAAGAATTTTTAGCATATTTTTAAAAGCAATATCTTGTGCTTTTTTTCTATATCAAGAAGTTTTTAATTTATAGATAATTTTTTT
>BNJT01000346.1_pt1 | contig 169454 bp, 235 predicted proteins | sample 8540491 | NCBI WGS metagenome assembly BNJT01 (sample SAMD00202455, study PRJDB9452) | human saliva metagenome | host: Homo sapiens
CGAAGCCTGTTATATAAACGGTTTCGTGGTTTTTTTATTTTCTGATTTTTTTGTTTTTTTGACTATCCTTTTGACTTTCTTAGACATAAGTTTATCAAATTTATCAATCGTATTATCTTTCTTGTTATTAGTAACGTGTGTATAGATATTAGCAGTAGTCTGTATATCTCCATGACCTAATCTGTCTTGGATGTCCTTTAAATCTGCTCCAGCTTCAGCTAATAACGATGCATGAGTATGTCTAAATCCATGAGGTGTGATTCTAGGGAAGTTAGTTCCCTCTAGTATCTGATTCAACCAGTATACGGCTGTATTCGATGAATAGAATGAGTTATTTCGATTCTGAAATATATACGTTTCATTTCCGGATAATTCTTTCCATTCATTAAGTAAACGCTCTAAGCTGTTATTTATGCGAATTATACGCATTCCATTCTTTGTTTTAGTCTGAGAGATATATTTATCTTCAATCGAACGTGCAACCGTCTTATTGACGTTTATAGAATGATTTTTGAAGTCAACATCATTCCAAGTGAGGGCAAAAGCTTCACCACATCTTAATCCAGTATAGCTTAATAGATAAAAGAAGGTATATACTTCCTTAAACGGTTCAATATATTTAAGAAATCTGATTAATGTGTCACGATCATAATACTTTAATTTATCGTCTTTAAACTCATCCGATTTAGGAAGGTCAACTAAACTCATAGGATTTTTATCAATCAGATTAAGCTTTTGAGCATACTTAAATATCATTTGAGCGTATATCTTATAGGACTGAGTACTTTTAGGATACTTTACATACCATTGATTCACTTGAGATTGACAGTCCTGAACTGTAATTGTATCGATGTAGAAATCTCCAAAAGCAGGCAGTATGTGCTTTTTAAAATAAGTCACAGTAGCTTGAAATGTGCTAGGTCTTACGCGTTTCTGATACGTTACTACCCATTCGTTATATAACTCTCTGTAAGTAAACTTTTGCTTAACCACTAATCCAGTAGTATCCATCAACTCAACTTCTAGTCGTTGAAGTGCAGTAGTTGCTGCTAAAACCGATTCAAATCCGCGCCTAGTAGTATACTGCTTTTTACCTGTCTTAGGATTAGTACCACAATAGATTTGAAATTGATAATAGACTTTACCGTCTTTCTTTTTGTACAGCTTGATTCTATCATCTATTCTTTTCCTAGCCATATCTTTACCGTCCTCTCTGTTTATGGTAAAATAGGGCATAACAAATAGCCCTATTTTAGGGTAAATTTTAAACTCACCACACTGCATCCGCCAAGATTCATAGTGTGGTGTTTTTTATTTATACTATTGGTGCTTTAAATACATTATCGCAAGTTCTTAATCCATCAATATGTAATGATAGATTATCTTTAATATGAGCTCCTAAAGGATCTAATATGAAATCAATTCCTTCTCTACGAGCCAACTTAGCTGCTGGAACAAAATCACTGTCACCAGCAATTAAAATAATTTTGTCAACTTGTTTTTTAAAAGCTAGTTGTGCAATATCTAATCCAATACGCATATCTACACCTTTTTGCTCTAAATTTAATTCAAAATCTGTAGAATCTAAGTCATCAACAGATTTAGAACCATTCATAATTTTTTTAGTGGAGTCGTACTTTAAATTATAATGAACAGTATTTTTCACTCAATTCCCCTAAACGAAGAGCTACCTTTCGTTTTCTACTTAATTCATAAAAAAAATCTATCGTCCATGATTTAGTGTCACTTCTTGAAAAATCAACAACAGTTTTTAATACTGGATGAAAGACTTGTTTATCTATTGGTGGACAGTCATAATAGAATATTCTATACAAATCATGGTGTACTTCTTTTTTAAAGACATTTTCTTTTAAATGTCGATTACAATAACTGTATAATTCCGTAGCCCTATCTTTGGCACTAATATTTCCAAAAGCCTTCATAGCTTTTTTTCTGTAATATCCACCATCAACTAAAATTGCTACTTTCATAAAAAACTTCCTTTCTGCATAAAAAAACTCTTGATTTCGGCAATCCCCTTATGATGGGGTGTCTACTCTCAAGAGATGGTTTACTTTTAATATGTGTAAAGTATACCTCTTTTTAAGAGTGTATTGTCAACAATAAAATTGTTATTTTTTTATTTAACGTTTCATAGCATTGCATAATGTTTCAATTTTTATCTTATTTCAATAATCTGTCAGATAAAAATAGATATAATTCTAATAATACTTTCTCATTTCTTCCTTGATTCCAAACGTTGCTTTTAATGTATCGAATGTTTCCGGAACATCTTCATACTTTTCCTGATAGAAGAGTAGCATCAATTCCGTAGCAAATCTGTCTGCTTCATTCTCTAGTTTCCCTTTTTCCATGGTATGCAGCCGTGTAGAAACCATCTAATCCGTAATGATCCAACGCGTGTTTCAATTCATGAGCCATTACTAAATATTTAAGATTACTATCACGAATGCTAGCGTTAATCCAAATCATAGGTTTGTCGTTTGGAGTTGATAACATTAACCCTTGTAAATTGCTAGGTAACGGCACGAATCTCACTTCGATATTTTTCACACTCAGCGATGATAAACGGATTAGCCGTTTTGTGTCGTTTAACTAACTCAGTTACTTCCAATTAATTCCCACCTTTATTTTGTTGAATTTTCTCCCATAGCATAGCCTTAATCATGCCCTCTAATTGCAATTTATCTTCTTCAGATAACTCAATCCCATTGTAAGACATAATTACGCTATTACGTTTTAATGCCTGGTCAAAGACAATTACATCTTCATTAGTAGCCCATTTAGGGATATCTGAACGACCAAGTAGATAATCTGTAGATACATCAAAATATTCTGCAACCTTTTGAACTTTATCTACACCGGGATATGTTTTATCCCAATGGCGAATGCTTCCTTGACTAAAATCAAGTTTTCTTTCCAATTCAGCAACTGTCATTTTACGTTGAGACACTAACTCTTTAACGTTTTCCAACAGCGACATATCAATCACTCCTAAAATTTACAAAATAAAAATAGAAAATTTTACATTTATGTGTTGACAAATGGAAAATATTGCATTATTATTATCTTGTAAGCTGATTAAACGAACAAAACAAAAGAAAAGCAGATAAATCAAATAGTCCGGCAAGACTGATATAAAGCTATTCGTTTGTATTGTTTATTTTGTACGCTTACATAATAGAATATATTACATTGAATGTCAATAGAAATGTAATAAATCAATAGAAAATTTTTTTCAGGAGGTGCAGGATGAACGAAGAGCAAAAAGCGTTGAAAAAAAGAAATTCTCAAAGCCTTAATCGATAGAGATTGGACTCCTACTGATTTAGCCAACGAAATGGGAATTTCAAGGATGTATTTAAACGACTTGTTGAACTTCAGACGCGGAACTGTCGCACGGATGGAACAAATCAAAGAAATCTTAGGATTGGAATAGGAGGTGAGAGGATGAATGCTAATAAAAATAAATTTACTCGTAGCAGGAATTGCAATTGCTAAACTTGCAAAGTTAGCCTACTACGAGCAATACACAATCAAAGATTTTTGTCATTTGGACCAAAAAAAGGTCTAAAACAAAAAGAAATCGTTGATTGATTCTGTAAAAGCTTGGATATGAAACAGCAGAAAAAAAGCCAGAAAAAGATTAAAAAAAGATGCGTTATGAATATTTGAAATTTAATATTCAATAATGATTCTGATTTAAATCGATTCGTGCTCTTCGCATTCCATAAACAGTCTATCTAAATAGAGTTCTAGAACTTCTTCGGATAGAGGACGTTTGAATTCATTTGAGAATAATTGGTTACCTTCGATTTTTCAAACAGTCCAGCGGAGTCATTATATGATCAACAGGAATTTCATAGTCATAATCCAAAAAAAGAACCTAATGAAATTGTGTTTAAAGTAAATAGTTATCCAACCTTTAGAAGTATCTACTCTAAATAATTCTGGATTTAAATCTTTATTTTTTTAACAGATTCACTAATCAATGGTTCTAAATAATTTGAAATAAACTCTTTTCCAGAGCGGACAATTTCTAAATCGGATTTTTGCTGTTCTGTCAATAGAGCTTCTGTGCGAATTTTTTTGAAATTAACTCATCTAAACGCATTTAAAAACACCTCCTTTCCCAACCTCAATTATAGGATTGAAAGAAGGTTACAACAATATGAAAAAAAACATGAAAGGAGTAAATAACGTGAATTTATTAAGCATAGATTTCGAAACGACTCTAAATTCAAAAAAGTTGTTGAAATTGTAGCAAACGCGATGGAACGATTACCAACGAACAACACTCAACAAAGATACTTAAACAAGAAACAAGCAAAGGCTTATATCGGAGGAATCGACGATAGAGATTTTGACGAGTGTGTATCGATGGGGTTGAAACAAATCGTAATTAAGAGACCAAGCGGGAGCGCAACAATTCGATACGATGCCAGAGATTTAGATGAATTTATGGCAAAAATACAAAATTTAAGGAGTGACAAAATGACACGAACAGAATCTAGAAAAAAATGAAGCGAAAAGAGTTCAATAGAAACTTTATTAAGCAGTATTTAAAAATTTCTTAGCTATGTAGGATTAGCACTTATTGGTGTAATTGCGTTCATGCATCTTTTGGGTAGGTGCAGCAAAACCAAAATTACAACCGTTTAGAATACATTAGAAAGAATGATCCATTTTATGTTAAGTCTAATTGAAAACATGTTTGATGATACAGAATTTGATGTGCTACAGAATAGTGAAATTGTTGGTTCAGTGAAATTTATAAACGGAAGATATTTCCTATCAGTAAAAGTGAAAGGAAGTAAGTATTCAAGCAGAAGCACACACAAAACATTAGAAGCTGCTTTCAATACTGCAGTGGAATTATTAGAGAATAAAAAGTGGTGACTAAAAATAGCCACCACACTCAAGATTTAAATAAATTATACCATAAAAATACACAAAATCAAACGGTTGGAATTTTAGAAGGGAAAGGAGTTGCTTATGTGAATTACTTAAAACAAATTCTAGCAATCAATCAGCAACAACTTATAAACCCACTTTCTGCAGGACAATTTATCTTATTATACGCATTAATGAACGTTAATAACGATTGTGCTTGGAAAGAATGGTTTACTGTTGCTAATTCAAGACTAGAATTATTTACTCAATTATCCGAAGCAGGAATTAAGAAAGCTAGAAATGAACTTTCTCAAAAAGGATATATTGAGTTTAAAACGAATCATGGGAAAGCCACTTCATATAAAATAATCAAACAATATAACGATGTCGCACCTAGTACCGCACCTAGTACCGCACCTAGTACCGCACCTAGTACCGCACCTAGTACCGCATTAAATAAAGAAAAAGAAAGTAATTTAAATGAAAGTAAATCTAATAATATATCCGCCAAATTGCTAGAAAATCAATTCAATGATTTGTGGGATATCTATCCAAGAAAAGAAAGAAAGAACGATGCATTTAAGGCTTATTCAAAAGCTATTAAAAAAGGAGTTGAACACACGACAATTCAGAATGGCTTAAAATCATACATCGAATATGTGAAAGCTAATCAGACTGAAACTAAATATATCAAGCAAGGTGGAACATGGTTCAATCAAGAGTGTTGGAATGACGAATACAAAATAGATTCTAATCCAAAAACTAATTATTCAAATTATCCAACCAAACCTAAAGGCTATGTTGAGCCACTGCCGGATTGGTTATTTAGACAACAGAATGAAGAGAGAGCGCAAAGGGGTGTTAATTGATGGAAACATTGATGGAACAAGAACTAAGGGTTTACAAGAAAAATCCGGAACGCTACACATCTATCATCAAAGCCATTTCTGAATTGAAAACAACTGGTGATAAAGAAGCTTATTTAAGCAATAAAAAGAAAATTGATTACAGGAAAAAAATGACTGAAGAAGAATACAATAAAAAAACTTTGGTTAAGGTTGAGTAAAGGGGAAAACAAATGTTTGTAATTAAGCATAACGGGATGTACTTCCAAGGGTTTAAAGATTATTCATTCATGGAAGGGTACTTAGATAAAAAGCATCCAAAGAAAACATTGAAATTTTGTAAGAATCAGCATAAAGCGTTGGAATTTATTTCGTATGAGAAAGCATTTGAGTTTAAACATAAAAAAACAACGTGTTAGGAACAGTCACATTAATTCAAGCAGCACCCAAACCGTTTGAACCAATCAAACCGGATGAAAGTTTGAAGTTTGTGGAAGTAAACGATTATAGCGCTCAATTATTAATGGCACGCGATGAGATAGAAAAGATGATTGGAACATCATCTAACAACTTCTACCACATGCAAAAAGATATTTTAAAAGTAAAGGTTAGCACGTTGAATAAGTTTTTGAACAATCCATACAAATTATTTCCAAACACTAGAAAGAAGATTACAGACAATTTAAAAGCATATTTTGAAGGAGTTAAAATGGAATGAATTTAAATGATCCAATTCATCAAAAGAGAATTGAAGTTGGTATAAAGATGGATTTAAAAGAAAATGCACGAATTAAAGAAGCGGTAAACAAAACCAAAGCCACTATGTTGGAAGTAAAGGATTAGAAGTTAAAGAAGTTCTTGAAAACTTTGTTAAAAATAAAAGCGGTATGGAAGCGCACCGGTGGTGTAGCGCAGTTGAATATTTATTACGATATGCAGAAAAAAACGGTGTGGAAGATTTAAAGAAAGCTAGAAAAAATATGGATTGGTTGATTGAAGAAGGGGATATTAAATGACACTAACTGTATTGCTTAAAAATGAAGCGAAATATATTTTCTACGGTATAAGGGAATACGGTATTGAATATGAAAGATACCTTAAATTTACTTATGAAGGAGAAAATGGCGCTTGGAAGTTTAGAGATCAAAAAGAAGTACATGAAGGATGCTTTATGTTAGATGCAATTGCTGGCTACTACATTAATAGATAAGAAGGCGATGGAATGGGAAACACAATCAATGATGTGAAAAATGAAGAATATTATTTTGATTTAGGAACAGAACGTATTGAGCCGATGGAAGAATTGTTAGAAATGGAACGATTTATCCGAAGAAGAACGATTAAGAATGTTTACGACAAAAAAGAAAGATTTCGACATTTCGGGTGAGTATTATTTAGAACGAATTTTCGAAGATTTAGAAGAATCTGATTGTGGATATGATGGTATGTTTGATGATTTAAGAGCAGGCGTTACAAAAGACTTCAAAAAGAGATTTCAAGCTATTCTCGATGAAATTGAAGAGTTTCCATTATCTCAAGTTTTGGAACCAAACAAACCTATCAATCCTTATGTAGATTTGGAGGAGGATTAATGAATATAACGTTAAACATAAATGGGAATATCACTAATTATTGTGGCGCAAAATTACTTTCTGCTGAAAAAGGCAGGGAAATATTCTTTAGAGGGGAATTCGAAAATAACGCAGTTGAAATTCCTTTGAATGGCGAACATGTAGAGATTGAAATCAAGATTAAAGATAAAAAGAAGGTTGAGGACTAAATGAAAATTTTAACGAGTATTATTTGTAGCTTGATAGTGGTTATTCCACTTGAAATCATATTCCAAAAAAACGAATTTCTAGGACTGTTACTTGTATTATTAGGAGGTATCTTAATAGTGGTTCTATGCATCTTAGAGTTGTTTGGAGTTATAGCGTTTTGAAGGAGTGATTAAATGGAACTACTAGCGTTCATCGCTCTAATCATCATCGTTTGCATGATGATACATTCATTTAACTATATTTCTTCCGAGCCTTCCGTAGAAACAGAAATGAAACGGATAATGGAAAAGAGAAAAGCAAATATCAAATGGCAGATTGAACGAAACTTGCAAGCTAAGAAAAGAAGAAATGCAATCCATGACTTAGTTGCAGCATTTGATTATAGGGATATTAAACTTGATGAAGAGAGCGATAAATTTTACGTGATTATAAAAAAATAAATAAAGATGTGTTGATTGAAAGGGAGGTTAAATAATGGACAAGCTAGAAAAAAACTTAAGAAAGAAAGAGAAGAACTAGATAAGAGGATTGAAACATTAGAATACGCGGAGCTCATTTTTGAAGAAGGAGAAAAAGTTTATTACGTTGACCAATTTGGAAACGTTAATTGTGGAAAGTGGAATAATTTTGTATGGATTGACGGTGCATTCAGTCAAGGACATATCTTCAGAACCAAACAAGCAGCAGAACTAGAAGCAAAACGCAGAAATCTACTAACACGATTCAGAGCGTTTCGTGATGAGTGTAATGATGGATGGAAACCCGATTGGAATGATCATAACAGTAAAAAAATGGGTTATTGCTAAGAATGAAGAAGGAATTTACGCTATGTGTACAGTCGGATTAAATGCCTTTTCATATTTTTGGTTGTTTTAAAAAAATCGATTTGTTACCGAACGTGCTATTGAATTGTTTGGTGATGAAATTCAAAAATTATTTATTGATTGTGAGTGTGACTAGATGACGGAAATTGATGTAGATAAAGCTATTGATTTAAAACTTAAAGGCTACTCATGGCCGGCAGTTGCACAAAAGATGGGTTTTAACGATTTACAAGCAATTGAGAGAATCCGGATTAGATGCAGAAGGCATCCAAGATATCCGGAAATTCAACAAGCACATTCCGGAACTAAAGAAAATGAAACTAGATACCAAAAGAAGGATATCAAAGCGGATGGTTCAATCGGTTCAGAAATCAAAAATTGGAAGAAAGAATAAGAAAGTATTCACGGATGAAGAACTTCTAAGATTACACGGGTTTGATCCAAAGATTTTTAAATTAAAATCTATCACATCCAACGAATGGACTACACCTATTTCCGGCTCAACTTACTACAATTACCAATCCAAGATTGTGGCAGTTAGAAAAGAACCGGAAATCACTGCAGAAGATATTGAAAGAGTACTAAGCAAGTTAAAACCACGAAAAATAGAGTTATCGTGTGAAGAAATACCGGAAGAATATCTTTTGATTCCATTATCAGATATGCACTTTGGATTAAATTCTAAATATGATTATGCTGCATTGCAACGTGAAATTGCAGATAGAATATTGAACAGGTATGAAGAAATTCTAATCACATTGCACGGTGATTACTTCCATGTGGATAATCTGTTGAACACTACTGAAAAAGGCACACGGATTGATGAAGTTGATTTTGATGCAAGCATTGAAGATGGATTTAACTTCATCATGCCACTACTAGATTTAGCATTAGAAAATAGCAGAAAGGTAACATTGGTTTATTTAAAAAGGGAACCACGCGCCTTCCACGGATTTTTGTATTTGTTAAAAGCATTGCAAAAGCTATATACACAAATCAAATTTGATTTGAAATTTGATGAATATAAACATGCTAGACTGGGGCCACATTCAATCTTTCTACATCATGGAGATAAGATTAAAAATCCGGAAAAACTGCATCAAGTGATTACTGCTAAATTTAGCAAAGAGTGGGGAGAAAGCCAGTCACGGTATTTAATTACAGGGCATTTTCACCATGAGAAATCACTATCCTTTGCAGGGCTTACATGGTACCAACTACAAAGCCCAAGTAAGCCATCTAGCTATGATAGTACTTTTGGATATGATATTAGCGAATCCGGGCAAATGTTGTTTGAATTTGGGAAATATAAGCGCAGTGCCATCTACTTTGTATAGAAGGGCTGTAGAAAAATGCGGAGGCAACATGAAAGTAACTGTATATAGTAAACCGTCTTGCATTCAATGTGAGATGACTAAGATGTATTTAGATCAGCATAAAATTAAATTTGAAACAGTTGATGTATTTGAAGCTGAAGGGGTATTAGAGAAAATTAAATCATACGGATTTCAAGGTTTGCCGGTAGTAGTCCTTGATGATAATTTTGATAATGCATGGGTAGGCTACAATCTAGATAGATTGGAAGAATTAGAAAAGGGGAATGTACATGATTAACAACGTAGTATTAGTTGGAAGATTAACTCATAAAGCAGATTTAAAACTTACAACGAATGGTAAAAATTACACGCAGTTTAGCGTAGCTGTCCAAAGAAAGTTTAAAAATCAAAGTGATGAATATGAAGCAGATTTTATTAACTGTACACTCTGGGGAAAGGCTGCAGAAAACTTTATAAAGTTTACTCGCAAAGGTTCGCTCGTAGGAGTAGAAGGAAGATTGCAAACACGAAACTACGAAAAAGACGGAAGGAAAATCTATATTACAGAAGTAATTGCAGAAAACTTCTCACTGCTCGAATCAAAAGCAACAACAGAAGCTAGAGACACTCAAACGCAAGAGACAACAAACATTCTAGAAACAATTGAATTCAGCGAGGACGACTTACCGTTTTAAGGGGGAGTTAAATGAAGCGAGATGAAAAAGCAACGATTGAAGCAGCAACCACAATACTTGAGCAGTACAAGACATTAAAAGCCATAGCTGGAGAAAAATACGTTAGTAAGATTACACCAACGTATTCATTTGAGCCACGATGCTATACAGGAGTTATTCGAAATCCACTTGAAGACCATATGACTAGACAAGAGGAAGCACTAGAACTTATTGACAAGGTTGATAGTGCAATAAATAAAATTCTTGATCCATACCTTAGACAAGTTTTGATTGAGAGGTATATCAAAAACAACATTAGTAATATCGCGATATACATGGATTTAGGATACTCATCTACAGAGTTCTATAGATTGCTCGATAGAGCTAAACTTCATTTTGCCGAGTATTATAATAACGGCTCTACTTTAAGATATAGAAAAGGAAAAGAAATTGTTGGTATAAATGATTTGATTGATTATTTGGGACAATTATGAAAGTAAGTTGTGATTTTTAAAAGAGTTGCAATGAGTTATAATGTTATTGTAGAAAAAGTGGATAGAGAAACAAAACAGCTTGATTGCGGAAACAACAAGCGAAGCCAGTCCTGAAAAAGGTATATCCAAGTTAATAGTGTGGACGACTGTTAACAAGTGTGTCGTGTAGGACGTAAGGAAGGTTCGATTCCTTCCACGACAATTACCTTAAAATACCCAACCTAACTGTCAGAGCGTACAAATATGTACGCTCTTTCTTTATGGAGAGAGGAGAGAAACATGAATTATGTAGAACCAATCAGAGATAAAGATGATATACAAGCCATGAAAGACTACTTAAGAGAATGGAACGAAAGAAACTACATGCTGTTTCTCTTAGGTATCAACTCAGGCTTACGAATTAGCGACATTATTAATTTAAGAGTCAAGGACGTTCAAGGATGGTACATCAAAACTAAAGAACTAAAAACAGGCAAACCTTTAAAACGAAAGATGACTCCAGTGTTAAAAAAAGAATTGCGAGAGTACGTAAAAGGAAAACCTCTACATCATTATTTATTTCAAAGTAGAAACGGAAAAAACCAACACATTAGTAGATGCACAGCATACTTAATTATTAAGGTAGCTGCTGACGAATGTGGAATTGATAATGTAGGTACTCACACAATGAGAAAAAAACATTTGGATATCATCAATATAAAAAGAACAAAGATATAGCTACATTGATGGAACTATTTAACCATTCAAGTCCAGCGATTACGTTGAAATATATTGGGATTAGACAAGATCAGCAAGATAAAGTAATGACTAATTTTGGTTTATAACATTCAACTAAACATAATGAGAAAAGTGTTAGTTCATTTTTGAGAACTTAAAGAAAGGTTATTACAACAATAAAAAAAATAAGAAATGCGAATTAAACAGAATATAAGATATGTTTTAGTTCAGAGGAATAATTCCTAGAAGGGAGATAGGAGATGGTTAGAAAAAAACATTGAATACATCTCGATGGAAAAAGGTTGAGAAATTATGTGATGGCTCGTGATGGTTATCGATGTCAAGAGTCACTAAGATACGGACAATCAGTTCCAGCAGAAATGGTTCATCACATATATCCTGTGAGAGAATATCCGGAACTAGAATTCGTAGCTTGGAATCTTGTAGCACTATCGAACATCCAACACAATAAGATGCATAATCGTAATACGGACGAAATCACGAAAAAAGGAAAAGAGTGGCAAAAGAGAAAAAAACGAGAATTTGAAAAATTTTATTCATCCCCGCCACCTCTTCGATAAAAAAATTTTTTTGAGCTTCGGAAACCGAGGAAAGGAACTTTTTCCAACCGCGGGGCATTTTATAGAAAAAGGGGTAAAAATCTCAAGGCTTATAGGAAGGAGGACGAGTTTTGGCGAGACCAATTACAAAGAAAACAATTGAAAAAGCAACAGAAAAGAAAATGAAAAGCTTAGGAACTTATCGCAAAGAGTATGCGGACTTGATTAGTATTTATGCCGGCTTGTTATTCCAGTATACAAAGTATGAAAAAGAACACGCTGAACGAGATTACGAAGTAGCGGAAATTTACGTGAATAAAGCCGGTGCGGAAAACTACAGGAAGATTCCTCTAGTCAATGTTATGGAAACTCTGAGACGTGATATTTTGACTTACTCAGACAGGCTCATGCTTAATCCTAAATCGCTAGGAGAAATCATCGCTCAAGATTCAGATTCATCTATCATCGATATTATGAATAAGCTGGGTGGTAAAGGATGAATCCATATATACAGCGAGCTATCAACTATGCCAATGGTGTACTTGATGGTAGTATCGCAGCTTGTGAAGATAAGATATTAGAAGCTAAGAGGTTCTTAAGGGATATTGAAAATCCTAGATTTTATCTGAACGAAGAAGTCATTAATATATCTGTAAATTTTATTGAAAAAGTTGTAGTACATTATCAAGGCGAATCTGTTAAAGCAGTAAGTCTTCGTAATAAGCCTATGGAGTTACAAGAATGGCAAATGTTCGTTGTTGTAAACGTGATGGGTTTTTATAAGACAGGAACTATTGAAACAAGATTTAAAGAAGCGATGGTGTTTATCCCAAGAAAGCAGGGAAAAACAGCATTCACCGCTTCGTTAGCACTTTGTAAATCATTAATCGAACGCATGAGTTCTTCGAAATGTTACATTGTTGCTAATAGTATCAAGCAATCTTTAGAAGCATTTGGATTTATTCGATATAACGTTGAACGTTGGAAAGATAAAAGAATTAGTATTAAAGATAATAACTCAGAGCACTCTATTACTGGCGATTTCGGTAAAGATGGCTCTTTTTTTGTACAAGCGTTAGCGAATGATGAATCTCGATTAGATGCATTGAATGGAAATTTTATCATCATGGATGAAGCTCATACAATGAGAAATTCGAAAAAATATGGATTGATGAAAAAGACGATGAGTGCATATAGAAATAAACTACTATTCATCATTAGTACTGCTGGAGATATTCCAAATGGATTCCTAGCCAATCGATTAACATATTGCAGAAAGGTATTAGAACAAAGTATTGAAAATGACGAATTGTTTATTTTTATATGCAAAGCGAATGAAGATAAAGATGGAATGCCTATCAATTATTTATCAGACGAAACATTAATGATGGCTAATCCCTCGTGCGGTGTGACTGTAACAATTGAAGAATTGAGAGCGGAAGCAGAAATGGCTCTTAATGATCCACAAACTCGAATGGAATTTTTCAACAAAACGTTGAACGTGTTTACTAATTCAATGAACACTTATTTCAACGTAGATGAATTTATCGCAAGTGATGAACAATACAATTGGACAATTGAAGAATTAGCTAAGCTTCCAATTAAATGGTATGGAGGTGCTGACCTCTCTAAAATGCACGACTTAACTGCTGCAGCGTTGGTTGGAGAGTACGAACACGATGGAAAGAAAATAAATATAGCAGTAACACACGCGTTCTTTCCAATTGCTTCCGCAAAGGAAAAGGCGGAAGACGATGGAATTCCATTGTTTGGATGGAAGGATGATGGATGGCTAACAATGAGTAATACAAAGACTGTGTTATATGACGATGTAGTCAAATGGTTCATTCAAATGAGACAAATCGGATTTAATATTCGAAGTGTTGGCTTCGATAGAAAGTTTGGTAGAGAATTCGTTAGCAAAATGAAGAAAAACAAATTTAGAATGGTTGACCAACCACAATATTTTTGGAAGAAGTCAGAGGGTTTCAGACGAATCGAAATGAAAGTTAAAAACAAAGAATTTTATTATGCGCATAGTGAGGCTTTTGAATATTGTGTTGGAAATGTTCGTGCGATTGAAAAAACGGACGACATGATTCAATACGAAAAAGCTGATGGTGACGGTGGAACACAGCGTATCGATATTTTCGATGCGACTGTTTTCGCAACTGTACAAATGCTAGAAGAAAGTGATAATAAAGCAAATCGTGCAAAAGAATTTTTTGGATTGAAGGGAGATTAAAAATGGGATTATTCGATTTTTGGAATAAAAGAAATAAAACAGCTTCACCACCAGTCGGATTTGTAAATCCGTATGAGTGGAGGGAGTTAATATCAAGAGATGATGGATACATTCCACTAAATAAACATCCAGATGTGCTAATTGCTGTTGATAAAATTGCAGATTTAGTATCTAACATGACAATTCAATTAATGGAAAATACGGATAAAGGAGATATTCGAATTCGTGATGAATTAGCCAGAAAAATCGATATAAATCCGTATAAGTATATGACTCGGAAAAACGTGGATATATAGAATCGTTAAAGATTTATTACTTGATGGTGACGGCAACGCAGTAGTTCATGTGGGGCTAATTAAAGGCAAAGATTTGATTGGAGAATTAATGCCATTGAATATGCGAAGCGTTGATTTTATAGATGAGGAAAACGGTGAATACTATATCCGATATGGGCAAGTAAGATTAAATCCAGATGAAGTTGTACATTTTGCAATAAATCCGGATTCACAAAGAGCGCATATTGGAACTGGCTATAGAATAGCTTTAAAAGATATTGTAGAAAATCTTTCGCAGGCAACTAAAACCAAAAATAGTTTTATGAGAAATAAAAATGTTCCTAGCGTTGTAGTTAGTGTCAATGGTGATTCTGACGAGCTAGCAAACGAAAAAGGACGAAACGCTATCATAAAAAGCTATTTAAAAACAACAAACGCTGGAGAGCCTTGGATTATTCCAGCGGATATGATGAAGGTCGACCAAGTTAAACCACTAACCTTAAAAGATATTGCAATTAACGAATCCGTTGAAATTGATAAGAAGACGATTGCTGGATTAATTGGTGTTCCTGCCTTTTTCTTGGGTGTAGGTACGTTTAATAAAGAGGAATATAACACGTTCATTAATACAAGAATTTTATCAATTGCTCAAATCATATCTCAGGCATTAACAAGGGATTTATTGATTAGTCCAAAAAGATACTTCAGATTAAACCCACGTTCGCTATATTCATACAACATTACAGAACTAGTTTCGGCAGGAAGTCAAATGGTTCAGTTAGCCGCCATGCGCAGAAACGAGCTTCGAGATTGGGTTGGATTAGATCCAGATCCAGAAATGGAAAATATTATTGTGCTGGAAAACTATTTGAATCAAGATGATTTAGATAAACAAAAAAAGTTGAAAGGTGGTGAGAATGATGCTTAAACGAGAAAGCTACCTTTCTACTAATTTTAAAACTCGAAGCGATGAAGGAGGGAAACGATTCATTGAAGGTTACTTCATTAAGTATGGTGTAGAAACTGAATTGTGGGAAGGTTTTTACGAATTAATCGAAAAAGAAGCAGTTGAGAAAGCTTTAGACAGAAATCCGGATGTACGTGCTTTATTTAACCATGACTCAAATATCTGTTTGGGAAGAACAGGAAATGAAACTTTAAAACTGAAATCTGACGACATTGGATTGTTTTGGAGTTTGTGAAATCAACAATGCCGACCCTGACGCAGTAGGAGCGCACGCTAGAATCGAAAGACAGGATGTAAATGGATGTAGCTTTGGATTCTTCGAATTAGGATTTGAAATGATTGAAAAAAAGGATGGAACAATTCTAAAAAAAGTTACGGATTTAGAATTGCTAGAAGTAAGTCCATGTACATTCCCAGCGTATCCGCAAACGGAAATTTCTGCTAGAAAGAAAAAGCTTTGAAGATTACAAAAAGGATGCGTTAAACGCTAGAAAAAAATTATTGAAGGAGAAATTAAAGAATGAAAAAAATAAAGGATTACTAATTAAACAAAAAAATCGCTATGCGTAATAAGACATTAGAAACGATTAATTCTGAATTAGAAGCATTATTGAAACGTTCAGAAGAAGTAGAATCTGCTATTGAAGCAGTCGAAACTGAAGAAGATCTAAACGATGTGGAAACTCAAATTGAAGAGATTCAAGAAGAGTTAACTTCAAAAAAACAAGAAAAAGAAAACTTGGAAAAAGAAATTTCTGAGTTGGAAACAGAATTAAAGGAATTAGAAGAAAAGGAACCAGAAAAGGAGAATAAAAAGAAACATGGAAAAAAATTAATAAAGTTGAAACACGAAAAAGCATTAAATGATTATATCCGTACAAAAGGAGAAAAAAACGTGACGGATTAAAAATTGTGGATGGAGGAGCATTAATTCCTGTTGAAGTGTTGAAACCGCAACTTCAAAAAACACGTAATGTAGATTTATCAAAATTAGTTCGAGTGGTTAAAGTAAATTCAGCTTCTGGTAAATATGCAGTAATTAGCAAATCTAAGAATAAAATGATCACAGTAGAAGAGTTGGAAAAAAATCCAGAATTAGGAAAACCAAAAGTAACTCCAATCGATTGGTCTGTCAAAACTTATCGTGGTCAATTATCAGTTTCACAAGAAATGATTGACGATGCTACTTACGACATTATGAGATTAGTTGAAGAAGATGCTGCAAACCAAGATGTAAACACTAAAAACTATGCAATTGCAGAAATCTTTAAAACTGCAAAACCAGAAAGCGCAAGTGGATTTGACGGATTAAAAGATATTATCAACAAGAAAGTTTCATCAGTATATGATGTCATCTTAGTTGCGACGGATTCAATGTTTGCTGCCTTGGACAAAGTAAAAGACAAACAAGGTCGTTATATGTTACAGCCTGATCCAACATCTCCAACAGGTTATAAATTTAAAAATAAAATTATTTTCCCTATTCCAGACGAATTGTTAGGTAGCGAAGGCGACATGAAAGCATTTATTGGTGATGCTTTTGAATTTGTAACATTATTCGATAGAACACAAACAACTGTACGTTGGACTCCACATGAATTATATGGAGAAACCCTAGGACTATTCTCACGCTTTGATACAAAGCAACTGACAAAGATTCTGGTGTATTCGTAACATACACTGACGCTGTGTAGGAGTAGACTATGACGTACGAAGTAATTCGTGCATTTGCTGACATTACCGACCGTTCGGAAGAATTTCCAAACGGTCGGTTTTATAATTGTGGGGATGTATATCCTGCTAAAGGCAAAGTGAGTAAAGCACGACTATTGGAACTATCGACTACTGATAATACAGCTGGAGTTATTTTCATCCAACAGACAGAAGGAGATGATAATAATGGAACAGAAACTGATACTAGCTCTTCTGAAAGCTAAGCTAGGGATTAGCGGAACATTTAGAGATGAGTATTTAAACCATTTAATTTTATCAGTGCAAGATGAAATCAAAAAACAAAAGAAGATTAAACTTGATATTAATCGATATGATCACATGGATTTCTTAATCGACTATTCAGCCTTTAGATATGACAACCGCGATAATAATATTCTGATGCCTAAACATTTACAGTATCGACTTCATAATCTACTACTAGAAAATTTAAGGAGTGATGTGGATGTGGAATAAAGAGATTGTCTTAATCAAAAAGAGAATTAATGGAACGGATGAAATCGGGAATCCAATCGTTGAATTGATTAAACGAAAGATTCTTGCGACTGAAAAAAGCGTAACAAACGCAATGCTGTTCTATGGCGCTCAATTCGGATATAAGCCAGTATTCGTAGTTCAAGTTCGATGGTTCGAGTACGAACACGAATCGTTCTTAGAATGCGATGGCATCAAGTATGTTATCCGAAGAGCATTCAAGCCAGAAAATGGAGAATTCACTGAGCTGCAATGTGAAGAATTGGTTGGAGAGAAGTATGAGCTTTAATCTCGAATCAGAAATTGCAAAAGCTTTATCGAATTTCAATGAAGAAGTCGCTCGAGAAATAGGAGATATCGTTGATGATTTAGCAGACGATACCGTTTCTAAATTAAGAGGAGCATCTCCAAGGCGAACTGGAGACTATGCCAATGATTGGGATAGTAAATTGAATAAGCGTGGTGAGCGTATAATCTATCAACCAAAAGAATATCGAAAAGCACACTTACTTGAGTTTGGACACGCCCGAAGGAATGGAGGACGAAATGTCGAAGCTCAACCACATATCAAAGAAATTGAAAACGAAGTAATTAAGAAATTTGAATCTGAAATCAGAAGGAGGTTAGGAAGCTAAATGATGAAACTACAGGAACTATATACACAGCTTAAAACTCTACAACTACCTGTTCAATATTATATGTTTCAGGAAGGACAAGCTCCTACACTGCCTTATATTATCTATTTCAATCCGTCTGAGCAACATGCTAACGCAGATAATCTTACGTTTCACGTAAGTAAAGATGTGATTGTAGAAGTTTATTCAGAATTTAAAGATCTATCGTTAGAAAGTAAATTAAAAGAATTATTCGACAAAAACAAGTTAACATATACATTCCAAGAAACGTATCTTAAAGAAGAGCGAATGTACATGTTTGCTTATCAAATTACACTATAAGGAGAGATTTATAAATGGGTGCAGAACAAACACAAACACCAACAAAAATTGAAAATACAATTACATTTGGTTTAGAAAATGTTCATTGGGGGAAAGTTACTAAAAGCCCTACTGGAACAATTACTTATACTAAACCTGAAAAAATGTCTGGAGCTGTGGATATGGAATTAAATCCAGTCAGTACAGAAATTAAATTAAAAAGCTGATAACATCGACTATTATGTATCTGAGTCTAACGAAGGATACACAGGAAAAATGACGTTCTATAACGTTACAGAATCGTTCGCAGAATATGTTAATGGATTAGAAAATAAAGGGGATTTAACTGTAGAAAAGAGCACATCTCAAAGTAATCCAATTTCACTGCTATTCCAAATGGAAGGGGATAAACACGCGACACGCTTCTGCTTACCTCAAGTGGTTGTTAAACGTCCTAAATTTAGCACTAAGACCAAGAATGGGGCTGATGTTAATACAGTAGAACTAGAATTCACAGCAAGCCCTCGTTCTACGGATAAAGCTATTCGCTATAAGACAAACGTTAATACTTCTGATGAAGTTTACAACAAGTTCTTTGATGAAGTTAAACCAGCATTAAACTAAGGAGAACATAATGAAGAAAACTATTGAAGTTGGAGAAAAGCAAATCGCGCTAGAGAGTAATGCATTTACTCCTCTAGCGTATAAAAAACAATTTAATAAAGATTTCTTTCAAGAATTATTTGCACTAGCACGCATTTTCAAAGGGAAAAAAGAATTTTCTATGGAAAATCTATCAGAAGATTCTGTTCAAGCGTTCGATACAGAATTGTTTTATCGCTTCTTTTGGATTTTTGCTTTCACTGCAAATTCACAGATTCCAAACTTTTTAGAATTCTACAACGAATATTCAGATTTAACATTTGAAAGTATTGTTACAAGCATCGTTTCTTTAATCGAAGCATCGTTTGTGACTAAAAAAAAGTAGATTCGAGCGAAGACGCTAGTGAAGAGACATTCACAGTTGAATCGTTCATTCTGTGTTGTAAGGAAAGCGGACTATCGATTGATGAACTAAAGTATTTAACAGTCGGAGGAGCATTAGACTTCCAAACTGATTATGTTGATCTTCATTCTCAATCGAAGAATAAAAAGAAAACGCGAAAAGCGACACAGGAAGATATTGATAATTTCTAGGCTACTGGTTTCAGTAGCCTTTTTAATTTAGAGAGGGGTGAAAAAATGGCTGGAAACATCAAAGGTATTACTATCGAATTGCAAGGAAATATTCAACCACTTGAGCAAGCTTTGAAAAAAGCGAACACGGTAGCTAAGAGTACAGCTAGCGAGATGAGGCAAGTGGATAAGGCTTTGAAATTTAATCCTGCCAGTATCGAATTAATCACTCAGAAACAAACGCTTTTAACTAAGCAGATTGAAAACACAAAAGAAAAATTAACGACTTTAAAGAATGCTCAAGCCGAAGTTGAGGAACAGTTTAAGGCTGGAAAAATCGGTGAAGAAAACTATCGAGCGTTCAAACGTGAGATTGAGACTACTGAGAGTACGTTAACGCATTACAAGACGCAGTTAACTAATCTGAACAAGGAACAAGAGAATCTCGGAAAATCCACAGAAAGATTATCTCGATTCTTCACAGCTACTGGAAAAGATGTTGAAGCGTATAGACACGTTCTAGGCGATAAGCTGACGGATTCTATCAAAAATGGTAAAGCCTCGAGTAAAGACATGGAACGCGCATTAGAGCTTATGGCTAAAGAAGCATCGAATGGCAAGGCTAATATTAACGAGTTAAGAGATGCTCTCGATAAACTTGATGACGGTGGAAGCATCCAGAATGTTAAGAAGGAACTTGAATCAGTAGGAGATGCATCTAAGGGTGCAACTGATAAAACAAATAAATTACTTACTCAAAGCAATCTTCAACAAGCTTCTCAAGTTGCTTCTCAAGCTGGACAATCCATGGTTGAGTTTGGAAGAAGCACTCAAGAAGCGTTCAAGAATGTAGACGCTGGATTTGATATTATCATTACCAAGACAGGTACAACTACAGACGAAGCATTAGAGGGATTTAAAAAAATCTATGATCAATTATCTGTTGATTTACCTGTGGATTCGTTTGAGAAAGTCGGTTCTGCGATTGGTGAAGTAAACACGCAATTTGAATTGAATGGAGAAGCGTTGAAAGACGCTTCGAAAGTATTATCCAATTCTCTGAAATTAACGGAACAGATATTACTAACAGCACGATTAACGCAAAGAAGACTATTGAAGCTTACGGGTTATCAGTTACAGATTTAACTTCAGTATTAGATACGATGTCTTATGTTAGCCAAACTACTGGAGTTTCTACTGATGAATTATTCTCTAAGGTTGTCGCTGGAGCACCTCAAATCACTGAACTTGGATTGTCATTTGATGAAGCAACGACATTAATTGGTGGAATGGAACAAGCTGGTGTAGATTCAAGCGCTGCTCTCTCATCAATGAGTAAGGCGGCCGTTGGATATGCTAAGGAAGGTAAGACATTATCTGAGGGATTACAAGAAACGATTGATAAAATCAAAAATGCATCCAGCTCAACTGAAGCATTAACAGAAGCATCTAGGGTGTTCGGTACTAAGGGAGCCACTCGAATGGTAGACGCTATCAAGCGTGGCAAGTTTTCGTTAAAAAATTTAGCAGGAACAGCGGAAGACGCTGGAGGGACAGTTGCTCAAACGTTCGAGGCTACTATAGATCCCATTGATAAGCAACAGCAAAAATTTAATGCAGTTCAGTTAGCACTAGCAGAAGTTGGAGCGACTATCGCAGAGGCGATGGAACCAATACTAAATGTGGCTATTCCAGCAATTAAACAATTGGCTGATTGGTTCAAGAATCTTCCTGAACCAGTGAAGCAATTCATTGTAGTTCTAGGTGGAGTATTAGCAGCAGTTGCTATACTATCTCCCGTAATTGTAGCGCTTGGAATAGCAGTGACCGCATTAGGGGCTAGCTTACTTCCAATTATTGCTATTATCGTAGCTGTAGCTGGAGGAATTGCAGTAGCTACTGCAATAGTGACTAATTTCGGTTCGATTGTCGAATGGCTTGAAGGAGTATTTCCAGGATTTGGCTCAACAGTTGAATCTGTGTGGAACGGAGTTCAATCAGTCATTGAGACGGTTGTAGGAGCCGTATCAGAGTTCATCCAAAACATATTTGGAACATTAATATCTTGGTGGGAAGCTAACCACGAACGTATTCAACAAGTAGTTGAGACTGTTTGGAATGTTATCTCAACGATTATTCAAACAGTTCTAACGTTCTTAGCTCCATTCATCCAAGGAGTATTCGATGGAATTCTAATTACAATCGAAACAGTCTGGAATGTAATTACAACTGTGATTCAAGGCGCACTTGATGTAATTTTAGGAATCGTTCAAGCAGTATTACAAGTACTGACTGGCGACTGGTCGGGAGCATGGGATACGTTATCAAATGTTGTATCAACTGTTCTTGAAACTATCTCATCTACGATTAGTTCAATAATGGGCGGAATTGCTTCTATCATCTCCGGAATATGGGATGGAATCCTATCAACGACTTCTAGTATTTGGGAAGGAATTAAGGGCGCTATCTCAGGGGCAATTGAAGGAGCATCTAACGCAGTTGGTTCAGCTATCGATGCAATCAAGGGATTCTTCAACTTTCAGATTAGCTGGCCACACATCCCACTTCCTCACTTCAGTATCAGCGGTTCAGCAAATCCACTAGACTGGCTCAGTGGTGGATTACCTAGTATTGGCATTGAATGGTACGCAAAAGGCGGGATTATGACTAAGCCTACTATTTTCGGGCAAAATGGAAATAATGTGATGATTGGTGGAGAGGCTGGAAACGAAGCCATCCTTCCATTAAACGACAAAAACATTATCTGGAATTGGTCGAGGAATAGCCTCGCACATAGACGGATTTGGAGGAGTGAATGTTAATATCTATCCTCATGAATTAATAGTAAGAAATGACAATGATGTAATGGAATTAGCTACTCGATTAGCTGAAGAAATTATAAGAAAAATGAAGATGAAAGAAAGACAGGCTGAGAGATCGAGAGGAGTGATTCTGTGATTGGATTTGAAATGAGTATTAATCATGTTAAGAATACGGATTTGCCGATTCAAGTAATAGTGGCAGAATATGAGCGCCTCTTTTTCTCTGAAAGCAATAATTCGATTCAAAGACGTGAAAACGGAAGTTCGTATTTTAAGAAAAGTTACGAACGCAAAGAACAAGTGAAGACGTTTGAAATTCATATTCATACGACTAAGCAGACAGATTTAGACCATTTCAATAGATGGATTATGAAAGAGAATGTTGAGTTTGAACCAGATACATCACTAAATCGTGTGTATACGGCTTACAAATTCAATGTAACTTCGATTACTAAACACGAAATATATATATCGTGCAATTACAAGTAACATTCTCGTTTGAAGGATTATCTAAAATAGAAAAGAATGCTACTAGAGGAACGAATACAGGAAAGATTGTATATACGTTTGATAACAGAGGGGTGCTTCCAACAGCGCCTCTTTTTAGTTTCACATCGGGCGAAAATTACAAAATGATTAGCTTCATCCATCCGAGCGGACAATACGTCCAATATGGCTATGAAACTGGAGATGTAGTCATTAAACCAAATGATGTAGTAGAGTTTGATTTTAGAAATCGAACTCTGACAATTAACGGTAAAACACACTATGTTAATATGAGCAGTTCATGGTTCAATGTTGACGTTGGGCAAACTGAAATAGCTGTATTAACTGAACCAAACACGGATATTCATTTAGATGCTAAATTCAAGGAGGCTTGGCAATGATCACGTTAACGGATAGAGAATATAACAAGCTTTGCCAGCTTCATTTTGGCTCTGGTGGGGGATTAATTGCATACAACGATTGGTTCGAGCAAGACTTAGATACTGGAATCGGAACTTATGAATTTAATGTAGACAAAACTGGCAATCCTGAAATTGAAAAATTAACGTGGGTTGTTACTTGATGGTTAAAGATGGCAGTAAACTACGTTCATTCGAAATTATGCGAATCGAGGAGGATAAAGATTCTAAGACTATTTACGCTGAAGATGCTGGACTTGACCTTCTAGGCGAACAAGTGCCACCTTACAAAGCGGATAAGAGTTATCCAATTACTCATTATATTGCAGAGTTCACAATTGACTCTGGATGGGAAATTGGGATTAATGAAATTCCAAATACAACTACCAGAAAGCTAGAATGGGAAGGGACTGATACTGCTACTAAGAGACTTAGACAGCTAGTAAGAAGATTCGATGCTGAAATAGCTTATGACTTCGAATTTGTTCATGGAAAGATACACCGGAAACTAATTCATATATACAAGAAGATTGGAGAAGACAAGAAAGTCCGCTTAGAAGTTGGAAATGGAGTTTCAAACGTTAAGCGAACTATCTCGATTGAGAATTTAGCGACTACGATTGTGGCAACTGGTGCTGATGGGATTACATTAGCAGGAGCTGAATACAACGAAGGAAATACTCGTTCTCCGAAACTCGATTTACTTAATCGATTATGATGCAGTAGCAAGATGGAAACGAGCAGGATATGCTCCTGGTGGTGGAGGAATTGTTAAACGATATGAGAGTGAAGCTAAGACTCCAGAAGCTTTAATGAGAGAAGCTGTTATTAAGTTGAAACAGTGGAACCATCCAGAAGTGACGTATGATGTATCGATTAGCTTGTTGCCAGAAGAAATCAACATCGGAGATACAGTAGTTATTGTTGATCATCATTATGAACCTGCTCTAATTGTATCAGGAAGAGTATCAAGTATTAAGAAATCTCTTGCTACTAGAGAGAACGGCGAAATTAAAATAACGAATATTGAATCTAGAGAGGATACGATCAGTGAAAAAGTGAGACGTTTAAGCACGTTGGTGCAAGAACGTCTTTTTGATTTCACAAGCGTGCCATTTGTAATGACTATTCAATCAACTGACGGTGTAGTTTTTCAAAATAGTAATATCTCTACTAAATTAATTGCTAACGTCAGCAAGATGGATATTCAAATGAACAGTCGTTTCACATATAGATGGAAACGAGTAAGTAAATATGGAACGGATGACACAGCGTGGAACGAACAACACGCAAATGGAAGTAATGAATTATCTGTGACTGTCAGTGACGTTGATAGAGAAGCCACATTTATTTGTGAGGCCATTGAAGCTAATCAAGTTGCTGCAAGCAACTCGATTGTAATTAAAGATTTCATCGTTAATAAGTCTATAGGTCCAACTCCTCCAGCTAATCCGAGCGTTGGAGATTTGTGGACTGATACAAGTACACCTGATAAGGATGTGCCAAAGATTTACACAAATGGTAAATGGGAACCTGTATTGAAGAAACGACAAAGAACTGGAACGCCTTCAAAAAGAATTCGAAGAGCGTAACAGAGAGCATGCAAACCAGTTTGCCAATGTCATGGAGATTATCAACAAGTCCCAAGTCACAGAAGACACGCTTAGAGATTTGACGGGTAAGTTTAGCAATCTTGAAGAGTCTTATAAGCGAATCCAAGAGACTGCAGAAGAGATTAAGGGGCTTGGACAGAGAACCAAAGCAGTAGAGCTTAATATGGAGCAATCCAGCGTTCTGCTTAATGCAATCTCAACATATTTCAACGTCTCTGAGGATGGCTTGTTAATTGGTAAAAACGGCGAAAAACTCCAAACACGCTATACCAACGAACGCATGGAATTTATCGACTCTGGTCGCGTTGTTGCTTACGTGTCTGGGCAGCAAATGAACATTGTAAGCGCGACATTCTGGAATAGCGTGACGATCGCCAATCATATATTTGAGCGATATAACAATGAATTCACTGTAATTTCGTATGTAGGAGGTGCTGTAAATGGTTAGAATCTCAAAAACGACATCTAACGGATATGTACGGTTAGTTCTTGAAGTAAAAGAGATTAGCACTAACATCGCAAACAACACTTCTGAAGTTTCTTGGCAGCTATGGTTAGAACGTGCTAGCTCTTGGGCTTACGACTTATACAATGAATCCTTAGCAGAAGTAGAAATCAATGGAAACAAAACGCTTAGTAAGTATGTTAGCTTTGATTTAAGCAATTCAACATACGCTACATTTGCAAGTGGGCAATTAACAATCCCTCATAATGAAGATGGAACTAAATCGATTGTTATATGGGCTAGATTAACCAACGTTTCAGATTACGGGGATATTAATTGGTTCAGCGGAACTGTTAATCTATCAAATATTCCAAGAGCTAGTGCTATTTCTTCAGTATCGGCAACAGAACTAGGCCAACCAGTCACTATTCAGATAGATAAGAAGGTTAGTAGTTTCACTCATCAAATTTGGTGGAGAATTAATAGTAGCGAGTGGGTGGATGAAGGCAGCAATCATGATACAAGCCTAAATATAACTCCTTCGGTTGAATATGCTAACAGAATTACTGATAGTGATACTGGAAATTTAGATGTATCTGTAAGAACATTTAATGGTGATATTCAAATTGGAGAAGATGTATATAAATTCAATGCACCTATACGAGTTCCTGCATCTATCGTCCCTACACTTGAAGATGTAACAGTTTCTGAAAGAACAGCGCAATTAGCAGAATTCATCCCTGTTGGGAACTTCGTTAAAGATAAATCTGTAATGAGGGTTGAAACAATCAACGCAGCAGGCTCTCACGGTTCAACTATCGTAGCTACTGAGCTAACTGTGGATAACTTAGTTGTGAGAGCAACCACTGGTGATTTCCCTGCTAATAAAGCTGGTAATTTAGAGGTTACAGCTAAAATCACTGACTCGCGAGGCAGAACGGCTACTAAATCTAAGACAATTAAAGTATGGGATTATTACGCTCCTAAAATTATTGCTTTTCTTGCCAACAGAACGGGAAATGGAACTAACAAGACCATTATTGCTACTGTTGCTGCAAACGTGAGTCCATTAGTAATTGATGGAGTGAATAGAAATCCGTACACACTTAAATTCAATATTCAGCTAAGAAGGCTAATAGATGGATTGATGCTGTTAGTCTCACGAATGAGAGTACAGAAAAAATCAATCGTCAAATCGACTGTGGCGCATTTTACGAGATATCTAAGGCGTACAACATTCGATTAGTGATTCAAGATAAGCTGAGTGATTTAGTAGACTCTGTGTTACTTGTGCGCTCATCCAGAGTGCTTTGGGCATGGGGTGACAATCGTGCAGCAGTGGGAGGATTCCCAGAGTTAGATGGACATTTTGAGTCATTCCTTCCAGTTGCATTCCATAGCAGCTTAAATGTTGAAAATGGCCTTATGTCTCGAGGGAAACCAGTACAAGAGTTCGCTCTGACATCTAGAGAAGGAAAATCAAATAAATTTACTGGCGATTTAAACAATCTAAAAACAGCTGGGAGTTATCACGCTTTTGGAGTGCAGCATAATCCTACAGGAGCTAACAATTATGGTTATGTATCTGTAATAACGCACAGCACAGATAATGGATATTGTGTACAATTCTATGTCCCGTTCAACTCTGACCAATTATATATGCGAAGATGCGACTCAAATCGTTGGAGCGATTGGATTAGAGTTGTAACAACAGGCGTTGATACTGGATGGAGAACTGCGAGCCTTCAGAACGGATGGCAACATCGAGCGGATTATGGTTCAGTGCAATTTTCAAAAAGCGTTGATGGAATTGTGCAATTTAAAGGCGTTGCAACAGGGGGGAACACCTCAAAAGAGGCAGTAATACTAACATTGCCCGAAGGTTATAGGCCTAAAACTCAATGTTATGTTTTTGGGATGAACGACAGTTTCGATACGGCGTCGTTAAGTATCGCAACCGATGGAAGAGTTATTATTAAGAAGAATGTAGATTCGAAGTGGCTAGGATTTGATAGCGTTAGTTTTAAGATTTAGGAGGTAACATTATGGAATTAGAACAAATTAAAAATAGAATTACTACGTTAGAAGCGAAAGTGACTACTAAGCAAGCAGATATTAATCGCATGAACGAAGAAAAAGCGCAATATGAACAAAAAATTCAAAATCTTTCAGAAGATATCCAACGTTTAGAGCAAGACAATGCTAACAAACGAGATGAAATCAAAAAAATACAAAACTGTCGTAGAAATTATGGAGCTGTAGTAGATGATAAATTTCGATGTAGAATTTAACGTATTAACCATGCATTTGCAAGGACTAATGCGTAGTCCGTATATTCAAATTCTGTTTTGGTTAATTTGCTTTGATGTAGTTTCTGGCTACATCAAGGCTTTTAAATTGAAAAGATTTGATAGTAAGACCAGCACAAACGGATTATTAAGACACGCGCTGGTTTGCGCTGTAGTCATTGTGACTTCTATGTATGCAAGAGCATTAGGGCATCGTGAAATCGGTGTAACTACATGCTTATTTTTTTATCTTCAGTTATGCAGTATCACTCGCTGAAAATTGGGAGGCACTAGGATTGCCATTCCCAGAATCACTTAAACCGTATCTTAAAACGATGCGGAAGCAACAAGAAAATAAATTTAAAAAAATGACAAACAAGGAAGAGGATGAATAATTATGGAACAATTACAAGCAACAATCTTCAATGGAATCGTGAGCATTTTAGTAGTCTTAGTAGGTTTAGCATTCACAGGGCTGAAAGGATTCATCGAAACGAAAGCTGCTGAATTAAAAGCCAAAACGGATGCTAAAAACTATGAATTGGCTAAGTCTATTGCGAGCACGGTAGTTGGTGCAACTGAACAGATTTTTTTAAAGATGTATACAATGCAAGTGCAGATAAATTCGAACAAGCTAGCAAAGCATTAACGGATGAGTTAGCTAAAAACGGCATCGTATTAGATGAGGAAAGCAAACGAGTACTCATTGAATCTGTCGTTAATGGATTCAACGAATTGAAGAAAATTGAAGGGTAAGAATACGATCCACAGAGGACTCATTTCGAGTCCTCTTTTTTTATTTGAAGGAAGGAGGAACGTATGGAAAAAAAGTAATCGAAAAACATTTAAGTATTACTTCAGCTAATCGAGGCATTGAAAAATTAAATCATGAGATTTATAGTCACGACAAAGGAACAGCGGTGTTCAAATTCACTACTGACGAATTAACAGCGTCAAAAGTCCTATGTTTATTCTACTTTAAAGAAACAAAGCGTTACAGAACGGTGGAGGCTACAATCTCAGAAAATACTATTACTGTTCCGTTCGATAGCACATCAATCATTACTGACGAACCTGTGATTGGTTACGTGTATTTTGAGAAAGTAGAACAATCTACTGACGTTTACGCATTTGCATTTAACGTGTGGGTCAGTGCTATCGATAAAGCCAAAAAAACACCACTAATCGAACGAACAACGGGGCGTATCGTGGATGTTGAAAACATTGTAACTAAACAAGAATTAGACGCACTTTTTAATAAAATCAAAGTGCAAGGCGGAGCTTATGATGACAGCAGTTTACGTGCAGAGTTAAGTAACAAGGCAGACCGCACCGAAATCGAACGAATTTCGGGGAAAATTTCAGTTTTAGAGCAAAAGACAGATAAAGACACTATCTATGATGATAAGCCTTTAAAAATGCGTGTATCGGCTTTAGAAAGCAAACCTGAATTTGATACAAGTTCATTGGTTACAAAACAAGAGTTATCTAGTAAAGGATATTTAACGGAACACCAACCACTAACCGAGTATGCAAAGAAGTCAGAATTGCCACAGCCGTATAACGACACGGAACTTAAAGACCGCGTAGCACGTTTAGAGAGTAAACCAGAAGCGGATACTAGCGGGCTAGTAACTAAACAAGAACTAGCAAACAAGGGCTATTTAACTGAACACCAATCATTAACAGAATACGCTAAAAAATCAGAGCTACCACAACCGTACAACGATACGGAAGTAAAAGCACGTATCCAGACGTTAGAAACTAAAGCGGGAACGCTAGCAACTAAAGACGAACTAAATAGGGTAGGTACACCGCAACAGTTAAGTATTAACGGAAACGTGGTAACTCTGTCTGATGGTGGTGGAAGTATCACACTCCCAACGACTGCAACAACGCCTAGTGGGAATACTGGTCAATCGAACGAATATGAAATCCGTGGAACAGGCTTTCCGAATGGTAAAGTTACCGCTCCTGTTGGAACAACATACGTTGATACAGCGGTTACAAATGGTGCTTTAAAGTGGATAAAACGCAAAGGAGATAACAATCAAGGATGGGAAGTCTTAACGGGTGATACAGGTTGGAAACGATTAAGTATATCGTCTGGGTATCAACAATCTAACCTACGTGTGCGTAGAATTAATAATATGGTCACTTATAAACTCGATGGATTATCACAAGATAGATTTGGTGTCGTTCGTCGTGGCGGCCCTGGCTATCTTGCACACGCATCAGACCTTGAACGTAACCTTTACATTCTATATAACAATAGAATACCAACGGGATACCGTTCAGCAATGTCATTATCTGGTCAAATATTTGATGGTACGGGCAATCCATACGGAACATGGTTTCTTGGTGGAATAAATAACGGAAATTATTTTATGTTCCATTTTACAGAATCAGTACCAACCGATAATAATATCACTGACATTATTGTGTCTAATGTATCTTACATTACCGATGACCCATGGCCGACAGTATAATAAGTGAGCCATGGCCGACAACATTACCATAAAACATAAAAAAGGAGATTATAATATGGTTCAAATTATCAATAATGAAATTTTTAACGGGATTGCGGGTGCACGCCCGACTGAAAGGCCTAAATACTATATTATGCATAACGATGCAGGAAGTATGAGTGCTACTTCATACATTAACTGGTTGCAATCACGTTATGACAGCGGACAATCGGAATTAGGGTTTGCGCACTACTATATTGATAGAAATTCAATCGTAAGAGTAGAGAATACGTATAGCGGAACGTGGAGTGCAGCTAATTACGATGCAAACATGAATTCATTAAGCTATGAAGTGTGCCAACAATTCGGAACGTCTGATAGCGAGTTCTTAGAAAATGAAAATATGGTACTTATGCAAATGGCAGAAGATATGACTTACTATGGAGATACTCCGAACTATGACAACATTAAGTTCCATAATGAATTTTCATCAACGAGTTGCCCAGCTCGTTCGCTAGAGCTACACGGAGGAGATAACGACAGTCTAAGAGATTACGTGATCGGTAAGATTAAATACTATCAATCTCTAGGAAGTACTGTGGATGAAATGTTAAGCGCTGCATCTTCAAACGTTGAAGGCTGGCAAAAAAACTCCAATGGTTGGTGGTATCAAAATGCAGACGGAAGCTATCCAGCTAATAAATGGCAGAAAATCGGCAATGTTTGGTATTGGTTCGATAATAGTGGATATTGTTATATCGAACGCTGGCTCAAATATAACAACCAATGGTACTGGTTAGACAGCAGTGGCGCTATGGTTACAGGTTGGAAGAAAATTGCAGGCTCATGGTACTATTTTAAATCGGACGGAAGCATGGCTACCGGCTGGGTTAAATATTACGATAAGTGGTACTATTTAAACACAACTAATGGTTTCATGGAATCGAATGCTTTTGTTAAAGGCAAGGATGGATGGTACTATATTAGCGAAGACGGAACGATGGCAGAAAAAGCCAGATTTCACAGTCGAGCCAGAAGGATTAATTACAGTTAAATCTAAATAACAATAAAGCCTACTCAATCGAGTAGGCTTATTTTTACATTTTTTTCTAAAAAAATTATTTTTTTAAAAAAAGTGTTGAAAAATATATGCCACATGGTATATAATATAATTGTAAGGAGGTGAGGGAATGGAAGAAAAAAATCACAACTCTAGTAGCAATCGTTGGGATTGCGGTTGCAATATCAAAAAGAAGCTAGAGAGTGGTACAAAGCCACAAAAAAAGAAAAAAACGACAAAACCCAACCCGCAAAAAGAAGGATATGACGTTTTTTTCAAGAGGGGAAGGATAACTTCCCTCCCCTCGATTATATATTAAGTAGAAAGAGGAAATCAAGATGAAACATATAATTATTATTATCGTAGTCGCTTTGATTGTATGGTATTCAGGAGGAAGCAAGAATGACAATTAAATTGAAAGGATTAAATACAGAAGATTAGGAGAACACTATGTTAAGAGCGGACGAACACAAAAATAAAATGGTTATTTGAGAATTACTCTGGATATCGAATTGCGAAAGAAAGTGGTGTTTCACAGCCGCTCATTGCAAGGCTAATCAATGGAACTAGAGAATTGAAAAACGTTTCGTTTGAAACTGCAAGCAAATTAAATCAGTGCGCAGAAAGACTTATGAAAGATGACTTTAAAAGTGAATAATCAAAAGGATAGTCAATGCTCTTGCTTTTTGACTATCCTTTTGACTTTCTAACCGTCTAAAATAATACATAGTTTTCTAATTTTACAAAAATGAAATTATCGTTATATCAACGTTTTCTGACCTTTTCGTTTACAATATAACCAGGCAGTTTTTTTATCCTCCCAAATAAATATTTCTAATCCTTTTTTCCACCGGCTGTGAGTCGGTGGTTTTTTATTTTCTTAAAAAAGGATTGATTGAAGAAAATCTCCGTACTATACTAGAATCATGGAGAAGTACCCAAGAGGCTGAAGGGGTCGCACTCGAAATGCGATAGGTCGTGAAAGCGGCGCGGGAGTTCAAATCTCCTCTTCTCCTTACTTTTACGGAGAACAAATAGATGGAGGCGAAAAACGAATGACAAAAGTGAAATTAAATCTGAACCAAACGCATTGTTGCGGTATTTATTCTGATAAGACGGTGTATAGTTTTACGGCGGATAGTTATCCAGAGTTGTTTTACCTTCTTCAAAGACGTGGACTTATTGAATCGTTTATCGATGGGGATTTCATCGTCTATGACGAATTAAGACAATATTCAGATTTACCGCCTTATCAAAAGCTGACTGAAGATGAATTAGAAGCGATTGATTTTGATGCAATCATTCAAAAGCTCAGTAAAGAGGAACTAAAAGCAGTCATCGAGAAGTTCTTTGAATATCGCTTTGAATGTGAGTTTCAAGAAGTAGACGAATAAATAAATGTATAAATGAAAAAGCTGACGGCTCATTTGAGCTGTCAGCTTTTGTAGTTTCTATAGTGTATTCTTAGCGAATAACTTCCTCAGTTTCTTTGTCGAAGAAGTGAGATTTGTTTAAGTCGAATGCTAATTCAACTGTTTCGCCTGGGTTGTGGAAGTCACGAGCATCCACTTTAGATACGAATTCAGTATCGTCCACACGAGTGTAGAGCATTGTTTCTGCACCAAGTAATTCTGATACGACAACTTCTGCTTTCACTGAAGATGATGGGTAAGTATCGATAGCGATTTGAGCACTTTCGATATCTTCTGGACGGATACCGAAGATTAATTCTTTTCCGTTGTAACCTTTGTCTTCAAGAAGTTTTCTCTTCGCTTCAGGTAATTGTAATGATAAACCTTTACCATTTGAAATCACGCCATCTTGCAATGTTACATTGAAGAAGTTCATTGCTGGGCGATCCGATGAATCCAGCTACGAATACGTTGTTAGGAGTGTTGTACACTTCTTGTGGTGAACCGATTTGTTGTACGAAACCATCTTTCATGATAACGATACGGTCAGCCATTGTCATCGCTTCTGTTTGGTCGTGAGTTACGTAAATTGTTGTTGTTTCTAAACGACGGTGTAATTTCGCAATTTCAGCACGCATCGCAACACGTAATTTAGCATCTAAGTTAGAAAGAGGTTCGTCCATTAAGAATACTTTCGCATCACGAACGATCGCACGTCCTAAAGCCACACGTTGACGTTGACCACCAGATAAAGCAGCTGGTTTACGTTCTAAGTATTGAGCTAAGCCTAAGATTTCTGCTGCGTTTTTAACACGTTTGTCAATTTCAGCTTTGTCGTATTTACGTAATTTCAAACCGAATGCCATGTTGTCATATACGCTCATGTGAGGATATAGGGCATAGTTTTGGAATACCATCGCGATATCACGATCTTTTGGAGCTACGTCGTTCATTACAACGTCGCCGATTTTTAATTCCCCTTCAGAAATATCTTCAAGACCAGCGATCATACGAAGAGTTGTTGATTTACCGCATCCAGAAGGTCCTACGAATACGATGAATTCGCGGTCTTTGATGTGTAAGTTAAAGTCTGTTACGGAATAGTTTTCCGCGTTGTCATATTTTTTGTGAATATGATTTAATTGCATTTCTACCATTAGGATTTCCCCCTATAATTTGTTTTACAGTAACAGTTTACGTTTTTTTGGGAAAAAGAGATAGGGGAAGGTTGCACAAAAACGACTGTAAAAATTGTGCACTTTGCCCAAAAAGCATCTCTTATTTTTAAGATTTGGACGTAACTTATAATAAAGAAGTAAAAAAGTATTGAGATGGATGCAACACGTGGAAAACAATGTTATGATAGGGGTTAGAAACTTACATGAAAAAGGTGATGAAATGGAAAGAAAACGTGGATTTGAAATCGTATCTGCTTATGAAGGAAAAGGAATCAATGTTCCAAAACGTTCGACAAAACATTCAGCAGGATATGACTTCGAAGCTGCCGAAGATATCGTATTACCAAGCATTTGGAAAATGATTTTTCAAATTTGCAGCAACTCAATTAAAACAATGGATTTATACAACGGATAAAGAAACAGTGGAAGCAGAACTTGCAAAAGAGCAAAAAGGTCTAAAACCAGTGCTTGTTCCAACAGGAATCAAGTCTTATATGCAAGAAGATGAGTACTTACAACTAGCAAACCGCTCAAGTAACCCATTGAAACACTTCCTTGTCTTACCAAACGGGGTAGGCGTTGTGGATAGCGACTACTATAACAACCCTGACAACGAAGGTCATATTTACTTCCAATTATTAAACTTCGGATTATTCGATAAAGAAATTAAAAAAGGCGATCGTATCGGCCAAGGAATTTTCCTACCGTTCTTAAAAGCGGATGCGGATGAAGAAAACGATATGAATGAACGTACAGGTGGTTTTGGTTCTTCTGGCGTTCGTTAGAAAGGAGCCAAAATGGCAAAAGCAACGACAAGTTTTGTATGTAGAGAGTGTGGATATAATTCACCAAAATATTTAGGAAAATGCCCAAACTGCGGCAATTGGTCTACGATGGAGGAGTTCAAGGAAACAACCAGTAACGCGAAACGTCCTTCTTTAGTGCAACATTCAGAAGAAGTGCATAAGACCAAACCTATGCGTCTCGATCAAGTGGCATATGAGCGAGTGAATCGTGTGAAGACATCGATTAGCGAACTTGACCGCGTGCTTGGAGGCGGTGTGGTGCCAGGCTCCTTAGTATTAATCGGTGGGGACCCTGGGATTGGGAAATCTACCTTATTATTACAAGTGTCTAGTGAACTCCAACAAACACAAGGGACTGTACTCTATGTATCGGGAGAAGAAAGTGCGTCTCAAATTAAAATGCGTGCTGAGCGTCTCGGGATGCAAGCAGACGGATTTTACATTTACGCTGAAACAAACTTAGAAGATATCGTTGCGCAAGTAGAAGCGTTGAAACCGGACTATGTCATTATCGACTCGATTCAAACGATGACACATCCGCAAGCTAACGGGGTAGCCGGAAGCGTGTCTCATGTGCGTGAGGCGACAGCTACGTTGATGCGACTTGCGAAACTCAATCAGATTGCCATTTTTATCGTTGGTCACGTGACAAAAGAGGGGGCGCTTGCTGGTCCTCGTATGTTGGAACATATGGTGGATACCGTTCTGTATTTCGAAGGGGATAAACATCATAGTTTCCGCGTGCTTCGTTCCGTGAAAAACCGTTTCGGCTCTACCAACGAGATTGGGGTCTTTGAAATGCATCAAGAAGGGCTGAACGAAGTAACAAACCCTTCCGAAGTCTTCTTAGAAGAACGTTTAGCAGGCGCAACTGGTTCGGCAATCGTCGTGTCTCTTGAAGGAACTAGACCGATTCTAACAGAGGTGCAATGTTTACTATCACCAACGGCCTTTGGAAATGCGCGCCGTACCACAAGTGGTCTAGACTATAATCGTGTAGCGCTCTTAATGGCGGTACTAGAGAAACGTGCAGGTCTTCTATTACAAAACCAAGATGCTTACTTTAAATCAACAGGTGGTTTGAAACTGAACGAACCGGCAGTCGACTTAGCGATTGCGATGAGTATTGTTTCAAGTTACAAGGAAAAAGAAACGCAGATGGGTGATTGCTTTATCGGCGAAATCGGCTTGACTGGTGAAATCCGTAAAGTGAACCGTGTCTATGACCGTGTTCGCGAAGCCGAAAAGCTCGGATTCAAGCGTGTCTTTATTCCAAAAAATAATTTAGATGGATGGGAAATTCCAAAAAATATCGAAGTCGTTGGAGTATCTTCTGTCAAAGAAGCTATTTACAAAGCCTTCGGAAAAGAAAATTAGAAAGGAGAACTTTTATGGAACAACCTAAAAAATTTCGAGCATACGGAAGAAAGTTATTACAACTGATTTTCGTATTGCTCGGAGGGTCTTTAGGTGCAACGTACTTTCCAAGTCTATGGCAAGCGTTCAACATTACGAATGAATGGTTAACATCGCAAGTTACGAATATTTTGTTAGGTGCAATTATTTTATTCTTTATTTCATTTTTCGTGACGGATCCGATTTTAAAGGGCATTCGTAGACTTGAAAAACTCGTTAGCCAACTTTCTGTGAGCTATTTACTCTTTGGAATGATTGGTGCACTGATTGGGCTCTTAGTCGCATGGCTCGTTGGATTGCCATTTACAAACTTACAAATTCCAGCAATTACGCAATCTGTACCAATTGCCCTTAGCATTATCTTTGGGTATCTTGGATTTTATGTCGGAACGACGCGTCGTGAAGATATTCTAAAAGCATTTTCAGCGACAAGAAAGAAAACGGAGGATTCTCCAGTGCTTGAACGTAAAGCAGGAGATAACTTCAGAAAATATAAACTGCTCGACACAAGCGTGATTATCGATGGACGTATTTACGATATCGCTAAAACAGGCTTTATCGAAGGGGTGCTGGTAATTCCAGTATTCGTACTGAATGAATTACAATATATCGCTGATAGCGCAGATAGCTTAAAACGCGTGAGAGGTCGCCGCGGATTAGATATTTTTAAATGCTCTTCAAAAAAAGAAGAGAATATTAAAGTAGAAATTTACGATGGAGACTATGACGATATTAATGAAGTGGACCGCAAGTTGATCCGCTTGGCGAAGGCGATTGACGGTATTATTATCACGAATGACTTTAACTTAAATAAAGTCAGTGAGTTCCAAAAATGTGCCGGTCTTTAATATTAATGCGTTAGCGCAAGCCATCAAGCCAGTTGTGATTCCAGGGGAAACCTTGAAGACGACGGTGGTTAAATCAGGAACGGAGCGCCAACAAGGGGTTGCGTACTTAGATGATGGTACGATGATTGTCGTGGAAGATGGACAATATTATATGAATGAAGAGATTGAAGTGGTCGTAACGAGCGCCCTTCAAACTGCAGCAGGTCGTATGATTTTCGCCAAACCACTGCATAGCCAAAAGAAAATCAAACAATAAAGTGCAAAAAGATTACTTCGAATCCTTGCGGATTTGTTTATAATAACGGTAACGTTGCACCGGCTCGAGCCTAGTGTCTCTCGCCTAAAAAACTCAAAAAGGGAGTACGGAATAAATTCCGAACTCCCTTTAATTCGTCTTTTTTGCGAATCACGTTACTGTTATTATAAAATCCGCATGATTCTTCGTAATCATGGTGCTTCATTTTCTTTTGGTTGGAGCAATCAACGACCTGCTGGCAATTTGAATAAATAGAAAAAAGGATGGACGAATTTCGTCCATCCTTTTTGTTATTCAATATCGATTTCAAATGGTTCATCAATAGTTTCAGAGACGTATTTACCATCTTTCTTACGTTGCTTCACGCATTCCGTTAATAAGTATTCGATTTGTCCATTGACTGATCTAAAATCATCTTCTGCCCATGATGCGATAGCAGCATATAATTTAGAAGACAGTCGTAATGGAATTTGTTTTTTCTTTAAATCAGCCATCGTTAGTATAGGCTTCCTGTGTTAACAATTGGTTGAGCATCATGATTTCCGCAAAGAACAACTAGTAAGTTAGAGACCATCGCAGCTTTACGTTCTTCATCAAGTTCTACGAGTTCTCCTTCGTTTAAGCGTTCTAACGCCATTTCAACCATTCCAACAGCACCGTCTACGATCATCTTTCTAGCGTCAATAATTGCAGAAGCTTGTTGACGTTGAAGCATTACTGCAGCGATTTCTGGAGCGTAAGCAAGGTAAGTGATACGTGCTTCGATGATTTCAAGACCTGCATTTTCAACGCGTGCTTGAATCTCATCGCGAATACGTTTTGCAACGACTTCACTTGAACCACGTAAGCTACCTTCATCGGCAACGCCATCACCTGTTGTGTCGACGTTTGGAGCTACATCGTATGGATAGATACGCACGATATTACGAAGCGCGCTATCACATTGAAGAGATAAGTATTCTTTGTAGTTATCTACGTTAAAGACTGCTTTAGCTGTATCGACCACTCTCCAAGTAACAGCAATTCCGATTTCTACAGGGTTCCCTAGGCAATCGTTAATCTTTTGACGAGAGTTATTTAACGTCATAATTTTTAGAGAAATTTGATTTTTTAAGGCATTTAAGTTCGCTTCAACGCCGCCTGTAGTGCTAATTGTGACCGGAGTGTTTTGACGGTCGACGTCACCGCTTTGGCCTAATTTTGTTTTCGCAGCAGGGTTTACAGACACGCTAAATGGGTTTACAAAATAGAAGCCAGGTTCTTTAATGCTTCCTGTGTATTCACCAAAGAGTGTCAAAACAATCGCTTCATGAGGTTTAACAACTTTTAGTCCTCCAAAAAGGACAAGACTGCTGATAAATACTAGAATGCTGAGGAGAATACAAAATACTTGAAGCCCGTCGTTTCTAATCAATGCAATTGAGGAAATAAAGCCCACAACTGAAAGGATGAGTAGAAGTAAAATGCTAAAACAACGCAGCAAAACCGTTAGACTTTGTTTTTAAAATTTTTTCGTTCATAAAAAAGACTCCTTTGTCTATTTGATATCTAAATGATATCACTCTGAAATCCGAAAAGCAATATAATAAGGCTGATAGAAAATAAGTTATTAGATTCACAAAATGTTGTAAAGAGTAATTATTTATGGTATCATTTAACAAAAGCGGGAGGAAGAACAATGAATTCAAATAAAAAGAGAAATTTAATTCGTAAACTTGTGGGACTTACAGCTTCGATGGCTATCGCGAGTATATTTGCACCATCAACACCATCAATTACACAAGTTGTATTTGCTGAAGAGGCGCCTGCAGTAACTTATAAAGTAAAATATAAATTTATAAGTAGTACACCTGGAAAAGAATTACCTCAAAGAGTATTGGATGTATTACCTGGAGACGAAGAGTATCCTGTAGGTAGTTTAGTTAAACCAACAACTGAATTTAAAAAAGTAGTTGGTGAGGGAATACCACGCCAAGTTGTTGAAGGAGAAGGGTATTGGGTTTTCCAAGGGTTCGATTCAGATGCTAGAACAATCAAAAACGGGGATGTAGTATTTACAGGTAAATGGAAATGGTTTGATTATATTGATTATTCATATACAGTTGGTGGACCAGTATTTGTTCCTTTGCCAGAATCAATGATAAATGAAGCAGCCAAACTTAAAACAACGCGTATTTCTTATGCGGATTTTGAAAATCATGTTGACATTCCTGAAAACTTAAAAATTATTCAGAAACTAATGAACTGGAATGAAGCTACTGGTAAGTACGAACCAATCATTGTGAAAGATGACGATGCGCAATGGGAATACCATCCGAAACCTGACCCGGCAGGAGACGGGTTGCGGGTAGAGTTAGATTACAATAAGAATTCGAAATTCCGCTATGACTTCCCAAAAGTTCAAGAATTTCTTAATCTTTATTGGAAACCAATACCTCGTCACGTGGAATATGAATTTGTTAGTGGAACAAAAGGCAAAGAGATTGCAGGAGTATTAGATCACTTAAAACCGTTTCACAAAGGAACTTACTACTATTATTATAGAAATCTAAAAGAGTATAGTGAAACGAAGATTGTTGCTGAGCAACCAAAGCAAACTACTTTTTACGATTCTACCAAAAAAGGAACGTGGACATTCGTTTCATATGATGTATCAGAAAAACTTCTTAGTGAGTGGGATCTTAATGGATGGAATTTAAAATTCACTGGTACATGGACGTTTGTTGCTGACGAAGAACCAGCGCCAGAAGAATCAACAGAAGAACAAAGCAATCAAACGGAATCAACTGATGAAAAATTAGAAACAACAGAAGTTCCAACGACTCAAAAGGAAGCAAATGTAGAACAACCAGAATCAACAGAAGTGCAGACTTCGGAGAAAGTAACAGAAGCAGAACTACCAAATACAGGGACAACAGGAGTCCTAACAACAGTTATAGTGGGAGTTTGTATAGCTTTGAGTGGGTTCGGATTATTTGCTCAAGGTCGTCGTAAAGAAGGCTAATGGATTCTCTTAGTGCGAATTACAATAGAAATAAAACCCCCTTCTAAGTAATAATCTTAGAAGGGGGTTTACTTTTTTTAGTGATGCTATCAGTAACTTCGCTATACACCACATTAAGATTATCTCGAATCCTTTTCAAGTTACTATAAAACAAGTAATAAGATGAACGTTACAATCGCAAGTCCACCTTGTTTCCAGATAATGCTAATTTGGCTAGTAAGTCCGCCGTATACTGCTACGACGATGATATTGAACAGTAAGAATCCGACCAATTCTTTAGAACCAACGATTAATCCAAAGACTAATCCTACGGCAATCATCAAGTTGTAGACACCTTGATTTTTAAAGAGCGTCGTAATATTGGCATTCTTCAATGTTTCAACACTCATATTGAAGACGCGGCTTGTAGCTTCTGAAGTCGTTTGGAGTGTTTCCAAGTAGAAAATATAAACGAATTCGAGCGCAACGAGGGCCGTTAAAATAGTAATAATGATAGACATTTGTCTTCCTCCTTTTTATTGAACAGAAAAGAGTATACTCTGCTCCTTTTAATAGAAGCGAACGATATGTCTTGAAAGGGCGAAACATTGACGGAGTGCACTCAATATGCTATTCTATCCATTGTATAAAAAAGAATCACTACGATTTAGAAAGGAGAAAGGCATGAGTTATATTTCAGTAGAACATCTTTCTTTCTCATATGAACAAGAGACAGTACTTGAAGATATTAGCTTTACAGTGGAACCAGGTCAATTTGTGATTTTGACCGGAGAAAACGGAGCAGCGAAGTCTACTTTAGTAAAAAATATATTAGGACTCTTAACACCAAAGAGTGGGAAAGCCACGATTGCAAAGAAAAATAGCAATGGCGAGAAGTTATCGATTGGATACGCTCCGCAACAGATTTCTTCTTTTAATGTAGGGTTCCCATCAAATGTGTATGAACTTGTGGCGTCAGGTCGTTACCAACAAGGTCGCTGGTTCAAAAAATTAAATGCAGAAGATCATGAACATATCGAACGCTCTCTTAAATCCGTAGGAATGTGGGATGAGCGTCATAAACGTATCGGAGATTTATCAGGAGGGCAAAAACAACGTATCTGTTTAGCACGAATTTTTGCGACAGACCCTGATTTATTCGTCCTCGATGAACCCACTGCCGGTATGGATAAAGCGTCGCGCGAGAGATTCTATCATTTATTACACCATGCATGCGCTCATCACGGGAAAGCCATTTTAATGGTAACTCATGAGGAAGAAGCGCTTGAGCAATACGTGGATAAACATATCCATCTGCAACGAAAGGAGGATTCTCCATGGAGATGTTTTTCTATGGTTTCATGCAAAGAGCATTCATCTCAGGAATAGCGATGGCTTTTATCACGCCAATTCTTGGATTGTTCTTAATTCTTAGAAGACAGTCACTGATGGCCGACACCTTGTCGCACGTGTCCCTTGTTGGGGTAGCGCTAGGATTTCTTTTGGGGATGAATCCAACACTCACAACGCTGATTGTGGTAATTATCGCAGCAGTTTTCATCGAAGCGATTGGAAAATACTTTAGAGGCTATTCTGAAATTACCGTTGCGATTCTAATGTCGGGAGGAATGGCGATTGCCCTCATCCTGATGAATATGCAAAAAGGACGTTCAACGTTAAGTGTGGATCAGTTCTTATTCGGTTCGATTGTGACGATTACAAATGAGCAAATGTGGATTATGATTCTACTAGCAGTTGTCGTGGTAGGGTTATACGTGATTTTCCGTAAACCACTATATGTATTATCGTTTGATGAAGATACAGCGATGACAGCGGGGTTACCCAGTTCGCTTGATGACAAACCTCTTTACGATTATCACAGGGGTTGTGATTGCAGTGATGATGCCAATCGCAGGGTCACTTCTAGTGTCAGCCGTTATTGTATTGCCAGCATCGATTGCGCTTCGAGTGAGCAGTAAGTTTAATGGCGTGATTATCGGCGGCATTATCATCAGTCTGATTGGATTCTTTGCAGGACTTTCAGCTTCCTATATTTACGAAGCACCTCCGGGAGCCGCGATTACATGTGTGTTCCTTGTGATTTTATTTATCTCATTTATCGTGAGTGCCTTCCGTAAAAAAGCATAATGAACTAAGCTTACCATTTATTTGGTAGGCTTTTTTTGTGGAATCAGTTTGACGAAAAGGAAGAGAGGGCGTATAGTAACTGTCATAAGATTATTTGGAGGACAAGCATGTGATTATACAGGCGTTATCGAGTATGGTGACGATACTTGCGGTCATCGCGCTCGGCTATCTCTTGCAAGCCAAGGGATGGTTTAAGGAAGGATTCAGCAAGAGCATTGCGGATTTGATTTTGAAGATTGCTTTGCCAGCATCCATCTTTGTTTCAGTATTAAAATTTATTACAAAAGAACAACTCGTGAGTTTCTTTGGAGCGAGCCTTTATCCGTTGATTGCGGTGATTCTAGGCTACATCGTGGCATGGGGTGCAGTTGTCTTATTCAAAGTTCCAGTTGGAAGACGCGGAGTGATGCTCAATACATTCGTGAATGCGAACACGGTCTTTATGGGGTTGCCGCTCAATCTTTCTCTTTTTGGAGAAGAAGCGATGCCGTACTTTTTGGTTTACTATGTGATTAATACATTGTCGATATTTACTGTTGGAACTTATGTCGTAGCCATCGACCGTCCTGATGGAAATAAAAATAATGGAATTGAGTGGAAGAGCCTCTGTTCACCACCGCTTATTGCGTTCTTGGTGGCGTTAGCAGTTGTGGCACTTGGAATTCCAATTCCATCATTTGCACAAAATTCCATTAGTATCGTGGGCAGTTTAGTGACGCCATTGTCCCTTATGTATATCGGGATCAACCTTCAGCAAAGTGGTCTTGGAACGTTGCGAATCGACCGCGATACCGTACTTGCGCTAGCAGGGCGCTTTGTTATTTTTCCAATCATAATGGTATTGGTGTTACTTGTTGGAGGAGCGGATAATCCCTTATTAAAAGAAACCTTTATCATTCAATCGACCATTCCAACGCTGGTGATTATGCCGATTTTAGCGGCAGAAGCTAAAGGAGATGTCGATTTTGCGACGAATGTGGTGACCATGACCACCATTGCTTACTTAGCAGTATTGCCATTGTGGTCGTTATGCTTATTTCTAATTTAACGAAATTACCATATATGGTAATTGTAGTGTACACAAAAAAGCGAAGAACCAATTTGGCTCTTCGCTTTATTTCATTTTATCTTATAAAAACTCATGTTTATCAAAGAAGTTACCAAGTTCTGCTTTGATCGTTTGTGATTCAGTATCAATCTCTGTAATTTTGATGATTGAAGAGTAGTCTGTTACGTTGTGGTTTGAAACCCCTGATTCACAGAAAACAACGGCACCCGCTGTTGTTGAATCAAACTCTTGAATAAGACTACGCATACCGTTGATGGTACCGCCAGCTTTTAAGAAGTCGTCGACGATTAATACATTTGATCCACTAGCTAATGTACGTTTTGATAATTCCATTTTCTCAACGCGAGAAGAAGAACCTGATACGTAGTTAATACTTACAGTAGAACCTTCCGTAATTTTTGAATCACGACGTACGATAACGAATGGTACGTTTAAGTAGTTGGCAACTGTTTGTGCGATAGGCACCCCTTTTGTTGCGACCGTCATAACCGCATCGATTTTCTTATCTTCGTATGCAGACGCAATCATTTTCCCTAAATCATGTAATACATCTGGTTTTGCAAGTAAATCAGAAAGATAAATATATCCCCCTGGCAACAAGCGACTTGCATCGTTCATTTGCTCTCTTAGTTTTTCCGCAGCAGCCAATGCTTGTTCGCGTTTGATTTTCGGAACAAAAATCACGCCCCCTGCAGCACCGGTACTGTGCGAATAATCCCTACACCTTGCTTTTCAAAAGTCTTCTTGATAATAGCAATATCCTCACTAATAGAAGATTTTGCGGACTGATACAACGCTGTAAATGTTGTTAATGAGATTAACGTATGTGGGTTATCTAATAGACGTTGTGTCATATCGATTAAACGTTCACTTCTTTTTAATTTCATTGCTTCGTCCTCCTTTTTTTGTTTAAGACACTATTATAGTATACACAAAAGTACGGAAATTACAATTTTTTAAACCTGTAATATTCGGGAAAACAGCAAATAAAACCTTGAAAATCAAAAGAATGTTCCTAATTTTATTAAGAAAAGCTAAAAATTAGTCTTCTTTCAGGAAATCCACGTTACTATTCCTAAAAATAATAAAGAAAAACGAGCCTAATGAGGCTCGTTTTGTTATATACGCTTGAGTTCGATGCCGACAACACCGTATTGTGCTTGTTTTTCCTTCGAATAGTAAGTCAACATATCGTCGGGATGTGCGTTCTCCACGTCATGTGGAGTATACCCACATTGTAGTAGCGGAAGTTTTTCATACAGTTCTCTAAAGTTTTTAAAGACATGCAACTGAACCACTTCGCACAGTGTCGTTTGCGAAGCATCTTCGGTATTGGTAAAACGAATTTGATCTCCAATGTGAATCGATTGGCGCTTCTCATCGTAGAGACGAAGTTCAATCTTTTTTTGACCGGAGGCAATGGAAGCATACGGTTTTGGGAAAAGAGTCATCTCATGACGCATGACTAGTTCTCCTTGTTTAGTACGAATTTTTCAACGGCCACAGCAACGCCATCTTCATCGTTCGTTGTTGTTACGAAGTTCGCGATTTCTTTAATCGAATCAATCGCATTTCCCATCGCAACGCCAAGACCAGCGTATTCAATCATGTCACGGTCGTTTTCGTGGTCGCCAAGACACATCACTTCATCGCGTGTAAGGCCAAGTTTATCGGCTAGATGATGCACGGCTTTTCCTTTGCTCGCTTCAGGGTGAATGACTTCGAGGTAGAAGCCTGCGCTACGGAAGATGTTGTAACGGCTCTTGAAGTCGTCCGAAAGGTGTTCGATTAAGTTTTCTAACACTTCAGGTTCATCGACGAACATGATTTTGACGAATTCTTTGTCCGTTGGAATGTCTTTATACAATTGATGAATGATTGGCATTCCTACAAGTTCACTTTCATGAATCGAGTATTTGCCCACAGTTTCTGTTGGAACGTAAATCGCCTCTTCGTCGATGGCGTGGTAGTGCACATTGTATTTTGTAGCATAGTCGTTCACGCGCTCTAAATCATCATGAGTCATTGAGAAACGCACGAGTGCTTTTTTCGAATCCGTTTGTTGCACCAAAGTTCCGTTGTAAGTCACAACATAGTCATGGTCGTTCACAAGGTCAAGTTCTTGAAGCAATCCTTCTACACCAGGATATGGGCGTCCTGTACAAAGAACCACATAGACTCCTTGTGCGCTTGCGGCGTTTAAAGCAGCCTTTACGCGTGGTGTAATTTCGCGTTTTGAATTGATAAGTGTGCCGTCGATATCGATGGCGATTAATTTGATAGCCATAGTTCCTCCTTGAAAATTATTCAATAGCGTTAAGTAGTGTTTTGAGCTGGATAATTGGACGTCTTTAAAATAAGAATCTGAGCAAAAATACAATGCTTATACATAAATCCATTACGTAAAACTTTCGGAGAGCTCCGTAAAATATGGAAAACACAATATACCTTATAAGGTATATTGTGTTTTTTATTTATAAAAAGTAATTGGTAGATGATGCTCACATCCTGTGTAGTTGAGTTCGGAAAAGCAGAGGCTCAAGCCTTTCGAGGTTAGTCCGCACGACTTGTACCAAGTCCCTTGCGGCTAACCTGCGAACCGTCACCCAACATTCACACTGTGAATATTGGCTAAACGCTTTTCCTCACATCCTGTTATTTCATCTGATTAGAAAACACATCCAATTGTGCGGCGATGTTTTGGAATTCTGCATAGTCGTCCATAAAGAGGCCGTTTTGCATTTCGCCGCTTACCATTTCGCGAGGGAAGTAGAGGCGTTCGTCACCACGTACTTTTCCGGAAATAGCATCTACAATCGAACTAACTTGAGACAACTCAACCATATTACCGTTGCGTTCTACAAGCTCGATTTGCGTTCTTGGTTTAATCGAATCTGGACGATAGAAATCGTATGGTAAGTCGAAACTATTGTTAATCGCAGTGTAGTACTCTGGGTCGAATCCAACTTCTTCTACGATTTGTTTCATGCGTTCGATTTGGGCGCCATCGTTTGTACGGTTAAATGGCACTGATTTAAACGGGCGACGGTTAATGAAACGATCCGACAAGTCACTCAAGATGGCATCTTCTTCTAGTAACCAGTGAGAGAAGTATGTGTTTAACACGCCATCATCGAGACGTAAGTAGTCTTCCAATGTCCATGTTCCTTCAAAGAAAGGCTTCAAGAACGTTGCAGAGTGTCTTAATGGATTCGATTCTGAGTTGTAGCAAGCTGCAGCACGTTTTAATAAGTGATTTAAACGACTTCCATCCCACGAGAAACTGGGTGGAAATACACTTGCATGTACATTTGATAACGGCTCACGATGTAATCTTCCACCGCGTGCATTCCTGAATAGGTAAATGCAATCCCGCCTTTATACGGACGAATCACACGAAGGATACGCGTAAGGTCGAACGTTCCGTAGTTTACCCCTGTGAAATAAGCGTCACGAAGCAAGTAGTCCATACGGTCTGCGTCGATTTGGCTTGAAATCAATTGCACCACTTGAGGGTTTGGATGTGTTTTTTGAATTACGCTAGCCACTTCTTGCGGGAAAGTAGAAGAGACTTTACGTAAAATTTGGTTTACTTCTGTTTCTTCAGACAAGATAATGTCAATGGTGATTTGTTCATGGTTTGTATCAAAGATTTTCTCGAAAGTATGAGAGTATGGTCCGTGCCCAATGTCATGGAGAAGGGCAGCACAGAGCACAACAAGGCGATTGCTGTCGTCCCATAGTCCGTCTCCTTCTTCTTGTGTCGCGTAGTTACGCGCAAAGTTGTCGCAAATACGGCGGGCAATTTCATAAACCCCAAGAGAGTGAGAGAATCGTGAATGTTCCGCTGTATGGAAAGTATACATAGATGCTCCGGTTTGTTTGATTCTGCGGAGTCGTTGCATTTCACGACTATTAATTAATTCAAGAATAATTGGATGTTGCACGTGGATATAATCGTGTACTGGGTCACGAAATACTTTTTCACGTTTAAATGCTTCAGTCATGCGTTTGACGCCTTCTTTCGATTAGATTGTGAATAATACTCATAAGCACTTTCAGTTTATGCTATTTTCGGTAGAAAAGCAAGAGGGGTAACCGTTTAGAATGCTTTTATACCGCGTTTTTTGGTGGATTATTGTCGTTTCACAAAACGCTCGAGTGCTTTTTGGAAATCTGGAGTATGAATAAAGTCTGTTTCGTTCTCTTCCAACGTGCATCCAAGTTTCGTTAAGGCCTGCAATACGCGGACTTGAACGTCTTCAATCGTGAGGTCGATTCCAAGAGCGTCACTGATATTCCACATGCTATCGGCGTTGACTTCTGGGAAATGCCATTTCGTTTCTTCCCCTTGAATGGCGTGGTCATAGAAATCACGAACCACACGGCCACGACGGTTTTGGTCACCGTAGACGCTGAGGTAAATCGAAACGCACACGACATCTTTCAAACGGCGTTGTGCAATCCCGGCAATTTTACGCTTTTGAATGCTTAAGTCATAGTCTCCTGGGCAGTACGAATCGGCCACTTCAAAAGCTTCGATTCCACCAAGGGCCTCTGCTTCTGGGAAAGTCTCCTGGATGAGTTGTTGCATCCATTCGTAGGCTTCGTTAATCGTCGGCATTTGTTTATTTTTAAAAAGCAGGCTGATGTTTAAAATTCCTTCGTTACTCACTACGGCCAGTCCACCTGCTTGGCGTACAACTGGCGTAAAACCATGAGCACGCAGTCTTTCAAGCCCTTCCTCCAGATAAGGCACCTTCGTATCGGTCATCCCAAGAATCACGATATCTTCAAGCGTCCAGAAGTGAACGAATGGGTCGTCTTCTTCCTTTGTCAGATGACGAATCAGCGTCTCATCGAGCGCGAATGGCGTTAGCATCTCTTCTAGTTTCAGTTTTTGGAATGTGAGTCGCAACCAATTGAATGGTTTGCTGCTGAATAGGTGATTGAGTCATACGATTCTCCTTTAGAGTTCTTCGTGTTTCATTATAACAAAAGTTCGCGTGACGGTCGTGTTAGAGGCCGTTTTTAAGCCATTTCTTAGGAATTTATTAAGTAAACATCAAGAATCGTAAAAATTACTAGCAAAAAACTTATATTTTTAATACGATAAGGTAGAAAAAGAATGAAAAGAGGGAATGCTCATGAAAATTTTAGTAGTAGATGATGATCGCGAAATCGTTGAATTATTGACGATTTACTTAAAGAACGAAAATTATGAAATTGTAAAAGCCTATGACGGGAAACAAGCCCTTGAAAAATTAAAAATGTATCCAGATATCGATATGATTATCTTGGACATTATGATGCCACGCTTAGACGGAATCTCAGTGGTGCATGAAGTACGTAAGGAAAATGCACAATTGCCAATTCTATTATTAAGCGCGAAATCAACAGATATCGATAAAATCCAAGGGTTAACAAATGGTGCCGATGACTACGTTACAAAACCATTTAACCCACTTGAAGTCATTGCGCGTGTGAAATCATTATTACGCCGTTCAACGATTACTCAAGAAGGGCCAGCTAACGAAGAAATTACGATTGGACCTTTAACGATTAAGAAAGAATCTCACCAAGTGACAACAACAGATGGCACTGAAATTCAATTAACGGTATTAGAATTCGGAATTCTATACTTACTTGCGAGCCATCCAAACCGTGTATTTAGTGCAGATGAAATCTTCGAAACAGTATGGCAACAAGAAAGTATCGTTTCAACAAAAACTGTAATGGTACACGTAAGCCACCTTCGCGATAAAATTGCCGAAGCGACTGGCGGAGAAAAAGTCATTGAAACAGTATGGGGAGTAGGCTACAAGATTGAAGACAAATAATAAAAAAGTTCTTCACCTTCGAAAAGTCAAAAACGAACCGACACTCTTAACACTTACGCCAAAGGAAATCAGTGAACTCGTACTAGAAGGAATCGTGACTCTGTGTATCGTGTTCCTCTTATACTTAGGAATTCTCGTGATGGTCAGCCAACTGATTAACGAGCCAGGGTTTATTTCTGTTGAGTTCTCCGCTCGTGAAGTATGGCATATCGAGCGCGAGCAAATTGCGTTCTACAAAAATATCTTTACGATTACATCGGTCGTTTTTGCAGTGGCATTTACTTATTGGCGCTTGATGCGAAGATACCAACAAATGCAGTTAAACCACATTTTGGAGGAGTTGCATTTAATCGCGGACGGACAGTATGACCGACGCATTCCGTTCCGTTTATCCGGAGACATGGGGCAAGTCGTAAACTCGATTAACCGCTTGGTCGATTCGACCGTGAATGCGCTAGAGGATGAACGTGCGATTGAGAAATCGAAGGATGAATTGATTACAAATGTATCGCATGATATTCGTACACCGCTGACATCGATTCTTGGGTATCTTGGACTGATTGTTAATCAACCCAATGTCGAGAGCGCCGATGCGAAGCGTTATGCGGAGATCGCCTATTCGAAGGCGGAACAAATGAAATTACTCGTAGACGACTTATTCGAATATACGACGACTCGTCCAAACGGAGCACCGCTTAGACTCAATGATATTCCAATCGTGAATTTCTTAGAGCAAGTAGCAGCGGACTTCGAACTCGAGGCGCAAAAACGAAAAATGGCGATTGAAGTTTTGCCGAATAACCGTGATGTGGTGCTTGAACTCGATGCCGAGAAAATGGTGCGTGTGATTAATAATCTGTTATCGAATGCGATTAAATACGGCCACGAAGATTCTGTTATCACGATGGAAGTCTTAAGAAATGATGGAGTCGTGACGATTGCCGTTCGAAACGCCGGAGATCCAATCTCGAAAGAAGTATTGGAACAACTCTTTGCACGTTTCTACCGTGCAGAAGCATCACGTTCCAAAGAAACCGGTGGAACAGGACTTGGTTTGGCGATTGCTGAAAACATTGTACAGTCGCATGGCGGGATGATGTATGCCGAATCTGAAACGGACAAACAAGCTTCTATGTATGCTTGCCGGAAGAAAATCAAGGTTCACTGAAACAATTTAAAGAAAAACTCAAATAACCAGTAGAAGGCAGAAATGCTTTCTGCTGGTTATTTTTATTCGCAAAAAGACACTAGAGTTGATACTATGGAAGGGACGTAATGGAGGGAAAAATATGAAATTAGCAACGTGGAACGTGAACGGAATTCGTTCGGTATTAAATAAAGGTGCTCTACAAGAGTATGTATTAGAAAGTAATCCAGATATTTTATGCCTACAAGAAACAAAGGCGCAACAAGAACAAGTGGAACTCGGGATGGAGTTTAGCGAGTATGATGTGTATTTCAACTCGGCTGTGAAAAAAGGCTATTCTGGAACGGCCATCTTCACCAAAGTAAAACCATTATCGGTGACTTATGGCATAGGCATTGAAGAACATGACCAAGAGGGACGTGTGATTACGGCCGAATTCGAGAAATTCTACTTAGTAACCGTCTATACACCAAATGCGAAGCGCGACTTATCACGTCTAGCGTACCGTCAAGTGTGGGAAGATGATTTCCTCGCATACATCAAGAAGCTAGAAGAGACAAAACCAGTGATTTTCTGTGGCGACTTGAACGTGGCGCATAAGGAAATCGACTTAGCGAATCCAAAAACGAATGTCAATAATGCCGGATTCACCAAAGAAGAACGCGCGAAATTCGACCAAGTTGTCGCAAGTGGCTTAGTGGATGCGTTCCGCTACTTACATCCTGACGCAGTTGGGGCGTATAGCTGGTGGAGCTACATGGGTGGTGCTCGTGCACGAAATATCGGATGGAGAATTGACTATTTTGTCGTGTCCAAATCTCTCGCGCCGCTTCTCAAGAAGTCGACATTCGTAGCGATGTCACAGGAAGCGACCACTGTCCGGTAGAAATCGAAGTGAAACTATAAGAACATTTGTTCGTGTTCAGAAAGTCTGATACAATAGAGGTATCGATTAAAAAAGAGGTATAGAAATGGCAAAAGACCATATTTTCGTGCATGGTGCACGATCTCATAATTTAAAAAATATTGATGTGAGCATTCCTCGTGACAAGTTTGTCGTGATTACAGGACTATCAGGGTCAGGGAAGAGTTCGCTTGCGTTTGATACATTATACGCAGAAGGTCAACGTCGTTATGTAGAGAGTCTATCTGCATACGCACGTCAATTTTTAGGGCAAATGGACAAACCAGACGTGGATAGTATCGACGGTTTGAGTCCAGCGATTGCCATCGACCAAAAAACAACGTCCCGTAATCCGCGTTCAACGGTTGGAACGGTGACGGAGATTAATGACTATTTACGTTTATTATATGCGCGTGTGGGAAAACCTATCTGTCCAAATGATGGCACGCCGATTGAAAGTCAGTCCTTAGAACAAATGGTAAACCGCGTCATGGCGATGCCGGAAAAGACTAAGATTCAAGTGTTAGCGCCTGTTGTCGTTCAGAAGAAAGGCGAACATAAGAAAGTCTTCGAGAAGATTCAAAAAGACGGCTATGTGCGTGTACGCGTGGATGGCGAGATGCATGAAGTCACTGAAGAATTTAATCTCGAGAAGAACAAGAAGCACAATATTGAAATCGTCGTGGACCGTATCGTCGTGAATGATAAGAGTCGTTCACGTCTATTCGATTCGATTGAAGCGGCTCTTCGTTTAGCAGAAGGCTATGCGATTGTCGATGTGATTGGTGGGGAAGAACATCTCTTCAGCGAACACCATTCATGTCCTATTTGTGGATTTACGGTGGGCGAATTAGAGCCACGTCTATTCTCGTTCAATGCGCCGTTTGGAGCGTGTCCTGAGTGTGACGGTTTAGGGTCGAAGCTTGAAGTCGACTTAGATTTAATCGTTCCAGATAAACACTTAACGCTGGAAGAAGGAGCGCTTGTTCCTTGGAATCCAATTAGCTCGAATTATTATCCAACGATGCTGGAGCAATTTTGTAAACAGTTCAAGATTCCGATGAATATTCCATTTGAGAAATTGACGCAGTCGCAAAGAATATGGTGTTATACGGTTCAGGAGATGCGACCTTTAAGTTCCATTATGAAAATGAATTTGGTGGCGTGCGTGACGTGGAAATTCCTTTTGAAGGAGTAGCCGTCAACGTAGAGCGCCGTTACCGGGAAACCAATAGTGATTTCACGCGTGAACAAATGCGCCAATATATGAACGAATCAGAATGTAAGAAGTGTCATGGATTCCGTTTAAATGAACAGGCGTTGTCTGTCAAAGTCGGAGGCAAACACATCAGTGAAGTGTTGGCACTGTCTGTAGATGATGAGATTGATTTCTTCAAAGACTTAAACTTATCTGAAACTGACGAGCAAATCGCAGCTCCAATCTTAAAAGAAGTAAGTTCTCGTTTGAAATTCTTACGCAATGTTGGCTTGCAATATTTAACATTGAGCCGTGCTGCTGGAACATTATCAGGGGGAGAAGCGCAACGAATTCGTTTAGCGACTCAAATCGGTTCAAACCTTTCAGGCGTCCTCTACATTTTAGACGAACCGTCGATTGGACTTCACCAACGTGACAATGACCGCTTAATCGAGTCATTGAAGAGCATGCGTGACCTTGGAAATACCTTGATTGTCGTAGAACATGACGAAGACACGATGCGTGCTGCGGACTACTTAATTGATATTGGTCCAGGTGCGGGTGAATTTGGTGGCGAGATTATCGCTGCAGGCACTCCAAAAGAAGTGGAGAAGAATAAGAAATCACTGACAGGGCAATATTTAGCAGGGAAGAAATACATCCCAGTTCCAGATGAACGCCGCACAGAAGATAAGGGCTGGATCCATTTAGAAGGCGCTGCGGAAAATAACTTACGCGGTATCGATGTGGATGTGCCACTTGGACGTTTTGTGGCCGTGACAGGGGTATCGGGTTCAGGGAAGAGTTCGCTTGTCAACAGCGTATTGAAGAAAGCCTTAGCGCGTGAGATTACCCGTACGAAGGAAAAACCAGGGAAGTTCAAGAGCATTTCTGGATTTGAGAGCCTCGATAAGATTATCGATATCGACCAAAGCCCAATCGGAAGAACTCCACGAAGCAACCCAGCGACGTATACAGGTGTATTTGACGATATTCGTGATTTATTTGCGACTACAAACGAAGCGAAAATCCGCGGATATAAGAAAGGACGCTTCAGTTTCAACGTGAAGGGTGGACGATGCGAGTCATGTAAAGGGGACGGCATTCTGAAAATCGAGATGCACTTCCTGCCAGACGTATATGTGCCGTGTGAAGTGTGCCATGGAACGCGTTATAACTCTGAAACGCTCGAAGTGAAATACAAAGGAAAGAGTATCGCGGATATTCTTGAATTAACAGTTGAAGAAGCGGTGGAATTTTTCCAAGCCGTACCAAAAATCAAACGTAAATTACAAACAATTAAGGATGTTGGACTCGGCTACGTAACCCTTGGCCAATCTGCCACAACGCTCTCTGGAGGGGAAGCGCAACGGATGAAGTTAGCCAGCGAACTCCAACGTGTCTCAACAGGCAATACCTTCTACGTTCTTGATGAGCCAACGACTGGGTTGCATACAGACGACATCGCACGTCTACTTGAAGTGTTGAATCGTTTAGTCGAAGCCGGCAATACCGTACTTGTCATCGAACATAACTTAGATGTGATTAAGACCGCTGACTATATCATTGATATGGGACCGGAAGGCGGTAGCGGTGGTGGACTTGTTATTGCGACAGGGACGCCTGAAGAAGTGGCGAAAGATAAAAACAGTCACACGGGTCGTTATTTAAAACGCGCATTGGAAGCAGCCGCATCGCATAAAAAGAAGTAGAAATTTACGAGAAGAGATAGTTTGAAGAAGCCAGTTATGCTATACTCAACATAGATCATTTCTCAGGGGGAAACTTGAATGAACATGAAAGAATTAGTCGGCAAGAAAGCCGCCGAATATGTAGAAAGTGGAATGACGGTTGGTCTAGGAACGGGTTCGACAGCCTACTATTTTGTAGAAGAAATCGGTCGACGAGTAAAAGAAGAAGGGCTTGAAATAGTGGGAGTAACGACTTCCCTAGCAACGAAGAAACAAGCAGAAGCGCTTGGAATTCCGTTGAAGAGCGTGGATGAAGTGGATTATATCGATGTCACAATCGACGGTGCAGACGAAATCGCTCCAGATTTTTTTCAGGAATCAAAGGTGGCGGCGGTGCGTTATTATTCGAAAAAAATCGTTGCCGAGCAATCAAAGAGCGTCATCTGGATTGTAGACGAATCAAAAATGGTCGACTACTTAGGTCGTTTCCCATTACCAGTGGAAGTGGTGCCTTATGGGTCACTTCAATTATTCAAACGTTTTGAAGCGCTAGGATACAAACCAACTTTCCGCGAACGCGACGGAGAACGCTACTTAACCGATAGCAAAAACTACATTATCGACTTGGATGTTTATCCAATTAAAGATCCAATCGCATTTGGAGAAAAAATCAAAGGCATGACAGGTGTGGTAGAGCAAGGCCTCTTCACAAACATGACAGATATCGTGCTTGTTGGAACTCCTGATGGGGTTGTCGTAAAACAATTCTAAAAAAATAAGCCGCTTAGAGTCAGCATGGATGCATGATTCTAAGCGGTTTTTGTTATAGTTAACCGTGTCGAATTGCACACGGTTAATTTAAAAGGAGGATGCACTTTTTCAATTTGTGTAAGAAAATCAAGGCGGAGTGTGCTATACTAGTAAAGATTTAGTATTGAAAGGATCTGATGAAATGTCATCATTCATGGAAAAAAGAAAAGGATTGCTGTGCACATTTGCTATAGCGGTTGTCTCAGTGATGCTCGATAAGCTATTCCCAGTTATTGGAAGTGCGGTTTTTGCCATTATTTTTAGGGATGGCCTTAAACCAATTTTGGAAAATCCCAAGTGATTTTTAGACCAGGGATTAATTATTCAGCGAAAAAATTATTACATTATTCGATTATCGCGCTTGGATTTACAATGTCATTTGCGCAGGTGAGCCAAACAGGTGCGTCATCATTCCCAGTGACGATCGTGACTATTTCGATCGCGTTTCTAACAGCGCTATTTGTAGGGAACTTCTTCAAACTTTCTCGTCCGTTGAAGATTCTTGTTGGATTCGGGACAGCGATTTGCGGGGGCTCTGCGATTGCGGCAGCTTCACCAATTATCAAGGCAGAAGACGATGAAGTCGCATTATCAATTTCAACGATTTTCCTATTCAACGTTATCGCGGTATTCCTATTCCCATTCTTAGGACATATGATGGGTATGGACGCGTCGCAATTCGGGCTCTGGGCAGGAACAGCGATTAACGATACATCAAGCGTGGTCGCAGCCGGCGCAAGTTACAGTCCGGAAGCCTTAGAAATCGCAACAATCGTGAAACTTACTCGTGCGTTGATGATTGTTCCAGCGTGTCTAGTGTTGTCATTAGTCGAAGCACGCCGTATGAAACAAGAAGGACAAAGCGTTCAATGGAAGAAAATCGTACCAATGTTTATCATCTGGTTCATGGTCGCTTCCATCATTACAAGCGTGGGCCTATTCCCAAACTTCCTTGTTCCGTATGCAAAATTAGTGTCTAAATGGTTGATGGCGATGGCATTAGCCGGTATCGGAATGCAAGTATCGTTCCAACAATTCAAAGAAGCAGGGGCAAAACCAATCTTAACCGGTTTAGCAACTTGGTTTATGGTGGCTGTCTCTAGCTTGATCATGCAGTACTTCGTTTTATAGAAAGGACATTTCATGAAAAGATTATTAGGACTAGGGTTCTGGATTAGCGCCTTGTACTTTGTCTTATATACAAAAATTCCAGCGCTACAAGCTTTCGTGAATACACCAGTAGGACCGTATGTGCATGTGGCGATGGTCGTGTTACTCATCGTGGGAATTTTCTTCTACGTATTGCGCATTATCCATTATTTATTTTTCCCGTAAACATAGAAAAGAGCTTAGGCACTGCCTAAGCTCTTTTTGTTTTTAACGTTGTGCAAGATGTTTCCAATCAATCCCGCGGGCGTCACACCAGTTTTGGATGCTTGGTGCAACCACGATAGGAGCTTGTTGGAGACTAGAAATACTATCAGCACCGACAAGCGTTAAGATCGTTGTCAGTTGCTCTTTCCATGTTTGAACCGTTTGAATCGCGTCTGGAAGGGAGTCGTCTTTACGTACGAGATACAACATTTCACCAGACAATCCGACCAGGCTGGCTCCCAGCGCGAAACATTTGGCCATGTCGAGTGGTGTCTTCACGCCGCCGGAAGCGATGATTGGAGTGCGACTTCCTTGGGCTTCCATGAGCGACGTCAAGGTAGTTTGGCCCCCAGTCTTCAAGGAAATCGAGTTTATCTTCCTTGCGACGGCCGTTTTTCGATTTTTGGCGAAATTCGTACCACCAGTTCCGCTAATGTCGATGGCAGCTACTCCGATACTTTCCAGTTGCGCGATGGCTTCACGGCTAAATCCAAATCCGACTTCTTTGACGATAACGGGAACGGAACTCGTTTTGACGATGGCTTCGATGTTTTTAAGCCAATTGCTAAAGACGCGGTCACCTTCTGGCATCACGAGTTCTTGTGCACGGTTGACGTGAATTTGAATCGCGTTCGCTTCGATAATGTCAACAGCGCGTTTAGCAGCTTCGGCGTCATAATGCGCACCAAGGTTCGCGAATAGGATACCGTTTGGATTTTTCCTGGCGAATCACCTTAAAGCTTTCCGCACTTTCAGGAAATTTCATCGCTATACTCATCGAACCAGTCGCCATTGCCATGCCCTGTTTCACGAGCCAAGATGGCTAAGCGTTGGTTTAACGCAGTCGTGAGCGGACTTCCACCCGTGATGGCGTTGATGAAAAATGGAACGTCGAAGGTGAGACCGGCGAGCTTTGTCTTTAGTGACACATCAGCCACATCAACGGTCGTGAAGGGATGATGCACGAAGCGCGTTTCCACGAACTCTGGAGCGCTCGTTGCACGGTATTGCTGGTTCGCATGACCGACATGCTCGTCCTTTCGATTCATTTGTTGTTGAAATAAATCCATCATTAATCTCCTTTACCAGGCTTCAGCGATGGTCAGCGGAAGCACTTGAATTTGAGCCTTGGCCCATTGGTTTTCGATTTGTTGTTTTTGAGTTTCGTTTTGTGTAAAGCAAATCCCACAGTCACCACCACCAGCGCCAGATGTTTTTGCGCAGGCACCATTTTGTTCTGCAATGTCGCAGAGTGTTTGTAGTGCAGGTGTTTCAATCTTTAGTTGCATTTCTTGTGCAAATTCATTTAATAGTGCACGGTTTGCACGGATGCCTTCTTGTAAGGCTGGGATATCTTGTTTGTTCCAAGCGCTTTGTAGGCCTTGAATGATAGTGTGACTCTTTGAAAGAAATTCTTTGTAAAAGGTACTATCGGTTTCGACTTTCCGTTTCTTCTCAGTAGCCTGAATGAGTAAATCTGTGATAGCTACTTGTCCCGTCCATCCTACTAAGAGGGTGAAGTTTGGGATTTCTGGAAGGCGTTCAATAGTGAGGTCTTTCCAATCAGCGTCACAAATTTCTTTCATCGAGTTGCTTTGTAATTGTTCGAGTAAACTGCTTCGATCCGGGCTTGTGTAATACACCATTCCTCCAAAAGAAGAGGCGGCGATATCTCCAAAGGATCCACGTTGGGATAAGCGGAGATTCGTTAAAACACTTAGCTTATAGACGAGTAGAGGTGTGCGTGGAGTCACGTAGAAATCAAGAACGGCTTGAATCGTTGCGACAACAACGGCACCACTGGAACCGAGGCCGTATTTAATGCCACGTTTAGCGTCATCGAGTTCACTTGTAATCGAAAGCGAGTAGAGGTCATCTGTTGTTTTGCCACTTTCGCGTACATACTGTTCAGCCACCAGAATCGCTTCTTCGACCAATTTGTAGGGATGATCTGCCTTTGCCTGAAACAGTTCTCCTTCGCGAGTCCATTCCACAACGATGTCTGGATTTTGCGTAGAGGTTAAGTTTCCTACACTAGTAGCTTTGTCGATGGTGACGGTTAAGTAGCGCGACGCTGCTGCGACAATGGAACCGTGTCCGGGTTCGACAACCGCATATTCTCCGGCGATAAAGAGTTTACCGGGAGCTTTAGAAGTAATCGTCACGCGCTCACTTCCCTTCGAAAGCATCCCGAGAAGCGTTCCATTCGTCTTCTGTTAGCGTGCGAATGCCTTCTCCTGGAAGCGTAGGAATGAGTTTTTCACTCGGGAATACTTTACCAAGCTCTTCCAAAATCGCAGGAATATCACTCGCCTTGCAAATCACTTTGACGTTTGGTCCAGCATCCATCGTGAAGTAGGCTGGAATGCCTCGTTCTTCTCGAATCGTGCGAATCGTTTGTTGGGCGATAATACTCTCCGGTTCGAAATAACAGAATGGAGGGTTACTTGCCAGCATCGTAGCGTGCATTTTCATGCCGTTAAATTCCGCAATAGAGCCGATGCGATGAATGTCGCGGTCCTTGATGGCCTCTTTGATGTCGGCTAAATCGGTCGCCGCTGAAGTGACCCAAGCTTCGTAAAACGGAGAAGTAGAAACGGTCAATTCCATGCCGGCGCGACTCGAAATTTTCTTTTCGGCCGCACTCACGACGATAATAATCATCCCGATGTCGAAATTCGCATCGTCGACAGGAATCGCCATACTGTTCTCGTTGGAGTCTCCTTATTCCATTCGACAAATCCGCCAAAGAGACTACGAGTAGCACTGCCGCTTCCACGACGCGCGTAAGTCGATAATTGTTGCGCAGGCAACTGAAGGCCTGTCGCCTCGTTCATCGCACCAGCTAGTGCTGCAAAGGCGGAAGCAGAGCTCGCAAGTCCTGCAGCTGTTGGGACAAAGTTTAGGCTCTCGACACGAGCACGACGCAGGTCTCCTGTTTCAGCGCGGAACAAGTCTAAGAAGCGTGTAATTTTAGCCGTTGCCGCTTCGTCTTGTCTAGCGCCGTTAAGATAGAACTCGTCTTCTATTAATGCGTCTGTGAATTCGACTTTTGTATCGGTATAGAAGGCTTCGAGGGTCAAAGAAAGGCTACTATTCATCGGAATGAAAAGCTCCTTATTTCCTTGCCCCAATATTTAATCAGTGCGATATTCGTATGCGCACGCGTGATTCCAATGTTCGATGTCATTTGGTTTTCTCCTTTTTCGCCAGCGACTGAATCCAGACCGCCTGCGCTCCTTGTTTCATGAATTGTTCTTGTAAATGAAGGGCATCTTCCTCGGTTTCAACGAGAGCAATCATACATCCGCCAAGGCCGCCGCCTGTGACTTTTGCCCCAAGTGCGTTGTTTTGATGGGCCGTATCGACGAGTGTATCGATGACGTCATGTGACACGCCGAGTTGTTGGAGGCGTTCATGATTTTCGCTCATCAGTTGCCCTAGTTTTTGAGGATTTTGTTCCTCGATAGCCTCTTTCGTTTCATTCACGATAGCGCCAATCGATTGGACCGCATCCGAACCAGTCTCTTGTGTAGTAGGGTCGATGATGCGTTCTTGCAAGGTACTTACATGATGCACCGCTTGCTTCGTATTCCCCGTAACACCCGAATCGGCAATCACGAGGTACGCTGGTATATCGAGGTTGAGCGTTTGTAGTTCTTGTTCTTTTTGGAAAAATACAGGACGTGTCCCGCTCGTAGTCGCGGTATCGACGCCGCTTGGATTTCCATGCGAAATAGTTTCCGCCCCTTGAACGATATCCCATAAGGTTTCTTCAGGAAGAGTCGCATCCAAGAAATCGAAAAATAGCACGCACCACCGCAACACTGACTGCAGCGCTCGAGCCCATTCCACGTTCTGCAGGAATCGTAGACTCAATCGAGAGCGCAAAAGTATGAGCTGTCATGCCTTTTGTAGAGGCACGTTGGAACGCTTCGCGAATCGCAAATTGTAGTCCTGCCATTGCTTCTGGCATCCCATCTACGTCGCCTGTATAAAGTTCACATTGAATCGTTTGGCCCTCTTTTGCAGCGACGATATCCGCCTTCACGTAAACCGCGTCAATTGGCAGTGCAATCGCTGGTTCGTGGTACACAACGGCATGTTCACCGGCAAGAATAATCTTTCCATTTGCCAGGCCTGTTCCTGTTTGTGGTTTCATACGACAAATCCTTTCCTTATATTCACTTTTCATTCTACTAAATCCGCGCCCTTACGTAAACAAACACGGCGATTTCATGGGAAAAACTTAAATTTATAAGAAATAGAAACCGTGTTCAACTTGTGGTACAATTCAAGAATAGGACTCAGTAGCTGAAGGAGACGAATCCGTTGAAAGAAAACGAGACGTATTACCAAATTAAACGAGAAGAGTGGAGCCAGTACGAAGGCGCACATCCATTCACAATGACGAGCGACGAACTTGCGCACTTAACATCATTAAACGACCGCATTTCCCTACAGGACGTGCAAGAAGTGTATGTGCCAATGCTCGATTATTTCGATTTATACTTTAAAAAACATATTGAATTACGCACGGAGGAACAACAATTTCTTCATCAAACGAAGAAGACGGTGCCGTTTATTATCGGGGTGTCTGGGAGTGTGGCCGTTGGGAAGAGTACGACAGCCCGCTTGATGCAAACGATGCTGCAACAACGCTATCCGGATAAGCGCGTGTTCCTAATGACAACGGACGGATTCTTATTACCGACGCAAGAGTTGATTAACCGTGGAATCTTAGATCGCAAGGGGTTCCCAGAAAGTTATGACATGGAAGCTCTCGTTCATTTCTTACTCGAAGTGAAGACGGGAAATCCAAGCGTGGATGCGCCAGTGTATTCGCATGAGATTTACGATATTGTGCCAGGGGAAGTGCAGACGATTGAGTCTCCCGATATCTTGATTGTTGAAGGGATTAATGTGTTGCAACTACCGCCAAATCGTGAAATCTACGTGAGTGATTTCTTCGACTGGTCTATTTTCGTAGATGCCGATGCGACGCTGATTGAGCAATGGTACTTGGAGCGTTTCGAGCTCTTGATGGACCGTGCGAAATCACAACCGGATAACTATTACTATCAATATGCGATTGGGAATCGTGCGGACGCGATTGCGATGGCGAAAGATGTGTGGCAGAAGACTAACCTGAAGAACCTTAAAGAATACATCTTACCAACGAAAACCCGCGCCGACTTCATCCTACATAAAACAGTGGGACATCATATAGATTTTGTGCAAATTAAAAAATATTAGGTATATCGATTACTCAAAATCCTTGCGGATTTTTTTATAATCACTGTAATGGGGCACCGGATTGAGCCTACGTCTCAATCTCTACCAAGCTTCAAACTGACTCTACGGGTTTACCCTAGAGTCAGTAATTCACATTGGTTGCTATCCCCCATTACTGCGATTATAAAATCCGCTTGATTTTTCGTAATCGATTATTTTTTTGCAACAATGTGTGCCCTGTTTTAGTAGGTGAAGCGGTACGGGGCTCTTAGTAAGAGTACGGGGAATCGTAAGAAAGAGTACATATGCAGTTCGTGCTGAAAATTTATTTTCTAATCCTTAAAAATCCTGTTTAAAACGCGGAATAGTAGTGGTAAAATGTAGGTGAAAAATTGTAGCTTGTAGTATGGTTTCTTTAACAATGAGGTGAGGACATGTACTTAAAAAGTGATCAAGATAAACATCAAAAATTGCCGACTTATGGTGTTGGGCCGTATCTCGTGGCGTGTATAATTGCGATGAATTTGACTGGATGGATGCTGCGTCAGTCAGTGGTCCAGAGTGGACTATTAAAGGGTGGATTCAAAGATTTGTTTGATTTAATTGGATTCATCTTAATGTTCGTTGCGACGAGAATCTGGTGGCTTAGCGTGGTGAAGTCAGATATTGATACGAGTATCCAAACAATGAACTCAAGACGACTGGAATTTATGCGCGCACACGTAATCCGATTTACTTTTCGTGGTGGCTCTGCGGCATTGGGAGTATCCTAACCATGCATAATGTGTGGTTGCTGATTCTCATTCCAATTCAGTGGGTAATCTTAACCGTCGTGATTCGTAATACCGAGGAAAAATGGCTCTACGAACTGCACGGTGAGGCCTATAAGGACTATTGCGCAAGAGTGAATCGATGGTTTCCACTAAAGAAAATTTGATTTTAGAATCGCCAAGACAAAAGAATCAAGGTGAGAGCGATGGCGAAAAAAGATTCTTTAAAGCAACAAAAGTTCATGTCGTTTATGTTTAGAGGAAAAGAAATTTTCAAACCACTGAACACGGGGCATATCGACGAAAGAGTGAGTTGTATCCGAGAATATGTGGCCAATATTTACTTTTACACCAAAGACGGTTACACAATTATGATTGATGCAGGGTATAACTATGACAGACTTGCCGAGAAGATGCGGTGGCTCGATATTCGACCGGAAAGTATCAGCGAGATTATTATTACGCACCAGGATACGGATCACGTTGGAGCGATTGAGGTGGATAGTCAAGGGCTATTTAAAACGGCAAAAATCTATGTGGGCCGTGTGGAGAATGAGTATTTGGAAGGCCGAGTTCGTCGCAAAGTGTATTGGGGACTGTATAAACTTCCGCAAGTGCATATCGAAAATGACAAAACATTGATAGAAGATGGGGAGATTTTCTATATTCACGATATTAAAATCGAAGCCTTCCTTGTGCCTGGTCATACGTGGGGACATTTAGTGTATTTAATCGATGATGCGTATTTGTTTACTGGAGACACGATTTGGTTTGGCGCGGACGGTGGTTATGCGTTTTTAAACACGCTCGCAGAAGATAGAAAATTACAAAGTGTATCGTTGAAACAACTAGAAGAAAAGCTCAAGAAGAGAAATCTTTCGCTAAAAATCATTACAGGTCATACCGGATGGACAGATGACTTTGAGTTTGCATTTCGTCATGTGGATGAAATCTGCAATGCCTTGAAGCGTAAACCGAAAGTGCAAGACCCGAAAGCTCCGTATGATGGGTTCGATGAAAGTGACGATACCGAGGAAAAAGCAAGAACGGTAATTCTTGAAAAATGTTAAATGAATACAAACTCTAGCCAGTAGCATGTCTATTGGCTAGTTTTTTGTTACATTGTAAGTAAGTTTAAAAATATAAGGAAATATTTAAATTATTTGTTTTGCGAATATCAAAATAAAATTGAAAAAAAGTAAGGTTTCAAGGATGAGTATTTGGTATAATGGCAATGAACTCAAAAAAAATGATTAGGGGTAGGATAAATGAATTTAAAGGAGCAACAAAAACAAGCAAAGGCATTCATTGAAAGATGGAAAGATAGAGGGAACGAACGCCAGGATACGCAATCATTCTGGTTAGATTTATTGCAATCAGTATATGGGATTGAGAATCCTTCTGAGTATATTAAATTTGAAGACAAGGTAATGATGGACCATACAAGTTTTATGGATGGTTATATCGATACTACCAAAGTTCTAATAGAACAAAAGGGAGCAAATAAAGATCTTTCGAAGGCAATTAAGCAATCAGACGGTTCGTTTTTAACGCCTTTTCAACAAGCAAAACGTTATTCGGCAAATTTACCTTATTCAAAACAACCACGTTGGATTATTACATGCAATTTCAAAGAGTTTTATGTATACGACATGGAAAAACCTCATGGGGAACCTACTGTTATTCGCTTAGAAGATTTAGAAAAAGAAGCTTACAGGCTTGAATTTATAGTTGGTACAAGCGATGAGCATCTTGAACGTGAAATGGCCATTTCGATGGAAGCAGGAGAGATTGTTAAAGAAATCTATTCAGCTCTTCTAAAACAGTACAAAAATCCTGATAATCCAGAAAGTCTTCATGCAATGAATCAGCTAATTGTTCGGTTAGTTTTCTGCTTCTATGCAGAAGATGCGGGAATGTTTGGCAAGAAGACTATGTTTCATGATTATTTAGCACGTTTTTCTAGTCGTGATTTCAGACGGGGGTTGCTGGATTTATTTAATGTGTTAAATACACCAATTGATGAGCGTGATCCTTATTTAGATGATGAATTATCGGCTTTTCCTTATGTCAATGGGGGAATGTTTGCTGAAACAATCTTGAGGTCCCTCAGTTTACGGATGAACTCCGCGAATCCATCTTAGAACATGCCTCTTCAAGTTTTGATTGGTCAGAAATTAGTCCTACAATTTTTGGAGCAGTATTCGAATCTACATTGAACCCAGAAACGCGACGTAGTGGTGGTATGCACTATACATCAATCGAGAATATCCATAAAGTGATTGACCCGTTGTTTTTAGATGCATTGAAAGAAGAATTAAATGAAATAAGACAAATTAAACAATCTGCTACCTTGAAAAATCGAGCTCAACAATTCCAAGAAAAACTATCTCGATTGGTCTTCTTTGACCCAGCTTGTGGTTCGGGCAACTTCTTAACAGAAACGTATTTGTCACTTAGACGATTGGAAAATGAAGCTATTAAATTGTATGTAGGGGATACAGTACTTCTTGATGTTGGGTATGACTTAGTAAAAGTTAAAATCAGTCAGTTATATGGAATTGAGATTAACGATTTTGCGGTATCTGTTGCGAATGCTGCATTGTGGATTGCGGAGAGTCAAATGTTGGAAGAAACAATGAGTATTGTATATTCGAATATTGATTTTCTTCCAATCAAATCCTATAGCAATATTGTAGAAGGGAATGCATTGAGACTTAATTGGGAGGAAATTGTTCCAAAAGAAAAATTGAGTTATATTATTGGTAATCCGCCATTTGTGGGGCATTCAATTCAAAATGAACAACAAAAGAAAGAAATAAGATCAATTTATGTTGATGAGAATGGAAAAGAGTATAATTTAGCAGGAAAAATTGATTATGTAGCTGGATGGTACTTCAAAGCAGCTAGTCTAATAAGTAATACAAATATAAAAGTTGCTTTTGTATCAACAAATTCAATATGTCAAGGAGAGCAAGTGGTAGGAGTTTGGCAACCCTTGTATAAGAGGTTTGGAGTTAATATTGATTTTGCATATCAAACTTTTAAATGGGGGAGTGAAGCGAAAGACAAAGCGGCCGTTCATTGTGTAATTGTTGGATTCAGTACAACTCATAATAATGAAAAACAATTGTTTAGTAGCACAGATAAACTAGATTTAGTTGATAATATTAATCCTTATTTATTATCTGGGGAAACAATATTTGTGGAATCAGTTAAAGAGCCAATTTGCCAAGTTTCTCCAATGTATTTTGGGAGCAAGCCAACTGACGGGGGATATTTTTTCTTAACTCCGGAGGAAAAACAAGAAATAATAAAGAAAGAACCACAATCAGGAAAATATATCCGTAAAGTATTAGGAGCGCAGGAATATATAAATGACATTGAAAGATATTGTTTATGGCTTGAGGGAATAACACCGTCTGAATTAAAAAATAGTCCTATGATTTATGAAAGAGTGAAAAAAGTGAGAGAGTTTAGATTGGCAAGTAAGGCTGAGTCAACCAGAAAATTTGTCGATCGACCAACGGAGTTCAAACAAAATGCTCAGCCTAACACCCCGTATCTAATAATTCCTAGTGTGTCTTCAGAAAATAGAAGATATGTTCCTATTGGATATATTCAACCAGAAGTAATTGCCACAAATGCAACTCAAATTATTCCTAACGCAACGCTGTATGAATTTGGGGTAATTACCTCTAATGTTCATATGGCATGGATGAGAATTGTTGCAGGAAGGCTGAAATCGGATTATAGGTATTCGAGTACAATAGTCTATAATACATTTCCGTGGCCAACAGTTACAGATGAACAGAAAAAGTTTATTGCTAATACGGCACAAGGGATACTAGATGCACGTGCACTTTATCCAGATAGTTCATTAGCGGACCTTTATGATGAACTAACTATGCCAGTTGAATTACGTAAGGCTCACCAAGCAAATGACATCGCTGTTATGAAGGCGTATGGAATGATTAAGAAAGTAGACGGGAAAGATACTTTCTTAACCGAAAGCGAAACGGTAGCAAGACTATTTGAGATGTATCAAGAATTGACTGAAAAGAAATAAATCAATCTCTAGCCAGTAGCATGTCTATTGGCTAGTTTTTTTGTAAAAAACAAAAAGTAGCATATTTGCTACTGTAGCATATATGCTACATTTCAAAAAATTAAAACACAATTTTTGAGCGTGATGTCAATAGTTAGAAACGTTGATTTAACAATGTTTATGAGGGTCACGTTAAGTGAGTGTACACTCTATATACTAATTTATATATCCGAATGAAAGCTTGGTGTGACGCGGAAAATGGGCCTAAAAAATCCGAACAAAAAATTCAGTTTTTTAAGTAATTTTCGTGCTTTTCTGTTACAATGAAAAAGAACTAAAACTAAGGAGGCCTCTTATGACAGCTCAAACCACTTCATTAGAAAAGATTATTGTGCTCGACTTCGGTAGTCAGTACAATCAGTTGATTACGCGCCGTATTCGTGAATTCGGTGTGTTCAGCGAGTTGCTACACAACGATATTACCGCCGAAGAAATTAAGGCACATGGCAACGTAAAAGGGATTATTTTCTCAGGGGGACCACATAGCGTTTATGCAGAGGATGCTTTTACCGTGGATCCTGCGATTTTTGAATTGGGAATTCCAGTGCTTGGGATTTGCTACGGGATGCAACTGACAACGCATCTGTTCGGCGGGAAGGTAGAATCGTCTACAACGCGTGAATATGGTTCTGCGAAAGTCGATGTCTTTAACACGACTTCAGGCATTTTCAAAGGGTTAGCTGAAGAGGAAGAGGTACTCATGAGCCACGGCGACCGTATTACTGCGATTCCGGAAGGCTTCAGTGTGACGGCTTCGAATGCGCACACGCCATTTGCGGCTTTTGAAAACCAAGAACGTCGCATCTACGGCGTACAGTTCCACCCAGAAGTGCGCCACAGTATTCACGGAAACGACATGCTTCGTAACTTCGTATTCGATATTTGTGGAGCGACAGGCGACTGGTCGATGGACAGCTTTATTGAAATGGAAATTGCGAAAATTCGCGAAAAAGTGGGCCATAAGAAAGTCTTACTTGGGCTATCTGGCGGGGTAGACTCTAGTGTCGTTGGGGTTCTCTTGCAAAAAGCAATCGGCGACCAACTCATCTGTATTTTCGTAGACCACGGCTTGCTTCGTAAAGGGGAAGGCGACCAAGTAATGGAGAGCCTTTCTGGTAAATTTGGCCTCAATATTATCCGTGTGAACGCTCAGGAACGTTTCTTATCGAAACTAAAAGGCGTGAGCGACCCTGAACAAAAACGAAAAATCATCGGAAATGAGTTCGTGTACGTATTCGACGATGAAGCGGCAAAACTCACAGACGTGGATTTCCTTGCACAAGGAACGCTCTACACAGACATCATCGAATCCGGAACGAAAACAGCGCAAACCATCAAGTCTCACCATAACGTAGGGGGACTTCCAGAGGATATGCAATTTGAGCTGATCGAACCATTGAACACGCTCTTCAAAGACGAAGTGCGCGCTCTTGGAACAGCGCTTGGCATGCCAGACTCTATCGTATGGCGCCAACCATTCCCAGGACCAGGGCTTGGAATCCGCGTGCTTGGAGAAGTAACCGAAGAAAAACTTGAAATCGTCCGCGAATCTGACGCTATCTTACGCGAAGAAATCGCTAAAAACGGCTTAGAACGCGATGTGTGGCAATACTTCACGGTCCTTCCAGGAATTCGCAGCGTTGGGGTAATGGGAGACGGCAGAACGTACGACTACACGATTGGCATCCGTGCCGTAATGAGTATCGACGGCATGACGAGTGACTTTGCTCGCATCCCGTGGGAAGTGCTACAAACTATTAGCGCTCGTATCGTCAACGAAGTAGCCCACGTCAACCGCGTCGTCTACGACATCACGAGCAAACCGCCGGCAACGATTGAGTGGGAGTAATACAGTTTATAAGTTTATTTCCGTTATTTTTGGAGAGAGTGGAAGAAAAGGATTCTTTCAATAGAGAGATAAATGACACAAGAATTAAAAGAGAAAAACTCCTATATTAGCGGATTAGATTTTGACAATCATGAATACTACAATGAATTAATTAATGAAGTAATAGATAGAGTTAATGATATTAGGAATGCTTTTAGAAATCGTTTATAGCTGGAGGGTTTAAAATGGGTAGATCAATAACCAATGAGTTACTTGATAAATCAAAAGAAGCAATGGTATCTGCTGTACAAATTTATAACAATCCTTTGATTAAATTTAAGTCTGAGATGTTTATTATCACTGCCATAATTTCTTGGACATATCTTATGCATGCTTATTACAGTAAAGAAAGTATAGACTATAGATATTTTCATATGAGAGGCAAACGGAAAAGATATGATAGGACTAAGAATGGTGCATATAAGCACTGGGAGCTAGAAAGGTGTATTAATGAACAAGCTTCTCCATTAGATAAAGGTACAGCAAATAATCTGCGTTTTTTAATTGGAATAAGACATGAGATCGAACATCAGAAAACGGATAGCATTGATGAATATATTGGAGCTAAACTACAAGCATGTGCATTAAATTATAATAGAGAGATAATCAAAATGTTTGGGGATAAGCATAGCATAAAAGATAATTTGAGCTTAGCAATTCAATTTTCTCCAATATCACCTGAACAGGAACAGTTATTAAGAAAAGAATCAGTAAATGGAATACCGAGTAATGTAAAGAATTTTATTGCAACATTTGAATCCGTGTTGGATGATGAAGAATTAAAATCATTATACTATTCTTACAGGATTGTATACATTCCAATACAAGTAAATCGAGCCAATCAAGCAGATAGGGCAATAGAATTTATTTCTCCAGAGAGTGACAAAGCAAAAGATGTAGAACGTGTGTTAGTTAAAGCTGTTGAAAAAGAGAAATTTTTGCCTAGTGATATCGTGAAAATGATGAAAAAGGAAGGGTATTCTACATTTAGCATGCATTACCATACTAAATTATGGCAGGCAAAAGATGCTAAAAATAAAAAATTTAATTATGGAGTAAAAGTTTCTAAACAGTGGTATTGGTATGAAAATTGGATTGATGTAGTTAGAGATTATTGCCAAAAGAATAACTTTTAGCTTAATTATGGATATATCTGATTCTGGAGCTGGAACTGGGACTGGGATGGGCAAAATAATTCAAAAACAAGCTAAAATGGAACGAATTTCCCAATACTCAATAAACGAAAAGCCTTTGTTTTTGAACACTTTTTGAATGTAGTGAACAGTATAAAAAGAAGAGTGGGAGTAGAACGGAAAGATAAAGAAAATAACGGAGGCCTTCCATCGTTCTGGTGGGAGGCTTTTGTGGGAGATAAAAAGTATGGATATTATATACAGGAAGCAACGATTAGCACTTACACGATTTTGGGGCGACAATAGATTGTGTCTAAGGGCTACAGAACCGGAGCAAAGAAATGCCTAAAATGCAATTTGTTGGTGGGTATCCCAATGAATGGTACATATTTATTGATGATCTTACAGATGAAGAAAAAAGTGAGATTACAGATATTTATGGCAACTCTATTAGAATACAGGAATTTGATATATAAATCCCAGTTTTGGAACCTTCTGCAGAATGAAAACTTTGAAGTTGCTGAGATGAATGAAATGAATCGTATCTTCAAATATCTAATTGCAAGTATAATTATGGGAGTTACCGTATTCTATGCCGTTTATTATACAAAAGGTGAATATAACTATATGGCAATACCGATAGCTTTCATTCTTAACGGACCAATTTCTTTCATTAGGAAGAAAAACTTAGTTTAGTAAGCTAGCTTTAAAAATAAATGGAATAGGCTCTGGAAATTTAGTTCTGGAGCCTTTATTATTGGGATTGAGAGACTGTGTTTGAAGGGAGTAGTCGGCATGGATGAAAAGATTGAAATTAAGAAGCAAGATTTCTATGAGATGCTGTAAATATATAAATTAGAATTGTAGAGGTTAGATATGAATAAAAAATTCGAGCAAATGAGTTTAAAAGAGCTTTGGCAACTGTTTCCGATATTTTTAGTCAAACATAATAAAGAGTGGACAAAATGGTATGAAGAAGAAAGAAAATCAATATTATCAGCATTGCCGAGTAAAAGCACAAAAAGAATTTCTCATATCGGAAGCACGGCTATATCAGGAATATGGGCGAAAAAAATATTGTGGATATATTAGTTGAAGTAAACGATAAGGCGGATTTAGATATTGTTAAAAAAATATTCTAATAAACAAGGGTTGGCTATGTATGAATATGACTGAAACCCGCATTACATTAAACAAAGGCTACACAGAACAAGGATTTGCAGAAAAAGTATTCCATCTTCATATTAGAATTGACGGAGATAATGATGAACTGTATTTTTAGAGATTATTTGAATGAGCATAAGGAAATAGGCAAAAGAATATGAAGTTTTAAAAACTATCGCTTTGGAAAAAAATTTGAACATAATAGAGATGGATATACTGAGGCAAAAAAACAGATTTTATAAGAAAATATACAAATTTAGCAAAAAAAGTTTATATGGGAAAAAGATACTAACCAAATTTTTTTCATTTGTAAGAAGAGATTAGGATAGTTAGATAATGTTTGATAAAGAAATAATGGCAAAGGCTCTGGAATTTTAGTTCCGGAGCCTTTATTATTGGGGTTGAAAACCTGTATTTGAAGGGAGTAGTTGGCATGGATGAAAAGATTGAAATCAAGAAGCAAGATTTCTATGAGATAATGTATTTAATGGAGAAAATTCTGTATATCGCAGAACGCACAGGAGCCAGAGAGGATAGCGACAACAACGCGTATTCTCTAGCCATCACCTTTGGAAAAGAGAATGTTGTGCAGGAGCTGCTATCGCTTCGAAGAAAAATGAATGACTATTTAGATGAGCAGGGCGAAGCGGAGCTAGAAAAAGTCCTCGAACCAATTGATGACATTACCATTCCTTATGGCCTAACGCTGGACACCTTACGAAAAGAGCTCAATCCGTATTTGCCGAAGAGGGTTGAGGGATAAGTAAGATAAACTCAAATTAAGAAAGCTTAGAAATCGCGTGGGACTGACCCCAAAAAGTGAGAATTTAATAAAAACACCCTAGGGCTACCGTCTCCGGTATTCAACCGGAGACAGGTAGTCAATTTTTTGATTGGATTCTATTTTTCATTATAATATTTGATGTAATTTTTCTACAATTTGAATTACAATAGAAGATGAAGTTATTACTTCATCTTTTTATGTAAAAGCTTCGCACTTTAGGGAAGAATGGAAGCTTTCGATGGGCGCATTATCTGCGGGTGTCCCCTTACGGGACATACTGCGGATAATGTTTTTTTCTTTACATAAATTGTAGTATTCGGCGGAAGTATAAACGCTGCCTTGATCACTATGTAGTAGAACACCCTTAGGTAAGTCAATTTGATTTAAAGTATCCAATACAAACTTAGTATCTTGTTTAGAACCAATTGTATAAGCTAGTATTTCTCCGTTGTATAAATCCATAATCGACGACAAATATAATCGTTTAGGGCCGAAAGGTAAATATGTGATATCAGTAGTCAACTTTTGCATAGGTTTATCCGCTGAAAAATCTCTATTCAGAGTATTGCCAGTAATTGAGAAAGGTTTACCTATTTTGATAGCTTTTTTCGTTTTCACGGCACAATTCCAACCATTTTTCTGCATAATCCGCTGCACAACCTTATGGTTAACAATCTGATTTAATTCCTTCTGAATCAAATGCTTAATCTTTCTGTACCCGTAAATAAATTTGTTTTTCTTACAAATTTTACCAATAGTTTCCTCGATAACGGTTGGAGAAAAGTCTTTCTTTTTCCATCGGTAGTAAGTAGATATGGGTACATTAAAGGCAAAAAAACAGATTAAATGAACTGTATATTTACCTTTCAATTCTTCTACTAATTTTACAACTGCTTGAGGCGACACTTCCTTTCCAATTCCTTGTATTTTTTTAATATTTCTAATTCAACTTCTTTTCTTCGTAATTCTAATTTTAATTGATCGATTTCAGAAAGTTTAGCCATTCCTTTTTCATAAGAATATTGTTTACCCACCTGTTGGTGGAAACGATGTGTTTCTCCATTTTTATACCATCTAAACCATGTTTCTACTTGCGTTTTGTTTTTAATGTTTAACTCCTGCATTACTTGTTTTGTACTATATCCCTGTAATTTCATTTCTACGGCTTTATTTTTAATATCGGCTGAATAAGCAACACGATTTTTAACCATAAAAAGACACCTCCATGCGTATTTGATAATATTGTACCAAATCCAACTTGGAGGTGTTTTTATTTAATTCTCATTTACGGGGGTCAGTGCCCGTATTTCTAAGCTTTTTTGTATAGAAAATATATAAAAAGCAATATTGCTTGTGATTTTTTGAATTAGTAAAATTAATAAGTATAGACTATATAGAGGAGGAAAAAGAAATGAATTTGTTTAATCAATTAGTGGTGGGGTTAGTGGGGACTTTGCTAGGAGCCTTTGGAATGAGATGGTTAGATTCAAGAGGAGCAGTTCGTATCTATAGAAAGTTAGTATATCAAAAAGCTACAGGAAAGCCGATGGGGATTTATTCTGATATTCTATCTTGTAGTATTATTGTGCCTATTTGGATAGAAATACATAATGAAAAAAATACACAGATTGTAGTTAGAGACTTTAGTTTAGGATTATATTGTAAAGGAAGATTGGTTAGTAAATTGATCCAGATTGATAAGCAATATATTAAGAAAAAAATGGTGTTGAAAAGGAAATTTATTATGGAAAAAGAAGGCAAGTATTCATTTGACGTATCAAAAAAAATAATTTTTGAAAAAAATATGAATTGTTATTATATTTAAAGAAAGAAGACAGTAATCAGGTTTATGATGAACTTAAATTTCAATATTATATAGGTCAGAAGAAATATGTTAAAAACTTTATGAAGTTTGATACTCCTTGGGAACCAATGGAAATAGGTGTAGATAAAGATTGGGTAGAAATTAATTAAAAAAGTAATGTTTCCCTATCTGGAAAATGGTATACTTGAGAGGAAGAATTTTTTTAGCAGGGAGGCAGTTATGGCAAAAAGGGATTATTTATATTATGGAAACCGTTGTTCCGGGGATTATTAAGATTGGAAAGACAAGAACTGATCGGTTTGAAAACCGTATGAAGAACCTTGAAAATAACGGATATTCAAACGTTAGCGGATTGAAAAGAAAGTTTGCGATTGAAGTAGACGAATACGATGACAAAGAGAGATTGATTCACGATATTTTCAGTAAGAGTCGAGTTGGGACTTCGGAGTTATTTGCGACAGATATGGAGACGGCAGTTTCTCTTTTATCTTCGCTAGAAGGAAAGCAAGTCTATCCAACGACAAGAACGAAGAAAGAGATTTTCGAAGAAGCAACAGAAGAACTCAAATCTCGTGAAGGCCTTGAGTTACTACCTGACGGTGAATATCGTTTGAAGAGAAAAGTTAAAGGATTCGGCGAGATTGATGGCCGAGCAACGGTAAACCGCGGAGTGTTTACCCTGTTGAAAGGTAGTCTTTGCGCAGATGTGACTACAGATGTCGTTCCTGCTATTTATGATAAAGCAATAATTGAGGATAATATTTTACAAGTAGATCTTGTTTGCTCTTCACCATCGGCAGCTGGTTTTGTAGTGATTGGTAAAGCGAACAATGGCTGGGTAGAGTGGAAAGACGCTAAAGGGAATAAGATTGATATTTATAGAAAGAAATAAAATACACGGCATGATTGGTTTTTTCAGTCATGCCGTTTGCTATATAAGCCCCCCTAATCGTATACTAACGATGTACAACCATTAAGGAGGCTTTTTATGTTTTTATCGGAAGAGTTATTACAAGAAATTCATGAGCGTGCACCGCGTTATGACAAAGAGAATGCGTGGCCTGCGGAAGACTATGCAGCGTTAAAAGAGGCGGGATACTTGAAGGCGTTCGTGCCAAAAGAGTATGGCGGTTTCGGTCTCTCACTAAAAGAGATTGCGCAAGAACAAACACGTCTTGCGATGGCGGCTCCAGGGACTGCGCTTGGGGTGAACATGCACCAAATTATTGTCGGCCTTGGCAAGCACATGGTTCGTTTTGGCAACAAGAAGGGGAGAACAAATCCTTCGCGATGCTGCAGAAGGCAAGTTGTTGGCGTTTGGGATTTCTGAACCATCGAACGACCGTGTGTTATTCGGTTCGATTTCTGAGGCTCGTCCGGAAGAGGGCGGCGCGTATCGTTTTTACGGCAAGAAAGTCTTCTTATCAATGGGCAAATATTGCGACAAGTTAGTTTCATTTGGGCAAGATAATACAGGGGAGTCACCACTCTCAGTTTTTGCGTATTTAACACCGGACCAAGAAACATTTATCGTAAAAGACGACTGGGATACAATGGGCATGCGTGCGACGCAATCAAACAGTGTTGAGTTGAAAGGCATCTTCGCGGCAGAAGAGCAAATTTTAACGAAAGTGGCTCCTGGACCAAGTTTCGATCCAGTGGTATTCGGTATTTTCGCGTACTTCGAAATTTTACTGGCGGCAACGTACTTTGGTATCGGGAAACGTGCGCTTGAAATCGGGGTAGAGACCGTGAAGAAACGTCACTCTGTATCGAATGATGCGCCTTATGCTAACGACAAAAACATTCGCTGGAGAATTGCGGAAGCGGCGATTATGCTCGACGGCATTCAACCGCAAATTAACGAGTTGAGCGACACACTTGAATCAAGCACGGAATACAGCTTCATCTGGTTGCCTCGTTTATCTTCTATTAAGAACCGTTCAGTAGAAGTATCGAAGAAAGCCGTGGAAGAAATCGTCCGTGCATGTGGTGGTAGTTCATACTTCAACCGTACAGAATTATCTCGCTTATACCGCGATGTGTTGGCTGGCTTGTTCCAACCAAGTGACCAAGAGTCATTACATGATGCGTGGGCAAATATTCTCTTAGGACCGATCCAATAATTTCATTTATATAGTAGAAAAGCTCGCTTGCGTAGTGCAGGCGAGCTTATTTGTCGAAAGAAATAGCGAAAGGATTAACGAATTAATTGCATATAATACTCAACAACCACTTCTGGAGGAAGAGACATTCCGTTACTCGACCACCATTTGACAGTTTCCGCAAAACTCGTCACATAATGATTAGTGACGAACGCCTTAGGGATGGATTTATTTGCGCTGTTAGAAAAATCAGCAAAAAGAATGGTTAAGTGTTGCTTAAAGTATCTTAAAAAGAGTTCACTGTTTTCATCAATCAGAAATGCGCTAATCTTATTTTTTTGCTCTCGTAGATGCCATAATAGATGAGAGAGTTTACTGGATAATGCGCTGTTTCGATCCTTTAAAGTGCATGAATCGTCAGTGTGAAGACTTTCGAAGATATGGTCAAAAATCTCTTCGCAAATAGCGTTTAATAATTCGTCTTTTGTCTCGAAGTGTGCGTAAAAAGTGCTCCGTCCAACATTAGCGGTATCGATAATGTCTTGCACAGTAATTTTACTGTAACGCTTCTTTTCTAAAAGAAGACTAAAAGCTTCAAAAATAGCTTTTCGTGATTTTTGTTGTCGTCGATCCATAGGAAGAATCCTCCGTACAATTTATTAAAAATGTTCGTTATCTTACAGAAATACTAAAATGACTGTTGTTTTGAAAAATTATAATTCTATATAATTACGATACAAAGTGTTCGATAGTGTACAAAATATACAGTATTTATTATTAGATTTCAAGGGGTGAGTATATGAAACAAGAGATGCGGAAGGGGATAATCATGGCGATACTTGCTGCAGTACTATATGCGGTGAGTTCTCCTTTTTCAAAAGTATTATTAAATGAAATGCCGCCCACATTAATGGCAGGATTTTTATATTTAGGTGCAGGTATTGGAATGAGCTTGATTGCAGTTTTAAGAAGAGTGAGACAAGCTGAAATCACTGAGATTCATCTCAGTAAAGCGGAATTGCCGTATACGGTTGCTATGGTCTTGTTAGATATAGCAGCGCCAATCTGTATGTTGATAGGGCTAAGCGCAACAACTGCTGCGAATGCCTCTTTGTTAAATAATTTTGAGATTGTTGCGACTGCGCTGATTGCGTTAGTAGTTTTTAAAGAACGTATCAGTAAACGGTTATGGATGGGAATTCTTTTCGTAACCTTTTCTAGTGTTATCTTGTCTTTTGAAGATTTTTCGAGTCTAGAGTTTTCCTATGGTTCTTTATTTGTATTATTGGCTGCTGTTTTCTGGGGATTGGAAAATAATTGCACCAGAAAACTTTCTTCCTGTGATCCGTTAGAGATTGTCTTGTTAAAGGGAATATTTTCTGGAATTGGCTCTATCGTAATTGGTTTAGTGCTTTGGTGAGAGATTGATGAATCTTTTGGAGCGTCATTGCGGTTATGGCTTTAGGCATTGTGTCTTATGGACTAAGTATTTATTTTTATGTTCATGCTCAACGGCTTCTTGGGGCGGCAAGAACTAGCGCTTATTACGCTGTTTCTCCATTCATAGCAGCTTTCCTGTCTATTCTAATCTTTGGTCAGATGCCAGAAGTTACTTATTTTATTGCACTAATGTTGATGGCAGTAGGAGCATGGTATTCTTCTCATGATGGTATTGAAGAGTAAAATATAGTAGAAAAGCTCGCTTGCGTAGTGCAGGCGAGCTTATTTTTATAGTTGAACAAACAAAATGTAACATATAAGTTACGTAACTTTTATGTTACATTTTGCTTTTTTTAGAAATACGTCTTTACAAGTTGGAGTTCTGCTTCGTTCAACTCTCGATATTCTCCGGGAGCCAAAGCCTCGTCTAACACAAATTCTCCAAAGCGAATCCGTTTAAGATAGGTCACTTTCACACCCACGCATAGAAACATCTTCTTCACTTGATGGAATTTTCCTTCAGAGATGGTGACAGTCGCACGGCTCAAGCTATCGCTACTTTCGATGATCGTAAGCGTACTTGGTTTGCATTGGTATCCACCGTGGAAGACCACGCCCCGTTTGAAGGTTTCTACGGCATCCTCGTCTAGCGGACCGTTAACTTCTACATAATATTCCTTCTCGATATGTTGGTCGGGGTTGAGCATGCGGTACCCCAGCGGACCATTATTCGTCACGAGCAGCAGTCCTTCAGTATCCCCGTCGAGTCGTCCGAGCGGGTAGAGGCCTTCGACGTTTTTCGTTTGCGAAGAGGTCGATAACCGTCGTATGTTCCTTTGTCGGTCGTAGCAGAGATGACGCCTTGAGGTTTATTCAACATATAGTACTTCTGGCTATCGTCATAGATCCGCGTTCCGTTCACCGTGATGACTTGCAGGGCCGCGTCGACATTATTGCTGACGTGAGTAGCCGGAACTCCATCGATTAAGACGGCTTCATTCTTGATGAGCTTCTTCATTTCGCGGCGGCTCAGCACCAGATGTTTCATTAATAGATGTTCGAGTCTCATAGGCCCTCCTTCAAGTCGTTTTCTCGATTATACAATTTTTTTGAAAAATGGAGTAGTTATTCGTTGACGTCTCTTTCATCCTGTGTTAAATTATTAAACGTTGTCGCGCAAGATGACAAAAACATCGAATCATATTTCTGCAATGAAAAATATGAGCGTGGTAATATATTTAACGTTGTTGAAAAACAACGATTGACCTTTGAAAACTGAACAAAGAAGACGAACCAAATGTGTAGGGACTTCATCTTTTGATGAAGAAACAACAATTTCTTATCTCTTAAAGAGATACAATAAGTCAGTAATTAAAATGAGCTTTTCAAAGCTCATGAAAATTCAAATTTTTCATGAGAGTTTGATCCTGGCTCAGGACGAACGCTGGCGGCGTGCCTAATACATGCAAGTCGAACGAGAGCGACCGGTGCTTGCACTGGTCAATCTAGTGGCGAACGGGTGAGTAACACGTGGGTAACCTGCCCATCAGAGGGGGATAACATTCGGAAACGGATGCTAAAACCGCATAGGTCCTTTAACCGCATGGTTGAAGGAGGAAAAGAGGCGCAAGCTTCTGCTGATGGATGGACCCGCGGTGCATTAGCTAGTTGGTGAGGTAACGGCTCACCAAGGCCGTGATGCATAGCCGACCTGAGAGGGTGATCGGCCACATTGGGACTGAGACACGGCCCAAACTCCTACGGGAGGCAGCAGTAGGGAATCTTCCGCAATGGACGCAAGTCTGACGGAGCAACGCCGCGTGAGTGAAGAAGGTTTTTCGATCGTAAAACTCTGTTGTTAGAGAAGAACAAGTGCTAGAGTAACTGTTAGCGCCTTGACGGTATCTAACCAGAAAGCCACGGCTAACTACGTGCCAGCAGCCGCGGTAATACGTAGGTGGCAAGCGTTGTCCGGATTTATTGGGCGTAAAGCGAGCGCAGGCGGTTCCTTAAGTCTGATGGAAAGCCCCCGGCTCAACCGGGGAGGGTCATTGGAAACTGGGGAACTTGAGTGCAGAAGAGGAGAGTGGAATTCCAGTGTAGCGGTGAAATGCGTAGATATATGGAGGAACACCAGTGGCGAAGGCGACTCTCTGGTCTGTAACTGACGCTGAGGCTCGAAAGCGTGGGTAGCAAACAGGATTAGATACCCCTGGTAGTCCACGCCGTAAACGATGAGTGCTAAGTGTTGAGGGTTTCCGCCCTTCAGTGCTGCAGTTAACGCATTAAGCACTCCGCCTGGGGAGTACGACCGCAAGGTTGAAACTCAAAGGAATTGACGGGGACCCGCACAAGCGGTGGAGCATGTGGTTTAATTCGAAGCAACGCGAAGAACCTTACTAAGTCTTGACATCCTTTGACCACTCTAGAGATAGAGCTTTTCCTTCGGGGACAAAGTGACAGGTGGTGCATGGTTGTCGTCAGCTCGTGTCGTGAGATGTTGGGTTAAGTCCCGCAACGAGCGCAACCCTTATTACTAGTTGCCAGCATTGAGTTGGGCACTCTAGTGAGACTGCCGGTGACAAACCGGAGGAAGGTGGGGATGACGTCAAATCATCATGCCCCTTATGACTTGGGCTACACACGTGCTACAATGGATGGTACAACGAGCAGCGAACTCGCGAGGGTAAGCGAATCTCTTAAAGCCATTCTCAGTTCGGATTGTAGGCTGCAACTCGCCTACATGAAGCCGGAATCGCTAGTAATCGCGGATCAGCACGCCGCGGTGAATACGTTCCCGGGTCTTGTACACACCGCCCGTCACACCACGAGAGTTTGTAACACCCAAAGTCGGTGAGGTAACCTTTTGGAGCCAGCCGCCTAAGGTGGGATAGATGATTGGGGTGAAGTCGTAACAAGGTAGCTGTATCGGAAGGTGCGGCTGGATCACCTCCTTTCTAAGGATAAACCCTCAGTGCCGTAAGGTATTGAAGGTAATACGGAACCCTACAGGGTTTAGACTTCTTTGTTTAGTTTTGAGAGGTTCATCTCTCAATTTTGTTCTTTGAAAACTGAATACTATATCACAACAAATAACCAATTAATTTACCGAGAGTTAGAGTAACATCTAACGAAAAGAGTTTTTTAACAAAACGCAACGCTATGCGACATTTAACCAACGGTTAAGTGAATAAGGGCGCACGGTGGATGCCTTGGTACTAGGAGCCGAAGAAGGACGGAACTAACACCGATATGCTTTGGGGAGCTGTAAGTAAGCTAAGATCCAAAGATTTCCGAATGGGGGAACCCAACACCTTTCATAGGGTGTTACCAATGAGTGAATACATAGCTCATTAGGAGGTACACGCAGGGAACTGAAACATCTCATTACCTGCAGGAAGAGAAAGAAAAATCGATTCCCTGAGTAGCGGCGAGCGAAACGGGAGGAGCCCAAACCAACGAGCTTGCTTGTTGGGGTTGTAGGACCAGAACGTGAGAAGAAATCAAGATAGCAGAAGTGGTCTGGAAAGGCCCATCAAAGAAGGTGACAATCCTGTACGCGACATCTTGATGAACTCTACTAGCATCCTGAGTACGGCGGGACACGAGGAATCCCGTCGGAATCCGCCAGGACCATCTGGCAAGGCTAAATACTACCTAGTGACCGATAGTGAACCAGTACCGTGAGGGAAAGGTGAAAAGAACCCCGGGAGGGGAGTGAAAGAGTACCTGAAACCGTGTGCTTACAAGTAGTCAGAGCCCGTTAATGGGTGATGGCGTGCCTTTTGTAGAATGAACCGGCGAGTTACGTTTACATGCGAGGTTAAGATGAAGAGTCGGAGCCGTAGCGAAAGCGAGTCTGAATAGGGCGCATGTAGTATGTGGACGTAGACCCGAAACCAAGTGATCTACCCATGTCCAGGTTGAAGGTGCGGTAAAACGCACTGGAGGACCGAACCAGGGCACGTTGAAAAGTGCTTGGATGAGGTGTGGGTAGCGGAGAAATTCCAATCGAACTTGGAGATAGCTGGTTCTTCCGAAATAGCTTTTAGGGCTAGCCTCGGAATCAAGAATCGTGGAGGTAGAGCACTGTTTGGACTAGGGGCCCATCTCGGGTTACTGAATTCAGATAAACCCGAATGCCATGTATTTATATCCGGGAGTCAGACTGCGAGTGATAAGATCCGTAGTCGAAAGGGAAACAGCCCAGACCACCAGCTAAGGTCCCAAAAATATCTGTTAAGTGGAAAAGGATGTGGGGTTGCACAGACAACTCAGGATGTTGGCTTAGAAGCAGCCATCATTCAAAGAGTGCGTAATAGCTCACTAGTCGAGTGACCCTGCGCCGAAAAATGTAACGGGGCTAAACAGATTACCGAAGCTGTGGATTGGACCCTATGGTCCAGTGGTAGGAGAGCGTTCTAAGGGCGGTGAAGCATGATCGTAAGGACATGTGGAGCGCTTAGAAGTGAGAATGCCGGTATGAGTAGCGAAAGACGGGTGAGAATCCCGTCCACCGAATAACTAAGGTTTCCTGGGGAAGGCTCGTCCTCCCAGGGTTAGTCGGGACCCTAAGGCGAGGCCGATAGGCGTAGTCGATGGACAACAGGTTGATATTCCTGTACTTCTATAAATCGTTTGAGCAATGGAGGGACGCAGGAGGTTAAGAAAAAGCGTACGACTGGAAGTGTACGCCCAAGCAGTGAGTCGGCTGATGAGTCAAATGCTTATCACGGATGCGACAAGCTGTGACGGGAGGGAAGTTTAGTACCGAAGTTTCTGATGTCACACTGCCGAGAAAAAGCTTCTAGCAAGATTTATAGGACCCGTACCGCAAACCGACACAGGTAGTTGAGGAGAGAATCCTAAGGTGAGCGAGCGAACTCTCGTTAAGGAACTCGGCAAAATGACCCCGTAACTTCGGGAGAAGGGGTGCTGGTAGCAATACCAGCCGCAGTGAATAGGCCCAGGCGACTGTTTATCAAAAAAACACAGGTCTCTGCAAAATCGAAAGATGACGTATAGGGGCTGACGCCTGCCCGGTGCTGGAAGGTTAAGAGGAGAGGTTAGCGCAAGCGAAGCTTTGAATTGAAGCCCCAGTAAACGGCGGCCGTAACTATAACGGTCCTAAGGTAGCGAAATTCCTTGTCGGGTAAGTTCCGACCCGCACGAAAGGCGTAACGATCTGGGCACTGTCTCAACGAGAGACTCGGTGAAATTATAGTACCTGTGAAGATGCAGGTTACCCGCGACAGGACGGAAAGACCCCATGGAGCTTTTACTGTAGTTTGATATTGAGTGTTTGTGTCACATGTACAGGATAGGTAGGAGCTGAAGAATCCGGGACGCCAGTTTCGGAGGAGGCACGGTGGGATACTACCCTTGTGACATGACCACTTAACCCGCACCCCTAACCGGGGTGGGAGACAGTGTCAGACGGGCAGTTTGATCTGGGGCGGTCGCCTCCCTAAAAGTGTAACGGAGGCGCCCAAAGGTTCCCTCAGAATGGTTGGAAATCATTCGTAGAGTGTAAAGGCAGAAGGGAGCTTGACTGCGAGACCTACAAGTCGAGCAGGGACGAAAGTCGGGCTTAGTGATCCGGTGGTTCCGTATGGAAGGGCCATCGCTCAACGGATAAAAGCTACCCTGGGGATAACAGGCTTATCTCCCCAAGAGTTCACATCGACGGGGAGGTTTGGCACCTCGATGTCGGCTCATCGCATCCTGGGGCTGAAGTCGGTCCCAAGGGTTGGGCTGTTCGCCCATTAAAGCGGTACGCGAGCTGGGTTCAGAACGTCGTGAGACAGTTCGGTCCCCTATCCGTCGCGGGCGTTGGAAATTTGAGAGGAGCTGTCCTTAGTACGAGAGGACCGGGATGGACACACCGCTGGTGTACCAGTTGTTCTGCCAAGAGCATCGCTGGGTAGCTATGTGTGGACGGGATAAACGCTGAAAGCATCTAAGCGTGAAGCCCCCCTCGAGATGAGATTTCCCATCATTTTTAAATGAGTAAGACCCCTGAGAGACGATCAGGTAGATAGGCTAGAAGTGGAAGTGCCGCGAGGCATGGAGCGGACTAGTACTAATCGGTCGAGGACTTAACCACGAGTTGTATAGCTGGTAGATTGATGGAGTTGGATATAGATTCAGTTTTGAAAGAACGAAAGTTTTTTTCAGAAAGATAAAGTGTGGTGACGATGGCAAGAAGGATACACCTGTTCCCATCTCGAACACAGAAGTTAGCTTCTTAGCGCCGATAGTAGTTGGGGGTTTCTCCCTGCGAGGGTAGGACGTTGCCACGCAATCTGTGTAAGCTGGGCCTAGTGCCCAGCTTATTTTTGTAGCAATTTTTCTAATATTTTATTTTTAAGAGAATTTTTCGAAGGAAGTTTGCTATAATAAAACGGATGATAAGGAGGAGGTAAAAATCATGAAATGGATTAAAAAGTACAGTATTAATGGCGTTTCTATGCGTTTTATCTGCTTGTGGAAATGGCTTATCAACGGAGGCGGTCCAAGACCAAATCGTAAGTTCTGAAGAGTCGGTTTCCAATTATCATATTACCGTGAAGCAATCGGACTATAAGGAAGGGTCGAAAACACCTGGAGCACAAACGGTGGCGAGTGCTAGCGCGTGGAAAGATGGCACAGGGATACGGCTCGAAAAATCGATAAAAAAATGCTGGGAAGGTAACGAACCAACTCGAAGTGATTGCGGATGCCAATGTCGGATTTATTCGCTACTATCAAGACAAGTGGGAACAAACCATCACGGCAGCCTCAAGTCTTCAAAATACGGTTGTTTTCCCGTATGCGAAGGTGATTCAATTAACGAAGGAAATTCATCAAGAGGTGCCTTTGGAAGAAGACATTTCTGGATATGAGAAGGCTTTATACAGGAAACGACGAATCGATTCGTAAGGCGTTGACGTCGGTTCTTGGAAATTGCGACGACGGATACGTCAAAAGTCGAGTTGAAAAATCAAGACAGATGGCGCTGGGAAATCTGATTACAAACGTTGAAATCAAGGTAACGGATGAAGGCGAACAAATGCGTAAAGAATACTCGATTGCGTACTTACAATTTAATGAACAACAAAAGAAAGCTTTGCCGCAATAAGGGCGAAGCTTTTTTCGTAAAATAAACCGCTATGACTACAAAAAAAGGCGCTTTTTTGTTACAATAGAAAAGAACAAAAATATTGCGAGAAATGAAGAACATTTTGTAGATATGCGAGAGGGAGAATGCTTGCATTCTCCCTTTTTTTATAACAAGAAAACATGGAGGAAGAATATGGGACGTGTGATATCCGTTGCCAACCAAAAAGGTGGAGTTGGGAAAACAACTTCAACAGTGAGTTTGGCTGCAGCACTTGCCGTTCATGGCAAAAAAGTATTGATAATTGATAGTGACCCTCAAGGAAATGCGACGAGTGGTCTTGGCGTGCAAAAAGGAGAGCTAGAACAAGATGTATATGATGTTTTAGTCAACCAAGTACCAATGGCTGATGTCATTGTACCGACAACGCGCGAAAACTTGATGATTGCTCCTTCTACGATTCAGTTAGCAGGTGCCGAAATCGAGTTAACGAGCCAACCACGTCGTGAACAACGCTTGAAGGAAGCCGTGAAGAAGATTAAAGATGACTATGATTATATCTTTATCGACTGCCCGCCTTCACTAGGGCATTTGACAATGAATGCTTTTACGGCCAGCGACACGGTCTTAATCCCTGTGCAATGTGAATACTACGCGCTTGAAGGGTTATCACAACTCATGAACACGATCACGATGGTTCGCAAGCACTTCAATCCGCAGTTGAAGATTGAGGGCGTTCTTTTAACGATGTACGATGCGCGTACGAACTTAGGGAACGAAGTGAAAGACGATGTGATTAAGTATTTCCGTGAAAAAGTATATAAAACAATTATTCCTCGAAACGTACGTCTATCTGAGGCGCCAAGTTACGGACAAGCGATTGTCGACTATGATCCACGCTCTCGTGGTGCTGAAGTGTACATGGAGTTAGCAAAGGAAGTGTTGGCACATGAGTAAAAATCAAAAAGGAAAAGGTCTTGGGCGCGGTATTGATGCGCTCTTTATGAATGACTTGGATACCATCGATGCGCTAGAGCAAGTTCAAGATTCAGAACAAATTCAGCAAATTGCTGTTTCAGAAATTCGTCCAAATCCATACCAACCTCGTAAAGAGTTTGATGAAGAGGGCTTGGCAGAATTAGCTGAATCGATTCGTCAAAATGGAGTCTTCCAACCAATCATCGTTCGTAAGTCAAAAATTAAAGGCTACGAGCTTGTGGCTGGGGAACGTCGTCTGCGTGCGTCTAAATTAGCCGAGAAAGAAACGATTCCGGCCATCGTACGTGACTACTCTGAAGAAACGATGATTCAAATCGCAGTTGTCGAAAAACTTACAACGTGAAAAACTTGAAACCATTAGATGAAGCCATGGCATATCGCACATTGATGGATTCATTGAAATTAAAACAAGAAGAAGTCGCAAACCGTGTCGGCAAGAGCCGTTCATATGTAGCAAACTTCTTACGTTTATTAACCTTGCCAGTTCCTGTGCAAGAACTCGTTCAAAGTGGCGAGTTGCCCGCAGGGACATGCACGTACATTGCTTGGATTAAAAAGACCAAACGAAAATCTTACCCTGTCGCTAAAAAAAGCGGTGAAAGGAAGGCTTTAACGGTTCGTGCTTTGGAACAACTCGTTCAATCGATTAATGAACCAGCCAAGAAAAGGTTGTTAAAAAAAGTAGCGAAACCGAAGAAATCCATGTATATCGTTGAATCAGAAGAACGCTTGATGGATAAATTCGGAACAAGCGTGCAAATCGTCGAAAAAGGCGAGCGTGGAAAAATCGAGATTGAATACCTTTCTCAAAAGGATTTAACACGTATTTTAGAAGTATTAGAAATCGAATTAGACGATTAAAAAGGAGTCTGTATGAAAGCAGGAACAACGTATCAATTACACGATCATGTGGAAATGAAAAAAAGCCGCATGCGTGCCAAACGAATTCCTGGGAAATCATCCGTATGGGGATGGACATTCGTATCAAGTGCGATCACTGTGGTCAAATGGTCCTCATGCCAAGACGGGAATTCGAGAAGAAGATGAAAAAGGTCACTGTAGTAGCGGCCGAAGAAAACAAATAAAGAAAGAGTGTGACAAATGGCCTTAACAGCTGGAATCGTCGGCTTACCAAACGTTGGGAAGTCAACATTATTTAATGCAATTACAAAAAGCAGGGGTCGAAGCAGCGAACTATCCGTTTGCGACGATTGACCCAAACGTCGGAGTGGTAGAAGTACCAGACCTTCGTTTACAAAAAAACTAACAGAATTAGTGAAACCAAAGAAAACTGTCCCAACGACATTTGAATTTACAGATATCGCAGGGAATCGTTAAAGGGGCAAGCCGCGGGGAAGGTCTTGGAAACAAATTCTAAGCCATATCCGTCAAGTAGATGCGATTTGCCAAGTGGTTCGTTGTTTTGAAGACGAAAAATATTACACACGTGGCTGGGAAAGTAGACCCAATCGCCGACATCGAAACGATCAACCTAGAGTTAGTGTTGGCCGACCTTGAGTCAGTGGACAAACGTATCGCTCGTGTGGCAAAAATTGCGAAAAACAAAAAGATAAAGACGCTGTTGCAGAACTTGCTGTCTTAGAAAAAAAATCAAACCTGTGTTAGAAGAAGGACAAATTAGCACGTACGATTGAATTTACAGACGAAGAACTTCCAATCGTGAAAGGCTTATTCCTTTTAACAACAAAACCAATGCTTTACATCGCAAAACATCTCTGAAGATGACGTGATGGAAGGCGGTCATAACCAATATGTGCAATTAGTAGAAAGACTACGCTGCAAAAGAAGATGCAGAAGTCGTAGTGATTTGTAGCGAAAAATCGAAGAAGAGGTAGCCGAATTAGAGGAAGAAGAGAAACAAGCCTTTCTTAGAAGAAATGGGTATCGAAATCTCAGGGTTAGATATCTTAATCCAAAAAAAGCATACCACTTATTAGGATTAGCGACTTACTTTACAGCGGGTGAACAAGAAGTGCGCGCGTGGACATTCCGCCGTGGTATGAAAGCTCCGCAATGTGCGGGAATCATCCACTCAGACTTCGAACGTGGATTTATCCGTGCCGAAACTGTAGCCTACGCAGACCTACTGGAATACGGTAGTATGACGGCTGCAAAAGAAAACGGAAAAGTTCGTCAAGAAGGTAAAGAATATGTCGTGCAAGATGGCGACGTAATGCTCTTTAGATTTAATGTATAAGGTTATCGGAGGATTGTAGCATGTCAGAACAAAACGTACAAGAAGAAGTAGTAGTGTCAGTAGACGCTCTAAAAGCAGAATTAACAAATAAAAATGAACAATACATCTATCAACTAGAACGCGCATTGAAAGAAGCTGGATTTGACGAAGCGCAAATCGAAAAAGAATTATCAGTAATGCTTCCAGAAATCGTTGAAAAACAAAAAGCGGGCGTGACTGCTCGTCAATTGTTCGGCACGGTAACAGAACGCGTTCAATCAATCGTAGCTGGGCCAGTAAAAGACCCAGATGCGAAATCGCCAGACTGGCAAATCGCCGTTGACGGAGGACTTTTAGTCGGCGGATTATTCGCTCTTGTTACAGGAGTGATGTTGATGTTAAACCCAAGTTCAGATACGCAACCAATGGGACTCTTCACACTAATCATCAACTTTATTGCAGGGGCATTTGTCATGCTTGCGATTTCTAAGAATGCACCGAAATTTGACAATCCAAAAGGTCAACGTGGTTATATCCGTTACTTAGTTGTAAGTACGGTTGCGATGGTCGCTTGGTTAATCTTAGTGGTGTTAAGCCAACAATACATCCCATCTGTGATTAACATTGTGATGAGTTACGAGTGGTACTTACTCATCGGGGCTGCGGCTCTTGCTGGTAAATTCTACTTGAAGAAGAAATTAAATATTGTCGGATCAGTAATGTAAGAAACGAAAACAATCTGTGTGACGGTGACGGCGAAGTGCTTCGTGGAAGTCGGCAGTCATCGCACACTTCTTTTATAGAGGTGAGCATATGAAACAAATGAAACGTTGGATTATCACGTTTTTATTAGGATTAGTTGCCTTTTTGGGACTCGGTACTACGGTTGATGCGAGAAGTTTAGTCGTTGATAAGTATGATATCGAAGCAAATATTTTAGAAAATGGGGACGTTCAGTTCTTCGAAACAATCACCTTTCCAATCGGACGGTGCGTATAACGGGGTCTTCTACAACTTGGATTACTCTGGTTTTGGGAAACCAACAGATGTCAATGCGTATTTAGAAACAAGTGAAGGTCGCTTGTTAATGAACCAGGAGAATTCTGGGAAAAAGGGAACGTATCAATTAACGGACAGTGGTTCGAAGATTCAGTTCAAAGTATTTTTCCCATTTTCGAACTCGAAATTAAAAGTGACTTTCCAATATACGATTCCAAAACTCATTACGAACTACTTGGATACGGCGGAATTAAACCGTAAAGTAGTCGGAAAAGAGTGGGAAATCGACCAACGCAATATTACGGTGAAGGTGAATATTCCTGGAACAGCTTCAAGGGAAACGCTTCGTGCATGGGGACATGGCGCAGGCCAAAACGGGAATGTTCAAATTGCGAGCGACTATCGTTCGGTAACGCTCACGGCCCCTCAAAACGAAAGTGGAGATTTTGTGGAAGTGCATATGTTATTCCCACAAACATTGACGCATGCGAATACAAATGTGAAAAATGAAAAAGCGTTTGACCGTATCGTAGCCGAAGAGGAAAAAGCTCATCAATGACGAGAAAAAGCTCTTAAAAAAACACAGGGCTTCTTCGGAATGATTGTAGGGTGGGTTTCTCCTTGTCTTGAAATATGGTTTATGCTTTTGCGACAGGATTCTTTGCGAATCGTAAACGTCTTGCTCAAGTACAACATATTCCAGATCATCTCTATGAACTTCCTGAAGATATTACGCCAGCCGTCATGAATCAGGCAGTTTATGGAAAAACAGATATGAAAGACTTTAGTGCAACAGTGATGGACCTTGTTCGTAAGAAAGTCTTGAAGTTATCCGATACTGAGCCATATACAATTACGCTTGTGGACAATAAACAAGAAATGCTTCGTCATGAAAAATTAGCGCTTCATTTACTTTTTGATATCGTTGGCGGTACAAGAAAAACGATTGAACTGGAAGAAGTGAAGAAGTATGCGAAAAATAATTCAACAACTTACTATAATGAATGTCAAAAATGGATGGGGGCTGTCGATACAGCCGCTGAGAAATACCGTGTCACACGTTTTGGTAAAGATGAACCTCAAGGACGTAGTGGATTCCCAGGGTGCTTACTCGTAATCATCGGTGCTTTAACAATTGGAGCAGCCTTCTTAACGAAGAATTTAAATTATTTATTGTGGACTGTTGGAGGCGTACTCCTTGTCGTTGGACCATTAACGCTGATCGGTACAGGAATTTTTGCCAACCGTCGTTCTCTTGAAGGGGAATTACGTTATCGTAAATGGCAAGCCTTTAAACAAATGCTAAAAGATCTCTCACCAATGAAGCGGATCGAAGATTTACCAAGTATTCAACTGTGGGATCACTTCCTTGTTTACGCCATCTCTTTAGGCGTGGCTGAACACGTGATTAAAGTGTTGAAAAAATTAATACCAGACCAATTACCAAACAGTATTTTCTATTCAACTCAAAACGGAACGATTTACTATCCTGTTTCTGATTTTAATAAGACATTTACAAGCTCATACAACACTGCGAATTCTTCTGTGAACGGAAGCAGCAACTCTGGTGGATTCGGCGGAGGATTCTCTGGCGGATCGAGCGGTGGTAGTGGTGGAGGATCCGGCGGTGGCGGATTCTAATCAAAGGAGAATTTATGTTAAACGAAATGATGCACAGACCAGTTGTCAAACCGGAACTGGTCGAGTACATGCGTTCAAGTCAACGCCGTTTTCCGGGGGACTTGGGTGAATTAGAAAATACAGCCAATGAATTAGGGATTCCAATTATTCCTCACGAAACAGCGGTATTTCTAGATTTTATTGTTGGATTATATCAGCCAAAAAATATTTTAGAAATTGGAACGGCAGTCGGATTCTCAGCGAGTTTGATGGCAACAGCTTCACCACAAGCGAAAAGTCACAACCATTGATCGCTACGAATTGATGTATAGCCGTGCCAAGGCGAACTTTGAAAGACTAGGGTTGGCCGACCGTATCACTCAACTGGAAGGCGATGCGGCAGATATTTTTACCTACATTGGAACAAGGGAAATACGATTTCCTATTTATGGATAGCGCCAAAGCTAAATACATCGAGTTCTTCCCATATTGCATGGATGTGCTTGAAGTTGGTGGCGTGCTAATGGTGGACGATATTTTCCAAGGTGGAACGATTTTAGATGATGTGATGGAGCGACCAAGACGTGTGCGTAAGATTCATCGCCGCCTCAATATGTTCCTTGATTTGGTTCAAAGTGACCCAACATTAAAATCAACTTTACTTCCACTGGGCGACGGAGTGATTCTCATTCAAAAGATGGAAGAAAAAGATTTTAAATATATTTTAGAAGACTTGTAAATTAATCATGGAAATCCTCATTGAAAAGTTTTACAATAAGAAGGATGACAAAAGAAAGGAAGTTATACAATGACAGCAAAAGTGCGTGTACGTTATGCACCAAGTCCAACAGGGCACTTACACATCGGGAATGCCCGTACAGCTCTATTTAACTATTTATTCGCGAGACACTATGGTGGAGAGTTCATCATCCGTATCGAGGATACTGACCGCAAGAGAAATCTTGAACATGGTGAAGAAAGCCAATTAGAAAACTTAACATGGCTTGGAATGGATTGGGATGAAGGGCCAGACAAACCTGGCAAATACGGTCCATACCGTCAATCAGAACGTGAACACATTTATAATCCACTAATCGAGCAATTAATTGCCGAAGACAAAGCGTATAAATGCTACATGACAGAGGAAGAATTGGAATCAGAACGTGAAGCGCAACGTGCTCGTGGCGAAATGCCTCACTACAGCGGTCAACACGCTCACTTAACACAAGAGCAACGTGATGCTTCGAAGCAGAAGGACGCACTCCTGTTGTTCGTTTCCGTGTTCCAAAACAAGGAACTTACGTATTCGACGATATCGTTAAAGGCGAAATTTCATTCGAATCTACAAGTGTCGGTGGCGACTTCGTTATCTTAAAACGTGACGGAATGCCAACTTACAACTTCGCAGTAGCAGTGGATGACCACTTCATGGAAATCACTCACGTTTTACGTGGAGATGACCATATTGCCAACACTCCAAAACAATTAATGATTTACGAAGCATTCGGTTGGGTACCACCACGTTTTGGACATATGACTTTAATCATTAATACGGAGACAGGTAAGAAATTATCTAAACGTGATGAATCAATCCTACAATTCATCGAACAATATAAAGACTTAGGATACTTACCAGAAGCGATGTTCAACTTTATCGCGCTTCTAGGATGGTCTCCTCAAGGGGAACACGAAATCTTCAGCCGTGAAGAATTCATCGAAATCTTCGACGAAAAACGTCTTGGTAAATCACCAGCTGCCTTCGATCCTAAGAAATTAGAATGGATTAACAACACATACGTGAAGAAAACTCCATTAGAAGAAGTCGCTGAAATGGCGATTGCTCAATTAAAAGAAGCAGGCCTTGTAAAAGACGAAGTTTCTCCTGAAGAACATGAATGGTTAGTAAAATTAGTGGCTTTATACCACGATCAAATGAGCTACATGAATGAAATCGTTGAGTTATCAGCGCTCTTCTTCAGAAAAGATTTCGAAGTGGAAAATGAACAAGCTAAAGAAGTGCTTCAAGGCGAAACAGTTTCAACTGTATTGAACGCTTTTGTTGCGAAATTAGAATCAATGGAAACATTCGATGAACCAAGTATTCTTGCAGCGATTAAGGAAGTTCAAAAGGAAACTGGCGTGAAGGGTAAAAACTTGTTTATGCCAATTCGTGTGGCTACGAGTGGACAAACACACGGGCCGGAGATCGGCAAGACGATCGAATTGCTTGGCAGAGAACGCAGCATTGCACACGTGCAAGCCGCACTTGCTCTTATTAAATAAAAGCTAACAGAAAGGGTTAACGCAAACTGCGTTAACTCTTTTTTTGTGCATAGTAATTTAGAAGTGATGGGATTTTCGGTCGATATTCTCGAAAATCACTCGGATATCTTCATAATAGCGGTAATGGGGTACCGGTTCGAGCCTAGGGTCTCTCACCTTTAAAGTCTCAAAAAGGGAGTAAGGAATAAATTCCTAACTCCCTTTAATTCGCATTTAATACGATTCCCCATTACTTCTATTATAGAATCCGAGATTTTTCCGAATATCAGGCCTCAGGAGGAAAGAATAAATAAAAAGGTTAATCCTTTTTAATAAGAGATTGCGACAGGTGTGCATGCCACGTTCTCTGGCGCGGGGAAGGGAGAGCATGGGAGTGTGTGCTCGAGAAAATTGGTAAGAAAGAGAGTGCTGAAAAATGAGTAAAGAAAAAAACGGATGAGGGTTCATCCGTTTTGTTGTATTTTATGACAGAAGAAGGTGAGCGAGAGTAGGTCTGCGCTGCCTCCAGGGCTGAGGTTACGCTCGATAAGGACATTGTCGTAGTCTTCGAGTCGGTTTGCGAACTGCTCTTCTGTGAGGGTTTGGGCTTCTTCAAATAATTGTTGTGCTTCTTGTTGCACTTGTTTATACGCATCGATTCCGCCGCGGTGAATAAGGTTTCCGTCTTCGACAAAGGTCATTAAATACAGAAGAAGGAGTAAGTCGCGGTGACGTTGGGTGTATTTGTCTAGTGTATTGTAATAGTCGAGGGCTTTTGCAAGGCTTGGGTAGCCTGTTGCTGCTTCGCCTCGAATGCCTGTGATGCCATGTTCGACGTAGAGTTTCTCCCCGTAAGACAGGTGCTCTTTTTGGTCGAGGTTGGCAAAGTCCACTTCGATGAGGTGGCGCGTCATTAGGTGGCAGTAGTGCAAGGCTTCTGGAATGTTGCCCTTTGTATGAGCTGTAGCCCCTAAGACGAGGGCAAAGGAGAAGTTGGCTCTTTGTGGGTATTGATATTGTTTGTGGCGGCCATCATCGCGGCTTCGGCTTGTTTCCCAAGGGCGCGAAGCTCGTTGAATAAGTCGAGTGGAGTGCTGTTGTGGCGGCTTCCTGCTTCGGCGTAGGCCAGTAAATAAGGACGGAGCGCTTCGATACTGTTGTAGAAGGTATCCTTTGTCATGTCCTTATGGGCGCCGGTGGAAATGGGATCCACGAGGCCTGGTTTTGGCGCGAGATTCACCTCTTGTAGAAGGGCGTCTGTAGCCGCTTGTGCTAAAAACTCTGGATTAATCAATGTGTAATTTCTCCATTTGTTTCAAAATAAATTGTAATGAGCGGTCTAAGTGCTCGTGTGTAATGAGTGTGATTTGTTCCACGTCGTTATTGAGCATCCCGCGATAGATGAGTCTATGTTCCTCGAGCGCTTTTGTACGGCGTTCTGATGAACGAATCGATAGGTCGCGGAAGTAGATCACGTATGTACGTAACTCAAATACGATTTCTAAGTCGTGTCATTTGGCATTTTTTTCGTAGATGAAATCATTAAACGTGGTGAAGTTTGCAAGTACTTCGTCGACTTTGTCTTCGTTGTTGAGACGTTCGCATTCTTCGAGGATGTCGTTCAACTCTTTGAAGTCTTCTTTCGTCATGAGTTTCATCGCATTGATCGTTGCCAATGTGTCGAGTGATTTTCTAATTTCGTAAATTTCATGCGCGTCTTTAATCGAAATTCCTTTTACGATGACGCCAATCTTAGGGATATGCTCTACTAGGTGCTCTTTTGTTAATTCATTGAGAGCGTAGCGAATTGGAGTACGGCTGATATTTAACTCAGTCGAGAATTCTTTCTCGTTAATACGCGTACCTGCAGGGATTTCTCCTAAGATAATCGTTTTACGAAAAGCTTCGTAGAGCGAAATTTTAAGAGGTTTGTTTTGGGTAATATCTAAATTTTTCTTTACCGCTTGGATAATCGCTGACATAGTAGCCTCCTGGAAATTATTGTAAACATTAGAGATAGTATAAACGATAAGAGGGTAAATGCATTAAAAAGACTTGTTAGGCTAGGCCTAAACAAGTCTTTTTCACAAATTTAATAGTTAAATTATTGTGGTAAGTATAATGGCATGTGACCCATTAATACGATTGTTACAACGAAGATTACGAAGATAACAGCTGCGTATTTAGCTGATTCTTTTTGCCATTCACCCATGTCTAATCCTGTTAGACGTAATAGTAAGTAGATGAACGCTACTAATGGGCTTAATAAGTGGAATGCTTGCCCCATTAATGAAGCTAATGCCATTTGCATATCAGTGAATCCGTATTGACGTCCGATTTCAGCGAATGGAATTAATACTCCGTAGTAGAATCCGTCGTTTGTTAAGAAGAATGTACCAGGTACTGAGATAATCGCGATGATTAATGACCAGAATCCTGCTAATTGTTGAGGAATAACTTGAACGATACTTTGTGTTAAAGCAGTCGCCATTCCAGTTCCTTGGAATAACCCCATGAATACTCCGCACCGAATACTAGTAATACTACTTGTACTGCGTCACCAGCGTTGTCCCCAATACGTTTAGATTGAGCTTTTAAGTCTGGGTAGTTGATCATTAAGGCTAAACCTGTACCAACTAAGAATAATACAACTGGTTTCACTTCGATTGAATTGATGAATGAACCAGCAACTAACCAACCGATTAATACAATTGTTAAGATTGCGTTGATTAAGAAGTTTTTGTGGACGACGTTTTTTTCTAATACTTCAGGATCAGAAATTGTAGTCAATTCGTTTAATTCTTCTTCAGATAATTCTTGGACACCTAAACGAGCACGTTCTTTTTTACCCATTGAGCGAGCAACAAAGAAGATTACGTAAAGAACTGAAAGAACCATACCTGGTGCTAAGTAACCTAGGATATCTGCTTCTACACCAAGAACTGACATCGCACGAGCAGTAGGTCCGCCCCATGGTAATAAGTTCATGATAGTGTTTTGTAAGATAACAAGAACCCCTAAGTTCATTAATTTCATGTCTAATTTTTTGTAAATTGGCACGAAAGCTGAGCAGCAGATTAATGTAGTTGTAGTTCCGTCACCGTTTAATGATACGGCAGCAGCTACGATAGCAGTAGCCATCAATACTTTCATTGATCGCCTTTTAGCGAAGCGAATCATTTTGTTAGTGATTGGATCGAATAATCCAGCGTCTAACATTGTAGAGAAGTAAAGGATTGCGAATAGAAGCATAACCCCTGTTTCAGCAGTTCCTTTCATCGCTGTTAATTTATCTTTTGAGTTATTACCGAATAACCCTTTGGCGAACTAATGTACCGATGTTAGCGTCTTGGACTTGACCTGTAGCAACTAAAAATAATTGCGAAAAACTAATGGAATTAATACTAAAGCTGTAAATGGTGACATTTTTTTCTTCATGATAACGTACATGAAAAATTGCCATCATAATATAAGCTGCAATTGTGATAACCATCATATCTTCCTTTCTTTGTTAAAAAAATTTGTTTTTTTATAGTTGGAGAACCTTGCAGTCGCTAAAACCTGAAAGGGAGCTCCACGAACTCATTGGGTAGAATGAATTCGTTTACTTATAGCGATATCTTAAACAATATTTAATAAAAAAAGATAGTGTTTTTCATATCGAAAAAAACAATAAAAGAACAGTTTGATGTGACAAATTGAGCATAACATTTATATCCTATTTATAATAAAACACCAAAAGAACAGGGAAAACCCCTGTTTCTAGTTTAGGTATGACGCCGTTTTCTGTATAATAATTGCATGTAGATTATGTTGGGAAGGGAGTGAAGGAATGGGAATTCTCCAACGATTATTTGGCAAGAAGAACTCTGAAGCAACGGAACACGCATCGACAAAGTCTGCACAACCAGAATCTGAATGGGAAAAATTAGAAGCTTTTGTACCGGTAGAAGCAGAAGAAGCTAAGCACGTCTCAATCATTGCAGCAGCGATTGCGGCCTCAGATTATCCAGAAAGCCAATTTGTGGTCAAACGCGTCCTTAAACGCAACCCAGAAACCAAGATTATCTCGGTTATTGCCTCAGCGATTGCTGCAGGTGAATCAAGCGACAGTCAATGGGCTGTTAAAGAAATCTACCAAAAACGCAAATCATAATTTATTTTAGGAGGAATGTTACGATATGTTACGTAAATTCAAAATCAAAGTAGACGGTCAAGAGTACCAAGTAGAAATGGAAGAAATCGGAGCAGTTGCGACACCCGCTCCTGTAGCACCAGTTGCAGCTCCAGCGGCACCTGCTGCACCAGCAGTAGAAGCAGCACCAGCACCAGCAGCTCCTGTAGCAGCAACACCAGCTGGCGCAGACGCAATGCCATCTCCAATGCCTGGTAACATCTTACGTATTTTAGTAAACGTAGGTGACACAGTTACTGAAAACCAACCATTAATGATTTTAGAAGCAATGAAAATGGAAAACGAAATCGTTGCAGCTAAAGCAGGGGTTGTAGCAGGAATTCACGTTAAAGAAGGTCAAGTGGTTAACCCAGGAGACGCTTTAATCACAATCAACTAATTATAATAACATTCAAGGAGTGAAACAGTGGAAACATTAGTTCAAAATCTAACGTCATTTACTTTGGGCCAAGGTATCATGATGGCTATCGGTGCCCTATTAATGTACTTAGGGATTAAAAAAGAGTACGAACCAACATTATTAGTACCAATGGGATTAGGTACAATCCTAGTAAACTTCCCTGGAACTGGGGTTCTAGACCAAATCGTAGGTGGACAACAACAACATGGGGTCCTACAAATCTTATTCGAAATCGGTATCGAAACTGAATTATTCCCATTATTAATCTTCATCGGTATCGGTGCGATGATCGACTTCGGTCCATTATTACAAAACCCATTCATGTTATTATTCGGTGCGGCAGCTCAATTCGGTATTTTCTTCGTAGTCGTTGTAGCTGTATTATTCGGATTTGACATTCGTGAAGCAGCTTCAATCGGTATCATCGGTGCAGCTGACGGTCCTACATCAATCTTCGTTGCAAACCAATTAGCCCCTCAATTACTTGGAGCGATTACGGTTGCGGCCTACTCATACATGGCTCTTGTTCCGATTATCCAACCAATCGCTATCAAGATGGTTACAACAAAAGCAGAACGTCGTATCCGTATGACATACCACGCTTCAGGCGTATCTAAATTAACTAAAATCTTGTTCCCAATCATTATCACAATTGTGGCAGGTTTCATTGCTCCAATTTCATTACCACTTGTTGGTTTCTTAATGTTTGGTAACTTATTACGTGAATGTGGCGTTTTAGATAACTTATCTCAAGCGGCTCAAAACGAATTAGTAAACATTGTTTCTATTCTATTAGGGATTACAATCTCTGTTAAAATGCAAGCTGATTTATTCTTAAATGTTCAAACATTAATGATCATCTTATTCGGTTTAGTAGCCTTCATCATGGACTCAATCGGTGGTGTTGTGTTTGCTAAGATCTTGAACTTATTCCGTAGAGAAAAGATCAACCCAATGATCGGAGCTGCAGGTATCTCTGCATTCCCAATGTCAAGTCGTGTTATCCAAAAAATGGCGACAGACGAAGATCCTCAAAACTTCATCTTAATGTACGCTGTTGGAGCTAACGTTTCTGGACAAATCGCTTCTGTTATTGCTGGTGGATTATTACTATCATTCTTCATGTAATAATATAGAAGGAAAAGGAGGAAAACGATGAATTTCAACGCAGAACATTTAACACAAGCTGAATTAATGGCTTTTAGGGATGGGTGGAGTTTTTCCTAGTATTAGAATTTATATGCCGTTTCTGCTATTTTTATTAAAAAGCATTCCCGCCAGGTAAGGAGTAAGATTCATGGAAAATTTCATTCTCAAACGGTTATGGCTCGATCGCGATAAAAAAAGGCACGCCAAGATTGGGAATGGTTAATGGATCAAGCTAACCTTGGCAAAACAGAGCAGGTTGATTATACAATTGCGATTTACCATACTTCTGGTGAACCTGCAGCAACCGGTTCTTTAGACCGCAACATTTTAAAATGTTTAGTGGTTTGTAAAAAGTATCAATCAGAAAATCTGTTAACGCATCTCGTGATGGCTCTCTTAGATGAATTAAGAGAACGTTCTTATACAAATAGTTTTGTCTACACGAAACCAAAGAACATTGTCTTCTTTAAATCTCTAGGTTACCGGGTAGTTGCCGAAACAGAAACCTTGCCTTTTTAGAACAAGGCATCCCATCTTTTAGTGATTACCTAAAATTACTAAAAGACCATTTCGTAGAAGGAAGTAGCAATAGTGCCATCGTCATGAATGCAAATCCTTTTACACTGGGACATCAATACTTGGTAGAAACGGCTGCGAGTCAGTCGAGTCACCTCTACGTGTTTGTTGTTTCCGAGGATCGTTCGTTCTTTCATACGAACGACCGAATGGAAATGGTGAAACGAGGCGTGAGTCACTTGCCAAACGTAACGGTGCTCCCAACGAGAGACTACATGGTCTCAAGTGCGACTTTCCCATCGTACTTCTTGAAAGAGAAGGCGGATTTAGAAGTGGCAAAAGTGCAAGCAACATTGGATGCAACACTCTTCTTAGAAAACATTGTTCCAACGTTACAATTGACCAAACGTTATGTTGGTCAAGAACCACTTTCCCCAGTAACCTCCGTTTATAATGACGCGCTAAGAGCTGCTTTTGGGAGCGACTTAGAGCTAGTGATTATAGACAGACTTTCTGCCGGGGACGAAGTGGTGAGTGCGACGCGGGTGCGCGCTGCCATTCAAGACAAAAACGTAGACGAGTTGAAACTACTCGTTCCAGCAACTACGTATCATTATTTAGAAGAAAAACATTTCATTGGTTAAAATCCAAAAGAAAAGGTGGAAACAATAATGGAAATTAAAAAAAGTGCAGTAGTCGGCACTTTGGAATCAAGTGACATCATGATCACTTTAAATCCAAGTACCGCTGGTCGAATCGACATTCAATTAGAAAGTAGTGTCGAAAAACAATTCGGAAATCAAATCCGTCGTGTGATCGAAGAAACTTTAAAAGAATTAGGGGTTACTTCAGCAGAAGTCATCGCAGTTGATAAAGGTGCTTTAGATTGCACAATTCAAGCTCGTACAGTGACAGTGGTTCACCGTGCAGCAGAAGTTGAAAACTACGACTGGAAGGAGATCGACTCATGGAACGCTTAAGAAGAACAATGATGTTCGTACCTGGTTCAAACGCAGCAATGTTGCGTGATGCTCCACTTTACGGCGCAGACTCAATTATGTTTGACTTAGAAGATGCTGTTTCTTTAAAAGAGAAAGACTCAGCTCGTGTATTAGTACATTTCGCTTTAAAAACTTTTGACTACAGCAATGTAGAAACAGTTGTACGTATTAACGGTTTAGATACAACAGGTGCTTTAGATATTGAAGCCGTTGTATTAGCTGGTGTTAACGTTGTTCGTTTACCAAAAACTGAAACAGCTCAAGATATCGTAGACGTGGATGAAATCATCACTCGCGTTGAACGTGAAAACAACATTCCAGTAGGTCGCACTAAAATGATGGCTGCGATTGAATCTGCTGAAGGTGTGTTAAACGCTCGCGAAATCGCTAAAGCAAGTGACCGTTTAATCGGTATCGCTTTAGGTGCTGAAGACTACGTAACAAACATGAAAACTCGTCGTTACCCTGATGGACAAGAGTTATTCTTCGCTCGTAGCATGATTTTACATGCGGCTCGTGCTGCAGGAATCGCTGCGATCGATACTGTTTACTCTAACGTAGACAACATGGATGGATTCCGTGAAGAAGTAGAACGCATCAAACAATTAGGTTTCGATGGAAAATCTGTTATTAATCCGCGTCAAATTCCTGTGGCTAATAAAGTTTATGAACCAACAGAAAAAGAAATTCAAAACGCTAAAGAAGTTATTTGGGGAATTCGTGAAGCTGAAGCGAAAGGTTCAGGTGTTATCTCAGTTAACGGTAAAATGGTCGACAAACCAATCGTTGAACGTGCTGAGCGCGTAATCGCATTGGCAAAAGCGGCTGGATTGATTAGCGAGGAGGAAATTTAAGATGGTATTAAATAAAGCTGGACGTGAAATTCCACAAGAATATGCAGATCAATATGGGGTATACGAAGGTGAGTTAGCTCGCATTAAACCTTATGAAGCAGCTAGCCGTAAAATCAAACCTGTTGAACCTCGTCAAGAAAAATTATTAGGTAGCATTCGTGAAGCTATTGAAAAAACTGGCTTAAAAGATGGCATGACAATCTCATTCCACCACCACTTCCGTGAAGGAGACTATGTGATTAACATGGTTATGGATGAAATTGCAAAAATGGGAATTAAAAACCTATCAATCGCTCCATCTTCAATCGCGAACGTACACGAACCATTAATCGAACACATCAAAAATGGTGTTGTAACAAACATCACTTCATCTGGTTTACGTGATAAATTAGGGGCAGCAATCTCTAGCGGTATCATGGAAAACCCAGTTGTGATTCGTTCACACGGTGGACGTGCTCGTGCGATTACTGCAGGAGACATCCACATCGACGTTGCCTTCCTTGGGAGCTCCAAGTTCTGACGAGTACGGTAACATCAACGGTACAAAAGGAAAAGCAACTTGCGGTTCTTTAGGATACGCAATGATCGACGCTAAATACGCTGACCAAGTAGTTGCCATTACTGACAGCCTTGTACCATATCCAAACACTCCAATCAGCATTCCACAAACAGACGTGGATTACGTGGTTGTTGTAGATGAAATCGGGGATCCTAAAGGGATTGCCAAAGGGGCAACTCGTTTCACTAAAAACCCTAAAGAATTATTAATCGCAGAATACGCTTCTAAAGTAATCACTGGTTCTCCATATTACAAAGAAGGATTCTCATTCCAAACTGGTACAGGTGGAGCTTCTCTTGCTGCAACTCGTTTCATCCGTGAAGCAATGATTAAAGACGGCATCAAAGCAAGCTTTGTACTTGGTGGGATTACAAACTCAATGTGCGAATTGTTAGAAGAAGGTTTAGTTGAGAAAGTCATCGACGTTCAAGACTTCGACCACCCATCAGCAATTTCACTTGCAAATAACGCAAACCACTATGAAATCGACGCAAGCATGTACGCAAACCCATTATCTAAAGGTTCAGTTATCAACCGTTTAGACGTTGCCATCCTTTCTGCTTTAGAAGTAGATACAGACTTCAATGTAAACGTAATGACAGGTTCTGACGGTGTTATCCGTGGAGCTTCAGGTGGTCACTGTGATACAGCCTTTGCTTCCAAAATGTCAATGGTGATCAGCCCATTAGTACGTGGACGCATCCCTACATTCGTAGAATCAGTCAATACTGTGATTACTCCTGGTACAAGTGTGGACGTGGTGGTTACTGAAATCGGTATTGCGATCAACCCTAACCGTCAAGACTTAATTGAACACTTCAAAGGGTTAGATGTACCTCAATACACAATCAAAGAATTACAAGAAAAAGCATACAGCATCGTTGGAAACCCAGAACCAATTCAATATGGTGATAAAGTGGTTGCGGTAATCGAATACCGTGATGGAAGCATCATCGACGTTGTTCGCAATGTTTAATACCTTGTTTGATGGAGCACCGGTGGATATCATGCAAATGCTTGATGCCAGAGAAAGACGTGCTCATACCCAACAACAATTACTAGAACAATTTAACCCGTGTGTGCTCGTGTCCATCACGCTCAATATTCCGGGTCCTGTAAAAAATTCAGAGGCGATTACAACCGTCTTCGCCTCTGTGATTTCTGAATTAGATGAGGCTTTAATGCCTTTTGAAAAGCTTCACCAAGAAGACTTCTCATTTCAGACAGGAATGGAATTTTACCGCGTACTTCGCGCAGATGCACTTCGTGTAAAGCGCGCTTGTACGGAGTTTGAAAAAGGACACCCACTCGGAAGATTACTCGATATCGATGTCGTAGAAATGGCAGGAGAGACTCCAACGCCCATTAGTCGAACAGCCCTTGGAATGTCTCCAAGACGTTGTTTTATCTGCAATGAGGACGCAAAAGTGTGCGCCCGTTCTAGAAAGCATACGGTTCTTGAGATGCAAGAGCATATCGCTCGTATCGTCGCAGAGTACACATCGAGTAAAAGACCTTAAGAAAGGAAGATATTATGAGCAAAATTATCCGTTTAACTGAAACGGTTTTGCGTGACGGACAACAAAGTCAAATCGCGACTCGTATGTCAACTGAAGATATGTTACCAATCTTGGAAACATTAGATCAAGCTGGCTTCCATGCGTTAGAAGTATGGGGAGGAGCAACTTTTGACTCTTGTATTCGTTTCTTGAATGAAGACCCATGGGAACGTCTACGTCAAATTCGCGCAGCAGTTAAAGATACAAAATTGCAAATGTTATTACGTGGACAAAACCTATTAGGATACCGTAACTATGCTGATGATGTGGTACGTTTATTCGTAGAAAAATCTGTACAAAACGGAATCGACATTATTCGTGTATTCGATGCTTTAAACGATGTTCGTAACATGAAGACATCCATCGAAGCAACAAAATTAGCAGGCGGACACTGCCAAACAGCAATCTCTTACACAACAAGTCCAGTTCACACTGTAGACTACTATGTTGATTTAGTAGGACGTATGGCAGAATTCGGTGCAGACTCAATCTGTATTAAAGACATGGCTGGGGTATTAACACCTCAAACAGGTTACGAATTAGTAAGCCGTATTAAAGAAAAAACTGATCTTCCTTTAGAAGTTCACACTCACGCTACAAGTGGTATTTCTGAAATGACTTACTTAAAAGTAGCTGAAGCAGGCGCAGACATCATCGATACTTGCTTATCATCATTCTCTGGTGGTACAAGCCAACCTGCAACGGAATCTATGGCTTTAGCACTTAAAGATTTAGGCTTCGAAACAGGCGTTGACATGAAGAAAGTGGAAGAAGCAACAGCTTACTTCAACGGCATTCGTGATAAATTCCGTGCAGAAGGCATCTTAAACCCTAAAGTAAAAGATACAGAACCAAAAACATTAATTTACCAAGTACCTGGTGGAATGTTATCAAACCTATTAAGTCAATTAACAGAACAAGGCTTAGCTGACAAATACGAAGAAGTATTAGCAGAAGTGCCAAAAGTACGTGCGGACTTAGGTTACCCACCACTTGTAACACCATTATCACAAATGGTTGGTACACAAGCGGTAATGAACGTGATCTCAGGTGAACGTTTCAAACTCGTTCCAAAAGAAATCAAAGACTACGTTTTAGGATTATATGGACAAGCTCCAGCAGAAATTAATCCTGAAGTAAAAGCAAAAATTATTGGAGATGCAGAAGTTGTGACAGTTCGTCCAGCTGACTTAATCGAAGATCAATTACCAGAAATTCGTGAAGAGATTAAAGAGTACGCTAAATCTGATGAAGATGTATTAATGTACGCACTCTTCCCACAACAAGCAAAAGACTTCTTAGGACGTCGTGAAGATCCATTCTACGATGTACCATTACAAACAGTAGAAGTTACTTTAGACTTAAAATAGTTTTGCTAGAAAGCTGAAAAGCTAGGCCCCGCAGCCCGGCTTTTCAGCTTTTTGTGTGCTTTAAACTGTGTTATAATGAATAGAATAGACAAATGCAAAGGAAGTGAAGGAATGGGGCGTTTTAGAGAAGATATGGAAACTTATAAAAGAAATGATCCAGCGGCAAGAAGCAGCTTGGAAATTGTCTTGACGTACCCAGGATATCACGCAACGGTCTTACACCGGGTGGCGCATTGGTTGCATACGAAGGCGAAAATGAGACTCCTTGCACGGATGGTGAGTGGCTTTAGCAGGTTCCTAACGGGCATCGAGATTCATCCAGGCGCAACGATTGGAAGACGATTCTTTATCGACCATGGCATGGGAATCGTTATCGGTGAGACCACCATTATTGGAGATGACGTGAGAATGTTCCATGCGGTGACCTTAGGCGGAACCGGAAAAGATACAGGCAAGCGCCATCCAACCATCGAAAACGGTGTGCTTTTATCAGCGCATTCGCAAGTCATTGGACCTGTAACGGTTGGAGAATATGCCAAAATTGGAGCAGCGGCAGTTGTGTTAGATGACATTCCTGCACACACCACAGCGGTTGGTCTACCAGCAAGAGTGGTGCGCGTCCATACACCAGAAGAAATTGAAAGAGATACGACTATCGGAGGAAACTTATGATTCAAATCTACAATACCTTAACAAGACAAAAAGAAGTATTTAAACCGATTGAAGAAGGAAAAGTGAGCATGTATGTTTGCGGTCCAACGGTTTATAACTATATTCATATCGGAAATGCACGTAGTACGGTTTCCTTTGATACGATTCGTCGTTACTTTGAATACCGCGGTTATGACGTGAATTTCGTTTCGAACTTTACAGATGTGGATGATAAAATCATTCGCGTGGCAAATGAAACAGGCATGACGGCTGAAGAAGTCTCAAAGAAATATATCGAAGCATTCTTTGAAGATACAAATGCCCTAAACGTGAAAAAGGCGACATTAAATCCAACGGTAATGAATACAATGGATGACATTATTGCCTTTGTAGCGGATTTAATCGAAACAGGCATGGCGTATGAATCAGAAGGTGATGTGTACTTTATTACTGAGAAATTCAAAGACTATGGGGAACTCAGCGACCAACGTATCGAAGACTTACAAATGGGCGCAAGTAATCGTACAGCCTCAGAAGATGATGCGAAGAAACGCAACCCGCTAGACTTTGCATTATGGAAGAGCGCAAAACAAAATGAAATTAGCTGGAACTCTCCATGGGGCAAGGGTCGCCCAGGATGGCATATTGAATGTTCTGTAATGGCGACAAAACACTTAGGAGATACGATTGATATTCACGGTGGTGGACAAGACTTAGCGTTCCCTCACCACGAAAATGAAATCGCGCAAAGTGAATCAAAAACCGGTAAGAAATTTGCGAACTACTGGATGCATAATGCGTTTGTAACGATGGGCGAAGAGAAGATGAGTAAATCACTTGGAAACTTCGTGCTCGTTCACGACTTAATCCAACAACTTGACCCACAAGTGCTTCGTTTCTTCTTAGCAAGTGCGCACTATCGTCGCCCGTTGAAGTTTAGTGAAGCGGCTCTTCAAGAAGCTGCCGTGAACCTTGAAAAAGTACAAACAACCTTCAAGAATGCACGCTACCGTCTAGAAACCGCCGTGGATACATTAGAAGAAGATGCAGAACGCTTAGCAAAATTCGAAGCAATTGAAGCGGAATTCCAAAAAGAAATGGATGATGACTTCAATGCGGCCAACGGTATGACGGTGTTATATCAATGGTTGAAAGAATGGAATGTGTATTTAGAACAAGAAGTCGTTTCAAAAGCAGTACTCGAAGCGCTCCTTGAAAAAGCAACCGTTCTATTTGGAATTTTCGGTATCGTTGAAAAACAAGAAGCGCTGCTCGATGATGCTATTCAAGCGTTAATCGATGAGCGTCTTGAAGCGCGTAAAGCGAAAAACTTTGCTCGCAGTGACGAGATTCGTGATTTACTAAAAGAACAAGGGATTGTATTAGAAGACACTCCACAAGGAACAAGATGGAGAAGAGAAGCATGACAGAAAAAAACTGGAAGCTGCTAAACGGTTTAGCCTTAGCCTATATGGGTGACGGGATTTATGAAGTGTATGTCAGAAATCACGTGATGCAAAAAGGGTTAACAAAGCCAAATCAATTACATGCGACCGCAACAAAATTTGTTTCGGCAAAGGCACAAGCACGCTTGATGCAACAAATGTTGGAACAAGAAAATTTCTTAACAGAAGAAGAATTAGAAATTTACAAACGAGGACGCAATAGTAAGAGCCATACGGTCGCTAAAAATGCAGACGTAGGGACTTACCGCATTGCGACTGGTTTTGAAGCATTAATGGGTTATTTATACTTATCTGGCCAACAAGCAAGACTAGAAGAACTCATCAACTGGTGCTTACAACAAGTGGAAGGTGAACAGTAACATGGCACGAAATGAATATGCACCAAAGAAAAAATCAAGAAACGGAAATCGTTCAGACCATGGGCGCCCAGAACGAGTGGAGAAGAGACAGCGCCCTGCTCGTGAACACGTAGAACGTGAGGGAGTACAAGAAGTGGTGGACTTTGTATTTGGACGCCATGCAGTGGTAGAAGCCTTGCAAACGCCGGACCGCGTGAACCGTGTCTTTATTCAAGAAGGAACTTCTGGACGAGATGCTGCAAAAGTCATTGAACTCGCACGTGAAAAAAAGGCATTCAAGTTCAAAACCGTTCCAAAGACAAAGATTGAAGACCTCGTCGGCAATGCCGTTCACCAAGGACTCGTGGCGTCGATTGCTGCGTATGAATATGCCGACTTAGAAGATGTCTTTAAGAAGGCCGAAGAAAAAGGCGAAGATCCATTTATCGTCATTTTAGACGGCGTGGAAGATCCACATAACTTAGGAAGTATTTTACGTACGGCAGATGCAACAGGCGTTCACGGCATTATTATTCCAAAACGCCGTTCTGCTTCATTGACAGCGACCGTTGCCAAAGCTTCAACGGGTGCTATCGAGCATGTGCCGGTTGTTCGCGTGACGAATTTAACGCAGACGATTGAACAATTGAAGGCGCGTGGCATTTGGGTGTTTGGGACCGACATGGATGGAACGGACTACCGCAAATGGAATACAAGTGGCCCTCTTGCGATTGTGATGGGGAACGAAGGAAAAGGCGTCTCTCGTATCGTGAAGGAAAGCGTGGACGAAATGGTGACGATTCCGATGGTGGGACATGTCCAAAGTCTCAACGCGAGCGTGGCGAGTGCCTTAATGATGTACGAAGTTTTCCGTAACCGTTCGTTATAAGAAACGGGGGATGCACATTGAAGAAGCAACTCTATATTATTGATGGCTACAATATGATTGGTGCTTGGCCGGAATTGGTGGCATTGAAGAAGCAAGACGACTTAGAGAGCGCGAGGGATTTACTCATTCAACGGTGCTCGAATTTTCAGAAATTTGAAAATATCGAAGTCTGGATTGTGTTTGATGCACAGTTTGTACCAGGCATTACCCAGTCGTTTGACGAAGCCGAAGTGAAAGTGATTTTTACGGCTGAAGGGGAGACGGCGGATAGTTATATTGAGCGTACAGTATCAGAAATGAACACCCGACTCATTCAAGTGTCCGTGGCCACCAGCGACTTAGCCGAGCAGTGGCTCATTTTCCAAAAAGGAGCCCTGCGTAAATCAGCTAGAGATTTTTATAAGGAATTAGAAAATAGTAGGGATAAACAAACGGAGATGGCACGCACTTTCCATCATAAAGGAAGTACGCGACGAAATCCCTGGAGTGACGCACAAATGGCACTATTAAATCATTTGCGCTTCAGCTTGGGAGGCAGTGCAAAAAAGAAAAAATAGTGAATTAGCGCATTTCAAATACGCAACTTCACACTTTCTTCATAAATTGTGGTGTGTGATTTCATATTAATGATGTACAATCTGTGAAGAAAACTTATAATAATTATAATTTAGCTATAAAAAGGAGTGTATGTCATGCATATCTTAATGATTGAAGATACAGAAGCAGTTTGCGAAATGATGGAGATGTTTTTTGAAAACGAAGGTTGGAAGGCAAGCTTCTATCACGATGGTAAAGAAGGTCTTGATGCGTTCTTAGAAAACCAAAACAAATGGGGCGTTGTCATCTTAGATGTGAACTTACCAAGTATGGACGGAATGCAAATTTGCCGTCAAATCCGCCAAGTGAACCAAAACGTTCCAATCGTAATGCTTACAGCACGCGATTCAGAAAGTGACCAAGTCATCGGTCTTGAAATTGGTGCGGATGACTATGTTGCAAAACCATTCAGTGCCGTAACAATCATGGCTCGTATTAAAGCATTATTACGTCGTACACAACGCGCTACTGTTGCAGACAACACATTTGCTTCAGAATTCGATGTTGAAACAGATCACGTGAAAATCAATACGAAAACACACGAAGCATTTATCGATGGCAAACAAATCGAAAACTTAACACCAAAAGAATTTGACTTATTAATGGTAATGGCGAAACATCAACGTCAAGTATTCACTCGTGAACACTTATTAACAAAAATCTGGGAAGATCCTTTCTATGGTGACGAACGTACAGTTGACGCTCACATCAAGAAACTTCGCCAAAAAATCGAAGCTGTTGGTCCTCACGTAATTCATACGGTTTGGGGCGTAGGGTATAAATTTGACGATAGCGAGTTGTAATCCATGAAATACTTTTATCAGCAACTCTTCGGGTTCGTTTCCGTGGTGCTGTTAACGATTGCTGCCTGTGGAATTCTTTTCTACAACGTAATGAGTAATAATGTGTATACACAGCGCTCTCAGCAATTGCAGTCGTATGCTAAAGGATTAATTGCGACTGATATGAGTGATGCGGATATTTATAAGTTGGGTACCATTTTACGCGAGGAAAATGTCAGTATAGCGATGTTTGATGAAAACAACGCGATGACCTATCCGTCTAGTAGTATCGATACAAACTCTGCACTAACGGAGGATGAATTAAATCACTTAAAAAATGGTGCTGCGATTAACTTGAAGGAAGTTCAAATGAACTTTACCGGAGAAGCCGTAGATAACTTAATCACGGTCTACTATCCCATTATTAAAAATGGACAGTATAAAGGATACGTGGCTTTAGCCAGTCCGATGAGTCGTATTCAAACCGAAGTACGCGAACTTCGTAACTCGATGTTTATCGCGTTTGGTACAGCGATTATCATTGGAATTATGATGAGTTTTGTCTTTGCAAACTATCAAACACGTCGTATCAACAAAGTTGCGTAAAGCGACGCATAAGATTTCGGAAGGGGACTTCGATGTTCAGCTTCCAGTTGAGAGTCGTGACGAGTTTGACGACTTAATGAAAGACTTTAACAACATGGCGCATTCGCTCCGCGAGTCTGAAAAAGAGGTTGAGCGACAAGAAAATGTCCGCCGCCAATTTATGATGGACGTGGCGCACGAAATGCGTACACCATTGACAACCATGAATGGATTGCTCGATGGCTTGAAATACAATATGGTGCCAGAATCTCGCCGTGGACGTTCGCTGGAACTCATTTCTAGTGAAACACAACGATTGATTCGCCTCGTTAACGAAAACCTCGACTACGAGAAGATTCGTTCGAACCAAATTGTATTAGTGCAACATCGTTTTGCAGGGATTGGAGCTATCCAAACCGTTGTAGAACAAATTCGCGAATTAGCGAAAGTTAAAAATAATACATTGCGCTATGAATGTGATAAAGACTTCAGCGTCTATGCCGACTATGACCGATTTTGTCCAAATCTTGGTAAACATCACAAAGAATGCGAACCAATTTACGGATAACGGAGAAATCCTAGTGAAGGCATGGAACGAAGGTAAAAAAGCGATTGTCGAAATTTCTGATACAGGTATCGGAATTGATGAGAGCGAAATTAAAGAAATCTGGGAACGTTTCTACAAAGCAGACGTTTCAAGAAAGAGCACGAAGTACGGAGAAAGTGGCCTCAGGCCTTGCGATTGTGAAGTCGCTTGTGGATAGTCACCATGGTAAAATCTCTGTGAAGAGTGAAGTCGGCAAGGGTACAATCTTTAGAGTCGTATTCCCTGGCGAAAGTGAATTGTAATTTAAGGAGAACGAACAAGGAGGAAGAACATGTATTTACTTGGCCCATTCTATCAATGGCTAGTCCGATTATTTGATGGGCGAGTGAATCACCTTCCACTTGTTCGTTTGTTTATTTTCAGTGTAGACCACGCAATCATCCTGTTTCTCGGATGGTTGATCGTTTGGTCTATTTATTTATTCTCACGGAAAAAAGGCGAAATCGTTTGGAAGTGGGAGCTCTACCGAAATTTATTTATCTTCTATATTATATTGCTCGCGCAGCTCACGATTTTCAGAAGCACGAATGAGACGTTTACGCTACAAGTCGTCTCTCATCCGCTCTCAGATATTATGTGGGTGCCGTTTGTCGACAGTATTAAATTATTTGTGCAAGGTTCGGTCTTTGCAGCGTATTATAATGTAGTAGGAAATATCGTGTGGTTTATGCCACTTGGATTTCTGCGGTTTGCTCTATGGAAAAGAAAAAGGAAACTCTCGTTCGCTCTGGTACGGGTTCTGGACTTCTTTTGCCATCGAGTTCTTTCAATTTATCTTTTACACAGGAGTCAGCCATATCGACGACATTCTTTGTAATGTGCTAGGAAGTTGGCTTGGATTCCTACTGTATCGTGCCATTATGAAATGGAGGGGAAAATAATCTATGGGAACAATCATCGTGAAACAAAAAGCAGCGGGATTGATTAAAAAAGGAAGTCCACTGATCAGTCAGATGGACCTAGCGCAAGAACTTCGCGCAGATGAAGGCGAAGTGGTGAAAGTTGTTGACCAACAACGTGGCTTCTTAGGGATGGCCTATGTCGGGTTCCAAAATAAGGGAGTTGCGTGGGTGTATAGCCGCGAGGAAGATGAACCGTTGGATGATGCGTTCTTTAGCGGCATCTTCAAGACGGCCTTCGAAAACCGCCGTGCGCTCTTACATTCTGACGATACGACGACTTTCCGTCTCTTCAACGGGGAGGGCGACGGCTTTGGAGGCGTGACAATCGACTGGTATGACGGTTTTATCGTTGTCTCTTGGTATAGCGAGGGTGTCTATCATTACCGCAATCTGATTTTAACGCAGGCGCTAGCAATGTTTGAAGGTGTCAAAGGGGTCTATGAAAAGATTCGTTTCAAGAATGAAGCGGACTTGCCAGAAAGCCAGTTTGTCGGCGGGATAGAAGCACCAGAACCATTAATCGTATTGGAGAATGGTGTTAAATACGCGACCTATATGAATGAAGGTTTGATGACGGGTATCTTCCTAGACCAACGCGAGGTGCGCGAAACGATTCGCCAGCGTTACAGTGCAGGACGTACGGTATTAAATACCTTCAGTTATACAGGTGCCTTTTCTGTAGCAGCAGCGATGGGTGGCGCCATTAAAACGACCAGCGTGGACGTTGCCAACCGCAGTCTTGATAAGACAAAAGAACAATTTGCAGTGAATGGAATCGACCCAGAAATCCAACAAATCTATGTGATGGACGTATTCGATTATTTCAAATATGCTGTGAAGAAACAGTTGAAGTTTGATACGGTCGTCGTGGATCCGCCAAGTTTTGCCCGTACGAAGAAGAGAACTTTCTCTGTGGCAAAAGACTACGGCAAACTAGTAGCCCAAATCACTCCATTAGTCGCGCCAAAAGGAACGCTCGTATTATCTACGAATGCTGCGAATGTGAGCGAATCTCAATTCCAACAAATGATTGAGAAAGGCATCCAGGAAGCAGAAGGCAATCGCAAGTTCCGCATCGTCTTGAAAAAAGGTTTGCCAAGCGATTTTGCAGTCCCAGTAGCCACACCGCTCAGCGATTATCTCAAAGTTTTCTTTATTGAATTTAACAACTAGCACAACTGCCCAAAATTCACTTATAAGTGAATTTTGGGCAGCTTTCGTTCGCACCTCACATTCCCTGCACAAACCCCGTCCTTATGCCATTTCCGCAGCACGGAAGGCCGTTAGAGGCACCGACATGTCATTTTCACGTCTTGGCACAAATCCCATTGCAACGCGATTTCTAGCAGTTCACTTTTTGCAAAAAAATCCATTTTTTTACAAACCACGAAAAAAACTTGCGGATTTTATAACCACAGCATTGGGGAAGTGCAACCAATGTGAATTACTGACTCTAGGGTGAAACCCGTAGAGTCAGTTTGAAGCTTGGTAGGAATTGAGACGACAGGCTCAATCCGTTGCCCCTATGCAGTGGTTATAAAACAATCCGCAAGGATTGGAAGTGGTTTGTAAGACCAACGTAAGTTTTTTCACAAAAATAGTAGACTATAAATATTGCATTGCAAATTAAGTTTTGATATAATACCAAAGTGCATGAAAATGCACATGTCGGAACACCGTGGGAGGAGAAATCTTCATCTCCATTAAACCACGCACGAAACAATCAAGGAGGTAATGTCTCGTGGCTAAAAAAGTTGTAAAACTAGTTAAATTACAAATTCCTGCAGGTAAAGCAACTCCAGCTCCACCAGTAGGTCCAGCTTTAGGTCAAGCACAAGTGAACATCATGGGATTCTGTAAAGAATTCAATGCTCGTACAGCTGACCAAGCAGGTTTAATCATTCCGGTTGTGATTTCAGTTTATGAAGACCGTTCATTCGACTTCATCTGTAAAAACACCACCAGCAGCAGTATTATTAAAGAAAGCTGCTAAAGTAGAAAAAGGTTCAGGCGAACCAAACAAGAAAAAAGTTGCTACTGTAACTCGTGATCAAGTTAGAGAAATTGCTGAATTAAAAGCACCTGACTTAAATGCAGCAGACGTAGAAGCTGCTATGCGCATGGTCGAAGGTACAGCCCGTTCAATGGGATTTGTAGTAGAAGGCTAAAAACAAATGCAGCTTCCAAAAGTCCCTAGCACGAGTGTTTCACTCATGGACTTTGTGGGAGGTAAAACCGTTAAAACCACACAATAGGAGGAAATTATACAATGGCAAAGAAAAGCAAAAAATATTTAGAAGCCGCTAAAAAAATCGATTCTTCTAAAGCTTACTCAGTTGAAGAAGCTATCGCATTAGCAAAAGAAACAGATTTCGCTAAATTTGATGCATCTGTAGAAGTTGCATACCGTTTAGGTTTTAGATCCAAAGAAAGCTGACCAACAATTACGTGGAGCAGTTGTGCTTCCAAACGGAACTGGTAAAACTCAACGCGTTTTAGTATTCGCAAAAGGTGAAAAAAAGCTAAAGAAGCTGAAGCAGCTGGTGCAGACTACGTTGGTGACAGCGAATTAGCTCAAAAAATCCAAGGCGGATGGTTTGAGTTCGACGTTATCGTTGCAACACCTGACATGATGGGTGAAGTTGGTCGTTTAGGTCGTGTATTAGGACCTAAAGGCTTAATGCCAAACCCTAAAACAGGTACTGTTACAATGGACGTAACTAAAGCTGTTGAAGAAATCAAAGCTGGTAAAGTTACTTACCGTGTTGACAAAGCTGGTAACATCCACGTTCCAATCGGTAAAGTTTCATTCTCAGATGAAAAATTAGTAGAAAAACTTCAAAAACAATTCACGAAACATTATTACGTATCAAACCTGCTACAGTTAAAGGTCAATACGTACGTAACGTTGCTGTGACAACTACTTTCGGCCCTGGGGTTAAAGTAGACGTAGCTTCTCTATAATTTAAAACGAAATGATAAAAAGCCAAGCCTTGTGCTTGGCTTTTTTTGTTTTCTAAAAAAATAGATAAGTTTAGGAAGATATATTAAAATCTAAGGAAATACATCGAGAATTGTATTAATAAATTTCAGATGAAAAAGGAATTTAAAAATATGGATAGATTGTTAAAAAAAGAACGTGTATTGGAATAATTAGTGTATTGGCTGTAATTGGATTAATAATAGGAGGATATCAATTAAAGCAACAAGCGGAATATAATGAAATGGTACGAATTGTTAAGAGCGAAGAGGTGAAAGCAATCATCGAAGAGGATTTAAATGATATTCACGAAGGAGCTCTTAAGGAAGGAAATAGTATTTATTCATATCAAATAGACGAGAAATCGATTAGACATAATCCAATGGGAGGCGTTATGTTTCATATTTTTTTGAACTCTGATGAAAAATTAGTAGTTTATTATACGTTACAGAAGGATAGTCGTACAGGTAAAATTGAGTATTCAGGTGGGGGTTATACGAGGGAGGTTGCAGAATTAATTGGGGAAGGAGAGTAATGTTATATAAGATAGTTGATACTCACTATTTTCAATTGATTTTTCCTCGGATTTGATCAAACACTTCGGAATGTGTATAACGGGTCTCGTCAGTTTCGGCAATTCTGTCAGCGACATCAAGTTCTCTTTCGACGGACTCCATGAGGGTAGTATATTGTTCTACGCTGAGGACGACCATTGAACCGTGACCGTTTTTAGTCAGAAATACGGGAACATTGTCGTTTAAAACGATCTCTTCAATTTCAGGGAACTTATTACGTAAATCGGATACGGGTCTAATATGAATCATAGTGCATGCTCCTTTCTTATCGATATTTATCATAAAAATAGCAAAAGAGATACCGTTAGAATTTTTAAGATAGAATTGAGTTCTTTCTTGACAGAAGAAAGTCAATCATGTAAACTAATAAAAGTTGAATGCGACCGAAGACAGTAGGGGGCCTAGGCCTTAATATCCTACCGAGGGAGAACAAGTTGATCTTATTTCTCTATGTCTTTGTGGGTATAGAGTTTTTTTTATGCCCTACCTAAATTTCAGGAGGTGAAAAACGAAGATGAGTGAAGCAACTATTGCTAAAAAAGCGCAACAAGTTACAGAAGTTACTGAACAGTTCAAAAACGCAGCATCAGTTGTTGTTGTTGACTATTTAGGAATTACTGTAGAAGAAGCAACAAATCTACGTGCAGAATTACGTAAAGCAGGAGTACAATTTGCAGTTGTTAAAAACAGCATTTTAACTCGTGCAGCTAAAGAAGCTGGTTTAGAAGGAATGGATGACATTTTCAAAGGACCATCAGCTGTAGCTTTCAGTAACGATGATGTAGTGGCTCCTGCTAAAATCTTAGCTGACTTTGCTAAAAAAGTTGAAGCTTTAGAAATTAAAGCAGGTGTTGTTGAGGGTAAAGTTTCTTCAAAAGAAGAAATCGAAGCTCTTGCAAAATTACCAAGCCGCGAAGGGTTACTTTCAATGCTATTATCAGTATTACAAGCACCAGTTCGCAACACTGCATTGGCAATCAAAAGCCGTTGCAGATCGAAAAAAAGATGGCGCAGCAGCTTAATAAAAGCTAGCTAGCTAACTTTAAAAAAACACAAAACAAAAAAATTATTAAACAACCAAAAAAATGGAGGAAATTAAAAAAATGGCATTAAACATTGAACAAATCATTGCTGACATTAAAGAAGCAACTGTATTAGAATTAAACGACTTAGTAAAAGCTATCGAAGAAGAATTTGGCGTAACAGCAGCAGCTCCTGTAGCTGTAGTAGCAGGTGGCGCTGGTGAAGCTGCAGAAGAAAAATCTGACTTCACTGTAGAATTAACTTCTGCTGGAGACCAAAAAAATTAAAGTAATCAAAGTTGTTCGTGAAGCAACTGGATTAGGATTAAAAGAAGCTAAAGCATTAGTTGATGGCGCTCCTGGCGTATTAAAAGAAGGCGTAGCTAAAGAAGAAGCTGAAGCATTAAAAGCTCAATTAGAAGAAGTTGGCGCTTCAGTAACATTAAAATAATTTTTAATGACACTTTTCAAGGTCGGACTATCCAGTCCGGCCTTTTTTTGTTTGGGACCCAACATTTTTTTGTTATTAAATGATCCTGTTCCTAAATTGGGGCAAAAAAACGTTCTGTTCAGACATTTGTTTTTAAACCGACTAAGAGAATTTATGAGGGCTATTTTTATTTTTTTATAATCAGCTTTGGTCTGTTATATTGTCTATTTATCTATCAATAATTGTTCAGAGGGAGCGGTGTTGATTGTGAATACAGTACTTTCGATGTTGTGTTTTGCATATACAAATAGTGCAATTCCAGTAGCGGAGTATTACCAAACAGAAATATATTTGCTTAAAAAAATATTAAATCAAATAAGGAGATTAAATAATAAATGAATGAAATATTACCAATTGGATCAATTATCTATTTAAAAGAAGGTCAGCAAAAAAAGTGATGATTTTTAAGTAGAGGTTGCTAATTACAACAAGATAATGAAGTTGTATTTTTTTGATATTCAGGTGCTGCATATCCTGTGGGATTAAATCCGGAACAAATCTTTTACTTTAATCATGAAGGCATTGATAAAGTAGTATTTCATGGATACACAGATTTAGATGAAGAACGTTTTTGTAGAATTATATAAAAAAATGGTTAGAAGAAAACAAAGCAAATTTAAAAAAATAGGGAAAAACACATTAATAGAAAAAGTGAAAAATAGCAATGATACGCACCGTGAAATTTTTATTTTTATATTGCTAATTATTTGTGAATATGCTACTATCGAAATGTAACAAAATCAATATTATAACTGAAGGAGTTCATTAAAATGGGACAAATTAAAGTTTCTCCAGAGACGTTACAAACACGAGCTCGTGAATATAGCAAAGCTTCAAACGAAGTAAATGGAATCTTATCTAATTTATCAGCTTTACAACAAACGTTAGCAGCTGAATGGGAAGGGCAAGCTTTCCAAGGTTTTGATAGACAATTTAACGAATTAAAAACCAAAAAGTAAAAGAATTTGCTGAATTATTAGAACAAATCAACGTTCAGTTAGTTGGAGCTGCTCGTGCAATGGAAGAGCATGACCAAGCTTTATCTCGAAATTTCGGATTAAACTAATGGATAATGGATAGACCATCTATCCTAAGAAGGTGGGAGAGCATCCCGCCTTTTTCTTTTAAAAATTTGAAGGGAGAAGAAAATGAAACATAAGAAAGTCTTCCTGTTTTCAGGAGTTCTTTTAATAGCGGTATTATTATTATCATTATTCGGAGTGGTGAAACCACAGAATACAAATCGTTCGACGTCAGTTCAAGACTCGCAAACAGCTAAAAGTGATGTCACTATTGCTGTTGTGAATGAAGATAGTGGGACAAACTATAATGGAGACAAAGTGACAGTTGCAAATATCTTAATTGAATCATTTGCAAAGACAACTCCGTACAAAGTTGAAACGGTATCTCGTTCGACAGCTGAAAAAGGGTTAGAAAATGGGAACTATCAAGTGATGGTGATTTTACCAAGTCATTTTTCACAAGACGCCCTTTCATTAGAAGCAACAGCGCCAAAACGTGCATTGTTCCAATATAAAGTAAATGCCGACAAACAAGTTTTAGTGAAACAAGCAGAAGAGGCAGTATCGTCATTAAAACAGGCGTTTAACCAAGATCTTATTCGCATTTATTTTAGTAGCGTAATCGCTAACTTGAAAAATGCACAGAAACAAGTTTCTGGAGTCGTAAAAAATCAAGGAGATACGGTTGACCAATTTCAAAATGGGCTTTTAGAACCGTTGATGCAATATTCTCAAGAATTTAAAGGGATTTCTAGTTCATCGAATAATGCAGCAGAAGTGATGAATGGATTTAATACAATCATCCAAAAATTCAAATGCATCGTTCACACAAATTATTTCCGTAGATAAAACATATGAAAATGAAATTGCTAAAATTAAAGAGTTACAAGATGCTTGGGCTCAATCGATTGCTAAACGAGAAAGTGAATTGGCAGTTTACGATAAAGGCATTTCTAGTATGACAGTTACGGATCCATTGAAAAATTATGCAAGAAGTAAATGGTCAAAAGCTTCCAGAATTAAGCAACGGACAAGATTTGAATCAAGTCTTAGCAAACTCAAATGAGTTAAACAAACGTCTGAATGAATTCGTTGAGGATATTAAGAAGAGAAACGAAGAAATTAGTACTTATTTAAATACAACCTATAAAGCAAAAATCAAGCAAGCAGTAGCAGACTCGTTTGCTGATAATAGTAACCAAACGAAGAAAACACTAGGGTTAATGGTTTCGGAGTTACGTAATAATATTGATAAGAAGTTTATTTCAAGCGCTCAACAGATGACACTTTATGATGATGCGACTATTGATCGAATGACATTATCAGCTGCAGATAAACAGTTTCTGAAAAATACGGTTCATTTTATTCAAAAACTAAATCCATCAGCAACCACACAAACAAGCAACCAAGATACTTTTGTTAGCAACAAGGAAAATGACATTAAAAACAAAGTAATCTCTGGACAGATTGCTGTGAATGATATTGCTGGTAACATTAAGAAAATCTCTTTAGCTATTGATAGTCGTTACAGTGTTCAAAGTTTACGCATTAATGGTCAAGGAGCTTCATTCTCACAAAATGGTAATTCTGTGGAAGTGACTTCAGGGTATAATGCTTCTGCGAAGCAATTACGTGTAGATTATGAACTGAAATACAATGGTGAATCGGTCGCAAGCGATAGTTGGTTTGCGCCAATTTTATCGAAAATCAATGTTGTGACTGAAGAATCAATTGCTCATCTTAGTGACGAACAAAAACAAGCTTTATTAAATAATATTGCTTCATTAAATAGTAGTATTCAACAATCCAATAAAGTCATTGAAGCTTTTTAATAATTATCAAGCTTCAGGGAATGCGACTCTAAAAAAATTCGATACATTAACTCCGCTAGATGGAGCAAATCTAACGGTGAATACTAGCTCTCAAGCAATCCAAAGAACGTATAGCGGTAGTGACGCACGTACTGTTTTCACAGATTCTAAAGCATTCTTAGGAGAAATTTCTACAGCCGTATTTAATGATGTAAAAGCATATCTTGATTTTGCAGGTCAAGTGAAGGCAGTCTATGGATTAGACTTATATTCAAACAATGGAGCAAATCCTAAACAGCTAGCGGGAGATTCATTATATGCGCAGTTGGCATTTGAAAATCTAGACGAAATTCTAGTCGATCTAGTAACGAATACATTAACAAGTGATATTAAAGAAAAAAACTTGTGATTCCAGAAGAGTTGAACACACGAGTTGCGACACTTTCAACGGATGTAGCTACTTTAAAGAAAAAAATATGAATGCTTATCAAAAGTTAATGCAGGATGTAAATGCTGAAATTACAAGAATCGTGACGGAAACTCAAAAAGTTAAAGAAACTCTTGAAAGTAAACCGATTTTTGTAGATTCAGAAAAACGTGACAATACTGATTTAACAGGTGTGAGTCTATCAATGAACAAAGACTTATCAACGCTTATGTTAGCAAGTCGTACATTGATGGATAACACAAAGTCTCATCAACAAGTGGCTGAAACTATTCGAAAAGAATATAGCCGATTAAACGATGAGGTGAAAACTCTCGAAACAAAAGGGACTGAGTACAAGAACGCTGTCGAATCAATGGACAAAGTGATGAACAAAGAATTCGAATCGAACACGGCATTCTTGAATGAATTTACGAAAGTAATGTCTAATACGGAGTCTGGAAACAATACAAATACATTAGTCTATGATTACCTATCTCATCCAATTGATGGAACATTAGCAGACGGACGCGGAGTAGACACTTCACGTCAACATACGGATAATCGTACCGGAGTCTTAATGGTGTTGATTATTGCGATGATGACTCTTGCATTTGTATATATGTTACAACACGGCAATTGGCAATTACTGGACACAAATCGTTATCTATCTAATGAATCAAAATCACATCTCTTACCTTTAGCTTTATTAGCAGGTGTTGGGGCAGGTATTGGCGCCTTAGTAAGTATTGTGGTAGGTGTGAAATTGAGTTTACCAGCTGAGCAATTATTTGCACTCATCGGAATGGCAATTCTAATCGCTGTAAGTGCTATTTTCATGCACCATGCGTTAATGTCATGGCTAAAGCTTATGGATTATTAATTAGTTTAGGGTTTATCGTCATTTACGTTATTGCATTGGGACAATTATTTGATACGTATTATGGAAATGTGTCGCCAGTATTAGCGTATTTAACACCATTCGTTCCTGCAGAAAATATGTTACATGCAGTCATTAATCAGCAACCAACAGCATGGATTTCAATAGCGGCAATTTCTGTTATTGGAATAATTGGATTTGTTGGAAGCACGCTACATTATCAACAACAAAATAAGGAGTAGACAATGAAAAAAATCAGTCAAGTCATAATGATTGTACTTGGCATGATGGTTGTCCTCACGGGCAAAGTATGGGCTCAAGACGGTTCGTTAAAAATCAATGTGGATGTCCCGGTCCAAACGAATGTAAATGAGCAAACTTATTTCGAACAAGACATAACACTGAAACAACTGTTTGATGCCTCTTTGTCTCAAATGATTTCAAAACAACAGGCAGAAGAGTCATTATCTGAAACGCAAGATAAGGCTCTTCTTTTTTTATCGACAGACTCTCAAAAACTAAATCCGATTGAAACAGATCAATTCTTCTTATCGCAGTCAGCAACTACTCCTAATAAGGGAGTGAAGTTAAGATCAGAAGAAAAGACGTCGCCATTAACCATGGTTGGATTCATTGCATTAGGATTATTAATGAGCGGGATATCGATTTATCAATTTTTGAAGAAAAGGAAAACACATCATGCATAATATGTATATTAATTTAACGTTAGATTTAAGAAAGTTTGCATATGGGCAATATGATTTACGAGTTCCAGTAGGCATTAGCATGAAGGAATTATTACATATTGTCGCACAAGCTTATCAATTAGAATTGAATGTTGTTAGTCCTAGTATCCGTGTACATGATAAAGGAGTAGTCCTAACAGCGTTGCAACGCATTGAAGATGTTGGAACTTTACGTGATGGAGTCCAATTAATCGTCGAAACTTTATAGAAAGAGAGAGAATAAACGTGAGAAGTGTTGAAGTTACAAAGGAAGAATTCAAAGGGAATGTAGCTATGGCATTAACGCTGTTGCAAGTGATCATTCCAGAAGCTGTTCCATTGACTATTGAAGAAGTTGAAAGTTCTTATATGATTCATGCGGATACAGAGAATACACAAGAATTTGAAAAAATCTATCCATTACCATTAGAAGAGCGTCTTCGTTACTTAATTAATGTAGGGAAATTATTTACGCCATTAGAGGCAAGTGTATATACATACTCGCTTTCACCAGAAAATGTAGTGTTTACACAAGATGGAATTGCAAAAATTGTTTTTCGCGGAATTAAAGGGCAAGTCCCTCCTTATGAAGGATTATCTGAAGAAGAATTTTTGAAGCAGTACCAATCGATGATTGTAGCAACGCTGGATTCAAAATCTAAGTTTACAGAATTATCTCAAGGAAAATTAGAATTCTACAAAGGACATAAATTCTGTGAAGAGATTATTGCAGCTCAATCAATTTCAGAAGTACTAGAAAAAATGCAAGAACATCTAGACTATGAAAGAGAGCGTGTAGCCAAAGAAATGGTGCGCGTACCTCAACGAAAACTTTTTGTATGGAAATTGATGGGAATTTTATCAGGTGTCATTGCAGTGGTGTTAGCAGCCGTTCTGGCTTTCAATTTGTTTGTGGTACAACCAAAGCAAACGCAAATCGCAAACCTACGATTATCGTTTATTGAAAAAGATTATTCACAAGTGGTAACGAATGTAAAATCAATCGATAGTAAATCTCTTTCTACCGAAGATAAGTATATTGTTGCGTATTCAGTAATTATGACAGAATCACTAACGAATGAACAAAAAGAAGTGCTTGGAAAAATTACAGCACAAACGAATGAAGATTACTTAAGATATTGGGTACTGATCGGTCAAAATAAAGTAGATGAAGCAATGGATATTGCGAGTTATTTAGATGATCCACAATTATTAATGTACAGTTTGACGAAGAAAATTGATGATGTTCAACGTGATCCAAACTTAACGTCTGAAAAACGTACAGAGGAAATTAACCGTTATAAAGGTAAATTGGAAGAGTTAAAGAAACAATATTTACCAACACAACAAAAAACGAAAGAAAATTAATACGGAGGCAGTAAATGATTTGTTTAATTAAGATAGATAACACCATCTACGACATTTCAAAAGAGAGAGCTTACCGTGTGGGAACTCATCTAAGCGATGATTTTGTTGTGGAAAATGCATTTGCAGATAAATTAATCGTGAAAAATGGACAAGTGTCGTTTGCGGACCGTATTTACACGAACGGAAAACATAGCCTTCCATTCAGTAATGAGATTGTTGCAAAATTATTTGTTTTTCAATATAGCTTACAAACGTTACTCACAAAAGAACCATTAACTATCGGACCAGACGAAATTCATGCGGTAAGTATTGCTCAAAGCCAAGAATTATTGATTCAAGCAAACGCTACTGGATATGAAATTGTATCCGAGAAAGAAGTGTTCTTGAATGGGCAGTTGGTAACAACTCCTGCACAGATGAGTGAAGGAGATTATCTGTTTTCTACGAGTGGCTATTTTATTAGAATTCAAGGGCAAAAAGTTTTTATCGCTAGTATCGAACCGATTGAAACAACTCTGGTGCAGTTAGATTTTGAAGATACACCAGAGGATAAGACGAGTGATTTTCACCGCTCGCCACGTTTCATTTTACGTGAGCCAGATGATGTGGTGAGCATCTTAGCGCCACCAACTGAAGATAATATGCAGAAGCAATCGCTATTAAAATTAATTATCATGCCGCTTGCGATGATTGGGCTTACGGTAGCGACTCATTTTCTTACAGGAAATGGCGGGATGATGATTATGATGATGGGGATGTCGGTGATTACTTTAATCACTTCAGTCCACAGTTTCTTCTCAGACAAAAAACAAAATAAACGTCTGAAAGCGAAAAAGATGGAGAACTATAAAGCGTATCTGAATGAGAAATATAAAGAGCTTTATGACTTATCTAAAGAGCAAGAAGAAGCGTTGAATTATCACTATCCATCTGTTGACGCTGTAATGGAAATGGCGAAGGTGACGGATAGACGTCTCTATGAAAAGACGCCTCATCACTTTGATTTTTCTAACGTACCGTCTAGGAACAGGAAAAAAATCATTCCAAGTTTTAAAGTCGATTATAAAAAAATCTGAGTTAACAGAATATAATGAAGCCATCAGTGACCAAGTAACGGAGTTAGTGGCTCATTATCAATACTTGGAAAAATCTACCTATTACGAATGATTTGTTATCGGCCCCAACAGGATATATCGGCTCTCGTCGAACAGTCATCGAGCAAGTTCAACAAGCGATTATTCAGTTGGCTACTTTTCATAGTTACCATGATGTGCAATTTGTTCCAGTGTTTCGTGAAGAAGAACTGCCATTGTGGGAATGGAGTCGTTGGTTACCGCATATGAAACTTCAGCAGTTTAATTGCCGTAGTTTTGTATACCATCAACGTAGTCGCGATCAATTGTTAACGTCTCTCTATCAAATGATCAAAGAACGCAAACAAGCTGCCGAACAAGCAGGAACTAATAAACAACTAACTTTCACTCCTCATTATGTATTTGTGATTACGGATTTGTCTCTAATGCTAGATCATAATATTATGGAGTTTATTAATGAAGATTTATCACATCTTGGAATTAGCTATCTTTTTATAGAAGATGTGATTGAAAGCTTACCAGAACATGTAAACACTGTTGTGGATTTCAAAGGGAATCGTCAAGGAACATTACGCCTCCATAATGGCGAATATATGGATAAACCGTTTGTGACGTTCGAAAAGTTATCCACTGAAGCCAAAGAACAATTTGCAAGAGACTTGGCTCAAGTGACGCATGTTCAAACATTACGAAATGCGATTCCAGATAGTGTCACATTCCTAGAGATGTATGGTGTAGATTCTGTAGAAGCATTAGATATGAACCATCGTTGGGCAACGAATGATACGTATCAAACAATGGCGGTACCATTAGGGCTACGTGGCCGTGATGAATTATTAATGTTGAATTTACATGAAAGCGCATGGACCTCACGGACTTATGGCAGGGACAACAGGTTCTGGGAAATCTGAAACCTTACAGTCGTATATTGCTTCATTAGCAGTGAATTTCCATCCGTATGAAGTGGCATTTCTATTGATTGACTACAAAGGTGGGGGGATGGCGAACCTATTTGCGGACTTACCGCACTTAGTTGGAGCTATCACCAACTTAGATGTGGCGCAAGCCAATCGTGCCTTAGTGTCTATTCAAGCAGAATTGAAGAAACGTCAACGATTATTTGCAGAATATGATGTAAACCATATTAATCAGTACATGAAATTATTTAAAGAGGGTGTAGCTACTGAGCCAATGCCTCATTTATTCTTGATTTCGGATGAGTTTGCTGAATTGAAAACGAACCAACCGGACTTCATGAAAGAGTTAGTATCCGCAGCACGTATCGGACGTTCGCTTGGAATTCACTTAATCTTGGCGACTCAAAAACCAAGCGGCGTAGTCGATGATCAAATCTGGTCTAACTCGAAGTTTAAGATTGCGTTGAAAGTACAAGATGTGGCTGATTCGCGTGAAATTATTAAAACGCCAGATGCTGCAGAAATTACACAAACGGGTCGTGGATACTTACAAGTTGGGAATAATGAAATCTATGAATTATTCCAGAGCGCTTGGAGTGGAGCCGATTATGAACCAGAAGCTGTACGTTCTACACACCGAGATACGACAGTGTATGCCATTAAAGATAATGGACAGTATGAAGCAATCAATAAAGACTTAAGTGGATTAGATGAAAGTGGGAATCAGAAACGATTGCCAACGCAATTGGATGCGGTCGTTCAAGAAGCGAAGCGTGTGTTCGAATCGCTACATCTTCCAAAGGTCGCAAGTCCGTGGCTTCCACCGTTAAAGAGAGAATAGCAGCAGAAGATATCCAAGATATTCAATTTAAACATTATTGGGGAGAAAATAAACACCCTGAGTTTTTATTGGGATATCAAGATATTCCGGAACAACAAGCGCAATTACCACTGACAGTTGACTTCAACGATTGTGGTCATATTCTGGTTGTTGGAAGCCCAGGGTATGGGAAGTCTACCTTTATCCAAAATGCATTGATTGATGTCATGCGTAAAACAACGCCAGAGCAATCGCATATCTATTTATATGACTTTGGAACGAGTGGATTAATTTCTTTAGTGGACTTTCCACATGTGGCGGACTACTTTACAGCAGACGATAATGAGAAAGTAATGAAGTCATTACGACGTCTTCAAAAAGAAGTGAAGGTACGAAAAGCAGCTCTTAGTGAGGCACGTTCAAGTAATATGCAACAATACAACAGAGATGCCGTAACACCATTCCCTTCACTATTTATTGCAATCGATAGTTTTGATGGTGTGAGTGACGCTACTTTCAGCGAAGCCTTTAACGAAACCGTTAATATTCTAGCGCGTGAGGGTGCCTCTCTGGGAATCTATCTCATCACAACGATGTCTCGTTTCAATGCTATGCGTGTACAATTACAAGCAAACTTTAAAACAAAAATTGCACTCTACTTATTCGAACAGAGTGATGTTACAAGTATTGTTGGTCGTACAAGCCAAGTACTTTTAGATATCCGTGGTCGCGGACTAATGAAGCAAGACACAGTCGTTTCATTCCAAGTGTGTGTGCCGTATACTTCTGAAGATAATTCATCCATGATTCAGCAAGTGAAAGCAGAAGCGCAAGAAATGTCTCGTTATTGGACGGGTACATTACCACAACCAATTCCAATGTTACCAGAAGTGGTGACACCAGAAATGGTGGAAGCTCAAGTAGACCGAGCAGAACGAAACCATCAAGTATTACTCGGGTTAACGAGAGAAATGGTCGAAGTGGCTGCATTTACATTGGATAAAGCCATCTCTTTAGTTAGTGATAATGTTCGAAGTGTTACTCAGTTCTACAAAGTATTAGCTTACCAATTGAAACAATATACGACTCCTGTTCAAGTTGTGATTGTGGACCCATTAGGATTAGTCCCATTAGATCAATTTAAGGAAGCGCATCGTTTCAGCGATACACTGAGTGCTAAAGACGGAATGAATATCATCTTAGACAACTTGAAGGAACGTATGACGCATCCTGGTGAATATACGCAATCACTCATTATCATTCCGGATATCCAAATCCTTGGACAAAGTCTCAATATTACAGAAAATCAGTTTAAAGAGCTTCTGTTAGAAGGACCTAAGTACGGTATTACGCCAGTGTTTGTAGGAAACTATAAAGACTTAATGACGAATTACTCTACGCTTGTAACCTTACACAGACAATTGGCGCCACAAGTGTTCATGGGAATGCGTATCAGCGACCAAGAATATGTTCGCTTCCCGTATATCTCAAACGAAAAATCTCCACGTCCAAACGAAGGCTATATTGTTGATGCAGAAGGTTATGAATTTGTACAATTAATGAGTGTAGAAGAATAAAGGAGGCGGAAGGATGAAGAAGGTATTAAAGTTAGTTGCTATTTTGTTTAGTACATTTCTAATTGTTGGTTGTTCAAAACCTAAGATTACGAAAGAACAACAAGATAATATTGCTACTCGAATTTATAGAAACTACGATATCCAAGAAATCGAGTTCTTGAGTTTTACAAAGAATGACAGTACGGGGACTTATAATCTAAGAATTAGACTTAACAAAGATGGAAAAAAAGAAACTATTTTAGTGCTCAATAATCTTAATATTTTTAGAAAAAAATCGGAAGGGAAAAATGTCGTTAGACCCGCTTGAAAAAAATTCGAGGATATTAGAAGACCAAATATAATTAATGATAAACTCGGAGAGTTAAATATAAAGATAACATATATTGGAGAAAAAAATAAATGTTAACAGAAGAACAACTAAAAAAATATATCTAATAGAGTATATAACTTGGATTCCTCTAGGAAAGATTTTTGAACCAGACCTCAAAAGTAAATTCATTGGCTAATTTTGATATTGATAATCCTGATATCGGTAAATATAAAATCTTAAAAGTCGAAGATAACCAAGAAAATGGAATGCAAGCGATGGCGGTTGCTCCCATTGGGGCTGATGGACAACCAGATTATTCTCAAATAACAATCACCTATGCGGGGACTAATGCTGATGATACAAGAGATACAACAACTGATGTACAGATGATAGGCTATGGTAATACCGACAGAATGGCCTATGTAGATTCAAATAATAGAGGCAAAGTAGTTGAATCGCAAGCAGTTTCTGCTCTTCGTTTTGCAGAAGAGGTTCGTAAGCAATTCCGTAATTCGCAAATTACTACAACAGGGCATTCATTAGGAGAATCTCTTGCAATGTTTGTTGCATTAAAAAATGGATGGGACAATATGGGTTCTCATGGTCCGGATATTCATAATATGATAACTCCTGAAGAACTTGCGTATATGAGAGCTCACCCTGAACAATTCAAGAATTATCGAGGTAATTATGATTATATCGGCGGGATTACGGGAAATGCAACGGTTACCGGGGTACATCTGGACTATGGATTTGCACCGTATACACATGATTTAACATATTTGAAATTCAACCACCTGCAGCAGATTATCCATGGTAATGGAGATGTTGTCTGGGGGACTGCAAAGAAGGATATTGACATTGATGGAGACGGAACGGTTGATTTTCATGTTAAAGGAATTGACCCTAAACCCAGGGATTTACTAAGTGCAGATCAAAACTGGATTAGTAGTGGAGATAAGATTCAAGTAAATCCAGAATTATTACGTATTCTCAAATCAAATATAACCAATCGACTAGAAGATATGGCTTATATTGTGAGGATTTTAGAGGCAAGTAGAAATAAGAACGATAAAATAGGAGAAATTTTTAACGAACGAAAAGAACAAATTTCCGAATCTATTAAATCAGTTTTTAAAGAAGCTGGGCTTCCATATGTATTGTTTAAACTTCATGATACAGTTGGAGTTATCATGAAAAATCGTCAAATTTTGAATGATGCTACGTACACAGCAAAACTTGATAAAACGAGATTTTATTCTAATCAAGAAGCTCTTGTAAACGGATTGCCAATTCAGTATGGACGATACAATACAGATTTGTACAGGTTGAAGTTATCTTGTGGGGAGTTGGCGAAGAGAATTCATCATGAAAGAATTGAGGGAGTTTCCACTATCGCGGGAGATAGTACGCCAACATTGATGAAATCCTGGGAAGTAATTGAAGAAGAAACTCAAAAATTACTTAAAGATAGTATAACGATCTTTGAAGGGGAAGGTCTTCGTGAAGGGAAGCTAGATGGAATCAGGGAATCATTAACAGTTGTGTTAGAAGTCATTGCTAAGAATACTACTGAAATCACATTAGAGATTATGAATATAATTGAATTCGTCAATGGTGTAGCAGAGAATTTTGAACAAATTGATGCGTGGTTAGGTCAACATCTAGAAGAGGGAACTGTTTCTCCTAGATTAGGAATAGGCACAGTTCCGGCTAACTATAAGGCATACCTTGAGCGACATGGAATTTTTGATGATGTAAAAGATGTGCTCCAAGCTTTTGATAAACAAGTAGAAAAGCGCAGTTCAGAATATGCGAAGAAAGTTGAAAATGCCTATAGTCATTCACTGAATAAACTCATAAGTGGACTTCAAGCGATTATGTCAGAAAAGGGTAGATTGAAGGAATTAGTGACTAGAATTAGCTCTGATTTTAACGAGAGCGTATATGTCCGAGAAATTACAGATAATTACAATCTGTTAGGCGATTTGACCGTAAAACCAAGTGATTCTCCTGAGACTTACTGGGGAAAATTAGAACAATTGTATCCAGCTAGAGCAAAAGAGAGTGTTCAAGGACTGCAATCATATATTATTCCTACGATGGAGCGTATTGAACATGTTATCTGGCAAATTCGAGATGTTAATCATTCGTTGGCTCTTCTTGCACCTAAATTAAAACCTATTATTGAAGAGGGTGTTTACCGTGCTTTTGATTTGGATGAGATTGTGAAAGGTCAGAATCTGGTGGCTGCTATCGCGAATCGACTTGGGCAAGAGTTAAATCACGTGATTCAAGTGATGGAGGCAGAGGGAATGCAGGCTAGTGCAATTTCTACGTTGAAAGCAAAACTTTCCCAAACATATCAACTGATTAGATACTACGTTCGATTTGTAAATGACTGTTTCGGTGATAATGAATTTAGTGACTATGTAGCCTCAAGCGCAGGTCCAAATACCGAAGCTACTTTTACTTTAAATTAGCAAGACAACAAGGAAGGAATTAAGCGATTTGTTTAATTCCTTCTTTTTTTATAACTTATCAAGCGCTGATTAGATTATTGTTTTTTTATACCATAACGATAGATCTTTTATTGGTTTTTGGAATTAACCAAAAAAAATGCAAATGTATTATTTTTTTGATACATCTCAAAAAAATCTCTTCGTTATATGTTTTTAATAACGCATATGGGGATAGTGTCTCAATGATTCAAGAACTAAGTGTTCTACTTAATACGAATATTTGTTAAAAAAACGTAGCGCTTTATAGAATTAGTCAATTTTTAATTAATAAAAACTATATGAAAAAAATAATGAAATATCTTATAATACTGGTAAGAGTAGTATCTTTAGACAATTAAATGATATGAAGTAAGTATAGAAGGTTGGAGGGTGGAATATGAAGAAAAAATTAGCCATTATAGGAACAATCACATTATTAGGTGTAGGAGGTTTTACAGTGTTCAATTTAAATAATCCAGATTGGCGTGCAAATACAATTTTTGCGACCGCCAGAGATAAGCAGTTAGCGTGGTTGAAAGAGCATGAGAAAGAAATTGTAGCATGGGTACAGGTGAAACATCCCAAAATTAAGTCTATACAATTTGAATGGAATACAATGGAAGTTGCACCTATTAGCAACGGAGTATCTATTGTAGGGTATAATTTATCAGTAGAAGGAAAGTTTAATGAGGATTCAAAAACAGTCATTTTTATCGATTTTAACTTAACCAAATCTGACGATATTCCAAGTATGTCTAAGATTAGAATGAATCAACCACCTAGTATAGAGAAGGGCAAAGGTTTATATATATATGAGTGAATTAAGAAATTATAATAATTTATATTTAGATTTATCTCAAAGTGCCTACGAAGAAATGCCTAATAGTTTTAGAAAGAGATTAATTAGAAATAAGGAGGTTGCTGATTTAAATTATTCTATAGGAACTAGGGAAGGGAATACAGAGATTATTGGAGGTAAAAACCTTCCAAACAATGGAATCGTATATGTACATAAAGATAAAAATACAAGAAACGTTCTACAGATTACGCCGAATGGACCAATTTTTGTTAAGATGCCGTTATTATCAGATATAGAAGAGGGTTTCAATTCATATTTTTTAACAGACACTCCGGAGTTGAATAAAGATACAAAGAACGCATATCTGGCTGTAAAAGGAAGTGATTTTCCGAGTTTAGATAATTTATATATTCCTTTACTAAATGATTGGCTCGGAAATAACTACCCATTCGTGATGCACGATGAATATATACCTCAGGGAAAATTAGTTGAAGAGGCTCTGCATGTAAAATTAGCAGAATTGCGAGAAAAAGCACCCAATGCAAAATTAAATATGACAGGACATTCGCTAGGTTCGATTGCTTCTGTACAAGGAGCAGCTCATCTTAGTGTAGAAGAATTAGAACAAATTGGTGAAATTGTTGTTTTAAATGGACCAGATACGTTGAAGAGTTTAAGGAAATCTGGTATTTCTGAAGAGGTAATTCAAATCCTTAATGAGAAAGTAACTTATTACGTAAATCCTTTTGATATTGTTTCAATGTTAAATCGGAATACAGATGAGCAATTAGGGAAAGTGAAAGTTATAGTGCCATTTAATTTTTCCACTACATTTGATACGCCTAGTTCACATGATTTTGGAGAATATAGAATTCATTCAGATGGAAAAATTCTAGAAGCAACTGAGGATTTTTTTCCAGCATATTTAAGAGCGGGAGAGAAATTAAGTAAATTATTGAATAAATATATTGAATTGATAAAAGAAGGAAATTCAAATCTTGGGTTAGATAAAATTGGGGGTGCTCCCGAGGTTCTCTTAACTCTGGTAAACGGAGGTCGTAATTATTCGAAATTTATGGAAGAATATCAAGCGATTATTGACGAAACAAAAGAAGCAGTAATCGCCTGGGGGAATAAGAATATTCCAATTCTTCAAGCTGCTATTCAAGGTGCTACAGGAGCAAAGAAAATAGAGTTACGAAGTAGATTGTTGCTATGTATTTCTCATTTATCAAGAATAGAATCAGATGAAAAAGTAAAACTAATGAAAAATGAGTTAGAAAATTACCGCCAACAAGTAAAAGAAGTTGTAGAAAAGGCCAATCATGAAGCTTATCACGCAGGGATTTATTTAGGAAGAAATGAAGTGTCTCAACTAGTTTCTCAATTTCAATTTTCGACGGTTTGGGATGAAGGAATGTTCAGCTATAATGTTGATGAGTTAAATCGATATATGGATAAAATAGTTCGTTTTTTTCGGATAAACTATTTACTTCTGTAGAAACATTAGAAGATATTGACCGAAAACAAAGTGAGATATTTAAAGTGGTGTCGAATAGTTCGTTTAGTTTAAATAGTTATAAAATAGAAAGGGGATAGTTTTTTTGGGATGGTCTATACTGGGAATGCAAAAGATTATATTGATGAGAATTACTATAAAGAACCTTATATTCAGTTTATAAAAAAACACAAGAAAGAATTGTGATTAGAGCGATTTTTAGCAAAGCATGAGATGACAATTCAGGCTCTTCAAAAAGAGTTAGGATCAAAACTATCTAATGCTTCGAAAGAAATATTTTCTTATCACTCTGAAAATCTTGTCACGCAATTAAAAGGGGCCTTTGAAGGAAAAACGGCAGATTCTGCAGAACAATATCTCAAGAGTATCCCTAAGTTGGACTTGCAAAAATCCGATTAAATAAACTGAGGGATAGAATGTATGGATCGTAAAAAGATTGAACAAGTAGAAAAAGAATATTTAGATAAGCGTAAAGAATATCAACAAATAAAAGAACAATTGGAAGATTATCGTCGCGTTTCTAAGCGTAAAACAGAAAACCTCGTGGACTACATTCTAACGATATATCGAGATGTTGATCTTATTTATGCGAAGCCTTTTTTATCTGAATTAGAACAGAATGAAGAACAGATGAATAGAGTCTATCAAAAGCAAATAGAAGAGATAGAATACCAAATGTTAGAGGATAAGAAAGCATATCTGAAGCAAATGGAATTGTTAGAGGCAGAGAATCAGGAAGAAGAAACAATGTCATAGAAATTAACGTTTCATACCAAACATTTCAGCTAGTAACAAAGGTTTATATAAGAAATACAACCCCCATCGAAAATTTTCGGTGGGGGTTTATGCGTGGGGTAAATCTCTGTTAATGAATTATTTTTGTGTATTTTGAGAATTAAAACGGGGAATACGGATGAATTAGTGAATGTGCTTATGCTATAATAAAAAAGTTTGTTATATTCAGGGAGGTTAAAGAATGTCAGAAGCTAAAATGTTGCCTTTGGGGAGTGTAGTTATTCTAAAAGGGAATGTCAAGAAAATGATGATTATTGCTCGGTTAATTGCATTGCCTGTAAAAGGACAAGTGTATCGTTTCGATTATGGTGCTTGCCTTTATCCAGAAGGAATGGTTGGAGACAGCTTAATCTATTTCAATCATGAAGATATCTTTAAAGTAGTTCAAGAAGGATACACAGATGATGACAATGAAATCATGTTAGAGAATATCGAAGCGATGTTGCAGCAAACAGATATTCCAAAAGGAAATGTTTCAGAATTAAAAGAATCTAACGGCATTGGAGGATAATTTATGGGGAAAAATGACTACCGCGCAATTGAGGACCTTCAAGGCCAAGTCAGCTCCCATTATAATAGTATTTCCAAAGCTACAGCAACGATAAGTTCGATTGATGCAAAGTTGGCAAAACTCCGTTCAGCAAAACAATCCGTTGGAAACATCCGAAGCGAAATCCACGAGATTAAGATTTCTGTGATGGGTAAAGATGACCAACCAGAATGGAAAGGCCAGCAAAAGGAAAACTTTGGGCATCAATGGGAGGGGTTCGGGCAAGACTTTAACGCTTGCCAACGAGAACTAGATGCGTTTCACGATGCAATTTGTGATGAGATTACACGTCTAGAAAATCAAAAGTTAGACCAACAGAGCTTCATTGGTTGGTGCCAAACGCAAATTAACAATCTTGGGAATTTCATTGAAAAGTTATTAAATTAAGGGAGGAGAAATATGTACGGAACGATTCAATTATCAGAAGTTATTTTTGGAATGCACATTATATCTCTTTCTAATTCAAAAAATAGCTTAGTGAGTGTAAATAAACCAAACCTACAAAAAACATCCAAATCTGCCGTTCTGGATCTTTATCAGGAGCAATTTGAAGAATTATATCAATTAGTAGTGAACTATAATGCGCTGTTAGAGAAAGATATTGCTCAGTTTGCGGAAACAGGACAAGAGCTTAAACAGACAGACCAAGGACTAGGGCATGTTTTGTCGGGACTAACTCGGCTAGGAGGACGATGAACGATGTATCACGTAAAGTTTAACGACATTACCTCCATGCAGGGCCAAACGAATCAAACCATCCAACAATGGGGAGAATCATTAAAAAATCTACAAGAGTCCATTGCCCTCCTCGCAAACCAGAGTGAGCTTCAAGGGAAAGCGATGACGAGTGCAAAGAGCTATATGACAGAAGTTCATGGAACATTCATACAGACGCTGATGCGGTTAATGAATGAGTATACCGCAAGTTTCCTACTGTATAAAGATGGCTACTATCAAATCGATACGCATAACCATGCGGAATTGCCTGAAGATGTCTATAAAGGGCTTCATTCAGACCTAGGAAAGTCTAAGCAACGATTCGAACAACAGTTGGAACAGTTAACAACTGCCAAGCTCAGAGTCGCAGGATTAGTGAATTACCAGGGAACTAGTCATACAAAGACGAAATTCACGTATGAGAAGCTGATGAAGGATATCAAGCATCTAGACGAATCCATTTCGCAATATGAAGAGATGCATGCTCGCCAAGATTTGCAGGCGTTTAAGGAATTACTAGATGCAACAAAGAGTTTGTTGGCGGAGCATTCGAGTAGAGACCGCAGTATGGGAAGTTATCAATCGGGTGCCTTTGGAAAACTACCCTCTATACAACGATTTATGGTAGCCTATGAACAAGTTACAGCCAAACTAAATGATCGTATGGGCATTATTCAAGCAGCTCTTGAACGTGATCAAGTGCGCATGGAGGCACTTCATGCCGAAGAACGAACCAAGCAAGGGCTTATGAATCTCGTCTTTGGAGTCTTGACATTCGTAGCCGGGGTATCGGCGCTGGCCATGTCCGGAGGGACTGCTTTGTCGATTGTGGCGCCAATACTTAAGATTGCGGGAACTGCTACGTGGATGTATGGGGCTTCGAATTCTATCGAAGCTGTACAGAATATTTATTATGGATTGTCTGGCGACGGAAAATCCTTTGCGATGAATCCGATTCGAGATACCATTTTCTTAGGAAATGGCGAGCTATACCACGGATTTGGACAAGTCTTCACCCTAACAACAGGGGTGTTCATACCGATTGCGAAGACAAAAAGTATTGCCCAAGGACTCTCGCAGTTCTTCTGGGGAACAGTCGGAGGTTTAGCAACTGGTCAAGCAGCCTACCATGGAACAAAACTTCTCGGTGGGAACGAAGAAACCGCACAGATGATGAACTTATTAGGAAACCTTATTGGTGGATACTATGCTGCTAAAGCAGTTGAGAACTTTAGTTTGAACGGAAAGACTGCGCCAAAAGTTGAATCAGCACTTGAAATAAAAAATCGAGTAATAGAGAATATAGAAGCTAGTAAGGCGGCGAGAGAAAGTTCGAAGTTTGATAATTATTTGCGACAAGAATATGCTCAACAAGGAAAATATTTTCCAGAGCGCATAATTATGCCCAATGGTAAAAAAGCTTATCTTTCAGAAGATTATTTTGAAGGTAAACAAATTCCGGTTCGATCAAGATCTTTTGTGGATAATGAAGGCCATATTAAGTGGCCAGAAACAGGAGATGGATTTGTTTTAGATAGTGCTGGTAACCCCATTACACAACCAGCTGATTTAAAAGCTGGACAAGTGCTTGACCGTTTTGGATCAAATGGTGGGCGTTTCGCCAGTCCAGTTGATAACGGAGAGAAATTGCCGTTTAATAGACGAGGTTTGCCTTATCCAGAAGACTATCAACCTTATCATCAGTATGAAGTTATACAAGATTTGACAAAAGAAAATATATTAAAAGCATATAATGAAGCTCCTATCGAATTACAAAACTATATTAAAAACCAGCTCATAGTAAAAAAAGTTAACTGTGGAAGATTTATCTAATATTAATAAAGGTGTAATAAGTAAAGCGTTTGGTCAAGGTGGTGGAGAACAAATAATGTTTGGATATAAAATAAAAAAATATATGAGGAATTAGGGCTATTGAGAGAGGTATTACAATGAAGAAAGACATAGATTTTAATTATTTAAAGCAGCAGGTTGACACAGAGATAAAAGATAGAGGCCTTGATAGTATATTTTACGTACTGTTTGATGAAAAGAAAAGACTTCCATGGGCATTTCATTTATTCTATAGAGATGGTAAATTTATGATTAATGCTCGAGATGAAAGATCATATGTGATTGGAAATACTGTTGAATTTACCAACTTTGATGAAGCCAAAAAGGATTTTATAGACACATTAGAAAAATATGTTGAAGTAAATATACAGGGAAAAGCATTAGGGTTTCAACCAGATTATCCATCACCGCTTTGGGATGATGTCACAGAATAACAAATAACTCCCCCTTTTATGATAGACTAAATGAAACAAGAGTTTACCAATGTTTTATTGGTAAACTCTTACTTTAAATAGAATTCTCTTCAAATCCAACAGAATGTTCACAATATCAAGTATCCCATCATGCACCGAAATATTCAGCCAGATTGGCACGGCAAACAAATAGATGCCTCCCTCGCAAACCAGAGTGAGCTTCAAGGGAAAGCGATGACGAGTGCGAAGAGCTATATGACAGAAGTTCATGGAATCTTCATACAGACGCTGATGCAGTTAATGAATGAATATACCGCAAGTTTTCTACTGTATAAAGATGGCTACTATCAAATCGATACGCATAACCATGCGGAATTGCCTGAAGATGTCTATAAGGGGCTACATTCAGACCTAGGAAAGTCTAAGCAACGATTCGAACAACAGTTGGAACAGTTAACAACTGCTAAGCTCAGAGTCGCAGGGTTAGTGAATTACCAAGGAACTAGTCATACAAAGACGAAATTCACGTATGAGAAGCTGATGAAGGATATTAAGCATCTAGACGAATCCATTACGCAATATGAAGAGATGCATGTTCGCCAAGATTTGCAGGCGTTTAAGGAATTGCTAGCAGCAACAAAGAGTTTATTGGCGGAGCATTCGAGTAGAGACCGCAGTATGGGGAGTTATCAAGTAAGGGACTTTCGTCAGTTGTCATCGATGAATCGATTCATGTTGGCTGCGCAACAATCTGCGATTTATTTGAACGATTATATGTCCCAGATTCAAGCGGCGCAAGAGCGAGAACAAATGCGTGTAGAATCAATCTACGCAGAAGAACGAGGCAAGCAAGGGGCTATGAATCTTGTTTTTGGCGTCTTAACGCTCATTGCTGGAGCGAGTGCGCTAGTGATATCGGGTGGGACTATGTTGCCAATTGTAACTTCAGCTTTCAAGTATGCAGCAATGGCTACGTTCATGTATGGGGCTTCAAATTCTATCGAAGCTGGACAGAATATTTATTATGGATTGTCTGGCGACGGAAATCCTTTGCGATGAATCCGATTCGAGATACACTTTTTTTAGGAAATGGTGAGTTATACCACAGTGTGGGGCAAGTGTTCACTCTTACGACAGGGGCATACTTACCAATTGCCCAGACGCAAAGTATTGCCCAAGGGTTATGGCAGTTTACATGGGGGTATGTCGGAGGGTTAGCAACTGGTCAAGTAGCCTATCATGGTACAAAGCTTCTTGGTGGAAGCGAAGAAACCGCACAGCTGATGAACCTATTAGGAAATTTTGTTGGTGCATACTCTGCTTCTAAAGCAGTTGAGAACTTTAGTTTGAATGGAAAGACTGTGCCAAAAGTTGAATCAGCACTTGAAATAAAAAATCGAGTATTGGAGAATATAGAAGCTAGTAAGGCGGCGAGAGAAAGTTCGAAGTTTGATAATTATTTGCGACAAGAATATGCTCAACAAGGAAAATATTTTCCAGAGCGCATAATTATGCCCAATGGTAAAAAAGCTTATCTTTCAGCAGATTATTTTGAAGGTAAACAAATTCCGGTTCGATCAAGATCTTTTGTGGACGAGAAAGGACATATTAAATGGCCGAAAACAGGAGATGGTTTTGTTTTAGATAGTGCTGGGAACCCCATTACACAACCAGCTGATTTAAAAGCTGGACAAGTGCTTGACCGTTTTGGATCAAATGGTGGGCGTTTCGCTAGTCCAGTTGATAACGGAGAGAAATTGCCGTTTAATAGACGAGGTTTGCCTTATCCTGAAGATCATCAAGTCTACCACCAGTATGAAGTAGTGAAGGATATTACAAAGGAAAATATTTTTAAAAGCATATAATGAAGCACCAAAAAAATTACAATTATTATTGAATGAAAGATTATCAAAATATGGAAACCCAGTGGATGTGCTATCTGATGTGAACAAGGGGCCAATTGCTAAAGTATTTGGTCAGGGCGGTGGAAATCAAATTCAGTTTGGTTCCAATATAGAGTATTATGAAATATTAGGTTTTCTTAAGGAGGTAAAAATAATATGGTATCAAAAAGAATTGATTGAACAGTATAAGCAGGAAATTGAAATATTAATTAGAAAGAATAACTTTCAAACGTTGAGATATGAGTTATTTAATGAGCAGAGCAATCTTCCATGGGCGACACATCTATTTTATAGAGATAACAAGTTTATGATAAATAGTAGAGATGAACGCTCATATGTTGTTGGAGTAACTTGGGAATACGATACTATTAATGAAGCTATAGACAAATTCATGAGTATACTGCAACAAACAATTAACGCTGAGCATTTAGCATCAGAACTAGGATTTTCTCATCCATACTCGTCACCACTTTGGGATGAGGATAAAAAAATGATGTAGCCTGAAGGACACAGAGGGATGAAAAAAATTAGGGTTCTTGAGAGAGGTAGAAATGAAAATTACAGGAACAAGATCAACAATTACTTTTGATTTAGAGAATGGTTTCCTCTTAAAAGCACAAGGAGAATTGATGATCAATAAAAAATTTGTTGTTTATAAAGATAGTATGACACAATGGGAGCCCCCTCATGAGAATCTTCCGATAACTCAAAGAGAAATAGAAAATATTATTAATACAGCTAAAAAAATGGAGAGCAATCAAACTATTCAATTAGACTTTGTATAATTATGTTGTATTCTAAGAGTAATGAATCTCTATACAACGGGTCAGGTTGCCTATCATGGGACCAAGCTTGTAGGTGGAAGCGAAGAGGATGCTCAATCGCAAACTTTATATGAATATTTAGGTTTAGTGAGGGAGATTAAGTAATTATGTCAGAAATTAACGTGCGGAATTTAGTAGCCGACTTAAATAAAACTATACATGAACATGGATACGAGAATCTATATTATGTACTATTTGATGAGGACAGTAATTTGCCTTGGGCTATTCACCTGTATTATAAACAATAAATTTATAGTTAATAGTCGAGATGATCGTTCCTATATTATTGGGAAATCATGGGAATTTGAGAACTATGAGGAGGCAAAACATTTTTTTATCAAAAAAATGGAAACCTTTGTCCAGTTAAATAGACACGAAATTCAAACTGGGCACCCTCCATATTATCCATCCCTCCTCTGGGATGATGTCACAGAATAACAAATAGTTCCTTCCTTAGAAAAAGGAGAATAGTCTGTGCTAAGGAAACTAGGATAGATTTTATTGAAGAAGTATATGGAATCTTCAACTTGGTTTTTGCATCAATGTTGTTAATTCTTAATTTACTGGAGGCGTACAATGATTAATAATAGTGATTTTGGTGGTTTTATTGTTTCGAATAATATTCTTAAGGGGAAGCCAATTCGATATACTTTTCGTGATCAATCTATAACCCCACCATTGAATGGATGGAATCTATTATCTATTGAAGATGATGAAGAGTATCTTTCAGATGCAGCGAATTTCTTAATTTTAGGAGCTGATTCAATTTATGAGATTGCCCCAGTAATGCTTGAGATTTTTGAAGCACCGTATGGCACAGATTTATGTTGGCTATATGAAAATGGGTGTTCATGTTGGCTTTTTACGATTTAGTCCAAGAGAGAGAAACTACGATAGAAGAGATTTTATCTTCAGCAAATTAAATAGACTATCCCAAACTCAAGCTGGCAGAATCGCTGTTGGCTTGATTTTTTTATTCAAAAAAATTTTTTAAACTTTCTTGTTGACATTTGTAGATTACTGGTGTAAACTAACAATGTAAATTACAAATGTAAACGAAAGCGGTGAAAGTAATGAGCAAACAAAAAAAGAGTACATTATTGAAGGAATGAGTTGTGCTTCATGTGCCATGACGATCGAGAATGCCGTCAGCAAAATTCCAGGCGTTCATAAAGCCAGCGTCAACTTGGCAACCGAGATCATGACTGTTGAAGCAAACGATAGCGTGACCCCTGAAGACATCGCCAAAGTGGTCGATGGTGTGGGATACGGCGCTCGTCCTCGTGGCAAATCAGTGGAAGAAGAACTCGAAGAAAAGAACGAAAAGAAAGAAGCGCACTTAAGAGAAATGAAGCGAAACCTAAGCATTTCAGCGATTTTCACCGTGCCACTTCTCTTTATCGCAATGGCGGATATGGTTGGAATTCCAATGCCAGCCTTTCTAAGCCCAATGCAAAGTCCAGTTAGCTACGCGTTGATTCAATTGGCGCTCGTTCTCCCAATTATCTGGCTTGGACGTCGTTTCTTCGTGGATGGATTTAAAGCCTTATCCAAAGGACATCCGAACATGGACAGCTTAGTCGCACTTGGAACAAGCGCTGCGTTCCTTTATAGCCTTTACGGAACGTACCATGTATTAGAAGGCCATGCGCATTTTGCGATGAACCTTTACTACGAATCAGCCGGCGTTATTTTAACCTTAATCACACTTGGAAAAATACTTCGAAGACGTGTCAAAAGGGAAAACATCCATGGCGATTCAAACGCTCGTAGGACTCGCTCCTAAAATGGCGACTGTTTTACGAGACGGACAAGAAGTAGAAGTTCCTGTAGAAGAAGTGCAAGTGGGCGACCTCATTCGTGTCAAACCGGGTGAAAAAAAGTTCCAGTCGATGGCGTCGTGACAGAAGGAAACTCAACCGTTGACGAATCGATGTTAACAGGGGAAAGTATTCCAGTATCGAAATCAGTTGGCGATGAAGTGATTGGGGCAAGTTTAAATAAAACAGGTTCTTTCATTCTAAAAGCAACAAAAATCGGGAAAGACACAGCCCTTTCTCAAATTATTCAGTTAGTCGAACAAGCACAAGGATCAAAAGCACCGATTGCCAAACTGGCCGACAAGGTTTCTGGAGTATTCGTTCCAATCGTAATCGTCTTGGCTCTTGTTTCTGGACTTGCTTTGGTATTTTCCTTGGACAAGAATCATGGGTATTTGCCCTCACGATTACCATCTCAGTGCTCGTCATTGCCTGCCCATGTGCGTTAGGACTTGCGACACCAACTGCTATCATGGTTGGGACTGGTAAAGGGGCCGAAAATGGAATCCTTCTTAAGAGCGGGGAAGCGTTGGAAGAAGCCAACCACGTGAATATGGTTGTTTTCGACAAAACAGGTACGATTACAAACGGAACTCCTGTGGTCACAGATGTGGTCACTGCCGATTCTACCGATGCAGATGCCCTCATTCGCCTAGCTGCCAGCCTTGAAGTAGCGTCCGAACACCCTCTTGGCGAAGCGATTGTTGCCAAAGCCAAAGAACAAGGGGCTGCATTTGATGAAGTGACGAACTTCGAAGCCATTCCCTGGTTTTGGGATTAAAGGGCACGTGGGTGAAACGCTCGTCTTCCTCGGAAACGAAAAATGGATGCGTGAAAATGGCCTTGCCAATGTTGAGATGAACGAAAAAGCGAATCATTTTGCCGAACAAGGAAAAACACCGCTCTATATCGGCTATAACGGTGCCGTACAAGGGCTGATTGTTGTAGCGGATACTGTTAAAGAAAGCAGTGCGCGTGCCATCCAAACCCTACATGAAATGGGCATTCAAGTCGCTATGATGACAGGGGACCACGAACGAACTGCACAAGCGATTGCTTCCGAAGTGGGGATTGACCGCGTGTTTAGTGAAGTTTTACCGCAAGATAAGGCGAATTATGTCTCAAAATTACAAGAAGAAGGCTATATTGTGGCGATGGTGGGGGATGGTATCAATGATGCCCCAGCTCTTGCACAAGCACAAGTAGGTATCGCAATCGGTACCGGAACAGACGTAGCCATCGAATCTGCAGACGCTGTCTTGATGAAGAGCGACTTGATGGATGTACCAGCGATGTTAAAACTTAGCCGTGCAACCATCCGTAATATTAAAGAAAATCTATTTTGGGCATTTGCCTACAACGTTATCGGAATTCCATTTGCGATGGGAGTTCTTCACCTCTTTGGCGGACCACTCCTCAACCCAATGATTGCCGGAGCCGCAATGAGCTTCAGTTCCGTATCCGTTGTCCTCAACGCCCTAAGATTAAAACGCTGGAAAGCATAACTATAAAGGAGAGATCTATTATGAAAAAAGAATATAATTTAGAAGGAATCAAATGCGCAGGATGTGCCAACACAGTGAAAGAACGTTTCTCAAATGTCCCAGGCGTGACAAACGTTGAAGTCAGCTTAGAAAACAAAGTAGCCACAGTCGAAGGAGACGCAAGCGTCGACGCATTACAAGCATCTCTTGAAGGCACAAAATACAGCATCAAAAAAATAATCAACCCCAAAAATGGCCGAGCGATTTTTTTCGCCCGGCCTTTTTTCTATCTTTCATCCTTTTCCCGCAATCCATGGTTAGAAGAAGTAAATAATGTAGAGCGTTGCGAAAAAAACACCTAGGATTCTTATTGGCATTTTTCAACTTGGTCTGGTTTAAACTGCACCCATGGTTAGAAGATGTAATAAAGAAGAGCGTTGCTTACAACACCCAGTGTGGTTTCGAAGAACCTTGCGGATTCTATAGTAATAGTGATGGGAAGTGCATTAAAACGAGGGAGAAAGACAGAAATGACCAAAATAGAGGTGCTATTTTGGTCATTTCGTTTTCTTTCCCCCACAAAGTTGAATAGGGACGAGCGAGTTACATGTAGCGAAGCTCGTTCCATTCAACCACTGTGCTTAGGGGACGTAGGAATAAAATTCCGTACGTCCCCTTTGAGGCTGTAAAGGCGAGAGACCTTAGACTCGAGCCGGTGCCTCATCCTTGTATCTCTCACCCTTTTTCTGCAATCCATGGTTAGAAAAAGAAAAATAAGTAGAGCGTTGCGAAAAAAACACCTAGGATTCTATACGAGTAGTAGTCGCGAGTGTACTCGATGCGAATTACAGACTCAGGAAATGAAATTTCCTAGAGTCTGTTTGAGGCTCGAGAGGTCTGAGACCTTGGCTCAGACCGGTACAGCCATTACTACTCGTATGAGAAAAATCCTAGGTGTTTAAAGAGCAACGCTCTTATTCATTCATTGTTTTGTTTATTTTACTTCAACACGATCTAACCATGGAGTTGCAGTTTCATCTAAAACAACATTAAGGTCTTCGATGTTCTTACGTCCTTGATTTGCCAACCACGCACGACCAGCTTCTTCCCCTTCAGTCGCAAACACAGCTACAGAATCTTTCCATGTTGCACGACCACATAACACACCATTGAAAGTAGAACCAGCTTCTTTAGCAAAGCGTAGCGTTTCTTGGAATAATTCAGCAGAAACACCAGCACTTAAGAAGATGAATGGTAGGTCAGTGATTTCAGATTGTTCTTTGAATAAACGTAATGCTTCTTCGCGAGTATACACAGGTTCAACGCCTTCTTTAGTGAAGCCTTCTACGAAGTTCATGTTTACTGGAACTTCTACTTTTAATACATCAACATTGTAACGTGGGTCAGAGAAGACTTTCATTGCGTCGTTTACTTTATGAGGTTTTCACTTTTGCGTATGCAGCTGATTTCACATCGTCGTCACTTGCTTCGTAAGAAACGATTTCTAAGAAGAATGGAATATCTTCTGCCACACATTCGCTACCAACACGTTCTACCCATGCATGTTTGATGTCGTTGATTGCTGGGCTCTTCGTCAATATCATAGTATAAAAGAACTTTAACAGCGTCAGCGCCTAATTCTTTAATACGTTTTGCAGACCAGATTGGAAGTAAGTCTGGTAAGCGGCCGATTTCAGTTGCATCGTAACCAGTTTTTTTCGTAAGAGATTAAAAAGTCCGCAGTCTTCGTGGCGTAATTTTGCAGCTGGAAGACCGTATTCAGGGTCTAAAAGAATTGAAGAAGAGAATTTTGTTAATTCTTCAGAAATTAATTCTTTGAAGCGGATGATGCCTTCGTCACCTTTTACATTTGGGTTTCCTGCAGCAATCATTTTTTTCAATGAACCACGTTGGTCAATCGCTAAAGCACCGATGACATGGTTTTTTTGTTTGAAAGTTTTGACTAAGTGATCATATTTTTCCTTTTTGTTAATACTAATTTTTGACATAATAACACTCCTTTAGTTGTTTTTATTTTATTAAGCTTCGAAATAGGACTTACCGTCTATGTAAGTCGCTTTGAGTTGTAAATCATCGTCTAATACGATGAAGTCCGCTGCATACCCTGGGTCGATGCGTCCGCAAACGTCGTCGATACCGACTGATTTTGCAGGAACAAGGCTAGCCATTGTAAGAGCTTCGTGTGGAGTCGCAATGCCCCATTTTACAACGTTTTGAACCCCTTGGATGAGTTCTAAGATACTTCCAGCAAGGCTACCGCCGTCCCTCAAGCGAGCCGTACCGTCTTTTACGATAACAGGGAATTCTCCAAGCATCGATTCGCATTCGCCCATACCGCCCGCACGCATGCAGTCTGTAATAAGGGCTACATGGTCGTGACCGCAACATTTCATCACGATACTTGCGCTCACTGGGTTAACGTGGTGACCGTCGCAGATGAGTTCGTCGAATACGTTTGGCAATGTGAGTGCCGCACCGACAACACCTGGTTCACGGTGGTGTAAGCCGCGCATTCCGTTGTATGTGTGAACGAAGATGTTTGCACCGGCTTCAACGGCGTTTTTACAATCTTCGTAAGTACCATCTGTATGTGCAAGAGCTACATAGATGTCTTTTGTTTTCGCGTGTTTGATGAAATCAACGGCACCTTTACGTTCAGGCGCAATCGCGATTTTCTTCACCCAACCGCCAGCGCGTTCTTGCCATTCATCCAAGATTTCAGATTTAGGGTCGCCCATGTATTTAGGGTTTTTGCGCGCCTTTGTATTTTTTTCACAGAAGAATGGACCTTCTAGGAAAAATCCCTCTGATTTTAGCGCCGCCAAGCGTTGTGGCGTTATCGCCAATTGTTTGGCAGACATCCGCTAATAATTCGCGAGATGCGGTTAAAGTTGTAGGTAAGTAAGAAGTAACCCCGCATGAAGGAAGTCCTTCTGAAATGGTACGAAGTGCTTCTACGTCGTTATCCATCACGTCAGCGCCTTTAAATCCGTGGATATGTGTATCTACAAGACCTGGGGCAATTTGATAGTTGCCGTAGTCGATGACGCTAGCGCCGCTTTCTGGTTTTTCGGTTTGAAAGGCTCCGAAAGTTCCGTTATCCAAGATTGGTAAGTATCCTGGACCTTTCACTTCGCCTTCAAAATAAAATGCTTTGGCATAAATATAAGTTGTCATAGGATCATCTCTTTTCAAATAAGTTATTTATGCTTCTAATGGGTGAATCGTTACTCCTTTAACGACACGGTTTACAGTGCTGTTGGTGAAGGAGTGTCTGGTTTATTTCCAACTTTGATAGAAGAAAGTAGAGAAACGGTTTGTCCAAATACTGCATATGGAAGTGCAAGGTAAGCATCTGGAACGAAACGATATTCTTTATCGAAGTTGAATGATAGACCTTCAAAGTCACTTTCTGCGTCCACTCCAACCGCAAGAACGAGGCGTGCGATTTGGTCGCCATGTAATTCGTTTAAGATGTCGATGTCGTATTGACGCGTATAGTCGTCGTTAGATACGAATACGAAGGCTAGAGAAGAGCCGTTTACAAATGATTTAGGACCGTGACGGAATCCCATTGAAGAATCGAAGGCTGTTGCGATTTGTCCAGCAGTCAATTCAAGAATCTTCAATTGAACTTCGCGAGCAAGGCCGCTGAGAGACCCAGAACCTAAGTAAATCACACGGTTGTAGTCTAAGTTTACGTAATGTTGAATCACATCTTCACGTTCTAGAACGCTTGTACCCATTTGACGGATAGCTTTCACGAAGCCTGCTTTTTCTTCAAGTGAGTGTGCTTCGTCGAATACAAGAAGCGCTGTAAGAGTCATACATGTGAAGCTTCCTGTCATCGCAAAACCAGCGTCGTTAGAGCGGTCTGGCATCATTAAGAGTAAGTTGTTTGTGTCGTCTTTAGCAGCAACGGCTAATTTTCCTTCTGGCGCACATGTAATCGTGATTTGATAGAAGTCGCGCACGATTTGTTGGCCAAGTTGCACACTTGCAAGACTTTCTGGCGAGTTACCGCTACGTGCAAATGAAACAAGCACTGTAGGAATTTCTGCTTTGAAGTAGTCATGTGGATTACTTACAAGGTTTGTTGTTCCAACTGATTGGAAATCAAACGATCTTCATTTCCTGTACGTTTTAAGTAAGGAAGAATCGTATCTCCCACATATTGTGATGTACCCGCACCTGCGAAAATCACACGAAGGCGACCTTCAGGTAAGTTGTTTAAGAAAGCAGTAATGCGTTCTAAGTTTGCTTTGTAGTAATCAAAAGCTTCTTTCCACAATTCTGGTTGTTGACGAATTTCGCGCGTTGTAATCTCTGCAGATAAAGCTTCTAATTGACTAGTTGAAAATTGAAACATAATACCCTCCAAATATTTTTTTAGTTGTTTGTGCGATAGTGTCTTACTTTGTAGAAGAATTGGTCGCTTCTGGCAACACTGATCGTATATTCGATGATGCGATTTTCAGGATTTAATGTGGTTCGCATAAACCGTAAACAAGCGCTGTGCGGATCCACATCCAATACTTCCGCTTCTTCCGGCGTGAGAATGCTCGCTGAGAATTCTTCGTCGGCGTAGTGGATTTGCTGATTAAAATCATTCGCAAACACTTCATATAAAGATTGGCCTTCTAACTGGGTCTTCGTTAAGGTTTTGAAGACGTCGTATGGTAAGAAAGTTGTTTCTTTCATGAGTGGAATGCCATCTGCATACCGAATGCGTTTCAGACGAAAGAGCTTGTCGCCAGCTTCGATTCCAACGAGTGGAGCGATAAATTCATCGGCTTCGTAACAATCCAGCGAAGTAATTTTCGTGGAAGGGACTTTGCCGAGTTCCTTCATCTGTTCCGTGAAACTGTAGCCTTCCAGCAAGTTTTGGCGTTCTTTCCATTGCGTTGAAATGAACGTGCCTTTTCCATGACGCTTATAAATATATCCAAGCGTCTCCAATTCCTTCAACGCTGTTCGAACGGTGGTACGACTGACATTATAGACCTTTGTAATTTCGCGCTCCGAAAGCATTTTTTCGTGTGCTTTTCCCTTGGTCTTAATGAAGTCAATCAACGCTAGACTCAGTGTTGAGTAGAGTGGAGAAGGTTTGGCTACCATATCGGTTCCTCCTTTCGTAAAAAACTCTTCTACAACTGGTCACTACCAGTTAATACCATTGTAAGTTTTTTTAGTGCTTTCGTCAATAGCGTTTGGCGAAAAATAGAGGGATTATGCGGAGTTTCAACCGAATTTGTCAAAATGTAATGTTAAGTGAATTTCCGAAAGTTGAAAAGAAGCGAAAAAATAGCCTTTATAGATGGAATAAGATCAAAAATAATTTACATTGAAGGCGTATACTGATACGATAGTAAAGCAAAGAAAGGAGTGCCGACATGGAAGGAAATAAAGTACAAAATTATAAGAGTTGTTTTGATATTATTGGTCCGATTATGGTAGGTCCTTCTTCTTCACATACTGCTGGAGCGATTGCGATGGGTGCTCTTGCGAGACAGTTGTTCGGTGGAACGCCAAAAAGCGTGAGATGCGACTATTATGAGTCCTTTGCCGAAACGCATAAGGGACATGGGACGGATTTTGCGATTATTAGCGGAATCTTAGGATTTGCGACAGACGATGAGCGCGTGCCACGTGCCGTTGAGATTGCCAAGTCCGAAGGGATGCATATTGAATTTGTCGAACGAAAAGAACCAAGCCCTGTGAATCACGCCAATACCGCGGATTTAATCTTGAGCGATGAGAAGCGTACCATTCGCCTCATTGGAACCTCAGTTGGTGGCGGAGCGGTGGAAGTGAAGGTTATCGAAGTCGATGGCTTTAAGATGGAGCTTACAGGCCCTCTTCCAATCTTGCTTGAAGTGGTTCCTCTTGGGAAAATGCCAGTTTTATACAATTTGCTGCAAGAACATGGCGTGACCATTTCAAAACAGCGAGTGGAAATGACAGAAGATAGCCAAATGATGGGATATGAGCTTGTTGATTTATTATCCCCAGAATTAAAAGAACAAATACAAACATTAAGAAAAACGCATGACATCTATATGTTTGCGTGATGATGAGGAAGGAAGTTTGCAATGTTTTCGACCATTAAAGAATTGGTAGCATTAGCAACAGAACAAAAGAAGCCCATTTCGGAAATTATGATTGAACAGGAAATGGAAATGACCCAGCAAAGTCGTGAGTACATCTGGGAGAAAATGGAAAAAAACTTACAAACGATGAAAAACGCCGTTGAACGAAGCGTGGAAGGAGAGGGGTGTGTTCTCTCCAACAGGCTTAACGGGTGGCGACGCGTTGAAGATGAAGAAGTATCGTGAACGTGGAAAAACATTGTCGGGAGATAGTATTCTAGCGGGGGTACAATACGCGCTTGGAACAAACGAAGTGAATGCTGCGATGGGGCTTGTGTGTGCAACTCCGACAGCAGGAGCGAGTGGAACCTTACCTGGCGTTGTATTCTCGATTGCCGATACGATGAACTTGAATCATGAACAACAAGTGCGTTTCCTCTTCACTTCGGCAGCCTTCGGGATGGTCGTAGCCAATAACGCGATGATTGCCGGAGCGACAGGTGGATGCCAAGCCGAAGTCGGAAGTGCCAGCGCGATGGCCGCAGCCGCAGCCGTTGAAGCAGCCGGTGGAACGCCGCAAGAGAGTTCCGAAGCCTTTGCGACAGCGCTTGGAAATTTATTAGGACTCGTTTGTGACCCTGTAGCCGGTCTTGTAGAAGTGCCGTGCGTGAAGCGAAATGCAATTGGTGCGGGGAATGCCTTGATTGCCGCAGACATGGCACTTGCAGGAATTACAAACGTGATTCCAGCCGATGAAACCATCGAAGCGATGCGCAGTATCGGTGTGAGAATGCCACGAGAACTCCGTGAAACGGGACTCGGTGGAACGGCAGGCACAAGAACAGGGATTGCGATTAAGATGCGCATTTTCGGGGAAGATGTTTCGTTGAACCCGGAACAAGAGTAGGAGGAATACACATGGCAAAAGAAATTGCTACATTTGCAGGAGGCTGTTTCTGGTGCATGGTGAAGCCATTTGACAGCCAACCAGAAATCGAGTCTGTGATTTCAGGATACACAGGCGGCCACAAAGAAAATCCGACATACAAGGAAGTATGTAGCGGAACAACAGGACATACAGAGGCCGTGCAAATCACGTTCGACCCAGAAGTATTCCCTTATGAAAAACTCGTAGAAGTCTACTGGCAACAAACGGACCCAACGGATGCAATGGGACAATTCGTGGACCGTGGAGATTCATACCGACCAGTTATCTTCTATCATTCAGAAGAGCAAAGAAAGATTGCGGAAGCTTCCAAAGCAGCCTTGCAAGCCAGCGGACGATTCAAAAAAGATATCGTGACAAAAATCGAGCCTGCAAGCACGTTCTATCCTGCAGAAGAATATCACCAAGATTTCTACAAGAAGGATCCAGAACACTATAAACGTTACCGCGGACTTTCAGGTCGCGACACTTTTATCGAAAGTATTTGGAAATAAGCAAAAGAGCTAAAATTATCATATATGATAATTTTAGCTCTTTTATTTGTTATTCAACTTCAGTATATACTGTTTTTTTATCAATCGGAATGTCTTATTAGAGATTGGCTCATGAAAAAAAGTTTCAGAATGAAAATGAACATGTAAATTACCAAATATGGTAATTACATGTTCCGACTCTACATTTTTTAAATAAAAACGATATAGTATATAAACTATAAAGCAAAAAAAGACCATATATGGTCTTTTTCGCCTTCCAAATGTTAGATGTTTGCTAAGTAAGTTGTTAAACGAGCGACAACTTCTTTTAAGTTTTCCATTGAAGCAGCGTAACTGAAACGAACATAGCTTTCGCCACCAGGTCCGAAAGATACCCCTGGAATCAGTGCTACTTTTGCTTTTGGAGCAAGGTCACGAACGAATGCCCATGAGTCAGTACCGCATTTTGCAGGGATTTTCGCGAATAAGTAGAACGCCCCGTCAGGACTTGCTACTTCGAAGCCAAGTTTCTTCAATTCAGCAGCAAGGTAGTCACGACGTTCGCTATATTCAACCATCATTTTCGCGCAGTCATCTTGGCCGTGTAACATCGCCGCAAGCGCTCCGTATTGCGCAAAGCTTGTTGGAGCTGTCACCATGTATTGGTGTGTTTTTACGACTTCGTTCATAAAGTGTGTTGGTCCTAAGATGAATCCGATACGCCATCTGTCATCGCGTGTGATTTTGATAAACCAGTGATGACAATCGTTTGGTCCGGTAAAATGTTCGCAAGAGAGTAGTGAGTCTTGTCGTATGTTAATTCTGCGTAGACTTCATCGCAAAGTGCCCATAGTTGGTGTTCTTTAATCACTTCGGCTAAGTCTTCTAATTGTTCTTTAGAGTAAGTCACACCTGTTGGGTTACTTGGGTATACTAGAACGACCGCTTTGAAGTTTTTATCTGGGTTTGCTTCGATGGTTTCACGTAATTTGTCCGCTGTTAAAACGAAGCCGTCGTTACTTGTGTCGACCGTAATGAAGTTCCCTTGGTTCACTAATGTGATTGGCAAGTAGAGTGGGAAGACTGGTGTTGGCACGATGACTGTGTCGCCAGGGTTTAAGATGGCTTGTAAGCTTGATGCAATCCCTTCTGTTGCCCCGATTGTTGTGATGACTTGGTCTGCTGTGTAATTGAAATTAAATTTCTTGTTGTAATACTCAGCTGCAGCTTGTCGTAATTCAGGAATCCCTGAGTTTGGTGTGTAATGTGAGTGGTTGTCTTTAATCGCTTGGATAGCCGCCTCTTTAATATGCTCAGGCGTGTCAAAAGTTTGGTTCTCCAAGAGTTAATTTGATAATGCCAGGAATTGTAGAAACTTCTGCGTCGAATTGACGAATATCAGAAACTGCAATACCTTCTACGATTTTGTTAAATGGATGTTCTACTGTCATAGGAATCCTCCTTTATATTCATAGGAAAATTGTATCTTGTTTTGAGAAAGAGTGCAATGAGAAGTGTAGATTTTTAAAAAGAAAATAAAAAACGCTGGGAATTTATCCAATCTGCCTTTCTGCCTATGAATTCTAAGGAAAATAGTGTATAATCTCTTTGAGAATATCGGTTAGCAGTCAAAGTGCGAGCCACCCTAGAAAAGGAAGGGGTGGAGTGTGCACTTTTTTTGTGCAATGAAACGGAAGTGAGGGATAGTATGCAGACAGAATTTGATACCATTGCGGCGATTTCAACGGCGCCTGGCGAAGGGGCTATCGGGATTGTTCGTATTAGTGGGGATGATGCGATTCGCATTGCCGACGAAGTGTATCGATTGAAAGACAAACGATTAAAAGAACAGCCAAGTCATACGATTCACTATGGGCATATTGTGGATCCAAAGAAAGATGAAGTGATTGATGAAGTGATGGTGACAGTGTTACGCGCGCCGAAGACTTTTACGCGTGAGGACGTTGTGGAAATCAACTGTCACGGTGGGATTGTGGCGATTAATCGCATCTTGCAACTTGTTCTTCGCATGGGAGCACGCCTGGCCGAGCCTGGTGAGTTTACAAAACGCGCCTTCTTGAATGGACGTATCGACTTGTCGCAAGCAGAAGCCGTGATGGATTTGATTCGTGCGAAAACGGATAAATCGATGCAAATGGCGATGCGCCAACTCGACGGAGAACTCTCGAAGTTAATTCAGAATTTACGCCAAGAAATCTTAAACACCTTAGCGCAAGTGGAAGTGAATATCGACTATCCGGAATACGATGACGTGGAAGAAATGACCTTGCAACTGTTGCGAGAGAAGACGCAGCAAGTCTCACAAGGGATTCGCGCATTGCTAAACACGGCAAGCCAAGGAAAAATCTTGCGTGACGGATTGAAGACAGCCATCGTTGGACGCCAAACGTAGGGAAATCGAGTCTATTGAACGTGTTATTACGCGAAGAAAAAGCCATCGTAACGGATATCGCTGGAACGACTCGTGACACGATTGAAGAATACGTGAATGTTCGTGGCGTGCCGCTTCAGCTGATTGATACGGCGGGAATTCGTGAAACGGATGACGTTGTTGAACGAATCGGGGTGGAACGAAGCCGTAAAGCGTTAAATGAAGCGGATTTCGTGCTCTTGATTTTAAACCAAAGCGAAGAGTTAATGGATGAAGACCTTCGCTTATTAGAACAAACAAAAGACTTTAAACGCATTATTTTATTAAACAAGACAGACCTGCCAACGAAAATTGACATGGATAAGGTCAAAGAATTCGCGACAGACAGCGAAATCGTCACGACGTCCATGCTCAAAAAAGAGGGCATTGGCCAATTGGAAGAAAAGATTGCCGATTACTTCTTCCAAGGACAAATGAACGAGCGCGACGCAACGTACTTATCAAACACGCGTCATATTGCGCTTCTTGAAAAGGCAGAACAAGCGCTGCAAGAAGTAGCGAACGGGGTCGATATGGGCATGCCTGTTGATTTAATCCAGATCGATTTTACCCGCGCTTGGGATCTCTTAGCGAAATCACAGGCGACACTGTTCAAGACGAGCTGTTAACACAATTGTTCAGCCAGTTCTGCTTGGGTAAATAAGAAATCAAACTTCAATTCTTTACGGATATCTTCATAGTAGCGGTAATGGGGCATCGGATTGAGCCTTACGTCTCAATTCCTACCAAGCTTCAAACTGACTCTACGGGTTACACCCTAGAGTCAGTAATTCACATTGGTTGCTATTCCCCATTACTGCTACTATAGAATCCGTAAGAATTTCCGTTTTATCTCTTTCGCAAAGAGAGAACAACTGAACGAGTGAACGCACCTCATTCGAGCGTGTGATGTTCCCAAAGGATCGGTCGCATCGATAGAAGTAAATGGTACAAGGAGGAAATGCTGATGACGAAGCTAGCAACCATTTGTTATTTGGACAATGGCAAAGAATTTTTACTGTTATTACGCAACAAGAAGCCAAACGATGTCCATGAGGGCAAGTACATTGGCGTTGGTGGCAAGCTCGAAGCAGCAGAGACTCCGGAAGAATGTGCCGTGCGTGAGATTTTTGAAGAAACAGGACTGACGGCTACGAAGATGGAGATGAAAGGAATCATCACCTTCCCAGAATTCACCCCAGGGCACGATTGGTACACGTATGTCTTTCGGGTGACGGAGTTTTCAGGAGAGCTGATTGATTCGCCAGAAGGGACGCTAGAATGGGTTCCTTACGATGAAATCCTCCAGAAACCGTCTTGGGAAGGGGATCGCATTTTCCTAGAGTGGATTCTAGGACAGGAACCGTTCTTTTCTGCGAAGTTTAATTATGAAGCAGGCGAATATGTTAGTCACAAAGTAGAATTTTATGGAGAAAGAAAGTAGAGGAGAGACTATGGTAACAACTTACGAAGCTGGAAATTATGATGTAGTTGTCGTCGGTGCAGGACATGCCGGCAGTGAAGCGGCGCTAGCAAGTGCACGTATGGGCGCAAAAACATTATTACTCACAATGAACTTAGAAATGGTGGCCTTCATGCCATGTAACCCATCTGTAGGCGGACCTGCCAAAGGGGTTGTCGTGCGTGAAATCGACGCTCTTGGGGGCGAGATGGGTCGCAACATCGATAAAACGTATATTCAAATGCGTATGCTAAACACTGGGAAAGGCCCTGCCGTACGTGCCTTACGTGCGCAAGCGGATAAGCATTTATACGCGCAAGAAATGAAGAAGACAATCGAGAAGCAAGAAAACTTGGATTTACGCCAAGGAATTGCGGAAGAATTGATTGTGGAAGACGGCGTATGTAAAGGGGTTATCACGAATACAGGTGCCATTTACCGTTCAAAAGCGGTTGTCTTAACGGCTGGAACGTCTTCTCGTGGTCAAATTATTATCGGGGAATTGAAATATTCATCCGGTGCCAATAACTCACAACCATCGATTAAATTATCAGAGAACTTACTCGAATTAGGCTTCGAATTGGCGCGTTTCAAGACAGGAACTCCGCCACGTATCAAGGGCTCATCGATTGATTACAGTAAAACAGAAATTCAACCAGGGGACGATACGCCAAACTTATTTAGCTTCACTTCAAAAGACGAAGACTACCGCTACGACCAAATTCCTTGCTGGTTAACATATACGAATGAAGGGACGCATGAAACGATTCGTGAGAACTTACACCGTGCACCGATGTTTACAGGGATTGTAGAAGGGGTCGGCGCGCGTTACTGTCCATCGATTGAAGATAAAATCGTTCGTTTCAGCGACAAGCCTCGTCACCAAATTTTCCTAGAGCCAGAAGGGGAAAATACGGAAGAAGTGTATATTCAAGGGTTGTCAACTTCTCTTCCAGAAGACGTGCAAATTAAGATGATTCGTAGCGTGGAAGGGTTGGAGAAATGCGGAGATGATGCGTACAGGGTTACGCCATCGAGTACGATGTGGTCGTGCCGCACCAATTGAAAAATACATTTGAAACAAAACTTATCCAAAACCTATTCACTGCTGGACAAATGAACGGAACGAGTGGATATGAAGAAGCAGCGGGGCAAGGGCTCTACGCTGGGATTAATGCCGTGCGTAAGATTCGCGGAGAAGAGCCGTTTATTCTTGGCCGAAGCGATGCGTATATCGGCGTATTGGTGGACGACTTGGTTACAAAAGGAACGACAGAACCTTACCGTCTATTGACTTCTCGTGCGGAATATCGTCTCTTACTTCGTCATGACAATGCCGATTTACGTTTAACAGAAAAAGGACGCGAACTGGGACTGATTGACGACGAACGTTATGCCGAGTTCCAAGCAAAACAAGAAGCGATTGAAGCCGAAATCAAACGTATGCAATCGATTCGCTTGAAGCCAACTGCTGAATTACAAGCATTCTTGGCAGAAAAAGGATCTGCGGAATTGAAAGACGGCATCCTTCTAAGCGACTTGTTGAAACGTCCAGAATTAAGCTATGACGAATTAGTAGGCTTTGCCGGAGAAACGGTGGAAGTCTCTCGTGAAGTGAAAGAACAAGTAGAAATCTCGATTAAATACGAAGGCTATATTGCCAAAGCGATTGAAAAAGTGGAGAAATTAAAACGTATGGAAGCTAAACGTATTCCAGCCAATATCGACTATGATGCGATTAATGGACTCGCGACCGAAGCGCGTCAACGTTTGAAATTAATTCAACCAGAAACGATTGCGCAAGCGAGCCGTATTAGTGGGGTGAACCCAGCCGACGTATCGATCTTGATGGTCTATATCGAACAAGGAAAGATCGCGAAAGTGCAAGAATAAGGAGGCGCGTATGAAACCAGAAGAATTTTATCAAAGACTCCAAGAAGTACATGGGATTACATTATCGGACGAGCAAAAGAAACAGTTCGACCAATATTTCCATCTATTAGTGGAATGGAATGAGAAGATGAATTTGACGGCGATTACGGATGAAGAGGGCGTGTACTTGAAACATTTCTACGATTCATTGGCGCTTGGATTCCATCATGAATTGACCGAGCAAACGCTTTGCGACGTGGGTGCGGGTGCAGGATTTCCAAGTATTCCGCTAAAAATCGTCTTCCCAGACTTGAAGGTGACGATTGTGGATTCGTTGAATAAACGTATTACCTTCTTGAATACATTAGTGGAGACACTTGGGTTAAAAGACGTGCAGTGTTTCCATGACCGCGCTGAAACTTTTGGGCAAAACAAGGAGTTCCGTGCATCGTTTGATGTGGTGACCGCTCGTGCCGTTGCCAAACTTAGTGTATTGAGCGAATTTTGCATGCCGCTCGTGAAAAAACAGGGCTATTTCCTCGCGTTAAAAGCAGCGCATACAGAAGTGGAGTTGGAAGAAGCGAAAAAAGCCATCGCGATTCTTGGCGGGAAAAGTAGAAGGGGATGTCTCTTTCGACTTGCCATATGAAGGCGGAAACCGTCATGTTGTTACGATTTTAAAGACGAAGGAAACACCGAATAAGTATCCAAGAAAACCAGGTCTTCCATTGAAGAAGCCGTTATAAGCAAAGGAGGAAGAATGATGAAAAGAGCTAACTTAGGAATGATGACGCTACTAGCGCTTGTATTAGGTGCTTGTGGAAATGGGCAGACGAAGGACTCTGGAGCTGAGAAGTCGCAAGTGACGCAAGGAGCAACCACGGCAGAAGTAACGACTGTGACTACGACGACAGTTGCGCCTAAACCAGATAATAAAGAATTATATGCGAAAGTCTTCGAAGATATCCGCACCGTCAAAGAACTAGGCGCTGATGTGGCTGGAAAACTCAATGTACCGCTAGAATATTGGGCGGCAAACAGCTTGAATAAGCAAAAAGATTCGCTGCAATATTTATTCTACGACATCAACGACGATGGAGTGGATGAATTGTTTATCGGACATACTTCGAATGGTAAACCATTCATGGTCGTGGCGTACTACTTAGATGGAAAGACTCCAAAAATCTTGCATCAAAGTTACGTTGCCGAAGCAGGTGGGGCTAGAAGTGCCTTTAGTTTCTTCAAAGGCGGATTGCTCTACACGGTTGAATTCTTGTCTGGAACAGGGAACGGGGATGCTAAAGTGTTCAAACTGGAGCCAAAAGGAGCAGGTCTGATCCTTGTAAATTCATTGAAATTCGAAAAAATGCAATTCAAACTAGAAGACCTAGGATTGAAACAAGAAGATACCATCGATTTAACAAAGATGGACTGGAAAGAATTTAAATAAACAAAAGAAAGCTGTCTTCTCATGAAAAGTGAGAAGGCAGCTTTTTTGATATTACGCATTAAATTTATTTAAGATACTTTCGATATTTTTGATCAGTACCGAAACAGAACCATCTGGATTATTGATGAATTCGACCATTTCCTTGTTTTCGTAGATTTCACTTGGAATGGTAATCTCGATTCCGTTGTCGAGTTTGAATTTTTGCTTGCTATATTTGCGTTCGTATTTTGGCACGTTCGTTACGGCGATTTTCTCTGGAACGCGTTCTTCGGTGATGGCCAACTGTGCGGCTTCACGTGCGAGCGGTTTTTCCTCGAACACCTTGTCGAAGATGGCTGCAGCGTCGATTTCGTCCTGTTCTTCGAGCTGGTGGAAGATGGCTTGTTGCGTCGTTGCCAGCGCTTTGTACGGTTCCTCGTCGTGTTTTTTCGCGATATGAGTGACCGTTTTTTTGATTTCCTTTGATTTGTTCTTTCGTTGTGACCGGCACCGTGATTTCTAAGAATTTTTCAGAGAAATAAGCAGTCTTTTGGCCTTCGATTACCACTTTTTTCTCGATTAAGGTATAGTTTCCGTTTCGATAAATCTACGATAAACGCTTCCGAAGGTTTTTGCGTCGCGTTTGGTAAAATGGCGTGATTTTGCAAGATGGTATTGCTAACGGCTTCGCCTTCGTAGTCGACAAAGTGAGTGACTTTTGAACTGTAATCGAGGCGAATCATTCCAAATAGTGTGCCCCCTGTATCGCTTGTTCCTGTAAAGAATAAGTAGTCCGCTGGTCCAATTTCTTCTGCTGGAGCAATAAGAGCAAAGAGTTTATCGGATAACTGCTGCGTCTTTTCTAAGAAGGAAATCCCTTCGTCTGCCAGATACCCAAGAAGCGGTTCGCTAGAAGCTAATTGACCGATATGTGGGTCGCCTTTTTTGATTTTATCCACGAGTTTTGTAATGTATTCAATGAGAAATGGATCGCCCAGTTGCAGTGGGGCCTGTGATAAGAGTAAGTTTCCTGAATTTTTATCTAAAATATGTAATACGGCTTCGTTAATGAGCATGAAAGTGCTCCTTTCCTATTTCATTCGATAGAAAATATTATATAATAGAAAAAAATAGATTTGTAATGAAAAACGAGGAGAGTGCGCCATGGCGGTTTTAACGAGAATAGAAACACCAGTAGGAACCATCATTGCATCCAGTGACGGGCAGTCGTTGACGGGATTATGGTTTGAAGGGCAAAAATACGAGTGCGCCTTTGTGGAAAATCCTGTATGGGACGATTCGTTGCCGTTGTGGAAGAATGTGAAACAGGCGCTGGAAGTCTATTTTCAAGGAGAAGGCGATGTGGTTTCAACCGTACCGATTGCATTTGTGGGAGGGACATCCTTCCAGAAAGCCGTGTGGGATGTGTTAACAGAAATCCCCTATCAAACCGTGTGGACGTATAAAGAGGTGGCCGAACATGTTGGAGAAACATTAGGGAGAAAGACTTCTTCGCGTGCGGTGGGAACAGCCATCGGAAGAAATCCAATCAGTCTCTTTGTACCATGCCACCGTGTCGTAGCAACAACAGGAGCATTAACAGGCTATGCAGGTGGCGTGGATCGAAAACGCGCGCTGCTTGCTCTTGAGGGGCATCGTATCACAAAAGACAAAGTGTCGAAAGGAGAAAGGCATGAAGCTTAAAATTGCAAAGGTCATTGTATCGGCGTTTGTGGCGCTACTCGTGGCACAGGCACTGAACTTATCGACGCCATCTGCGGCAGCCATTATTGCGATTCTTAGTGTCATGGATACGAAGAAAGTTTCGCTTGCGGCAACAGGAGAAAGGCTTGCGGCAGCCGTTTTGGCACTTGTAATCGGAATGGGGATATTCGCTATTTTTGGATTTGACGTGACGAGTTTCGGGTTATATCTTCTTTGCTACATTCCTTTAGCGTATCTTTTAAAAGTGGACATCGGCGTGGCTCCGAGTACTGTCCTTGTGATTCACCTTTGGACGCAGCAACAACTCACTTTTCAGCCTCTTCGTCAACGAACTCTTGCTTGTCACCATTGGGGCAGGTGTCGCGATTTTACTGAACTGGTATATGCCGTCGTATCGCCAAGAAATCGAACGTGTCCGAGAAGAAATTGAAGATAAAATGCGTGAAGTTCTCTTGAAGATGTCAGGATTCCTGACGATTGGAAATGGAAAAAATGATGGCGAAGTGCTTCAGTTGTTGAAGGAAAAACTGAACGAGGCACGCTCGTATGTACGACTCGAAGAGGAAAATCATTTAACCAAAGAAGTAACTTACGATTATCAATATTTTGAAATGCGCCGCGATCAAAGCAAGCTCTTGGAAATCATGGCTGCTAACTTAAACGAGTTCCGCTGGGACGGAGAAGAGATGGCGATTCTGTCGGAGATGTTTAAACAGACCGCACAGCAGTTAGCAGAACAAAATACGGCGAGTCAATTAATCGATGACATTGAAGACTTGTTGGAACAATTTCGCGAACGGCCGCTGCCACAAACGCGTCGTGAGTTCGAAAAACGTGCGCAATTATATCAGTTATTACGCGATTTGAAACGATTTGTACAATTGAAAGTCGATTTCTTCCAAACGTATGGCGTTCATTATTTCAAGAAGGTCGGAGAAAAAGGAATAGGCCTTATTGCTCTTTGAATACAGGGCAGGAATTTATCCGATACTTCCTTTTCAAAACAAACGATTCGAACAATTCATCTTTAACCTTGTTTTTCTATGAGAAAGACAAGGTTTTTTTGCGTATTTACGCGGATATACTAGAGCTGACACTAAAATTAGGAGGATAAATTATGGAAGGAAAAAGGGATTAGCAGAGGTTGTCCATTTAGCAAAGGAGGATGAAGAGGAAGCAATCACCGAATTATTGCGGCGTTTTGACCCATTGATTATGAGCATTCATCACCATTATTTTTTTCATGAAATGGACCAGGACGATTTTGCGCAGGAGGCCCGTATCATGATGCTTCGGGCGGTGCATAAATACGACGAGAACCATGCCGTCTCCTTTGCCGGCTATTACCAGCGCTGCTTGAAAAATCTAGCGGTGGAGTGCCTGCGTAGGGAACATCGGCAGCGGCTTATACCACACGAGTTAGTCGTTCGCGGAGAAAAGGCGGAACTCGCATTGCTCTCGGCATCGGTGGATTCGTGCGAGCGGCAAGTACTTTTGCATGAAGAGGCGGAGGAATATTTTCACCACCTTTCCCGCTTTGAAAGAGATGTATTCTTAGGAGTATTGGATGGTGCGACCTTTGAGGAGATGGCGGACCATTTCGATAAATCGGTCACGTCCATCAAGGGAGCTCACAGCGGTGCAAGAAGAAATTCAAAGACTATATTGGAGAAGGGTGAGAGCTTTTATGGTAAGATAAAGGCGAAAAAGGAGGTTTGAGTAATGGATGATTTAAAAAAGAACGAAATGGATGACTGTAAGGATGTAGAAGTAACCATTCAAGACTTGTTTGAAGAGTACGAGGGAGAACCTACAGCTGAAAAGGTAACATTATTTGAACCTGTAGGAAGAGAAAAATGGTAAGAAAGCATGGAGCAACTGGAAAATCATTCAGTTGCTCTATTTTTTTTTTTAGGCTATGACTACCAATCTGAAACAGTTTGTAGTACAATAGCTCGTGGCGATTTTTTTGCCGATGAGGTTCGAAACCATCCCTCAATAAAAAAACTAGGAGGCAGTAACATGCAAAATAAAAAAACAAAATTGATTGTGATTAACGCAATCGTCGCAGCGCTATATGTGGTCGTAACATCATTAACAGCATTTATGTCATTTGGAAATATTCAATTCCGTATTGCGGAAATGTTAAACCACTTATTCGCTTTTGACAGAAAATACGGAATCGGTGTGGTTGCCGGTGTATTACTTGTCAACTCAGTATTTATGTCAGCGTCTGGTCTAGGTTGGTACGACTTAGTATTCGGATTAGGACATACTATTGCTTCATTCGCTATTAGCGCATTGATCTTCAAATCAGTGAAAGACGTTAAAACACGTATGTTTGTTTTAGCAGGTGTCTTCAGTGTGATGATTTTCTTAGTAGCGATTGAATTGAACTTAGCGCTAGAATTACCATTCTGGTTAAGCTATGGTGAAACATTCTTTGGTGAAATCGTCGTATTATTAGCGGGTATTCCGTTGATGACGGCATTAAACAAAGCCATCGATTTGAAAAAATTAATCAATGATTAATCAACAGACGTCCGAGCACTGATGCTTGGGCGTTTTTTGATTGCAAGAACTCACTATTTTATGTAGAGTTAAGAGGAGACCTAAAGGAGGAATACAAATGGAGTTATTAAGCATTCCAGTAGGACGTTTAGAAGAAAATGTCTACTTTTTAATTGATGAGAATAAAGAAACAGTGATTTTTGACCCAGGTGCACAAGCCGAGGACATTAAAGAATTGATTAAAGAAGAAGGATTGAAGCCCGTTGCGATTGTATTAACACATGCGCACGGAGACCACATCGGAGCCGTTGATGCGCTTCGTGAAGAGTACAATATTCCAATGTATATGAACGAGTTGGAGAAAGTATTTTTACACGATCCTGAATTGAACCGTTCATACTACTCTGGCGAAAATATTACAGTGAAGCCAGCGGACGGTTATTTCCCTAAAGAAATGGGCAAATGGAAAATCGGAAGCTTTGAACCAGAATTAGCACACATTCCAGGGCACTCTCCTGGTGGAACCATCTTTATTTTTAGAGAAAATGGATTCGTCATCAGTGGAGACGTGATGTTTAAAGGCAGCGTTGGACGTAGTGATTTCCCATACGGAAGCCATAAAGAATTAATGGAAGGCATCCACAAATACCTATTGCCATTACCTGCGGAAACAGTGATTTTCCCAGGACACGGGGAACCAACAACGCTAAAAGATGAAATTGCGACAAACCCATTCTTAAATGGCGCAACAAGATAAGAGGCGAAATTATGATTTTTGATACGCATACGCATTTAAATGTATCTGCGTTTGAAGGTGAAGAAAAAGAAGTCATCGCACGTGCAAAGGAATTAGCCGTGACGCGCTTTGCGGTGGTCGGATTCGATACGGACACGATTACGCGTAGCCTGGAGCTTAGCGAGGAGTTCAAAGAAGTGGTTTCGATTATCGGATGGCATCCAACCGAAGCTTACCAGTACAATATTGAAATCGAAGAATGGCTACAGGAACGCTTGACGCATCCGCAAGTGGTTGCGATGGGGGAAATGGGTCTGGATTATTATTGGAAAGATTCAACGCCCGAGGAACAAGACAAGGTGTTCCGTCGCCAAATCGCGATTGCTAAAGAAATGAAACTGCCGATTGTGATTCATAACCGTGATGCGACTGAAGATTGCTACAAGATTCTAAAGGAAGAAGGCATTCAAGATATCGGGGGCATTATGCATAGTTATAATGGCGACGTGGAATTTATGAAGCGTTTCTTAGACTTAGGCATGCATATTTCCTTTAGCGGTGTGACGACGTTCAAAAATGCGCCGCAAGTACGCGAATGTGCAAAATTAGTTCCATTCGACCGTATGTTAGTGGAAACCGATGCGCCGTATTTAGCGCCCGTGCCTTACCGTGGAAAGAGAAACGAACCCGGCTATACGCGCTACGTGGTTGAAACGATTGCCAAAGAACGCGGCCTTGCTTGGGAAGAAGTGGCGGCCCAAGCGACACAAAATGCCATCAAGCTATTCCGTATGAAAGAAAGAGGCTTGTTATGAATCCAGTCATTGTCGTAGAAGGGCGCGACGATACAAGACGCTTGAGAGAAATCTATCCAGAGATCGAAACGATTGAAACGAACGGTTCAGCGATTGACGAAGAAACGATTGCGCTTATTCAAAAGGCGCTGCAAACGCGTGAAGTGATTGTATTTACGGACCCTGATTATCCTGGAACTCGTATTCGAAACATTATTCAAGAGCGCGTACCTGGCGTGAAGCATGCCTTTATCGAACGCGCAGAAGCCGTCAGAAAAGACAATCATAAGAGTCTTGGGGTGGAACACGCGAGTACCGAAGCCATCCAGCGAGCACTCGAATCGGTGCATGAGATTTCAACAGAAATAGGAGAGCCAGTGATTTCGCAGGTAACACTGATGGCACTAGGGTTTATCGGACGACCAGATTCAGCAACGAGACGTCAAAAGGTGGCGGATTTTCTAAAAATTGGCCATACGAATGGAAAACAGTTCGCGAAAAGATTACAATTATTTGGTATTACAGAAGAACAATTAAGGGCGGCACTCGAGGCTGTCTTAGAAAATGAGGACAAACATGAATGAAATAAAGGATATCGCGACGCCGAAAAGAACGCGCGAGATTATGGAACGTCATGGGCTAACGGTAAAGAAGAGTCTAGGGCAAAACTTCCTAATTGAACCGAATATTTTAACGCGTATGCTAGAAGTGGCGGGAGTCGACAAAACGACAAACGTTATTGAAATCGGACCAGGGATTGGTGCGTTGACCGAACGTCTAGCAAGAGAAGCGAAACAAGTGCTGGCGTTTGAAATCGATGGCCGTTTGTTGCCAGTGCTCGATGAAACATTGGCCCCATACGATAATGTAACGGTAGTTCATAGTGACATCTTGGACGTCGACTTAGAGCAAGTGATTGGAGAGCATTTCGACATCAACGAGCCGTTATTAGTCGTGGCCAACTTGCCGTACTATATCACAACGCCAATCATTATGAACTTATTGGAATCGAAATTGCCAATCGATGGGTTTGCAATGATGATGCAAAAAGAAGTAGCGCAACGAATGACCGCTGAGCCAAATTCGAAGGCGTATGGATCACTTACGATTGCGATTCAATATTTCTGCGACGCAAGCATCGGATTTATCGTACCGAAGACGGTCTTCAATCCAGCTCCGAATGTGGATTCTGCGATTTTGGTGTTAAAACGTCGTGAAAAACCACTCGTGGAAGTAAAAGACGAAGCGCAATTCTTCGCGCTCGTGAAAAACAGCTTCGTGCAACGTCGTAAAACGCTATGGAATAATTTAGCCAAAGCTTACGTTGGGAATAGCCATACAAAAGAAAGCTTAGCCGCTGCGCTAGAAGCTGCAGGCATTGACCCATCTAGACGTGCAGAAACATTGACGATTGAAGAGTTCGCCCGCTTAAGTGACGCACTTTAATGGTGGAAATACACTCAGAAGAAGAACAAATTTAAGAAGATGATACCGAAGGAATCCGTAAGGAACCTCAGGTATCATCTTTTACACGCAAAGTTATTAAAAATATTTTTAAATAACTATTGCTTTTTACGAATCGCAAGAGTATACTCTAATTAAAGATAAATTTAAATAGAAAGAAGATGAGATCATGGCAGTGAACGAAGTAATGGCCGCTCTTTCTGATGAAACGCGTCGCCAGATTTTGGAAATCCTGCGAAAAGGGAAGACCAACACCGGTGACCTTGCCACGATGATTGGGATGACGCCGCAAGCTTTATCCTATCACCTTAGAAAGCTAAAAAACGCTGATTTAATCTACGAAACACGCTATAAAAACTTTATTTATTATGAATTGAATTTGACCGTACTGGATGAAGCCATTGTATGGATCAATCAAATTATTGGAGGAAAATAACATGGAACAAGTAAAACAATTTAAAAAATATGCCTATCTCGCATTGATGTTTGCACCACTCGTTATATCACTCTTTGTGGTATGGTTCTTACCTGAAACGATTGTATCGCGCATGGACTTGGCGGGAAATGTGACGGCAACGGCAAGTAGATTCTCAATCTTTCTCTTCCCAATTCTTGTAGCGATTCTTGGGTTTGCGATTCGTGTTGCAAGCTCATCTCCAAAATTAACAGGGGGCAATGTAAGAACGGCTCGCTCAATTAGCTGGATTCTCTTATTGTTATTGAATGTCATTGCTTACTTCCAATTCTGGTTATACCTAGGTGGAATGACAGCAGGTGCGCAAATGAGCCGATTCATCACATTTATTCTAGGGGTATTCTTTATCCTTATCGGAAATCTAGCGCCAAAAATTAAAGAGAATTCAAAACACTTTGGGTTCCGCGCTTCATGGCTTAAAAACAATGACGCAGCCTTCCGTAAAACACAACGATTCTTCGGAATTGCCTCTGTAGTGGCAGGTGTCCTCATGATGCTTACAGGAATCTTCATGGGAAATAATGTTGCAATTCTTGTCGCAACGATGATTATGATTATTTTAATCGCAGTGACGGGTGGTTATTCTTACTACATTGCAAATATTGAAGAAGATAAAGAAAATAAGCTTTCATCTTCAAAAAGATGAAAGCTTATTTTTTTATTTTATTCTAGACTAGTCCTTCTGGCAGCACGACTGTAATGTCTTTTTCATGCATTTCAAAGTCGATAGCCCATCGACAGTTAAATTTTATAGTATCAGTTTGCTCGTTATAAGTGAGCAATCCAATCGTATTTAACGCACTCTTATGACAAAGCAATAATTTTTTATTACTTATATCCATTACTGTGTCGATGTTAGGTGAGATATGAATAGAATAAGTTCCTAATTTTATTGTCTCCATTTTTACTCCTCCATTAAATCAATAGCATCACGATTCAGATTCAGAAAAGAATACTCTTCTTTTTTTAACGGAATTATTTGAATGTTTTCTTCCGCAATTCTTACTTTCATCAACCCGAGATTCGTGAAGTGTAATTGTTTAGTTTCTGGGCAGATATATATACGTGCAGTACTGTGATAAGTAGGTGGAGTTAATACTATTAGCTCTTCGTTTTCTTGATGAATCACTTCAAAAGAAAGCGGAATTTGAACTGTATAATCTCCAATGAAAAAATTTTGGAATGTCATTCTATCCCCCCTAAATGATGACTGTGTCCTTCAAAATCAGGGTGAAGTATGTATTGAAATTCATCAGGAAACGCTATTTCGACGAAAATTTGATGGTGTTGAATCATGTAAGATGAGTTACCACCATTGATAATATCACAGCTGTCTGTGTCAGAGTTATATAGGATAAATAAGTAAGTTTGAAGAGTGCGAGAAGATAAAATCTTTAACCCTTCAGGTAACTGAAACCCAAGTAAATCTGTGCCTAGATGCACTGTATAATTTCCTAGAGTAAAAACTGACATAGTTGACCTCCTGTTACGGTCTTAGGTAATTTCCATACATATCATAGGGACCAATGCTAGTTTCATTTCGATTAAAAAGTTTCTAGAACCTCGCGCTTGTTGTAAATATCTGTTGTACAAAATTATTAATGAGTTAATAAATAGTAAATGGTGCTTCCTACAAAATAAGTGAGCAAACCTAAAACTCCAGCAATAAAGTATCCCTTACGATCGTCTTTCATGATAGTTCCTCCTTTTGAATGGATGTTATTTTGTAGTGGTATTTCAAGCTCAGGTTAACATATGTAAGCGTTTTTGTAAATGATTATTTTCCGAATTCTGTAAGAACATTTGCGTTTTAACACACTTGATTTTTATTGTTATATTAATAATCGTGCACTTTTTAGTTTAGGGGCTATCTGTGCTATAATAGAAAGGTACATATTGGTGGAAGAGAGGTTAACTTTATGCAAATAAATTGGGACAGTTTATTTTCATGGGGGAGTTTTCGCAATCTGATTGATATTCTGATTGTGTGGTATATACTCTATAATATTTTAGTCATTATTAAAGGAACTCGTGCGATTAACCTAATGAAGGGAATTGCGGTAATCGCAGCAATTAAGTTCCTCAGTTTCTTCCTTGGGTTGAACACCTTGGACTGGATTATGAACTTCGTGATTCAATGGGGAGTTGTGGCGGCGCTGATTGTTTTCCAACCAGAAATTCGTCGTGGGTTAGAGCATATCGGTCGTTCGAACTTCTTCTCTCGTAAATACGAAAGTGCGAACGAAGCAGAAATCATGATTTCCGAATTGAATACAGCGATTCAATATATGGCGAAACGTCGTATCGGAGCGTTGATTTCTATCGAACAAGGCAACTCATTGGAAGAGTTTATCAATACAGGGATTCCGATTCATTCAGATATCTCAAATCAGTTGATCACGAATATTTTCATTCCAAACACACCGCTTCACGATGGGGCAGTAATTATTCGTGACTACAAGATTGCTGCAGCAGCGTGCTACTTGCCACTCTCTGAGAATAAGATGATTCCGAAAGAATTAGGAACGCGTCACCGTGCCGCTATCGGACTAAGTGAAGTGAGCGATGCGATTACGATTATTATTTCTGAAGAAACAGGGAAAGTCAGCGTTGCGATTCGTGAGAAATTACACCGTGAGTTAAGTTCAAGCGAATTAGTAGCAGTTCTATCTGAACAGCTAGTGGTTGAAGACCAAGGAGATGCAGAGCCAACGATTGTTCGTTGGGTACGTGACTTCTTCAAAGGAGGTCGTTCAAATGGCTGAATGGATGAATCGTAAATCATTCTTACTAGTGATGTCGTTTATTTTAACCATCTTCCTATTCGCGTTAGCAACCGATGCAAATGGAGGCTTGCGTTCATCATCATTAAATCCACAATCAAGTTCAAATACGATTACGAATGTACCCATCTATGTGGATATCAATAGTGATGAATATGCCGTAACAGGATTACCGGATTCTGTTGCGCTACGTCTGGAAGGCCCAAATAGCTTAATTTTAAGCACAACAGGGAATGGAACTTATCGTGTGAAAACTCCTAACTTAACAGAATTAGGCGAAGGAAAACACACCATCACACTTGAGGTGACAGGATTACCGACAGGAGTTCATGGAATCGTGTCTCCAGAAACAGTAGAAATTAACATCGAAAAGATTACGACGAAGGAAGTTCCAGTTGTCGTGAAGGCCGATGCTTCAAGTATTGGAAATGGCTATCAAGTCGGAGAAGGAGTAGCTTCACCAGCAACTGTAACGGTGAAAGCAGCAACATCCATCGTGAACCAAGTGGATAAAGTCGTCGCAAATGTGGCGATTCCTGAAGGAACGAAAACAGACTATACAACTACGGCTCAATTACAAGCATTAGATGCAACAGGAAAACCGGTAGCGGTGAAAATTGATCCAGAACGCGTACAAGTTCGCGTGTCAATTTCATCGAGTCAAAAAGACCGTTCCATTAGTCTTAACGACAACAGGATCTTCATCGAACTATTCATATTTATTGAATTCTACTACTAAGCAAGTTACAATTTTAGGAGCTCAGTCGAGCTTAGACCAAATCAAGGCAATACCTGTATTGGTGGACGTGAGCAATATTACGCAGTCGACAACTAAAACAATTACGTTGACGCTGCCTTCAGGGGTGCATAGCATTTCACCTGAAACCATCGAGGTTACAATTACGGTGACAAGGAATAGTCTAACGTCGACAGAGGCGTCGACCACACAAACTGTGACAACAGAAGAACCGTCAGAAACCACACAAGAACAAACAACACAAGCCCGATAATGGGTGAAGGAGAACAACACAATGGGGAAATATTTTGGAACAGATGGCGTTCGCGGAGTAGCGAATGCAGAATTAACACCTGAATTAGCATTTAAACTAGGTCGTTACGGCGGTTACGTTTTATTGCAACAAGCGGAAGGAAACGCACATCCACGCGTGTTAGTGGGGCGTGACACTCGTATTTCAGGCCAATTATTAGAGCATGCTTTAATCGCAGGATTACTTTCTGTAGGGATTGAAGTAATGCAACTTGGAGTCATTCCAACTCCAGGTGTTGCGTACTTAACACGTATGCAAGGGGCTGTAGCTGGGGTTATGATTTCAGCGTCACACAACCCAGCACAAGATAACGGCATTAAATTCTTCGGTTCAGACGGTTTCAAATTAACCGACGAAACTGAAGCACAAATCGAAGCATTATTAGATGCTAAAGAAGATACATTACCACGTCCTTCTACAGATGCATTAGGAACAGTGGATGAGTATTTAGAAGGAACGTTGAAATACAGCCAATTCCTACAAAATACAGTGGATTCTTTATCAGGCATGAAAGTCGCTTTAGACGGCGCAAACGGAGCAACAGCTTCAATGTTAACACGTCTATTCGCAGACTTAGACACAGACTTCCACACAATGGGTGACAAACCAAACGGCGTGAACATTAATGATGGCGTTGGATCAACACATCCAGAAGCGTTAGTGGCATTTGTGAAAGAAACTGGCGCAGACCTTGGATTAAGCTTCGATGGAGACGGCGACCGCTGTATCGCAGTGGATGAAAATGGCGAAATCGTTGATGGCGATAAAATCATGTTCATCCTTGGTAAACACTTCAAGAACCAAGGAACGCTAAGCAAAGATACAATCGTATCAACAGTAATGAGTAACTTAGGATTCCATAAAGCGGTCGAAGCGGAAGGCATGGTTGCTCTTCAAACAGCTGTAGGTGACCGTTACGTTGTTGAAGAAATGCGTAAAAACAACTACAACTTCGGTGGAGAACAATCAGGACATATCGTTATCCTTGATTTAAACACAACAGGGGACGGCTTACTTTCAGGAATTCAATTAATGAATGTAATGAAACAAACTGGTAAAACATTAAGCGAATTAGCAAGTGAAGTACCAACATACCCACAAGAATTAGTGAACATCCGTGTGAGCGATAAAAATGGCGTGATGGAAGTTCCAGCGATTAAAGAAGTCATCGATGCTGTTGAAGCAGAAATGGCAGGAAACGGACGCGTTCTTGTACGTCCAAGTGGTACAGAACCGCTTGTTCGTGTCATGGTGGAAGCCCCAACAGATGAACTTGTTCACGACTACGTAACACGTATCGCTGACGTTGTTCGCAAAAGAAGTTGGAATCGACTAATTTTTAGAA